>Ga0209099_1000030_pt1 | contig 161592 bp, 281 predicted proteins | sample AD_JPNHW2_MetaG_FD_184430 | JGI IMG/M metagenome (GOLD analysis project Ga0209099, IMG submission 184430) | Active sludge microbial communities of municipal wastewater-treating anaerobic digesters from Japan - AD_JPNHW2_MetaG (SPAdes) (version 2) | ecosystem: Engineered > Bioreactor >...
TTCTTTTTGTTGTTAATTTATTTAGTTTTTTTGACTTATGTCGTTTTGGATACTGTTTTTGTAGTTGTGATTGTAGTTTAGCATGTTTCTTGTTGTAGAATTGGTTGATGGATTTGAGTGGTTTACCGTTTACTATTGTTGGTTTGTTGGAAACAGTATCAAAACAGGTCATTAAGTTATTGACTCCAAGGTCGATAGACAACCAGGAATCATTAGGAGGAAATGCTTGCACTACTTCTTTTTCATAGACAACTTCAATGATATAGCAGGACGATTGAGGAATGATCCTTACTTGTTTCAGGCTTCCAGCTGGAATTTTAGTCTTTAGTGGTCTTAGGTCAGTTTTCTTTGGAAAATTAATTGTCTCATCTTTTTGTAGCCTTGCTTGAATAGAAGTAAAAATGACAACATTTCTTCCATTGACACTGTCTTTGTACTTAGGAAACTGTGGGCAGCCATTCAATAACTTTTTGTTCTTTCGATACATTTTTAGCAGGGCGAAGTAAGACTTCATGTTTTTGTCCATCAACATCATAATTTGCTGAGCAGTCGCTGCCGGTAGAGCAAAGAAAGCAGGATTCTGCTCGTCATAGAACTTTCTATACATTTCGTTGTATCGCATCCACTTTCCGGTTGCTTCAAAATGATTTTTGATGGTCCATAGACAAGTATTGTACAAGTTTTTAGACAAGAATGCTAAGTGATCAATCACTTGCCAGTCACTCTTTCTGATGTTGGATTTTTTAACTATATGTTGTTCTACTTGGACCATTATAGTGTATAACTAATTTATATTTTTCTTATACAGTATATATTAAAACAAAAATTTACAGAACCGATTTACAATAAAATTTCAATTGTAACGTCTTTAATATATAATTTAAATATTAACAAAAAAGTATGCAACCACTAAAACATATAAAAACATATAGCAATTTTCTTAATGAAGAAAATGAAACAGTAATGTCATCGGATGCCATCAGGACAACAATGTTTAAATTACAAAAACGGTTGGATCCTATTTACAAAAAATTAGTTGATAAAGAACTTTTGAAAAATTATGAATCCAATATCAATCAATACAATGATGGATGGGAGTTAGTACCGTATACCCGGTTTGATAAAAATACATTATATCGTTTTAATCAAGAAATAGCAGAATATATAGACACTGTTCATACAATCTATATTTATCCGGATGACTGGTTCGATGACGATTTACAAGAAGGTAATCCTACTAAATTAGATGTAGCCTGGTTCAAAAACGATACAAATCGATATGAACTATTACCAGTCAAATCAAAATCGGATATTAAGCCAAGAATAAGAGCAATCGAAAATGAATTCATTAAACAAATAAAGAATTTGAAGAATTAGTAAACACCATTTAACAAAAATTTTCATTCCTTCTTTTTGAAATTTCTTAAATTTATTTTTAAGAAATTTTTTTATTTTTTTTTACAATAAAATTTCAAATATAACGTCTATATTTTATAAGTTTTATTTTGATAATTTTTTAAGGATTTGAAAAGATGGAAAAGCAAGTAATTAGTTTGAATAAGAATTCAAAGTTAATCAATGCATGTAAGAAAAATGGATTACCATTAATTAAACCAAGTGGTAAATTCAATGGATACGGTTACGAACGATTACCGATGGCAGTAATCATCACACAGGAAACAGAATTAGAAAAATTCTATGAACTAATAAAACAATGCAGTACAGAAACCTTACCTACTAAAAAATCAGATGAAGAATTAGCAACCGAATGGGCTAAAAGACTTTCTGTCTTATCACAAACTCCACTTTCAAATTGTTTAGAAATAGCATGCAATAAATTAAATTGTCATAAACAAAGTATTGCTGTTTTAATGAATGAAGATTCTATTCATCCATCCATGCAACGAAACAAAATTATTAAACAATTAAAACAAGAAAATCCTTTTACAAAAATTAAAGATGCTGAACATGCAAATATAATTGTATCGGCATTCAGAAACAGTTATTAATTTTTAGGAAATATAAAAATGTGTGAACTAAATGAAAAAAATAGACCAACTCCTAACAATATCCGGCGACAAATTTGTATTTCCGGAGTATTACTCACATGACGACCGGATGATGTGGAAAATTGAAAATATTTGGACTAACTATGCAAAGGATATGTTAGTCCTTTGTGAGTTCGAAAGAGATTTCGATGAAGTACTAACATTGGCCATTGAAACAATAACCAAACAGAAAAAATTGTTTTTTGGAGAGGAATAAAAATGGCCGGTATAGATGCCTTTAGAATGAAAGAATGTATTGAACGTCTAAAAATGTATGGCGAAGATGATACATGCGAACGACTAAAACTTATTTGGAATTGGATTAAGGTAGAATTTATATGCTTTAAAGAATTTGAATTTTTAATTAATTGGTTGAATGATAGAAGGAATCAAAAATGGGACAAAGATTTATAATCGATTATAAGAAAGATAGATTTATTGATAATGAATATTATATTGGATATGACTGGTTGATAATGGACAGTAGTGGATACTACACCGATCCAATGGCCTATTGTGACACAGAGCTTTCTGCTCGTGAATTATGTAGTAGCATGAATTTAACTTTTGAAGAGTACTCGGAGTAAAAAGTATGAAAAAGTTTAAAATTATTATCGAAAACAGCAGTGTTTGCCATCCAGCATGTGAAGGTAAACAACGAAGCGAAGATGGTTATAAATTCAATTGTATATTTTTTGAAAATATTGAATTAAAAAAGTATTATGATTCCGAAGATATGTACATGGATGTTTTGCGTTGTGATAAATGCAAAAAATATTTTAAATAGACAATAAAATTCCATTAGCTACGTCAATATATTATATTTAATTAACAACTAATAATTTTAGGAAAATTGAAAATGAAAAAGCATACAGTACCATATTACACCAGAAAAAATGACAAAGTATATCTTGTCATTCCATCGGTAAAGATAAATGATTATAGACACAAACATGAACTAACCATTTACATTGAGGAAAAACAAGTTTATTCAGGTGAGCTATGGACCAAAAACAATAATATGTCAGTTAAAAGAGAATTTGAATTGAATGAACTTCTAAAAAATCAATACTCGATAAAAGTAAGAGTTTTAATGTCGGAAGATGATGAAATTTTCTTCGATTCTGATGCTTCATATGATCCAGCTAAATTTGGAATGGTATCTCTTCATAGAGAATTTATCATATTTAATGATAAAAAAGAAATTTTCACATGCAATAACAAACCGACTAATTATTTTATTTATTCTTTAAATTTCGATGCTTTTATTGTAGTTCCGAAAGAAGTAACTCTTATTGGTAAGCACTTATATAATATTTATCCAAAAGATGGAGAGAATCTAATAGGAGAAAAAGCATCAGTATTTTTTAGGTCATACGGTTTTGAAAATTAAAGAAAAATATAAAATAGCAAAAGAAGCGAAAGTTGGTGAGGTATGTATTTGCCCGTCTTGTGGAACAAAATTCATAAAGACAAATTATCAACAAGCCTTTTGTAAATCGAGATCCGGCACTAAATGTAAAGACAAATACTGGAATTTGGTAACTCCGGAAAAGAAATGTAACACTACTCGAATATCACCGGCAAGTTTATCTTATGTGGCAAGTCAAGATGTTATTAGAGAAGCAAGACAAAATATCAAAGAAGAAAGTTACTACGGAACTTTCAAAGGAAAATACACTTCTGAAGGTTATAAAATGTTTATTAAATCTGATGGTACGTATACAGCGGTAGATGAATATGATGAACCAGTTTATGATGGAATAATTGGTATAGATGATCCAGGAGATTCTGAATATTGGGACCATAAGGATTTTTAGAAATAATGGAAACAGAAGACGAAAGAATAGATAAACAGTATTATATCGACACTTACGGCAAAGTTGTGAAGATTAAAAATAATCAAACAGATGAAATAGTATCAATACATTATGCTATAGCTAAAGAAAACTTTCCTGAGTTAGAATATCCAGAAGATTTTGTAATGGAAAAATTAGGATGGATTAAAATTGGAAGTCTTGGTGGACCGCCTGTTTCTATCAAGAAAGAACCAACACAAGCACAAATTAACAAACTTGATATTTTAGGATTATATAATATGCTTCATATATAGAAGATGATAATGAATATTGGACAAAATTTAATGGTATAAAAAAATGAATAATAAAAGAACAGTAGAAGTTTTAAAAGATGATATATGGATAAAAACAGAAATGAGTCTTTTAAAAAAAGGTGATAAATTTAAGTTATATGAACCAGACGGTGAGCAAGTAAGAGATTTACGAATTAATGAATATGTATATGAATTTGAAGCAGCTTCAAATCCATATTATAGTGCCAATGGTGGTGACCCTTGTTCATCAAATAATGACGATGGTGAAGTAGAGGACTATTGGATAAACATTGTTTAGAGTTACCACAAACAACTTTCATATTCTTGTTTTTGAAAAAATCCAAGAGATTGCCCGCTAAGGAACGTTTTGAGAATTTTACATATGAATGGCGGAAGAATTCCAAACCATTCAAATTTTTAAAATGGTTGAACAATTTTTGTATGAAACACGGAATTTAAATGAAAAATAAAGAAATAAAGGTTGTTGCTAAGGTAACAAATGAATCTATAACAAATCTTGATAAAATAAGCGGCATTAAGAAAGAAATATCAAAAGCTATAAATGACGCTTTTGAAACCACTGAAGTTAAAATAGTAATCGAAAAATTATCTATAATGGATATAATTGAAGAAATTAATAAATGTGAATATTGTGATCCAGCTGAACATGTATATGATGCTATTAAATATCTTCAACTACATTTAGATAAAGATGACTACATGGATTATATACACAATGCTATTTGGGGATTAACAAATAGTTCTGTTATTCCTTATGATGATAAATTAGGTAAACAAATAGAGCGCTTGAAAGAAGTTTATGAGAGGTTGAAAAAGTTAAATGAAAAATAAAGAAATAGAAGTATTAGTAAAATCATATATAGAAGATGACCCGGATTACTATGTTGTAAGGTATAGACCAAAACATAAGACATTTCTTGGTAGAATGCTTATCCATGAATCATGGCGGGATATTTACAAGGTTCTAAATCATGGGAGACTTTATGCAAGTAAAGTTGATATGCCAACGTTATTTTCCGACTACGATGAAGCATTAGAATATGCAAAGAAAATAAAAGCAAACCCGGAACTAATCGAACAGCATAATCAAGAGCAACAGGAAATATGTAAACAACGTAATACAGAAAGAGAAAAACGTATTGCTGAAGCAAGAAGATGTACAATTATTTAAAGGAATTAAAAAAATGAGTGATGATAAAAGAATAATGACTATTAAATTAAAGGATGATAAGTTTGAAGTTCAAACTGAATTTCCTTATCATACAATATCTAGTTTGGATACCAAATTTGATATGAATACAGTTGACATGATATTTGAACAGTTAGAAAGACATTTAGAAGATTTAAATTCAGGTAATCTAAAATGAGTAAATTAAAAAGAAGCTTTAACGGAAGCGGCTGATTGGGCAAAACAATTAACCGATGTTGAAAGAACTGCTGTTCCGTACTGGCAAGCAAAAGAGAATGTAATGAATAGAATATACGAAAAATACAAGAGTGATTTAAAAGAAGTTATTCATAATAACACTGAGCAGATACCAACCGGGTCAACTGATCCTAACCGAATGATGTCCAAACAATGTTATAGATATACTAGTGTAACTGATCAACAGGTGTTCATGAGTTTATTTTCCAATATTCAAGTAAATTTCAATAAAGTAGCATTTAAAAATTTAGAAATAGGACAAGCTTATGTAACCAATCCTTTTCTTAACGAAAAGGAATTCGGTACCAAAACAGGAGAAGATGAAGTAATGATTGCAACAGATACTTATAAAATAAGATACAAGGTTAATCCAAACGAAAAAGAACGTCGGTACTATCCTATAGTCTTTAACAAAGTGTATGATCCGGATTTTGATATTATTAATTATCCGTGTATAAAAATGTTTGAAACGGAAAATGATGTCCTTACAGAAACACAATTATGTATTGCTTCAAATATAAATCAACCAAATGGATTTGTTTTTTATGGAAATGATTCATTTATGATTAATAGAATAATAGATAAAAAACTTTATTTTTCCAGCTTATCTGAGGTAAAAAATATTGTGCAAATTACACCTGTTTATTATAAACACCTTAAAAACAGTGATATATTTTTTATTCCTGGAAAAGATAAAAATGATATTTTAAACTATCATATTTGTCAAAAAAATAAAAAGATGGCCAGAGACAAAAATTTCCATTGCAATGGTCGTGGATCAATATCACAATCAAAATCAATTAATGACCATTTAGTTGTATTTAAATTTACATTTAAATTTTAGGAACAAAAAATGAAAAAGAAAGTTTTCCTTGGAGGAACTTGGAATGATAGCACTTGGAGAGATGAATTAATTCCATTGTTAAAAATTGATTATTTCAATCCGGTTGTAGAGGATTGGACAGAAGAATGTATGGAAGAGGAACGTTTACAAAGAAAGATTTGTGACTATGTTCTTTATTGTATCACACCTTTAATGAAAGGTGTTTATTCAATCGCTGAAGTCATCGATGACTCAAATAAACGGCCAGAAAAAACAATATTTTGTTTTCTTTATAAAGAACCGAGAAATTTCAGACCAAAATTTGATGATGCTCAAATGAAATCACTTAATGAAGTGGGTAAGATGGTGGAGCGGAATGGTGGGAAGTATTTTAAAAATCTTTACGATGTTGCTGATTATTTAAATGGAGCTATTCCTAAATTATCTAATTCTAAATTTGTAGGAAAATAAGAATGGAACAACTATTACTACATCTTTTTGGAGACTATATTCTTCAGAACAATGCGGTAGGAACCAGAAAGAAAGAAAAATCATTGACTGGTTTAATGTACTGTATTTTTCATTGTATTACTTATGCAATTCCATTCCTTCTAATAACGAATTGGAAAGCATGCTTGGCTATCGCGATAGGACATTTTTTAATTGATCGATGGTACGTGGTTAGTGCTTTCATTAGCATAAAAAATCTTGAAAGAGATGGTTCTAATTTGGGATTCCCGGTAGAAACTCCACCTTGGATGTCAACTTGGTTGTATATAATTCAAGACAATACTCTCCATCTTATTTGGAACTATTTTGTAATTTTGTATATAGGAAATTAAAATGAGCGAATTAGAAATACATGAGGCGTTACGGCAAATAGCAAATGTGCTTAAAACAGTTCCAGTTGATCCATACACTCAACACTATTATTTTGACATCTATTTTCTGGAAGCGATACAATCAAAACATCGATTGTTGTCATTGGAAGAAATAGACAGCGTGTTAACCATATTGGCGGAATTTTAAAATGAAAGTATTAGTAGCTATAGAATATTTTGAAATAGCGATTGATGATTCGGACCATACCAAATGTTCTGAAGAATGCGACTACTTCCAAAAATATGAAGTTTTTCCTGATTACTATTGTGAATATTTTGATTCTCTGATAGACGCTGATCGTATTAGCTTAAAAAGAATGCTCTTTAAAAACTATTTATTCATGTTAACATGAAACGGCCAAACGACTTGGCCTCTACTGGATTGAGTTTGCACCCACTGTTTTACAACAGTCATTACAGGTTCCTTATCTCCAGCTACCTTTCGAAGAATATTGATGGCTCCATTTAAGTCAGCATTGATTTTAGTACCTTTAGCGCTAATAAACATACCACGTTTTTTACGCTCTCCGGCATAAACGTCATGTTTTTCAACTGGTTCTAAATCAATTGCTGAGCACTTACTGGTGTAGGATTCTTCGTTCCTTGTTACTGAAATGCCAAGCAGCGCTGCTTTATATTCTATTTGATTTATTAGTGTTAGAAAAGGAATTTGAACAAAGTTTTGGTTGATACGGCTGCCGAGTGAAACATTTTGTTTCCACTCAGCGTTGTAACCTATAGCAATGTTGGAGATACCACTTTCTAAGCAATAATTGACTACAAACCTGGAGCTCTTATGGAGGTAGTCCTTAATTTTTCTGTTTCGTTTTATTGTTAGTTTGTTTAATTTCTTTGACTTATGTCGTTTAGGGTATTGTTTTTGTAGAATTGATTGTAATTTAGCATGTTTCTTGTTGTAAAATTGGTTGATGGATTTAAGTGGCTTGCCTGTGATGATTGTTGGTTTAGATGAAACAGTATCAAAGCATGTCATTAGGTTGTTGATTCCTAAATCAATAGACAACCATGAATCATTTTCTGGAAATGCTTGTACTACTTCTTTTTCGTAAATAACTTCAATAACATAGCAGCTTGATTGTGGCACTATTCTTACTTGTTTTAGGCTTCCAGCTGGTATTTTAGTTGTTAGTGGTCTTAGCCCAGTTTTCTTTGGAAAAGTGATAGTTCCATCCTTTTGTAGTTTTGCTTGATTTTCAGCAGTAAAAATAATTATATTTCTACCTTTAATGCTATCTTTGTACTTTGGAAACTTAGGGCATCCGTTTAAAGACTTTTTGTTCTTTCGATACATTTTTAGTAAGGCGAAGTAGCTCTTCATGTTCCTATCCATCACCATCATAATTTGTTGTGCAGTCGCTGCTGGTAGAGCAATGAAAGAAGGATTCTTTTCATCATAAAACTTTCGGTACATTTCGTTGTAGCGCATCCACTTTCCGGTTGCTTCAAAATGATTTTTGATAGTCCATAGACAGGTGTTGTACAAGTTCTTAGATAGTAATGCTAAGTGATCAATCACTTGCCAATCACTGCTGTTGGATTTTTTAACAATATGTTGTTCTACTTGGACCATTTTTCTGATATACTAATTATGTTTTCCTTATAAAGTATATATTAAAACAAAAAATTACAGAATCGACTTACAATAAAAATATTATTGACGTTTCAATAATATTTTTAATCAAATATATATATCAAAAATAAAGAAAATAAAATGATACCAAAATTTAAAGATTATCAAAAGCTGAATGAGACAGCTCAGTTTTCAGTTTCCTATGAACAAGAGGATGAAAAAGTCAGAAAAGACATGCAACGGTATGAAGAACACTTTGCTAACAAATATAATTTAGCGGTATCACCAATCACTATATCAAAAATAACCGGAACTTTCATGGATGATTGGATGGAATTAGAAGTCCATTTAAATGACATGTTCGGCACTTGGATATACTTCACCAATAATGAATCAACTAAATTCAGTAATTATGTAGTTGAAAATATATTCGGTGTGTTTCCTTATAACGACGTTGCTAATAAAATATTCAAGAAGTCAGAAGGTAAAAGTTATACTGAATTCATGATGGAAGTTTTCGAAGAGTGGTTGGCCGATAAAAATAAGAAAAGAAGATAGTGGAAGAAAAAACTATTCTTATTGTAGAAGACGAATACATTAATGTTATGTACATTAAAGAAGTTCTGAAATATGAAAAATATAAACTTCTTTTGGCATGGGATGGAATTGAAGCTGTGAAACTTTGTGAAGACACTAATATAGATCTTATTTTAATGGATATGAAAATGCCTGTTATGGATGGATATAAAGCAACCAATGAGATCAAAAAAATTAAGCCGGAAATCCCGGTCATTGCACAAACAGCATTTGCATTTGCTAAGGATAAACAACAGGCGTTGGATGCTGGATGTGTAGATTGGATTTCTAAACCTTTTAGTCCGGATGAATTATTGAATATGATTAAAAAGTACATTTAGTCACTTTTCTTCTGAAACAACAAAATTGAAATTTCTTGAATTTATTTTTAAGAAATTTTTCTTTTTTTATACAATAAATTTATTTTTTATACGTCTATATCGGATATCATAAAACTATCTTGTGATTGAATACAGATATAGTTATAAAACAATTTTTATTTGTTATAACAATGTTTTTATAGTTCAATGGATAGTAATTACAGAAAAACTATAAAAATCTCATATAAGCGATTTATGAAAGAAAAAATTGAGAAGCGAAAATGATAAACAGAGAACGGATTTCGAAAATGAAAGCAAAATTTAAGAAGCGTTGGAAACTTTGGATGGTTGATGAATTCAATAGAAAACATACAGAACCAAAAGGTATAGCTCCCTGGACTCCATACGGATTGAAAAATCATAGTACCCTTTGCTCATGTGATGGATGTCGAGCTGAAGAGTATAATAGAAATGAACAGAAAAAAATTAATAAATTAATTGAGACTGAAGAATTTGATTCAGTTGAGGAAAAATAAAAATGGATAAAGAATTCGAAAAATCAGAAGTAGCATTTGAAAGAATTCAGAATAATGATGGTACTGAAACATTTAGAGCAACCTTTCCAACAAATATACTGGATTAATCCAATATAAGAAAATTAACAAAAAGGTATTTTAAAAATGACAATCGAAGAAAAAATAAATCAAATCATTCCTTACCAATGTAGTAATTTTATTACATATCCATTGGAAGAAGAAGGTGATTATCGGCCAACCGTAAATATTTGGCAAATTTATAAGAAAATAGAAGATATTCCAAACCCATCTATTTTTTGGGATAAAAAACATTTTGTTGATATTACTAATTCAACCGATGTTCATAAAATGAATGTTGAAAATGCTATTAAATGTTTAACTGAAAATGTATCTACGTCCGATGAAGATTTCTTTTCGGACGAGGTTGATTGTTACCATGTGGAATTTTCTATCTTCAATGATGGTGATGCAATTGATACATCTGAATATAATTTAGGTGATATGATGGACAAAGCAATGGAAATTATTAATTATAAAAAGGAAAATTTAAAATGAAATACAGAAAGAAACCTGTAATAATCGACGCAGTTAGACTAGACTCTAGTCAATTGACTATAAGGGAATGTTTGATGTTCATGGGTCAATATGTAGCATTAGACTATATGACTTAGGAAAAATTTACTGAGTTTTGCTTAAATGTATATAATGCTGGTGGAATGGAAATTAAAACACTTGAAGGTACCATGAAAGCAAATTTTGGAGACTATATTATCAAAGGTGTTCAAGGAGAATTTTATCCTCGCAAACCCGATATTTTTGAACAAACTTACGAGAAGGTAGAAGAAAATGAATAAGCAGAACAAAGAAATGATTCCTGATATCAAAATTGGTGATACACTAATGGTAAAAATGAGTGACGATAGAGTTGAAGAATATTATGTATCCGGCAAGAACGATTCAGCTTTTTTGTGGCTCAATAATGGATATGATAATTCGGTTACTTTTTATGTATTACTCAATAACAAGTACCCTCTTATAATGGGCATTAAACCAAAATCACAAACTTTAATTGACCATGAATTAAAAGAAGAAATAAGAATCAAAAAACAAAACGAACTATGGTCGGAAATTATTTTACATTCATATATTGTTTTTAGAAGAACTACACTTAATGGTCCGTATATTCCTCCTAGTTTGTCCACATTTGAAGGTAGAGTAACTACACTAAATGATTACTCTATGAAAGTAAAATACATAAATGAATATTTCGAAAATGATTTCTTAAGAAAATTAAAAACGAATGATACTTATGTTCTTTCCGGAACAAAAATAAATACAATTCCTACCTATTTTAATGAAATTTTTACTTATGAAGATATTATAAAAAACAATATAGAACTTGTTGATGTTGTCAATCATTTGGATGAAAATAGTATAGATGAATAAGAAAAAAGAAATTGAAAATCTCAGAAAAGAAAATGGATTGTTAATTAAGGAGAATGCTGATTTACAAAAGAAAGTAGATTTGTTCATTCATGAAAAAAATAGCTTGATAGAAGAAATACTTAAATCTCTTAAACCGGGAAATAGATTGGTTATGAGTAATCCAGTAATAACTTATATGAATGACCCTTGGCAATTAGGAACACCATTCAGAAATGCTCAAGTCTATACAGTTGTTAAAGTATTTGATAAATCATTTTTTGTTAAAGATGAAAATGGAAAAGAATCTTTAATTTTATTCATGAACATCAGAAATGGAAGAATTGAAATATTTGAAGTTCTTCCACCGGAAGAAGAAATACCGGTTGTTAGATGTCCTTCTCTTGGACTTCCGAGAATTCCGTTTGAAATTGAAATAGTTCCTGGTATAGATGGACCGCTAACAGGACCAACCGGTGATCAAGGACCATCCGGCAGAAAACCTCTTGAGTGGGAAACTACAATAACTATATCAAGCACAGATAATGATTTTAAATGGATGAACATAAATGAAACTAAATCCTAATCAAATAGAAAAATTAAACAAACACATCAAGGATGGTTATATTCGTTTTCAGACAAATGAAACAGGTGATTTGTTTATCTATAACTATACCAATCAAACTCAATACGAACAAAATTGGGATGAGATGACAATGATGTGTCGTGGTTTAATTTTAGACAAAGATTATAATATAGTTGCCCGCTCATTTGATAAATTCTTTAACTATGAAGAATTAGTAAACAAAGGAAAAGACATTCCAAATTTACCGTATGAAATATCAGACAAAATCGATGGTTCGATGATCATCGCATTTTATTGGAAAATGCAATGGTGTACAGCTACACGTGGATCTTTTAATTCTGATCAAGCAAAGAAAGCAGAAAGTCTTCTCTTCGAAAAATATGTTCATAATTTATTTAAGATGGACCCGTCAAAGAGCTACATTTTCGAAATTCTTTTTCCGGAAAATAGGATAGTGTGTGACTACAGGGATAAAGAGGAATTGGTATTACTGACAATTATAGATCCAGAAACAGGTAAAGATTGTCAAGACGTAAGAAACTTATCATTCATACGACCGATAGTTTATCATGATTGTGATTATAAAACAATTAGAGATAAAGTAGATGGAACAAACGCTGAAGGTTATGTAGTTAAATTTCTTAATGGGTTCAGGATGAAGATAAAATATGCTGAGTACTGCCGGCTACATAAATTGATGTGCGGAATAAATGAACGTCGTATTTGGGAGTTGTTGTCCAACAATGAATCGATTGATTATATTCTTGAAAATGTTCCGGATGAATTTTACGATTGGGTAAAGAAAGTTATAAAAGATTTAAACGACAAGTATAAACGAATAGAGTTATTTACTAACAAAATATTTTGGGATATTTCAGATTGGCCTGACTCTACAAGAAAAGAGAAGGCACTTTATATTATGAAATACCACAAAGAATTTAGTAGCATTATTTTTAAGATGATGGATGGCCATGAATACAGATCGCTTATTTGGAAATTAATTAAACCGAAAGCAGAAAAACCATTTCATCAACGTAATTTAGATGCAGAATAAAGGAAATAGAAATGATAGACCTATCAAAATATTCAAATGGTTTAGACATGAACCAATTTGAAAGAATAGAATCGATAAGTTACCATGATTACTATATCGATAAAAGGCAAGTAGATAAGAGAGGCAGTGAATTATTATTTGCTCATAATGATGTATTCGATGAAGATATAACAGAATGGTATTTAATGGATGGATGGAATAGTTACTTTCTGGGCATTTCAGGAATTGACAATAAATTAATACGAATGACTGAACAAGAATTTAATGGGAATTAAAAAATGGAATGGATTAGTAGACAAGAGAAATTGAGATGTCAATATATCTCGCACATAACTCCAAGTGAAATAACTAAACTAAGAAGACACTTCTTGCTGTTTCCAACAAAGGTAAATGGTAAGATTAAGTAGCTAACTGTTGTGACAGCTAAGTATGAAATAAAAAGTTATCATAGTGATCGCGTTCCAACGGCCAGTGATCATCGACACTATCGCTGGAAATTTGTTGGTTGGGATGGTGAAGAAGAAGCATGTGTAGATCCTTTTGCTTATAATGGAGATGATTACGAAGATGATGACTATGATGAGGATGAGTAATGAAATGGATAACAAAGCAAAATAAATTAAGAAATTTATACTATGAACTACCGAAATTAACTAAACGAATAAGAATAAAGAAAAAATTCTTGTTATTTCCTCTGTGTTTAGAAGGTGAAACAAGATGGCTTTGTTTAGCCAGTGTCATTCAAGAATTATCAAAAAGAAAATTATCTACAATGAATCTTTATGATGATTGGAAGAAGGTAGGGTATGACGGATATCATTATTATTGGGAAGATAAAAAATGGAACGGATAAATAGAAAAGAAAGAATTGATGCAATACAAAGAGAAGCGACTTCTCTTTGGTTTATGGTGGCAGATAACAATGACAAACTTTGCGGCCATCCGGGCATATCAGGACCTTCAAGTGATCCGAACATACCCTGGAGTTTAGAGTACGGAACTCTTCTCGGAACAATAGGAACACTTCAAGAAGTTTGTGAAAAAATTAAGCAAGAGTTATACACTAAAAATTAATTTGCTACGTCTATATATCATATTTAAAAACAAAACTAATAATTTTAGGAAATATGAAAATGGCAGATTTGTCTTGGGCAGTTAAAAAAACGATAAATGATAAAAAAGTTATCATTCTTGTTGACTACTACGGAAATGGTAGATTAATTATCGACGATATGTGTATCATGGTTTATGATGGATGCTTCCAACATGGTAACAGATTATTGAAATACGGCTGGACATTTTGTACAGAAAAAGATGATCCTGAAGCAATTATCCAACGTGGTAATTACAAAGGCGGTGTTCATATGTGCGATAAACTTGGTGATGTTGTTCAAGTCAAAGGAATACCAGGACCAAAAATGACAGTGTCTCGTATTCAATCAGATTCGGATGATGAATTTTTTAATGAAAATTTACAATGCCTTTGGTTTGATACTAATGCTATTTTATATAAAGAAACGTTTCATTGTGACATTTTAGAACATGTTTTTATCAGACGATAGGAAAATTAGAAATGAGTAAATTAACAGAATATGAAAATACAGAAAAAATTAAACCAAAATTACAAATAATTTCAGAAATTGCCAGCAGAGCAGAAAGTTTACAAATACAACACACTTCAGTACTATCATTAATGATGGATATAGCGTTGGCATATCTTGAATTTGATTTGAAATTGGATGAATTGTTGGTAGCTGATGATTTTAATTTCGTACATGATATATCGGGTATTCAGAATAATATCAACCGGGAAACTGCAACATTTATAAATGGTTTTGTTCCACGATTTGCCTCGACCGGAGTATAAGATGGATAAATTTATAACAATAGGTCAGGTAAATTTCAGTGCTTTGAAAATAGGACTTCCATTCAAAGCAGTACCTAGTGATACTAACATAAAAATAAAAATGACAATAGACACGTTTTGGAGTACACTGGAAAAAGAAATAGTAGAAGTAAAAGAAGATTTTATTGTATATTTTTTAGAAAAAATAAATCCAGACCGTTTTGATGTTAGGAAACAACACGTTATAGATATATGTAGCGAGTATCATGTAGTAGATATAAATTCTAATAGATCGGTTTATTCATCGCAGTTCGAACATAATGCTCGAATTATCAATCGACTTTTAAATGAAGAAAATAATAAATCAACAATTAAATTTGTATGTGAGTAATGTATGTTTATTTGGATTTGTATTTTTATAATTTTTATAGCAGCTTTGCTTATAACGCTTAAACTTACTGATGATTTTGGAATGGCTGTTTTAAGTGGCGTTGTTTTCGGATTTACTGTAGGAACGGTAATAGGAATAATGATAAGTCTTGCTGCTGATAAAGATACTGTAAAAAGATCAGTAAAATATGAGCTGATGAAGATGAAAGACATTGAAGGGAATGATCAATATTTTGGAAATGGTGATGGACTGAACGAAGGCCTATACAAAGTTCTGATAGTTAAAAATGATTTTGAAACGATAAGATATATCGATAAGTCAGAAACAAATTTCAAAATTTCAGGCGCTAAATATCTACTAATAAAATATTGGATAGAGTATCCGAAAACTACCAGGAACATGATTTTTAAATGTGGATTCGAACCAAAGTATGAAAAATATATTATTGTTTTACCAAAGGAGAGTAAATAAATGGAATTGTTATTACTATGGATTATATGGATATTAGTTATTTTTATGATAGCAGGAGACTAAGAAATGTTAGTATGGATTTTAATTATTGGAGTTGCCGTTATATTCGGTTTAATATCTTATATAGCAGATGATACTTTTGGGTTCGCTGCATTAACAGGTGCTCTTTGTGGCGCAATATTATATTTTTTTGTTATGTTCTTGTTTGTAAAACCGGACTATACTTACCATTACGATAAATATGAGTTAGCCGAAGTTCCTTCTAAAGGAACGCCTTGTTTATTGGTAACAGATGAATATAAATATAGAATAGCTTTGAACGGAAAGGACTATATTCGTTCATTACAGCTAAGAAAAGACGATAAGGTAAGAATATATTATAGAAAAGGGAACAAAGGATATTTCATCAAGCAATGGAGAGAAATTGCTAACACAACTTATAATAAATTTTGTGGCTGCTGGATAATGGAGAATCAGATGTTTTTAAAAATGAAAATTGTTTTACCATTGGATAATTTAAAATGACATTACCATTAATTTGTATAGCCAGTGCCGTTATAATAGCAATAGTTTCCACTTTAATTTATGAGTATCGAACCAATGATATAGTATTAAAAAAAGAAAATATTCTTTACTTATTATTCGCTAAATTTGTTATGAGTGCATTTGGATTTTTAATTGGTATCGTTACTTATGGTATCATATGTATGAATATTCCACCGGACATTAAAACAGCTTATAACTATGAAAATATAGAACTACTAAAAGATAATTCTCAAGTAGAAGGTAGTTTTCGGTCCGGATTATTTTTCGCAAGTGGTGTCATCGGTGAAGAAATGTATTATGTAATGTATGTTAAAACACATAATGGATTTACCTTAAAAAAGATAAAATGCTCTGAGGCTACAGTTGTATATACTAAAACAACACCAAGAATAGTCACAAAAGGAATGACTTATAAAAACACGGAACATAACAGATTTTTTGATTATGATAGATTTTTTGATGACTCCCATTGGATTCATGACAAAATTAAATATATTATAGAAGTTCCTTTTGGAACGATAACCAACGACTATAAATTAGATGGAGAATAAAATTGCAAAAAATAACTATACTACAGGGTCTCCCAGCAAGTGGAAAGACCACATGGGCGTTAGAATTCTTGAAAAACAATCCGGGTTGGATCAGAACCAATAAAGATGAACTCCGGGCAATGTGCCATGCCAGTAAATTTTCAAAACAGAATGAAAAAATGATCATTGAAATTAGAGATCAAATAATTTTAAAAGCGTTGTCTGAAGGACTGAGCGTCATTGTTGATGATACTAATTTTGAAGACAAACACTATCATCATATTTATGGTCTTGTCCGGGACTTGATCGAAGCAGGACAATTGGTAATAGAAGTTAAGTTTTTTGAGGTATCACTGGATGAAGCACTAAAGCGAAATTCTCTAAGAGAAAAGAAAGTTCCGGAAAGTGTTATAACATCAATGTACACCAAGTATATTGAAAAGAAAACTCAACAGGAAATTGCAGATACATTGAATAAAGATACATTTATTACACCTTATGTATGGCAGGACCCGGATATGCCAAAAACGATCATAGTTGATATTGATGGAACGGTTGCTATAAGAAAAGATAGAGGACCATTTGATTGGTGTAAAGTTTATAATGATGATATAAATCAACCAGTAGTTGATATAGTCATAAGGTATGCAGCAACACACCAAATCATTTTTATGTCCGGAAGAGATGAGGTTTGTAGAAGTGAAACGGAAAGGTGGATAATACAAAAAATGTTTAATTTAGAAAATGTGAAACGAGTTTTTCCTGATTATACAGCTCAAGATGAAAAATATAGAATGTTAAGAGCAAACATGTTAATGAAAAATCTACAACTGTTTATGCGTCCAAAGAATGATCGAAGGAAAGATTCAATAGTCAAAATGGAATTATTTGAGCAAGTTAGAAAACAAAGCTATATTGATTTTATTCTTGATGACCGGAATTCAGTAGTCAAAATGTGGCGTGATGCTGGTTATTTATGTTTACAAGTACAATACGGAGATTTCTAAGGAAAGATATGGCAGAAAGATTAAAACCAAAAGAAAAAAGTATAGGTCAGAAAATATTAAGAAAAGAAGAATTGGAAGAATTAATATCAACCATTCCACAAAAAATGGTTAACTATAAACAAATTCCAAGGTATGAAGGAAATGATGGTGGTAATTACAACCATCCAATGTTCTCGTCTACGTATTATTTTATAAGAGAACACAAACAATTTCCTTTCGAATATAATTTTCATTGGCATTATAATTTAATAACCATCATACAAGATTTAAAAATCAATTATCCTGATATTAAATGTATTTTTAATCGAAGTTCAGAAGGAAATATTGAACGAACCTATTTCATTTCTTTTGAATTAAAAGAAAAATTGTATATTGATATCGAATATTATTTATATAAAACAAAAGAACCAGAAACCTGTTTTTCTTGTGTAGTATATGATGTTTCATTAAATGATGAAGTAGAAAATATTAAAAATATTTATAAAAAACATAGAGAAGTCAAAAATACAGTTACCGCCGATGTTGGTATTGTTACAGCAAATAATATAGGATTTATAGTAAGAAATTTTAATATAATGAAAAATATAGGACCTTTTACTAATTTAGACTTACATTACGGTAATGGATTTGAGCAATATTATAAGGATCTGAAAAACTTAATAAAAAATAACACAAAAGGATTAGTTATTTTTCATGGTTTTCCAGGAACCGGAAAAACTTACTGCATTAAAAATTTAATTAAAGATCTATCTCAAGACGATAAAAGGTTTTTATATGTTTCTGCCGATATGGTTGTAAATATCATGAGACCAGATTTCATTACTTTTATTATGGATTATGCTCAAGAAGATGACAAAAAGAATTTAATATCAATTATAGAAGATGCAGAACCATTACTGCATAGTAGGGACAACGGTGGGGGTGATGGTGTATCTAACATTTTAAATCTCAGTGATGGTATTTTAAATGATATGTTAGGATTTCAAGTAATTGCTACCTTTAATACTGAACATAAATTAGATTCAGCCTTATTAAGAAGTGGTAGGTTGTTATCAAAGAAAGAATTTTCAAAAATTCCTGTAGATAGAGCTAAAAAATTAATAGATGTTTTAGGAATTGATATGCCAGTTACTAAACAAATTACATTGTCTGATATCTACTCATTTAAAAATACATTTGAAGTATTACGACATGAAACAGACGAAATAGAAGAAGAAAATAATAAATATATGTTATAATTATTAAGAGAGAAAGACATGAGAGAAAAAATGAAATGTTTAGTTCCGTCATGCAAGAACCACGCTGATGGAGGACATGGTCAATTTATAGAGTGTATAGACAATTGGACCGGTGAAAAGACCTCCGGATGGATTTGTCAGCCGTGTTTTGATTCTATGGCTCAATCCGGATACACCAGAAGTAAATCAGCTGTTCGGTTACATATATTACAAGATTTTGTTCAAGAAATACAACAAAGGACAATATGACAAAATCACATAGACAAGAATGTAAAAATAATCCAGCATGCCATAACTATAGTGTAGATATTGAACACTGCACAAAATTAAAAGATATGATTTATGATGCATATGAACAAACAACTTGGTACTTAGAATATGATAATCCTTTTGATCTACCCAAAGAACTAAAATTGAAAGTAATGAGTCATCTATTCTTCAACTTCACTTTTGAAGATTTTGGTAGAAGTGAAATAGCCAAGTCGATGATTCAAATATTTAACTACAATGGCCAGAAAATACAAATTTAAAGACAATAAAAGTTTGTTTAGTTTGTCTATATTTATATACAACGTTTAAGGAATAACAAAAATGAATATATTAAGTTTTGAACTCACCATGCCTAACTGCGGAAGTTGGAATGGAGTTTGGACAGGAGCAAAAAATCTCCACTTTGTATTTAGAAAAGTAGAGAAAAAAGTAGTTGATCGAGTTCTTAATGGTAAAGAAGAAGCAAATTTTTATTATCGTTGGGATGATGGATGGGGAGCCAACATACAAGTTAAAAAATGTGACTCCGCAACAGCTACTAAAATAAAAAAGAAATCAAACGGAATTATGGGTTACGACTGGATGGTCGATAGCATAATCAAAAATGGAAAGATTATAATTGAGAAGGATTAGATATGAGTATATTTAGTGTGCCTTGTGTAACAGTACAAACAGTAGAAAAACACCCAAATGCAGATTCATTAGATATTATTACGTTCAATGAAATAGGTTGGACTTGTATAGATAAATTAGGAAAACGCAGTATAGGTGAAAAAGTAGTTTATGTTCCAGTTGATTCTTTAGTTCCAGTTAATCGTCCAGAGTTTGAATTTTTAGTAAAAGATGCTCGATTAAATGGTATGGCGAGAATCAAAACAATTAAATTACGTCAAATTTTCAGCCAAGGTTTAATAGTTGATGCTCCTGAAAATGCTGAAGTTGGTGAGGATTATGCTGATCATTTTGGTATAATAAAATATGAACCTCCAGAAGAGGGTCAGATGAATAGTCCTCGTGGTGGAAAAAATTGGCCGGCTTGGGCAGAAAAATCAGATGCTGAAAGATACCAAAATGTTATTAGAATTTTAGAACCTTTGAAAGATATGAAATGGTATGCCACAATGAAAATGGATGGTACATCAGCCAGTTACATGATTGATTTTTTAGAAGATGAAGAAAATCAACGAATTATATGTAGTAGAAATCTTGATATTACTAAAAATGAAACATCATTTTATCATGAAGTCGAAAAGAAGTACAATATTTTTGGTAGGATGTTGGTAAATTTCAAATACTGCACTACAAATATGTTATATGAATCTATTAATGGCATTTTAGATGATTATGGAAAAATTGAAAAATTGGTTCTACAGGGTGAAATTTGTGGTCCAGGTATCCAAAAAAATAGAATGGGTTTAACAGAAAAGAAATTTTACGCATTTGATATTTATATAGTTTCAGAAAAATATGTAGGTTTTATTGACTATGATAAATTCATAAGATTTCTTTGGATGTGTGATATAGAAACTGTTCCTCGATTATTTATTGATAAACTGCCTTCATTAGAAGAAGGTTTGAAAATATCTAATGAATTAAAATATCCTAATGATCATCCTGCAGAAGGCGTCGTTTATGTAGCTTGTCCTACAATAAATAATATCAGGGGTCTTGGAAGAGCAAAGGTAAAAATACTTAGCCAAGTATATGATTTAAAAATTAATAAGGATTAGAAATGAGTATTGAAAGATTATTAGAAGGATTGAATATAATTAACAAGTATGTTCATGAATGGAAAACTAAACACAATGGCGATAGTGGTGTTGTAGCTGAACATGTTCAGCTATGGATAGGATGTTACGAAATGGTGACTGATGAAAAAGACATAAAACGTTTAGAAGAATTAGACTGGTTTGAAGACGAAAATAGCTGGTCATGTTATGTTTAGAAAAATGAAAATGGATGGAGTAAACAGTTGATATATGTAGGAGATATACACGGAAAATTTTTGACTTTTATCGAATTGATAAAAAATTGTCAAAATGAAACAATAATCCAGGTTGGAGACATAGGAGTGGGGTTTGTTTCCGATATTTATGATCATCTTGATATAATAAACTTAAAAAGATTAAGTGATTGTTTAGTTGAAAATCACTGTCTTCTTTATGTAGTTAGAGGCAATCACGATAACCCAGCATATTGGAGCGGAGGAGCTTCTGATTATCCTAATATTTGTTTCGTTGATGATTATACCAAATTAACAATCGAAGGAAAGGTTGTTCTGTTTGTTGGTGGAGGAATTTCATTGGATAGGAAAAGCAGAATACCTGATGTTAGTTGGTGGAAGAATGAAACTATAAAAAGAATTCCTAAGAATTTCGATTGTAGTTGTGATATTTTAGTTACCCATGTTCCGACACCAATGTACTTTGCTAAAATACCATCATCCATTGTTTTGGATTACTGGTTAACTAAGGATGAAAAATTAGCTAAAGATTTGATAAGTGAAAGAAAACTTATAGAAAAAATTTATAGCCAAAGCAACTGCAAGTGGTGGGTGTCCGGGCATTTTCATCAAAGTGATAGGAACTACACCGAACAATGCAATTTTATAAATTTAGACGAATTGGAAATATTTGAGATTAGAGAAGACGATGAAAGATAAAATATTCAATGAAAATGTTATAGTGCATGAAGATGGTGAGTTTTTTGATTTTGGAATTAGTCCAATAACTGCTTCATTGTATGGCAAAAAGGCAGAAGATATTGTAGAAGTTGAGATGAAGATTTCGGAAAATCAAGAAATCTTAGAAAACGAAAAAGATATTCCAACCTCTGATTATTGGGGATGGTACGATTTCGAAAGAGAAGGATTTACTATGATCTACAACAAAAGATTTATTTTAAATATGTGCTTTCCTTATGGAATTAAATCATCAGAAGACGCCGGAAAAGGTAAAGCATATAGGTTAGATATTTGGAGAAAAAATGAAAATAATAAACAAGCTAAACAAAGAGCAAAAGAATGAAGCACTCTTTGTATTAATTATGGTAGTTCTTGCATTAGCTATTGTATTGATAGCAAGAACTTAAAAACAAACGATAAGGATTTTAATGAAAGAACAAAAAAGAATACAATTGATAGGACATATTGAATCGACCCGGATTTTAAATGAAAAGAAATTTAAATCAGCCAAGAAAATGCTTCAAGGAATCTACCCGGAAGCGGTAATAGCAGATCCTTTTGAATTTATTAATAAACCTGAATTGGTCCATAATAATCAAAAGCAAATTTATTTTGAATATATTAAATACATAGTTCAAATCATGATCGACAAGAACATAAATTATATTTTTGATGTTGATATTTATGAAAACGAAGATGATGTAAAAAGACCGAACGAGAAAAAAATCATGAGAGCGTTTGCAAAGGATTTCGGAATCAAAGAATTACTAAAAGACAAGAAGACAATTCAAGAAATAGTTGAAGCGGCTAAAGCGAATATATAAAGAAAAAGAACTTAAAATGAATGTTTTAAAATTTAAGGAGTTTCTAAACGAAGTGTACTTAAAAGAAATAGAACCGTCCACTGATACTCAATTGATCAGAGATTATCTACTGGACTTGAAAAATTTTAAACTTAGACATTCAAACGATTGTTTCATTATTGTTAATGTTAAAAATTTGCTTCATATTCACGCGGAGACAGATCCAGAATTTGTAGTTGATAGAAACATGTCGTTAGGCGGGAGAATACAGGGATACATTGATTTTGTAAGCCGAATAGTTAATCTTCCAAAACAAGATAAAAAAGATTGGTTGTTGGAAGCTCCTTTGATAGATCTCAAAGGTAAAGACGGAATTTCATATTCTGATGGTCGTCACCGAACAAAAGCAATGGAAGAACTGGGTTGCCTGGAAATAGTAGTAGAAGTTTCCAAGAAAGAAAAACAAGCAATAGAAAAATTACTCAAATAAAACATATGTCAAGAATTTTTAATTTTAGTGAATTTGTCATAGAAAGTATGAAAATAAAAAAGCAATTCCTAACTGAACCAACAATAGATTTTTTAAATAGTTGGATGGAGGGTAGTACAAGGGCATTGCGAGAGTATACTCGAAGAGTTGATTCTGAATTACGACATTTTTCAAAAAATCTGAGTAGTATGAAGTTAATGAGAGGTTATAAATTCAAAACCGAATCTGATCTCAGAGATTTTTTCGGAACCGATTTATCAAAATTAAAAAGAGGAACCAAAGTAAAAATAAAACATAAAAGTCCTACCTCATGGACAAAAAGTCCAACTGTTGCAAAACAATTCGCTAATCCAAAATATGACAGTCTTGAAAAGAGATGGGTTGATAATACAGAATTTTTAGATAATGATTACGAAGAAGGTGATTTAATAGGAATTGGAGTTCTTGTTTTTTATGTTGCTCGTCCAGAAGAAATTTTAGTAGATTTAACAAACTTAGATTTTTACGATGAAGGAGAGGATGAAGTAGTTTTACTTGGTGGAGAATATGACGTTACTATTATGTCATTGGATTCTTATATTTTCAGTATAGAAAATGGTGAGGTAGAAGCTGAAGTTGATTTAGACATCATGGACAGTGAATGGAAAAAAGAACGAAAAATATTAGATTACTTGAAAGCTGATATAAAGAGTTCATATTCGGATATAGAAAATATTAAAAAAATGATATTAATCATGGATTCTGATTTCGCTGTAGCTGTTTTAGAATCATTTCCTATGAATAATGATTTAAAGAAATTCATTTCGGATAATAGTAAAAATATTCAAAAAGGACATCTGAAATATTTTACTATAAGTGGTACGTTAGATATGATACAAAGCATGATTAATATGTTTGTAAAATAATAGAAAGAAAGATGGAATACTTAAACGAAGCAGATGATGAACAAGAGGTTTATCAGCAAAAAATGGCAGTTTTAATAGACAGTTGCTCTAAGAGCATTCTGTCTCAAATGGTATGGAGTTATGCCGAGTTGATGGGATCTCAGGATTACAAAGAAGCATATGAATTTCTAAAAGAAGAAGTTAAGGGTGCTAAACGCCTTGTAAAAAATAATAAATAAAAAAATGAAATCCTTAGCTGATTTTATAAATGAGAATAAACAAGTTGGAGTATTGTATCATCATACTACAATTGATAACCTTCTAAAAATATTAGAAAGCGATATCCTAAAAGTATCGTATAATCATGGAACGATTTCATTTACAAGAGATAAAAATGCTATAAAAACAATAGCTTCCGAGTATCCGGTTCGTTTAGAAATAGATGGTGATAAGTTGTCTAATAACTATAAAATCGAACCTTTCCAATACGATTACTCCGGAACTTCATTAAATGGCAGGAAAGTTCGGGATGAAATGGAGGAACAGGTTTTTAAAGATATTAAACAATTACATAAATATATTATCGTTGTAAATTTATATGAAAACCAATCAGAAGACGAAATATCAGATTTTAGTGAAAACTGGTGGGAAGAACATTTTGATATTGACTATGAGGAAAATTTCAACGGTTTATATGAATTGTTGGTAAGTAATTTTAAAGATATTAAGTTTAAAAATAATAAATAAAAATGAAAGTATTAAAATTTTGTGAATTTATAAATGAATCCCGATTGGATAACAAGTTAATAAAATACACGGAAACAACTAAGAAGTTGTTTGCCTCTTTTCAAAAGTCAAACAAGCAGACAAGGGAAATGAAAAAACTAATTTCCGAGTTCTATGAACTTGATATAAAAATCAAAAAGTTCACCAAAGAACAGGAACCACTGAAAGCAGAAGTGAAAAAATTAGGAACTGACTTTTTTGATGTTGGTGATGAATTCATGACACGGGTGATACAACTGGAGGAATTTGCAGTGACCTTCAGCGCTGAATCAGAATCTAAAAAAGTGAACTATGAAAAATTGTTCAAAGCTATCTATGAAAAATTAACTCCTAAGCTCAAGAAAATAGCGGATGAGTTGATAGAGGAATGTACAACAACAGTTAGAACCGTTTCCAAACTATCTTCAGTCAAGAAAGATACTGTCGACGAAGGAATAGCTGACATAATCCAAAAATGGAAAGAAAACTTAAAAGATTTGATTTCTCAGGTGGCCGACTGGTTCAGTGATTATGATGATGAATTTGAACAGATCCAAAAGATGGTTTAGAAAGAATAAAATAGTAGTATTTAAAGAATTTTTAATTTATTTTGAAAATTCTTTCTTTTTGTTTACAATAAAATTCCATTAGCGACGTCTATATTATATAAATTAATTACAAACTAATAACTTTAGGATTTAAAAAAATGAGAACATTAAACGTATACAGACTAAATGAATTAAGCGACGAAGCAAAAAGAAAAGCTTTGATAATTCTATCCGAATTCGAAGAAGACTACGGAATTGACTTAACCGCGTCTTACGTAATAGAATTCGATGAAGAAGGTGAAATTATGTTTTATGATGGTAACCTATTCTGTGAAGAAAACTTTGCCTAAATAAAACAAAATATAAAACAGAAAGAATTTTCAATTTATTTTGAAAATTCTTTCTTTTTGTTACAATAAAATTATATCTATATCGTCTTAATTAAATAACAAAATATTTTAAAATTAAATACGGACATTCTATAATGACAGTATGTGAAGATTTAACAGGTAAAGATAGATTAGCCTTTGAAATAATCTATAATGACGTAACTAATAAAATAATGGGATTGAACCAATTAGATCCAGAATCATTGGTTAGAACTTATAGTTCAGAATCAGGCTACAAATGGTTTCAAATTGTAGTTGGGTTCAATAATGATAAACCAATCGAGTTAAAAGATAGTCATATTTTATTTATAGGTCAACCGGATACCAGCATTGATAGACTTCTACCACGAAGCAGAGTAATGACCCTTTCGCTGGAAGAAAAAGGAGTAAAAGCAACGATGCAAGTTTCATTGGAACAAATATTGGATGTTAATGCTCAGTTTGGAATTGATACTCATAATATGGTAATTAACCAATTAATATTACAATTAGAAAAACAAATAATAGAAAAGAACAAGCGGTAAAATGAAACGGAAAGAATTAGATAAAATGACGACCGAAGAGAAAATTGAATATCTTGTTCGGATGTATGAGTGGAATTGTGGAATTAGACCAACCGTAGATAAAACACTGGAATATCTTGTTGCAAAATCTGTAGTACGATCAGACGTTCCGTGGTATGTGTATCTACCATACAAGACTTTAGAAGAAGGTAATTATGAGGACATTATTTGTTATCGAAAAACTGAAGAAGAAGCAAATGAAATTTGTAATAATCTAAATGACCAACAATTCTCATTAGAAGATGCTAAGAAAACTTATGAAAGTTTGACAATTGAAGATATTAAGAAGTGGCGATATCAAATGAGAGATATGATAACATTTAACAATGATATACGAACAGAAGAAGATTGTGAACATACCTATGTTATTTGTGAAAGGAATGACCCTAAAAAGGTTATCTATAGTTCTGGTGATAAAAAGCAAGCTCATAAACTTTATGTTTTCTTAAATGAACACAAAATTGATGTTGATAAGAATCCTCTTCCAAATATGGATTACTTACCGTTCGTTTGGAAAGTCGATTATTCTCATAATAACACAATCACAAAAACATTAAAAGAACAAGTACCATATTTTTTAGTATATAATTTTTACAATTCTAAAAATATTATATGCCGATGTAGTAATAAAAATGAAGCATCGGACGTATGTCAGATTTTAAGAAATAGAAATATAGAGGTTTAGATAATGAACACAATAACATTAATTTACCACTTTGCGGTAATAGTGATAGCTTTGGTTATTTTCTTTTTGAAAGTAAGAGGACCAAATAATATTTTTACAATTTTCTGTCAGATTATGGGAAAATTAGTTCCGATATTCTGCATTTTATATGCAGGAGTACAAATTTTTAAATATTTTGGAATTATATAATGAGTTGGATAGGTGATGCAATAGGATATTTGTTTTTTGATAAAGCAAATAGAAAAACAGCAGAACAAATTGAAGCTGAATATGAAATGGAAAAGGAAGCTAAATTAACTACAGTAACAAAAGATTTTGTTAAAAAAATGGAACTATTGATAACTTCTTCGGAATTATTAAACCGACCAATATTACCTAATGATAAACTCGATGTATTTTCGCTTCCACCATTACCATTTTATCACATCATAAGTGAAGAAACGAGAAACTATGTAGAATTTATAAAATGTATTATTGAGTCAGCTAAGATAAGAAATCAACCCTTAGATTTTGAAGATGGTGGATTGTTCTTTGGAGAAGTTTTTAGAGATTTTAATAGTATGTATGATATTTGGATTAAACAGAGTAAATAATATGGAAATCTTGACATGGACTAATTTAGGTATTGCAATTTACGCAATTTTGTTAACATTATCCATAATCTCTTTAGTTGATATGGATGTAAAACAAGGTGTATGGAGTAATTACGTAGTAAATAAACGTAAATTATTTATATCATCTATATTACCTTTATTTACCGCAATTGTGTTATTAATTTGGACATTAAAATTTTGGGATTATATAGGAAATTAATCAATATGGAATTTAAAGATTTAATCGAATTGAGATGTATTCGAAATTTATTAACTTATTTTCATGATATGGTGGATAATGAAATTATTCCAGAAAAAATAGAATGTTCTTATCAAGGAGCCATAGTTAAGTTGGATGAATATACAAAAGAAGTTGATGATTATTTATTAGAAGAAAATGAATCAGTTACCACTAATAAATCTAATTTATCGGATAGTAATGGAGAATTATTTTGGTATAATGGAGATATAATATGATAGGTGATTTAATATTGTGGTTTCGTAAATTAATTAAACAAACGTTTTGTATTCATGATTATTATCTTATTAGTAAAGTTTATTTAGATGGTCATAGTTATTATAAATGTGAAAAATGTGAAAGAATTAAAAAATAAGGATTAAGAAAATGGAAGATTATAGAAAAGTAACAAAATTAGTAAAATTCAATTGGAAAAGTGTCGAACATAAGTTAATTGAGTTCATACCCATCGAAAATACTATGATATTATTGGATGAATTTAAGAAAGTTGCTACAGAGCAAGGTACTCCAAAAGAAGAAATTGATGCGGTTATAATTGAATGTGGTAACGTTCAGATGATACCAGATACAGAACGATATATGAAAAGAATAACTGATATTATATATGAAAATAGTTATTCTGATGATGATGTTTTAATAGATTTAAACAATATGGAATAATGAAATGAGTTATAAAGTAAATTATTATACAATTGCAAAAATGGATGATGGAAGCACTGGAAATGTTAAACAAAGTACTGGTCATTTTTACACTGATTCACCAATAACAGATATTCCCTCTGTACTAAACACCTATTTAGAAACCAAAAAAAGAAAAGGGATCATAACAAAAATAGAAGATGTACAAGGAGTATGTTTGTAATGCCATATACCGAAAAAGACAAAGAGAATGATCTTATTATTGGATTATGTTATGACCATTTAGATGATTTTAATTCGATATATGGTCCGGATGGTAAAGAAATGCCAGATGATAAGAAACTGACAATTTATTGTGTTTGTGGTGACGATAGTGACGATGGTTTTATTATCAACAAAACAACTGATGATATGGGCATTGAATCACTCATAGCCAAAAAATGGATATACCATGAAGAACTGGAAGAAATTTGTGGAAGAGAAATAAATTTATAAAATATAAGAAAAATTAAAAAAATGAAAGAAAGAATTAAAAACACTGTCGGATTTAGTATGGATATTAATACTGAATTAGAAGAATTAGATCCTACTGTAACACCGGTATCATCAGATAGCATTAAAGATTATTCAAATACTATCAAAGATATATTGAATAATCATTTGAATGACAAAGTTATAAGTGTAAGGGCAAATTCAGAAAACTATGAATTAGATAATTGGGAATGTGCTTCTATTATAATTAATACTTCAATATACTATGAATCTGGTCTGGATGTTCATATGAAATTCAGGCAATATTTAAATAGTGGCATAACTAATTTTACTATAGAAGAACGAAATCGTGGAGTAGTTTTCACCTACAATCCAGAAGACAATTCTCATTCACCTAAATTTGAACAATATCATTATGATATTGAAACGTTATGCGCTACTACTGGAATGAGTCACTTTGAAGCAGAAAACGCAATACTTGCCAAAGAAGGAAAGACTATGATAGAAGTAAAGATGCCGTGGGTTCCTGGTGATGGAACTTGGTCAAAGTCATACCAAACTTTGACCATAGATGAATTAAAAAATTCAGATGAATATATTTTGAATGATGATGGAACATATACAAATAAAAAAGCGTTAGAAATTTATAATTTAAACAACAAGGAAAATTAAAATGTTTACATTAAAACAAAAAACAACAGTAGCCGAAGCTATTGATTATCTTCACTTAATAGAATATTACGATTATTCTTTCAGACATAATTATGAAGGTATTAGAGACGGCAAGATTGTAAATATGGATGAATTAACACTTAGATTACCTTATCCAGACAATAATGAACCTATTGAAAAAATAGAGGAATTTTTCAATTTTTTAGCAAATATTATGCGTATAATACAGTTCTCTGAAGTAATTCCTCCAAGGTTAGATATCGCAGGAACTCGATATTATATTTTGAAAATGAGATGTCCTGTCAAGATAGAATCACCTACATATTTACATAAACAAATTACTAAATACAAAGATTTGTATGCTATATGTAATTGGGCATCATTTGATATGAAAATTGGTTTAAAAAATATAAGTAAAGATTCATTTGATGAAAAATTTAAAAATAGAAAAAAATTGGTTTTTTCACTTTTATATGACGATCATCAAGCAACTATTGTAACAGATTATGGTAAAGTAGCAGAATTTTATAAACGTTATGGATTTCGCATCGAACCATCAATATACGATGAATTACAAACTACTTTAGATGGGATGGATCAATGAAAAAATTATTAATGATGTTGATTTTTGCAATTATAGCATTAATAGTAGCATGCACAAAACCTGTCAAAGCTGGTGAATTTATTACAACTCCTACCGAATGTTTTTTTGGCAGAAGTTACACAATCGAATATCAAAATGATGTACCTTCAAAAAGTTCCATGTATTATTTTGCTTACTCGGTGAATAACGGAACAACTTGGAAAAATTTAACAGAACCTACCGTATGGATAAACAACCCAGTTCAATTTACATTCAAAGTAAAAGAGACAGGAGTTACAAAAATTGGAATTTTTTGTAAGATTGATAACGAATGGGTTAATAGTAATACATTTAGCGTAGTTTGTAAATACTCAGATAAGTTTTCATTTGCCTCATACCCTGACACAATTTTCAATAATTCAGAACATCAATTTTATGTCAAATTTGACCCATCAGAAGCTCCGGATGAAATGACACTTAGATATTCAATCGATAATGGAAGTTCATGGAGACGTTGGGAAACATATACCATCCCGGAAAACAAATCCGTTATGACAATGCCACTTAGTAATGGAAACATCAAAAATCCTGCAATTTTCCAATTATATTATGATAATCCGGTTCAAGTGGTATGTGAAACTCCAACGATACCATATAAAGAAAAAGAGGTTTTTCTCAAAGTCTTGAATAAGTGGGGACAAAGAGAAATCGGGACCAATGAAATAATTGAATATGAGAAATCTTCCAATTTTAAATATGTAAAAATTGTCACGTATTTCGATAATGCTTTGGTAAATGATTTCAACTACTTTGATGGAAAATCTGCTACTGTTAAATTCAATAAAAATGGTGAATATAATATAGATTGTGTTGTTGATGACGGAAATTTCCGAATTGTTCAGATGGCCAAATTCACAGTTGGTAATCCTTGTGAAGTTGCAATAAAAGAAGGAATAATTTTCAGGGATAGTTGTGAACGGACCTTAGCGAGATTAAACGAGTTAAAAGAAAAATACAATGAACAGGATTCCTTAAATGAGTATTTATCTGATAAAAATGACAGTTTAAACGTTATTAACTTAGAACTAAAAAAAGAGAACGAAAAATTAAAAATAGATATATCAAAAATTAGAAAAGATAGCATAAATTTAAAACTTATCTATAACAACGGAGTAACGCAAACTGTTAAGGACGAAACAACTTTCTCAAAAACAAAAAGCATATTTGCCGAGATCGTGGATGGTGGTGTTTATGTAGTGCTTCCGCTTGAATTAAGACAAAACGAAACATCCGAAACAACCTGGTGGTGTTTTTCAATGAATGGAGAATTATTGGATTCGGGATTTCATTCATGGACACCAATAGACATACTAATTAGGAAAAATTTGGTCCACGGAATGTATATTTTTTATACGCTTCAAGACGGAAAATATATTGCTTATAAATTTATTATTTAAGGAACATCAAATTGAAAAAATTAACAACTTTGCTATTCGCTATTATTTGTGTCTGTGTATCAACAGCAAACGCTCAATGGGAAATACTAAACAACGAGATATCAAAAACGGAAATTAGGTGTATGGCCTCTATAGATAACAATCTTGTTATCGGAACAAAAACAGGACTGTTTGTTTCCTCTGATGATGGGAAAACTTGGAATCGAAAAATAATTGAATCTTTCAATCATTCAGTAAGTTCAATAAAAGTATATAAAAATAATTTATTTGTTGCTACAACTGGTGACACAACTAAGTTATGGGTATCGACTAATTTAGGCGGTAGCTGGGAAAATTTAAAATGGTGTTCTTCTAATAAAGAACTATTGCATTGGAGAATTTCTTCAATAGCCGTTGATGACATCAACGTAGTTATATTGTTAGAAGGTTTATCTAATGGCACTCAGGTATATTCTAAATGTCTTACTGATGGTGATAAATGGGTTTGGATGTATTCCGATGATAATCTTCCATTAGATATCGAAACGATAACAATGACTAAAAACGGCGTCTATATGAATTTACCAGCAAGCGAAGGACCTTCAAACGAAGTATATTTATATTATTCGAAAAGCATTCAATCTAGTTGGGATTTACTAAAATTACGATCAGTCGATGGTATAAAATTGGCAGATGGTATAAGGTCAACAAATTTATCGGATTCTATACTATATTTGGGTACGAGGTTAGGAAAGGTGTTCTCGAGTATAGATAACGGCAAAACATTTAATTATCTCAACAAAAATATTAAACTTAAATACATATCATCAATAGTAACAGATTCAGAAAATAGATTATTTGTTGCTACAATGGGAACTGGTGTTTGGGCAACCGGAAATAAGGGTTATACTTGGATACAAACCAAAGGAATGAGTAATATCAATATTAAAAATTTGATTATTAATGGAGACTATGTTTATGCGTTTGGCTCTCCTTCAGGGATGTTCCGGGCTAAATTATCAGACTTCAACATTCGTATGTGCGTGAATCATATAATAAAAGATAGAGCGGAGATATTTCCAAACCCAGCAATTGACAAAATAACAATATTTACTAATGAATTTGAAAATTTGAAGGTTCCGATATTCAATATTTATGGAGAAGAGGTTAAGCAAATTGATATAAATAAAGATGAAGATATTTCAGATTTACCTAACGGTTCATATTTTGTTCATATAGGTAATGAATTCAAAAGTTTCATGGTCCAACGATGAAAAAATTACAGAAAAATTGTTGTGATGGTTTGTACAACTCTTTCGATGTGCATTTCACCAGCGCTTGTGACAATAGATGTGATCATTGCATTGATCTGAAATACGATGGTTTAGGTATTTATAAACCGGATGTAAGTGCAATCGTAAAGACAATAGTTGAAAATCAATCCGGATATGATGATGTCTTATTTTTAGGAGGAGAACCTTGTTTGTATTTACCTGAATTGCTGGACTGTGTAAAACAAATCAAGGAAAAAACCAACCTTAAAATTTATGTCACTACGGCCGTTCCGAAAATATGTAAAGACAGGTTCGATTTATTTGTTGAACTAATGGAAAATTTAGATGGAATCAATCTTTCCGTTCAACATTACAAAGAAGATGTAGCGGATGACATTCGGAAAGTAAAATCAAAATATGATAGGCAAAAATTTTACGATTCATTACCCAACAAGGAAAAAATAAGAATCAATTTGAATATAGTAAAACCTCACTTATATACAAAAGAGGATATAACTAATTGCTTGTTACATTACGATAAAATGGGATTTAATGAGATTAAACTTTCTGAAATTCAACACGGTAAGAATCATTTCGTTTCATTTGAAAAGACATTCGGAATAGATTTAGGCTCACCTTTTTATCATGGTTGTCAGTCTTTTTTGGACACTACCAAAATTATACCAGGTTTAAGAACTCCGCTACTTTTGAAACGTTCTTGTTTTCTATGTGAAGAAACTTTAAAAGCATCGTTTATGGATGGTGTTAAGGTAGTAAGCAAATTATTAAGCAGACCAGGACAAAATAAATATGGAGTTATTTATGAAAATGGCAATTTAACTAATCAATGGAGATGAAAATGTACACCAAATTATTAAGAAAAATTTCGAAAATTATCGAAACAATAATGAGCGGACATTGCGGCGGAACCACAGGTCATTGTAATTAAAAATATATACTATAAAAATTAAACAAATGAAAACTATTTCAACTATAATAAATGAAGAGTTAATTGTAACTAAAAATAATCTTCCAATAGTGTATAAATCTAACACTTTGCTTATTTTTCATCCAACATCACAAGACGAAGCTCGACAATTTTTGATAGATAATAAAACAACATTCGGTGGTTTATTCAAAGATTATAATTTAGATAGCTCACCTTTACAATTAGAAACTACCGAGTACTATATTGTAGTGAATAATTATGTAGATAGAGAAGAAGAAAAAATAATAACAGATTTTTATGCTGTTTTTGTTTTTGCTAATGGGATGTTTAAAGCGTATGCTAATGGGTCTAATGGTTGGTCTAAAAGTAGATATAGATATGATAATACCAACTGGGATGTATCAAGCAGAGTAAAAGAGATTTTAAAAAGTAACCATTTAGACCCTTCTAAGATATTTATACCAGCAGATGTTACATTAACTAAATTGATAAAATCTTGGGTTAAAGGAACTTTTGAGATAACCAATGGTGTTTGTCATGTTCATGGCGATGTTAAGATTAAAAGATACTATGAAGATACATTACCTATTCAATTTGGTTACATTTCTGGAGATTTCAATTGTAGCGAAAACAATCTAAAATATTCCACTAATTTTCCGCGACAAGTTAAAGGAGAATTTAATTGCGGAGATAATCAATTAACAGAAATATTGAATGGTCCACTGTTTGTTGATGGTGATTATGCTTGTTATAATAACAAATTAACAAGTTTAAAAGGTGTAACCGAAAAGATAGATGGAAGTTTTTATTGTGTTGGAAACTATTTAGAAACATTAGAAGATGGTCCAATTTCAGTGAAGAAAAATTACTACTGCGCTGACAATGAAGAAGATTTCACAGAGGAATATGTCCGGACAGTTTGTCATGTAAGTGGCAAAGTATTTGTAAAATAAAAACAATAATTTTTAAATGTATTCGTCTATAAAATGATCTCATAAATCGCTTATATGAGATTTTTGATAATTTCTGCTATTGTAAGGTTAAATGAGTATCGAAATCCATATAACAACAAAGCAAAACAGAAATATGAACATGTCTAACAATTAATAGGAACAAGAAATGGGTGGGAATCTTTTTGAATACACTCGACCAATAAAACAATACGAAGTTGATAAAACCTACTATGCTGTAGTAAGTCAATTTTTCTTTGTTATGGGGCTAAACAAAAATCAATACGCTTTAGTAGGTTCTGCCGGAAAGAAACCAGGAATTGATGACCTTTCAGGAGACCTTGACATAGCGGTGGACAAACAAGCACTTTGTAATGTACTGAATTGTAAGTATGAAGATGTTTTGAATGTTTTGAAAGAAGCATTAGAAAATGCTTTTGATCTTGAAGTGAAACTGACAATTGGTTTCAATATAGTTTCAATTGCTTTTCCTATTCCTTATACGAAAAAGGAATTTGTTCAAGTGGATTTGATGTTAACCGACTCAATCGAATGGACAAAATTTGCAAGCTATTCTCCGGACTACAGAATAAATGAATCGAAGTACAAAAGTTACTATAGAAATATTCTTTTGATTGCCATAGCGAGAAATTTTATTTTTTCTATAGCGTATAACAAAGATGGTGAAATAAAAGAGATGGATCGATATGCGCTGGACCTTTCCAAAGGATTGAAAAAAACCAAATATTCATATGTTGGTAAAAAAGGACAGATAAGAAAAACAGCATCCAAAACAGTTTTAGAGATAATCACTAATGACCCAGAGGAATTGGTTCATATAATTCTTGGGCCAACTTTTACTATAGAAGATGCTAAAACATATGAATCGCTGTTGGCTGTTTTGGATAATCCAAAATTTAATTTGTTCGGTGGCCTTAAAGAACAGATACTTGAAGATTTTAAAAATGCGCTGGACTTACAATTTCTTCCGGAACCGGACTTAAATATATAATATATGAAAATACTTTCAAACATATTAGATGAGCGAATGCTACATGAGTTAATCAAAAATTCAGAAGGCAAACGCAAAACAAGAGCAAAGGAAATCCAAGTTAGGTATACTGGAATGGCTCATCGTGTAAAAAACGATAGAATAAAAACACTGAAATTTATCGCGACTGATCCAAATGGTAGCGGAACAGAACATAACATAATGGTTAGAATTCCTGACTACCGGCAAATAAGTAGATCGAAGAAATATGATACCAAAGAAAAAATAGAAACCGCTATACAGGCTGGTGATATTCATGTTTATTGTTCTTGCCAGGACTTTTTATTTCATGGCTACCAATATATGGCGGATGTTGATGATTATGGAATCCGCCCGGAAGACAGGCCACCTGAAATCAAAAATCCAAACTTAGAAGGTGCTTTATGTAAACATCTGATTGCTGTTTTCGATCACATAGAAGATTTCTATGACACTATTAAAGAGGATATCGAAGAGTATGCCGGTAGAAGTAAAAAGAAACAAAATTCATAGTATGCAAACTATATATAACTATATTGAGTCCATCAACGAGAAGCTGTCGGTTTCCAATGATATTAAAGACTTATATAAAAAATTTAATAGAGAATATTTCGATGGTATGCTGCCTGATATTGAAATTAAAATTAATAACAAAAAAGTAAAAATTATGAACCATGTAAAAACAAGAGAAGAATTCTTAAATGAATCAAAAACTATCAAACCCGATAGTATTATAAGAACAGAAGAAGAACTATCGGAAGTAGACAATTTATGGAAATTAATCAAAAAAAGAAAAGATGATGTAGAATTTATACTACATTGTGATCCAGTATATGTTCCTTGTATTTACTATCAAAGAGAAATCGACGGTAAATGGAGTAAAAGCAGTACGGATGGTATGGCTTTGAAAAACAATAAAGGTGGATTTTTTGTTTTGGGCTCATTGAATTATGATGGTCTAAATTCACCTGCTATAATAGAGTATCCAAAAGGTGCTAAAATTAAAGATTATGCTAACCCTAAATGGAAAGATTTAACAACTAAAGAATTTCCCGAAGATCATTGGGGCACGGATTTATCTCGTTTGATCAAGTATATTCAAGATAATGTTGCTTAACATAAAAAGATAAAAATATGAAACACTTAAAAACAAGAGAAGAATTCTTAAATGAAGAAAAAACTTATAAAACCGGTTCCATCCGTTTTACCGGTAAAGAAAAATCAGCAGACTACACAATTTATAATGATGAACGATCTATAGTTTATAACTTTGAGTTTTTCACAGGTGGATTAGTTAATTATAAAGGCAAAGGAGATCACCCAGATGGAAATTCTACTAGTTTTTTTCTAGTTTGGATGTCTAGTGGAAGAACATACGGTTCATGTAAATTACCTTCTAATAAAAAGGAAATAGAAAAATGTTTAGAAGATATAATAGTATTATTAAATAAGAATGATATTAATGGAGGTACTTATGAAGCACTGATCAGAAAATCATTAGAAAATTTTTTAAAGGCGTTAGAAAAAGTTGGTTGGGGTAAATAGAAATTTACAATAAAAATTAAATTGTTACGTCTATACTTCAGAAATAAATTATGAAACATTTAAAAACGAAAAAGAATTGGACAAGGCTTTCTTAGAAATAACCGGCAAAAACAGAACAAATTAAAAAATGCAAAAACTTTCAATATTAAATGAACAATTAGAAGAAACAGAACTGGAACCTACCGGACCGGTTTCTTTTGTTAATTGCTTGAAGAAAAATAAAAAAACAAAATTAAAAATTCAGCTAATGTCCCGATCCACCAATGAAGCGGCAGGGTACCATTACTTAAAAATTACATCAGACAAGTTCAAAGTCATTATGGAAACTGTTTTCAAACATCAGGTAAAAATGTTCATGGAGTTTTTAAATAATGCTATAAAACATGGTCAATTTAAATTCAGTGAATTGGAATTTGATTTCACCGATTGTCGGGACGATGGCAGGAATAATAAAAACACCATTAAAGCCATATTTGATGAAGATAAGACAATTTTAATTTTTCAAAGTGCTTATAACAAGGATGATTTAGAAATTACTTTGAATGATGAACAGTTGTTGTTAATATATACTATAATCAAGAAACAACTTGATTCCTTTCCTTTAAAATAACTTTCATTCTTTTCTTTTTACATGTTTTACTTTTCATAATTTTTCTTTTTTATAAGATTCGGAAGAAATTCCGAATCTTTTTTGTTTTTATATACAATAAAATTTCAATTGCAACGTCTATACTATATAAATTAAAATAACAATTAATAATTTTAGAGGTAAATAAAATGTTTCTAGCTGAAGATGAAAAATATGAGTATGAAAGAGATGACCGACCAATGGTCAAAGCCAGGATAACAGTCACGTTTAACATATACGTAGAAATCCCGGATTTTGACCCGGACTTGGTTGACCCTGATCCTATGTTGGAACAGGCGGTGAAAGAGTATGAATACAAAGCAGAAGATATAAGTAATTGGGAGTTTGATGAATATGTATAGAATAACCAAATCAGATGGATATATGGCATTTCATTCGGATTGCTTAAGTTCAATCCAAATTGATTATTCTGGAGATGGAAGAGACAACGATTATGTTATTATAAGATTAGACTACTTGAATGTTTGTGGTCATATTGTTTTGACAATGGTTGACTTCAGAACCTTATGCAGTAGCATAAATGGATTAAATTATAAAATTAATCAAAAAGAAAAATGTTTTGGACACATAGGAACTTACTATGATAGTTTAACACCTAATACCGAGTTAAAAATATTTTATCAAGTGAACAATTTTATCAACTTCCAAATATGCTCTACATTAAATTTAGTAGTTAGTATAAGGGTAACAGCAAAGCAACTAAAATTATTGAATGACTTATTACAAGAATTGATTAAATATATTAATTTAACCAAAAAATTACAAAAATTAGAGGATCTCAACAATGGCCCAGTTTAAATTAGAAAATAATAAAATAACGGTAACTGCTTCTCATAATGTAACCGGAGAAGAATTAAATTTTCCTATTTTAGAAGTAACGAAGGACACCGAGGGCACAAAGGTAATACCGGTTAATATTACCAAAGCATCTCCATCATTTATGTTATCATTACATATGAGTTTGTTCCAACAATTTCAAGAAAACCAGTTGGAGCAATCATTGATGGATTTGATGAGTAAAATTTATAGGAAAAATGAAAATGAAGATTAGAACTAAAAAAATATGGATCATCCTCTTAGAAGTTTTGATTTTCATATCAATTAATTTTTTGGTATTTACTTCCGGGCGAACCAATAACCAAAATGCCATAGATGAAATCAAACGCAAGAAAGAATTATGTAGAAAATTTGGAGCTCCTGAATTTGTCATTACTGAGATAGATGACTCCATCCGGATGTTGAAGAATAATAGAAATGACAATGCACTGATGAGAATTATCATACCAGCGGAGATTGACACGATCTCTTACTTATCTCACGAACACCTAAAAATTTACAACGGAGAGCAAAAATGAAATATTTTTTGATTGGTATTATTGTAGGTGAGATCATTATGATAATAACTAACTATTTTTGTGGTTATTATAAAAAGAAATAAAAAACGGATAGATCAGAGTGGTCCATCCAAAAACAATAAAAACAAGGAAACTTAAAAATGAACAAGCAATTAGCAACTTTCGTATCTGAAAATTCAAAAGAATTTAATGATTATTTCGTCATAGTATATGACAGTGAAGAATTTTTACAAGAAGAATTCACCGGTAGAGTATTCGGCTCCAAAGACATCGCAACTAAAGCAATTGAATTAATTGAAGATGAAGAAACCAGAAAACACCAGTTTATAGATTCAGTAAATGGATTCATAGACATGATCATAGAATCTATCAAAGATGCTTTCTTTTCTTATTTAACCGACTTAGAAACATTGGATGAAGACACTGAAACCAAAGAAGGTAGTGGAATAATAATTCATTAGGAAATTTTAATGGAAGAACAATTATATGCAAAGGATATGCAAACAGGTATATGTTACCTGTTGCAGCTTCGAAGCACTTCATTTCTCGAAGCAATAGAGGTTTTAATGATAACAGAAACTTCAATTTGTTATAAAATGTACTGTCCTGATAATTCCATTCAAGGTAGTTCTGCATGGGAAACAAAAGAAAAATTAGATTATCAATACAAAATTATTGAGTGGTTTGCTGACCCAACTGATGCTAAGAAGAGAAATAACGAAGATGAACTAAAATGGGCTATAAAACAAAATGAACAAAACAATAGAAATAATTGAAAAATCAATTCAGCTGGCTGAATTGGGAGAATCACAATTAACAAAGGAAATTTTAGAACTGCCCGGAATGTCAAGTCCTAAGGTAAGGCATTTTCTAAATAACCTTCTCCATCTTCATGAAAACACTAATTATTTAGAAGTTGGAATATGGAAAGGTTCTACTTTCATATCAGCAAACTATAACAATGAAACTAACAAATCAATTGCGGTGGATAATTTCTCTGAATTTTTAAGCGGTGAAGAAGCAGCCGACATGCTCGATATTTCATGGAATAATATCAAAACCTACTTAGGGCATAATAAATCACTGCTTATAAATAATGATTTCAAAAATATTGATTACTCCGAGTTTGATAAATTCAATGTTTATTTCTATGACGGGGCTCATACCGAGTCTGACCAGTACAATGCATTTATTTATTTGAATCCATTTTTGGAAGATAGGTTTATATGCATAGTCGATGATTGGAATGACAGAAACGCAAAAGAAGGAACCCGAATGGCGTTCGAAGATTTGGGATACAATGTTCTTTGGGAAACTGAACTACCCGCTGATTATAATGGTGATATGAAAAATTGGTGGAATGGATTGTATGTAGCGTATATTTCAAAACCATTAGTTACTGAATATATTGCTGGATATCGGTATTTATTCAAAAGAAATACACCTGAACATTATGATGTAAGATGTATCCGGATTTTAGAAATAACAGACACTTCAATATGTTATGAATTTGTTCCTTCGATGTTGGGAAAAACTAAATGGGTACTTAAAAAAGATATAACGGATGAGCTTGGACGGTGTATTGAAGTTCTCCCAGAACCGGCGCCATTGATTTCCATTGAGAATGTAAGTGATTTAGAAGAGATTAAAAAGAAAATGAGACGAGCAGATATTTCTGCTATATAAATATTTCTCCGATGATAAGATGCCTTTGATGATCGAAAATTAAAGACATCTTTTTAATTATTTTTCTTTTTTGTTACAATAAAATTCCAATTGCAACGTCTATATATTATATTTAAATAACAAACTAATAATTTTAGAGGATTTGAAAAAAATGAATGATTTAAAGAAAGTAACCGAATTAGTTGAATTACAACTTGTAGGATTAGATGGAAACGCTTTTAGTTTAATAGGAGCATTTAAATCAGCAGCAAAAGAACAAGGAACACCAAAAGCAGAAATCGATGCTGTTATAGCTGAATGTACTTCCGGTGATTATAATCATCTTCTTTATACATTAACTGAAAATACTTTTGATCCATTTGAAGACGAAGATGAATATTATGATGACGAGGATGAAGATGCATAAAGATTTTAACATTTCCAACTTTTTGATCTTCCCTGATCAAGAAGCTGCTTCTGTTGGACCATTCTTTATCGACTGGGTCAAAGAAAACGAAGATAATTTAACAGTGATGGATGGTCTTAAGATAGGTTTAGCATGTTCTGAGTTTCAGTATAATATGAGAGTTTTAAGAAGTAGGATTAATGGTGATAAAAAACTCGGACGTGGAGTAGTTGATCTTAACAATAAGCATATTGACATAATAGAAAGTTACCCAGAGATGATAAAATTTGCTTTGGAAAAATACCAAGAAATGATAAGCATGATGCCTATTGAAGTAAAATTTGGCAATATGCACAATTTTATTACACCAAGTTATAGCTTCACTGAAGAAGTTAAACAAGAATTCAGGGATAGTATTCGGAAAATCAGATTTAAAAACGGTAAATGGAAGTAGAAAATGACTGACGGTAAGAAAATAATCGTAGCTTTAAGAGAAGCTGAAATAACGGTTGATCCGTTAAATAATTCTATATGTTCACCATCATGTGATGATTTTAGAATTACATTACAAGAATTACATTACGAAGATAAAACTTTTCCATTCTTCTGTAGTGGATTTCAAGAAGGAATTACAGAAGAAAGATATAGATGTGTTAGTTGTTCAAAACTTAGGGAAGTGGTTATATAATGGAATTAGAAACATTACAACAAGCAAATGATTTGAGAAACAAGATAACTCAACTTAGAGATATCAATTATTTGATAGATAATAGAGTTGATTCAAAGGGTGCATACGATACCGGATATGAATCTATCGGTTTTATGAAATACTATTATGGAATAGCAAGTAACAGAAGCAGAGTATTTCAAGTATTAACTACAGATATTGAATTAGCAGATGCTGTTTTGGATTTGATCTACAATCATAACAAAAACAAACTGGAAATTCTAGAAAAACAGTTAGCGGAATTATAGAAAATGAAAATTAAAGAAATAACGAGCCAGCATAGAAGGGACTTCCGAGCAATTTATGTTTGTGAATTTTGTGATTTTGAAATTGAGCAACGTGGATATGATGATGAAAATTTTCATAATAATGTTATTCCTACAATGATATGTCCTGCTTGTGGACAAAAGGGTTATGGTGATTACAGACCACTTACAACCAAATATCCAGAAGGATTTCAAATATGAAACTAAAATACGAAGCACAAAAGAACAATAGAATAAAACGTAGTAAATTTATGCACGTTGTGGCTAAAGACATCAATATATGGTTTTACAGTAGAGTCGCTTTTCCAGATAAGCCAAAAATTAGAGCTGAACTTTGGGACAGTATAGAAGAAATAGAATCTTATCGAAATATTGGTTGTGATTGTTCCAATGCCTGTAAAACAGTGCATACTGTTAAAGCTTTCAGAAAAGCATTAAAAAGATGGTCTAAATATTTACCATCCGGAACAGAATTCGTTTTATATAGTTCGATACCTAACAATAGAGTATTTGGGAGAACAAAATAATGAAATTAAAATATGAAGCTCCGAAAGGACAGAGAATCAAAAAAGGATCTTTCAAAGATCAAGGGCAGGTACATAAAAATCGGAATGATAGTGGAAAACGACATCATTTTTTCTGTGTAGATTCCATTGATAGAAACCTACGATGTTACTACAAAGGAAAATTCAATCCAATGCTAAAAGATTGTAGATGGGATACATTAGAAAATAGCGAAAAATATGTAAGAGAAGGATATGACTGTTTTGATGGATTTAATGGAATCTATTCTATTAAAAGTTTTATTCGAGCATTAAAGATTTGGTCAAAGCATTTACCACCAGAAACGGAATTCGAATTAGTTAGTAAAATTATAGGCTATAGTGTATTCGGGAGAACCAAATAATGGATAATACAAGGCAACACCAATTGTTTGATAGAATAACCAATCTTAAAATTAAAATTCAAAATATTGCTTCTCTTTTTCAAAATGATTTTAATATATGCTTATATGAAGGTATATATGATTCTGATCGGTTGAAAGAAATGAGAGAAAATTTTATCGATGATGTTACCTTTGTGGAGGATGAGTTAACCAGAATTTATGACAAAGGAAATAAAATGCTCAAAGAAGCAATAAAAGAAGCATTAATTTCAGAAGGCTTTGTTGAATTATGAGTAAACTAATTAAATATACAACCTTTGGTGTTTTCAATGGATGTTATTTCGGTCGATATGGTCCGGATGCAATATACCGACTAAAACGACCAATGTATTTTATCGAATTACGTCCGATTCTATCTTTGGGTTTCAAAGAAGGTGGAGCTACTAAAATTAGACTATGGTCTGACTATCGGAAAAAGGATAACTTTATTGATGTTGATAGGTTCTATTTTAGTGAAGAAGAATTAGAAAGTTTTTTCCAAATGAGAACACTAAAAACCAAAATCGGTCGTCTTTATGAAAATATAGAACAAAAAGAAAAAAGAATCAAAGAACTTACCAAAGAATTAGAAGAAAATAAAGCGACTGTAGAAGATTTAGAAAAACAATATAATGATATTAAAATAATTTAACTGGGGTGAAGTGGCTAAATGATTGTAGTGGCGAACCGGAACGCGAAAGTAACAACTGCTTAATCAGGTCGGACCTGATCGCACTTCACCTCTTTTAACTAAGGAAATAAAAATGATAGAAGAATATTCAGGATGCTATAAAATTCCTATTATAATAGCAATAAGTACTGAGCAAAAAGGATTCATGTTAGATTATGATTTATTTGCCTATGAATCTGAAGAAGATTCATCATCATATGATGGAGCAAAAAGTATTCTCGAATATGAAGGAGATTTAAATGAATGGGATTTTGATTTAGAGCCAGGAATTTATAAATGTAATTTTATTATTAGTTTTGGTAAGAGTTGGACCGATTGTGGTTATGATTACGATTATGATGTAGAAATTAAAGACTATGTGAAAATATTTGATTATATGAAAATTGAAAAGGAATTGGAAAATGAGAGAAGATGAAGAATTAGATGGAAAATGGTTGGATGAGATTGTTGTTGAATTTAACAAAAATCAAAACAGTTTCAAAGATTTTTTAATCATAGCCAAAAACGGAAACAATTCTATATATGCTAAAATAGATAGAAAGAGGTTAACTAATCCGGCCACCAAAAATATAGAATTTTATTTTGGATTTGAAGAGCGTTTCGTTCCGTTGGATATGCCGGTAAGCAAAATACGAGCAATGGTATATGAAATATTTTCAGTAAGTTTTGTTTAGTAGGAATTAAAATGAAAGAATTTAAAATTAGAGTTTTGGATAGTGAATTTTGTGATTTGGATTGTAAATTACTTTATGTAGGATCTCGGGTACATTGTGTTGATACCGCTCCGGGATCTATTGACACATCGGCATCCAACAATTGTTTGGTTATACATTATCAATGTGGTTTGGACGAGAATGGATATTTAAAAGGTGAACATATAGCTGGACATCTCAACGTCCATCGATGTGATAAATGTAAAGAATTTTCAAGGTTTGATAAAAATGGTAAAGAACCCGAATAGCTTATGCACGACATGTGAACATATTTATGAGAATCCGAAATCACATAAATATAAATGTTCGTTGGATACTCGAGGAGTAAGAAAAGGTTTACGGATGTATTATCAATGTATTATAAATGATACAATGACAGACAAACCAAGTTGTAAATTTTACAGACCGATTAAAGAAGAAATTAAAGAAGAAATCATTGAATTAAAGCCACCAAGTGTTGAAACCGGAACAGTTGAGGAACATATCGAATACATGAAATCTTTTGAATCTAAGTATCCATATAGATACTTAGATGCAGTGAAATTGTTTACTACCTATGATGAAGTACCGAATATTGCAGAAGCAGCCAAATGTATTTTAGCAGAAATCGATGAAGCAAATAAAATAAAATATAAGGAACATATTCTTTGTGCCGCAATTTGGGTCAATGATGGAGCGTTTCATGAGCATCAACCTAAAAATATATCAACCGGCTATGTTATATCCGGTAGACGACACCATAATTGTTTTGCAACTATTGTTGATTTAATTGGTTTGGATGAGGCTATCAAATTAAGAAAATATCATAATTTAAAATCACAAGGATTCATAACAAATTTAGACAGATTCGTTGATAGGAAAGAAGCATGGGAAATTGCATTAGCTGCTAAACAAATCAGGTATGGACTTGAGGCGGTTGATAAAGAAAATCCAATTTTAATTAGCGAAAATTTATATTAAAGGAAATTTAAAAAATGACAGACGAAATAGAATACTTACATATTATTCAATCAGGTTACCAGGAGCTTATAGATGGAACTCAAAAAATGATTGATAGAATTAAACAGGTAAAGGCCGAACTAAATGAGTTACGAAAACCAAAATATTCAGCAAAGGACTTCCCGTTTCTGGATAAAAATGGCAATATTATTTATTTTTTTGATGGTATGCATAGATATAGAATAGAGTCAAAATACAAAACCATTGTGGAAGTAAACTATAAGATTTCAGATAATGAAATTATCGATAGTGCATTCAACTTCGTAGAATGTAAAATATCAGATATAAAAGAAGGGGATTATTTTGCTCAAATTAACGAAAATTATAATTTTATTTATCAATATTATTTTTGTAAAGATAACAGCGATTACAACATTGAAGTCGATTATGGTTATGATGGTTATATAAAAAATATATGTATACCGAAGACCGACAATAAACATCTTTCTTATGTTAAATTTATTTTAAAGGATAAAGTAAGATGAATAATATACCAGCAGAATTTTGGCGAATTTTAGGAACTGGTTTATGTATGGGTATGTTTGTTGTTTCCTTTGGAGTTTTATATGCTATAATGTTACGGGCAGATAAGAAATATGAATAACACAAAAGATACGTTCATAAGCGTAAATGAAATTAAAACTATCTACGTTCAAGATCAAGATTACTCAATCGAATATTTGGACAGGGATTCAGATGTTACTATTTTAGCTATACATAGCGGGGGAATCGAGGGAGGAACCGGTGAGATAGCAAAAGAAATAGCCAATCAAGGAAACTACAACTATTTTCTGTTTAATGGCCTATTAAACAATCAGACGGATGGTCCAGCAAATTTAGCACTTCATATCACCTCAAGTAAATTTTCATTTGAAGAATGTGACAAGCTACTTGAAAAAACAAATATTACTATTTCTGTACATGGAGCGGATGAAGCGGATGCGTTTTCGTATATTGGGGGGCTTGATACGGATCTGAAAAATTTAATTAAGATGCAACTAAGATCAGCTGGGTTCGTTATTCCTCAAGAAATCAGGAAAGGTTTAGAAGGTGTTTCATCTAAGAACATTTGTAATAAAAATCTAAGAAGTAAAGGAATACAGTTAGAAGTTTCACAAGGACTCCGGAAAGAATTTTTTGGAGAAAAATGGAAAAATTATGTTGAAAGACAGCAAAGACTTAATTTTCCTATCTTTTTAAATTTCTGTAGTTGCTTTGTAAAATCTATTGAACAATTTAAGGAATGGTTGTAATGACATTTACTAAAGGAAATGTAATAGTTGAAGAAATCAAAATCGGTGACATACATTACGAATTCGAATATGGCAGAGGAGTAGAAAGTGAAGTTCTTACATTACCGGTCAGGAGTGATGAAGATGAAGAAGGAAACGGGTACTGGACTTGGGAAAGCAGAAATATCAGAACCGGTAAAATTATTAAATACGGCGTCAGAGAGAATATGAGTCATTATGGTCCGAACCTCTATGATTATATCGCATATGCCACTTCTAAATGGGTCTAATAACATGAGAGTACAAACACAACTTAGATTAACTGAAGAAGAAACAAAGCAAATAGATGAAAATTCAGAACGTTGGGACTGGTATAAACGATATATGTTCAATGCTTTTGGTAATGAATTAAGCATCAAATATTCTTTGAAAGATTTGATGACTGATAGTACGGATGATAGACATCATGGTAACAAAACATTTAAAATTGATTTACATGTTTATGAAACTGATACACTACAGGAAATATTTCTTAATCTTAAAAATTTACAATATGCGTTAAGTCGGAGTGAAGGAAATGAGTATCAACTTGAACTTGTTCAACAAATAGCAGAATTACTAAATGATAAAAAATAAAATTAAACACATTACAGGTGGCCGGACAAGAGCAGAGTGGTTGATATGGTTTCACTCCTGTTTGAACTTACCTTCTTTTACATTCTATGATTATCATGATTTCCCTGAGTTAACCTACATTCCTACTGATTTTAAATATGAACCAGTAAAAGATGATCATCAATGGAAAATGATGATAACCATAAATAATCCATCAGTCAAATTACCAACCGGTTTTGATTTATAAAAAAGAAATAATATATGAATAGAAAATTTAAAGAAGAAGAAAATCCACTCATCACCAAAGCGCTTTATGTGGCTTTAATAATTCTTTTGCTAATATTGTTCAACTGTGCCAGAACCAGTTCACAAGAATATAATTGTACAATATTAACAACCGGAGTTAAAATATATACCTCCACCGACAGTAACATTACTAAAAAATTAAATTACGAGAATGACTCTTACTGTTCATTTATTGAATTTCCGGTTGGATACGGAAGTTTCGTCCAAACAGTAGAAGAGGAGGAAACAACTTTTCTTATACAACCAGGTACTTTGCATTTCAGTACAGAAACAATGTTGATGAGTTTAGTTTTTAAAAATGATATCTCGGATAGCTGTCATATGTTGGTTGATTTCAAAAAAGAAGCTATAACAATTGACTGGATAGACGGAAAGGAAATTAATACGATAATTTTTGATATTGGAAATTGGACAGTAGAGAATATTCCACTTGATTTACAGATAAAGAAAAAGGAATAAAATAATGGAAATTTCTAAACTTAAAGAATTGACCCTTTCAGAAATAACGACTGAAATTCATTTGGATGACGAAATAATAGAAACCAAATACAGCCGGTTACAGGACAAAGAAGGCATGGTAAATTGGGAGTATGCTAGCTCAGATTATGCGTTACAAATATCGGAAGAAGATATGGAAGAGTTAGAAAAAATATATCAAAAATATTTAAAAAAGAACAAAAATGAAGAAAATAATAGTAAATGATCAAATTTGGGCATATGATGATATGGCTTGTGGTTCCCTTAAAATAATTTCACCTGAAGATAAGATATTTCGTATGCCTTATAATAAAGTCACAATCGATCCATCCGGTCAGATCAGCAGAACTTATGAAATTGAAGAATATATTTTAAAAGAAATAATAAGGAAATAAAATGGAAAATAATCCACTGACCTCGGTTGAATGGACTACTTGTTGGATGGCCGTTCGGTATGCATTGAATCGACATTCAATTGCTTCTATTTCTCTTCCACATGAACTTGTAAAATCATATGGAGAAAGATGGAGTTGGATTGAAAGAGAAATGTTATCCAATGACATAAAAAAAGATTTACAGGTTGTATCGGAAGAGAACGGTTTCTGGTCAGATAGTAGAACATGGTTGAAATTTGCTAATTATTTAGACGTAAAGAGCCATTACAAGGTTAAAGGAATAGACAATGCTGTTTATGATGTATTTGATGCTGGTGGCCGGATATACCCTGTTTCTGAGTATGTTAATAATCCTTACCACGAAATCGATATACCAAAAGAAAATATTTTAGAAATAATAAGGAATTAAAAAATGGACTATAAATGGTTATTCACAACAATGAATCAAAAAGGTTATCATTATTTTTCCGGTAACACTAACAGTAAGGGCGAAATTTCCTTTGATTTTTCTGCTTTACATAACGGAAAAGGTGATTCAATAATGTTTATTCTTAACGAAAGTGGATTATATGAAGCCACTGTGTATGATACATGGGAAGATACCCAGACAACAGAAAAGAATATTACCGAACAACGAATTTGTGAAATCATAAAGAACCTGTAAAAAAGAATCATTCTTTATAAAACTTAGTAGAAAGAATTTTCAAAATAAATTGAAAATTCTTTCTTTTTGTTTACAATAAAATTCCATTAGCAACGTCTATACTATATAATTTAAATAACAACTAATATTTTTAGGAAATAAAAAATGAAAACAAATGAAAAGATCGTTTACTCCAGCTTCATGGAAGACCATTACACCGAAGATGACATGAAACACAGAATAGCTGAAATGGAAAATAAATCCGCTACAGATATTACTATTATTTGGAAACTTTACAAGGATGTGATAAAATGATAAAAGTAATGGAAGATATTTTAAAAGAAGAAGATTTTAAAGTTTCTAACGAATTAAAATTATACCAATATAACAACAATGGCGAATTTCCAGATTGGTGGATATTAACTCCAGCATTTACAGAAAAAGGTTTAGAAAATGCTATGGAGCGTTATGCTAATTTGAAAATAGAAGAGTATAAAAATTCAGATGAAGCATTGATAGATACTGCTCGTGTTTGGTGGAGAGGATTAAATACATCACAACATATTAATTATTGTGACTTATTCTATGTTATTGATCATTGGCCTACCGATAAAGATATTTTAAAAGCATGGAGACACCACTTTGGAAAAGAATAAATTACGAACAATATTAAAAAAATTAGAAATTGTTTATAGCTCAGATAAAGAGACGGTGCTTAAATTAATCAAATTTATAAACGAGCATAAAAAAGAAACAGAAATAATAGAATGTAAGTGGTTAGATATGTCTTATGGAGAACCTGATATTTTTGATCGAAGAACATGGCCTGGTGATGGTTGGAGTTCCTCTGCTAATTATATTAAAGTTGGTTTTAGTATTAAAGACGATAGATTATTTTGTTATGCTGAAGCGTTTAAATATAACATAATAAATAACAAGAATTATGTTTGGGAAGCAGCATTTTATCTTTTGGACGATTTCATCATAAACTTAGAACAACATATATCAAATAAATTAAAAGCACATATCGATCAACAATATGCTTTATATCTGAAAAAGCAAGAAGATAATTGGAAAGCAATATTAAGAAATAACATCATTTATAATGTATAATAAGGAATAAAATAGAAATGAAAAATGAGATTAAAGGTTTAATTATATTAAACACTAATATTCAATATCAAGTAGGTCATCCAGTTATCGGATCATATAGCACCAAAATCGAACATACTATTATAGCTGAGATAGAATATTACGAATCAACAAAAATGTATGTTGGATATGCTGACACGCCAGTACAACGACATTTCAAAATCGATGAATACACATTATTTACTATAGATGCTACAATGGTTCCGGTCATTGTAATTTATGATTTAGCATATAAGGCTTTTGAAGGAACTGATTAAAAAATGAAAATAAATCTAACAATTGGAACTAAGACATTTTACAATTGTATTTTTCGAAAAGATTTAACAATTGATGTACCATTAATTCAAAAAACTGACATAGATTTCTTTTTGAATTGGATTTCTAATAACAAATCAAGAAGTGATACTTTTAGTGACATGAAATGTTTAATGGTTACAAATGCTGATTATGTAAGACCTTTTTTCAACGAAACAGGTGAAATTTTTAGTATTTCGTTTTTAGAATTTTCGGATGATGATAGTATTGCAAGATTAGAATGTGAATCTTATGAAATTGATGAGCATTAATGAAGACTAAAAATTTTAAACAACCGGTTAAGAACAGAACTTTTATATCGGCTTATAATAGAATAGATTTTCTTAATCGATCAATTATCAATATACAAATAGAAAAAGAAACATTTTTGAAATATGGTGATTTTCTAAGTTCAAAAATTTGTGATGAGCTTATAGAAAAATTTAGAAATATTTTATTTGATTACGAAAAAGAAGGATATGAGATAAGATGAAAAAAGATACAAAACAAAATACATTAATGGGAATTTTGAAAAAGTTTGGACCATTAGATTTATATCGATCAATTTCTAAAGAAATGATTGATCAATTTAATAGTGGAAAAGATAATACTATAATATCCAAAAATTTCTATGATTCTAACATAAGAAGAAATAATAAAGAATTTCCTTTAGACTGGGAATATCTTGTTAAAAAAGATCCACAAATAAAATGCACACTTAGTAATCAAAATGATGAGTTACATTGTCTATTTATAGGTATGAATAATATTGACAATAGTAAAATATTATTTGATTTTGAAGTAGTCTATCCAATCAAATATATTCTTAAAATAGAAAACGAATTAATGGATAAAGTTAGATTTAAAGCATCTGAAGCATTGGATCGTTATAAAAAGTTGAAAGATGATGAATGGAAAAATAATTATATTTTACAAATGTTAGCGAGTTCAGATGATGAATAATTTAGAATTCAGAGCTTGGGACAAAGAAAATAAGAAAATGATTTACGATCCTATCGAATTTGAACTTAGGCGTCTTGAAAGAGACGCTCCTGAAATTCCATGGGACAAACCATATATTGGATTTTCACCATTTGATTATGAAGAATTTGATATAATGCAGTATATAGGTAAAAAAGATATTAAAGGTAAGAAGATATTCACTGGAGATATAGTTTATCATACTCGCTTAAAAGATAAATGTATAATCTATTTTAACGAAGATAAATCACAATTTGTATGGAAATCAATAAATCATGAATATTATATTGATCGGTATATAGACAATGAATCAATGAAAATCGTTGGTAATATTTACGAGGAACCCAAATCTAAGAAGGTTAAAAGATGATAGTATATAGTACAGATTTACCCGACGAAGAAAAAATGAGATTAGAATTGATCGAAATGTATAGTAATGTATCAAGTATTAATTCCAGGATATTTTATTCAAATAAAGATATGATAACTCTTTTACGTCCACTTGATAAAGATAAATTTAACATGCCTGAATATAGTGAACTCAAAAATGAATTATATAATTTAGTTGGAGATATATCGTGTATGTCTGGAAGAATAAATAATATTTTAGTTGAAATGTTAAACACTTTAATTAAAGAAAGTAATGAAATGTCATTATTAGATAATTCATATAAGTTTTATGAATATAATAAAAATTGAGGGAAGAGAATGAATAAAGAAACAATTTTTGATACAGCAGTTATTGTCGGACGTTTTCAAACAGCGACACTTCATGAAGGACATCGAAATTTGATAGATGAAGTTGTATCAAATCACAAACGTGTTATTATATTTCTTGGTATTTCAAACCAAAATAGTAAAAGAAATCCACTTGACTTCTTCACACGTAAGGTTATGATCGAATCTGCTTATCCGAATGTTATAGTTCAATCAATTCCTGATATGAGGGATGACAAGGATTGGAGCAACAATCTTGATAGTAGAATAGATGAGATTGTTAAACATGAATCAGTTGTTCTCTATGGAAGCCGGGATTCATTTATTCCTTACTACTCAGGTAAGTTTCCAACTAAAGAAATTTCCACCAACATTTATACTTCAGCAACTGAAATGAGAAATTCTATTAAAAATGATACAAGATGTTCTGAAGATTTTAGAGCAGGTGTAATTTATGGAAGTTTCCACAAGTACGATATTTCTTATCAAACGGTCGACGTTGCTATAATTAGAAATTTCGAAATTCTAATGGCAAGGAAACCACACGAGAAAGAATACAGATTTGTTGGTGGATTTGTTGATATAAAAGATTCATCATTGGAGCATACGGTAAAGCGTGAAGTTTCAGAAGAGACAGGAATTGAAATTGGAGATATTACATACTTATCATCTCATAGAATCGATGACTGGCGGTATCGTTCCGAGTACGATAAAATCATGACCTCATTCTTTACTGCTAAATATATCTTTGGAAATCCAATACCAAATGATGACATTGCGGAATTGAAGTTTTTTCATATCGACCAAATAAAAGAATCTGATATAGTTAATGAACATAGAGAATTGTTCTACAAATTAATGGAAAATAAAGTTAAAATTTTTGGGAAAGAATAAAAAATGAAAATAAGTGTAGATTCAGACAGAGGCATACTTTTGGAAGAAGTTTTCTCTGGTGTTGGTTTAAAAACCAGAGATGGTGAATTTATGGGAATTTGTATGAGAGATAGTGGTTTTGAATTTAGTTATGAGGGTCATCACTATTCAGCTCAAAAAGGTGTTATACGAAAAATTGACATTATTGACGATGAATGTCAAAACCATGATAAACTCTTTCATGGAGATATAACCAACTACGAGGAATAAAATGGAATGGATAGGATATAACAAACACAAATCTCTAAAAGAGAGATTATGGTGTATTTTGATAGAAGAAGATGAAACTCCGAAATGGATAACGTATTGGTCAAATATTCCTGCATTTTCAAAAACGGTAGAATCAAAAAGAATTTTTACAAATAAATTGCTTGAACAAATTGACAATGACGTAAAAATTATGATTCATGAGGATGATGAGGATGATAAAGAAGCAAATGAACAAGCATATAAATATTATCTAAAATGGATGGAATTGTTTGATATATTACAACATACACCAACTGAAAAACAATTAAATGATTATCTTGAATCGGTTGATATTTCTGAACCACATATGATAGTCATAAAAATGGATTATGGGGAAGATAAATTTAAAGAGGAATAATATGGAAAATGAACTTACAAAAAATGAAGAACTTGAATTAGATAGAATGATTAGTGAATTTTTCAAAAAATTAGCGAATGTAATTGTTAAATATGTAATTCAATTTGATTTACCTAAAGTTGAACCAATGAGAGATTGCTCAAATATTCAATTATGTTATTTTGATAAAGCAAAGGATGAGTAAAATGACAATAGTAGAAAAAGAAGCAAGATTATTTAAGATACTATCACTGATGGGTGAAATATCAACAGGTTGTCACCAAGTGATCAATCCTTCATCTATAATAGAACTTTTAAAAACTCACCAAGCAACATTAATATCCACAAAAGAAGGGTATTATTGGCGATACTCAGGAATGGAAAAGTTAGATGTATATAATATAGAATATTGGAAAGCTGACAATATAAATTATTTAAAATATTTTTATTTCAAAATTATTGATGGGAGTCTTCGTCTACGCTTTATTCTAAAAGACTGTGGTGGGGGACACAATAACGACGACCCAAAAATCATTTGGGAATGTGAAATCAGTTTGCCTGATAGTTATATTATCACGATAGAAATTCCTATTATGGGAAGATTTGCTGAATATGTTGAAAGAGAGTATAAATCATATTTATCAAAACAAGAATCTGATTGGAAAAAGAATTTTGTAGAAAATATATTAGGAGAATAAATTTATGCCAATGGTAATAATAGAAACGGAAGAAGCAAAGAAAGATATCCTAAAAGATATGAAAATAACAGCTGGTATTACAGATGCTGGATATATTAATGATTATTATGAAGGTTATATAAATCATCTTTTTTGTACTTCAAAAGATATTATAGTTGAAAAATACGAAAATGTAATATTTAAGCAAAATGTTTTTAAAGAATTTAATAAAATATTGGAAAAAGCAAAAGATGTCACATTAAGTTTATTTGCAGAAGAATACCCAAATGTTAACTACTCTAAACATGAAAGTGATTTTAGTTATGATTTTGGTTGTATGGAAAATGGAGAATTTGAAGTTACATATGAATTTGATAGATGGCCTAACTCGGGTTGCTATGAACCAGAATATTATTCACAAAAATTCACATTAGATGATATAATAAACAAATCGGTAAAAGATATTTCCAATGAACGATTATTTGTTATAAAAGAAGAAAATCGAAAGAAAAAAGAAGAAGCTGATAGAAAAAAAGAATTGTTTGAAAAAGAAAGAAATGAAAGATTAGAAAAACAACAATATGAACAGTATTTAAAACTTAAAGAAAAATATGAAGGTAACTAAATGTTAAATATGTATAAGTATAGCCAAGTTCCTTATGAAGAATTGGCAAAAATGATAGTTCAAGCAATGGGCTATAATAGAGAAGATATTCAGTTAATAACGGATGAACTTAGGAACAGCGAGTACCGGATCATCAAAGAATCAGAACCACCAAAAAAGACTAATTTTTTATGGCGGTTGACATTTCCATTATTTGTCGTATGGGCGTTGTTACTCTTTTCTTCATTTCCAGTAAATTGGCTGATGACTGGTTCAGGTAAAATTCGGTTCAATTCACCAGTAGGAAAATTCAACAATGCTTGGTACAATAGGTTGTTTGGAAAAATTTAATGGAAATTGAGAGATTTAAAAAAGAAATCAATGAAGAGTTAAATATCAAAAAATTTAACGGACCTGTCGACAAAGTTATTACATATATTAATGATGTTAAACATCGTTTGGAAATGTATGAAAAAGTATCCATTCATTTAAAAAGTTATGTAGAAGGTTCGGTCAGTGCTTATGTTAAATATATCAGATTAGAAACTGATGAAGAAGTTAAGGCAAGGAAAACAAAAGAAAAGAAAACTGCTAAGTACCTAAAAGAAAAAGAAAAGAAATTAGAAGATGATGAAATGCTTCAGCGAAGATTAGAAGAAATTAAAAAAGAAGAAGCTATTCTAATCAAAGATATTCAAAAATTAAGGTATTATTGAAATATTTAAAGAATTTTCTAAAATAAATTGAAAATTCTTTCTTTTTGTTTACAATAAAATTACATTAGCTACGTCAATATATTATATTTAAACATTAACTAATAATTTTAGGAAAAATAAAAATGAAAACAACGACAAATGAACAAAGATTAAATGAATTATCTCAATTAAGATATGGTTATGAAATTCTATTAAATAATGGACAGACAGCAATCTTTCAGCACCGTAACCAGAAAACTTTCAATGCTATTATCGATGATATAGAGTATAGAATAGGATATGGTTGTTTTGTGTCAATGACGGAAAAACAAGCACAAAAAATAAAAGAAAAACAAGTCGGACATCTTCTTGAAAAAAATGATATATTCCTTGATGAATGCAATAATCTTTATAAATTTGATAGATTTGAAGACAATTGGATTGTTACTTCTCCTTTTGTAAAAAATTCTGCAATCATACGATTGGATATTAACTCTCAAATAACTATTTTAGGAAATTTAACTGAAAAGGTAATAAGATGATACCAAATGGAACACTCGAACAGTACCTTGCAATCAAGAAATTAAACAAAGGTGATATGGTTTTATTAACAAATGATATACCTGTTAAATTTGTAAAAAGCAATAAAAGAACCTTTACCGCAATTTATGACGATGAAGCAAGAACTTATCCAATTTACAAATTCAAAAAAGTCTTAAACAACTCAGGAAATTAAAAAATGAAAGCAACTGGATGGATCAATTTCATATCACTAATAATTATAGTATACACTGTATTTATGATGCTTAGTGAAGACTTAAAAACAGCGGTTACTGGATTGTGTGTATGTCTTTTAGTAATTTTTGCTAACTGTGTCCTTATGTTCTTTATAGACAAAAATCCGTACCGGACCAGAGAAAGATATTTAAGAATCAAAAAAATGTTCGAGAATTTGTAAACTATGGAAGATGAAAAATTATACACTACCAAGTTATTTGTGGTAGTGTTAAAAGATTTTCCGGATACAAGGATAGACAATCAAGTATTTAAATCAAGCGGTGCAGCATATCGGCACTTATTAACTTACAAGTCTCCAAGCGGAAACAATTTTCCAGAAAGTGATGAAATGAAAATAATGTTACTTGAAGACTATTTTCTCGAACTCCTGGTTTATAATAATGAAGAGGAATTTTAAAATGTTAGAAGAAACAAAAAACGAAATTAAAGAAATAATGGCTAACATACAGCAGTACAAAGGTTTTGCTGATTATGGATTGAATGATTTATCATTCATAAGAGATTTACAGAAACTTTATAATATGCCGGTTGAAGCAGTTCAACAAATCCATGAGCAAATATTAGATATGGAGGGTCATAACATAACCGTTGGACGAAAACGTCATCAAGCACGTTTAGAAATAGAAGCATACTTGGAGGACTTATTTAGATCATTTGGAATAGCTACAAAGGCAACAAAAGGTAAAAGAACCAAAGCTTATTCAACCATGTACGATGAAATTATAACAAAATATAGTTTGTATTATAATAGTCCACCAAATTGGAAAAATTCTTATAGTAATCATACTCATGTGGTCAATGGTATAGAAATTGATTGTATTAATCTAAGGAACAGAAGTAATACATTTATCGATTACTACAATAATCTGAAACTTGAAGTTGATAAACAAATTAAGCAAAGGGATCAACGAAATAAACGTCTTCAGATGACTTTAGTAAAAGCGAGTGAGTTAAACATCCCAATTGAAGGGAAAACAGAAAACCAAATCTTCGATGAAGTAAACGAAATTTTAGGTGCAAGATGGTTGGATGAACAATACCCGGTTGGTACGTTAATGCAAATTAATAGCTGTGACGAATGCGATACATACACCCGCGGTGACCGGAGATGTACTTGCGGTAATCGTAGGATAAGTTGCTATGCTGGAGGTGACTTTATGAATGGCTACTATGTATTTACGGAGTATTATTAACCATGTACAGTTTAGAAAAATTTCAAATGATCGAAAAGCAAATGAATGACAACCACATGGTGCTATATTTTGAAATGAACGGAACTGCGTATTTCAGAATGGATACACAATACTTAGTGGATAACAATACAACTTTCAATCTTTACAATTCAGCAAGGTACCGGGATCGGTTTGATGATTTAGAAATTTCTAATTCACAAAGCAATATATGGATGTTGTTAGTGGAAGATGAGATAAATGAGGTGAATTTAGCGAAAGCATTGGAATCACTTTTCAAGGCAGGAGACCATGAACGTAGCTAATGATCTAATTGAATTTAATGTATATGACAAAAGAGAAAAGGAATTTTATATTGCTTTAACCAGCATATCGTTCGAGAATGCGCCTCAAGGAATTAGTCAAGCAACTTTCATGAATTCCTTAGGTGAAGAGAAAACAGTAGAAAACAAGGATTTAATCTTTCTACAATATACTGGAGTTGATGACGATGATGGTCAGAAATTATTCAGACATGATATTGTCCAGGTAAACGACCATTTTCTTAGCGGTATTATTGGTTATATTATAAAAGAAGATTTTGATTGGTCTTTGTATTATCCATATTCATATGAATCTAATAAAAATGTTTGGATGAAACATAGACTATCACGAGATGGTTTTCCGGTCCCATCAATTAAGAAACTTGGTAATATTTACGAAAATGCAGATATTTTTGAATGTGAGGTTCCGCCATGTCATCGCTTATAGAATCAGAAAAATTTAAAGATGGTATTCTTCATTATGATCCAACTAAGCCTCTTCCAACAGAAGAGGAATTTTTGGATATTTTATTTGCCGCTGCTGAGTACAAAAGGTCATATAAAGAAAGTATAAAAGAAGAACATAAATATCAACAACAAAAGATAGATGAAAAAGTCAAAGAGATGTTAGGAAAATGACAGACAAAGAAATTGAATTATTGATAAAATACGACGAAGAATATGTATCTGATACATACATATTAATGTACAGATTCAAAAATACAGGTAGAATGTTCGGAAAGTATTTACCGGTAGATCCTTGGAAACATATTTATCATGCCGCCAAAGTTGGTAATAATATTGGTTGTGAATTTCCAATGGCATTTAGTAGTTACAATGACGCTCTATACGTGGCTAATAAAATAAAAGAAAACCCAGAATTAATCGAACAATATAATCAAGAAAAGATCAAATTGTATAATTATTTTATATCAAAGAGAGACCAACAGTTAGAAGAGAAGAATAAACACATTATAATTTAAAAAATGATGACAGCCAAAGAAAAAGAAATTGAACTGAAAATTTTGTTTAAAACAATAGATAGAAAACAAGATTTGATCAAACAACATAAAAATTGTATTGAATCTCTAAATTTAGAAATTCAAAAAATTCGAAAAGAAATAAAATGGGTGAAAAATGAAAATTAAAATAAATGAGACTTGGCTAGATGTTGTTGAACATTCAGATAATCATTATACAGTAAACATAAACACTCCCGAAATGAGTAAATATGTTGAGGATTGGATTGTTTTAATACATCATAAATATAATTTTAAAAAGGATTATTGTAAAAATATTATACTTTCAGATGATTCTGGAATGATGGGATGGTGTAGTCCTGGTTGGATAAGCGCGTATGCTTTGGATAGGAGTGCAAGTTTTAATATAACTATAGTTGTAGATATTGATTATTGCTCTACTGAAATTCCACCTACATTCAAAGAACAAATGGAGGATTATCAAAAACAAAGATTTTTAAAGAAATTAATCAAAAGGATATTTAGAAAATGGAAGTAAAAGAAAATTTGGTCAAAAATAAAAAGAAAGCAGGTTTAGAAAGAAGTTTCAATGAAATATACAAAGAAATCAATTTTCAAATCAAATCTATTAACGAACAGATAGAAGATTTAGAAAAGGCGAATGATTTTAAATTAAATTGTTCGCCTGGTGGCATTTCAGACGGATACCACACATTCGATGAGCTATATGAATATCGGATGCTTTATAATGCTGCTTTGTTTAATAGTTGGTCAAGAGAATGGCAGTATCATAATAAGAATGGAAATTCGAATTTTGTTCCGGAAAATAACGTTCATAAATCAAAACGTCATTTCGATGGAGAGGAATGTTTTGGCGGTGGATGGTTCATTGTAGTTGCTATATTACCAACAGGTCAAATTACAAATCACTATGAAATGAAAGATTGGGATTTATTTAGAATTCCTGAAACGGAGAAGGTATTGTTTGAATTCGATGGGCATACTCCACAAGAAGCCGCTAAAAGATTAAAAGATTTTATTTTAAAAAAACATATTCTTAAAATTTAAAATAGGAAATTATTAAAATGGAAAAAAGATACAAAACAAGTCAAGCTCACTGAAAAAGAAATCTTAGAAACTGTCGAACGTATTAAATCAGAAACTAACCATGAGTTAGAAGAATGGAAAAAATTAATCGAAGACATCAGAAGAGAATTAAACAACATAAGTGAATGGCAGAAAGAATATCCGGCCGATTCATGGAAATATACTTATCTGCAAAATCGAAAAGAAAAAATACATAATGAAATGGAATTGTGTTCTGGAAGAATGAACGATCTAACACAATTCATGAGGTCGATATAAAACATGGTTATTACAAAAATAGAACATCCATCATGTATCGAAACGATGGAAAGAACAATTGAATTTACAGGAAAATCAATTAAAGATGGTCAATGGGTATATGGCTATCATTATCGAGATGGTGACATCTGGTACATTCAAACATTTTTGGAAAGTGTAGAGATTGATCCTTTCACTCTTAGAGAATTTACAAAAAAAAGAGACATTCATAATCAAAAAATTTTCGAAGATGATATTGTAAGATTTAAAGTTGATGGAACGTTAGCATTGGTCATATGGAAAGATTATGGCTGGTGTACTCAATGTAATAAAAAAGATTTCATTTTTGGGAGTGATATTTGTAAAATATCTAACGGAATATCATATGAGGTTATTGGAAATATAATTGATAATCCTGATCTTTGGCTAATGGAGAATAAAGATGAATAATTTTTACGACACATTTATGGAAAAATATGCAATCAAGCATGAACTTTGTCCAAGGTGCGGAACCAAAGAACATAGTGAAACATTTATGGGTTGTATTTTAGATATTGAATATCCGGAAGAATACAGAGATCTGAACATATGTACATGTTGTGGATGTGGAAGTAATCATGTAGCACATGATAGAATTAGTGAAGAAGAATTTAAAAATAAATGTTTTAAGGAATTAGCATGTTTTGGTGGAAATTAAAATTTTGGTTGAGAAGTATATTTTATAATATTAAGGATTACGTAACATATCATTTTGGTGATATAGCCAGATGGAAACACAAAATAAAATTTTATGATCAATTAGAAAGTGATTATTGTGATTTACTTTGTCATGTAACAAACGGTTCCATGAGTAAGGTTGGTTATGATTTTCAGACAATATGTAGTGTAATCGATGAAGAACAAGAAAAAATTTACTACCAAATAGTAAAAGACGATATTTTAGATATTATCAACACCGGTGGCACGATAGAAGATGTTAAAGAATATGTAGAAAAATTAATTTAAAAAGAAAAAGGAATTATAAAAATGGCTATCTTTAGAAGTAAAGCAGAAATAGAAGCAGTTAAAATCAAGGAAATTATTCCATTTGAACCTTATGTTCAGATCGTAAGTGCTTCAAAAATAATATTAGCGAACAAAGATTCGATTAATATGAGAACAGAATGGATGAGAAAAAATCAACCAAAAGTAGGTGGATATATTCATATAAAAGAAATAGTTAAAGATGAAACCACCGGTCGAATACTCGAAAGAATATAAGGTGATTATATTCCAGCTGAAGAATTGGAACGAAATTTTGAGCAATTATCCACTGATGGAACAATATCAGGAAAAGAACTCGAAGAACATTTAAAAGAACTTAAAGCAATAGATGATGAATTTCTAAAAGATAAACGAATTCTGACTATCGAACTTAGAGACGGTGATAAAGTTGAATCAGAAACAAAAACATTAGGTGAGCATAAAGTAAGAACAAATATAATGGGTATAGATGAATATAATAGAATACTTGATCGATTAGATTGGCTGTTAGAAACATGTGGTTCTACTGTTTCTAAAATACCTGCTGTTGAAGAACCAACAAATATTGATCAATTTGAAGTTGGACATTATTACATAACACAATTAAAAGATGTCATTGAACCGATATGTATCTACATTGTGAGTGAATCAGAGACATGTTATTTTTGGAATGAGGTATATCAGAATAACTGTGCAGCGTTTATCAATGATTATAGTATTCAACGATCAAACACTAAAATTATTAAGAAAGAAGATGCTAAAGCATACTTTGGTACCCTCATCGAAGATTTAGGGACCAGTATTTAAGAAGGAAACAAAATGCTATCAAGAATTGATGCTTATGTAAATAGTAGAACACAAGAACAAATCAATTTAGAATTCGGTGGATTGGTCGAACAACTTTATTGTGTTTGTGATTTATTGGACATTAAGTTGGAATGTCCGGAACCATTTGACGACGTCAGTAGTTGTATAGATTGTTGGGCAAAGGAATATAAAAATGAGCGAATTGATAGAAGAAGTATCTAACAAACCAGTTAAAATTCATCCAGTAAAAAAGATTGAGCTTGCTCGTCAAGGAAATGGAGGTAAAAATTAGAGAGATGGATCGATACATCGGAGAACTTAGAAAAAAATGAAAAAGTTTGATTGATTCACTAATAATCGATAATCACCTACAGATGCTTGAATTGTTAAAACAACATAAAAGAGGATTCATTGCTAAAAAAGAAGAAATATGCAAAGCGATTAATTACCATAAAAGGATCAAAATGAATGCATTCTAAATAGCATTTCGAACATATAGAAAACAATAAGAATTTTCAATTTATTTTGAAAATTCTTTCTTTTTGTTACAATAAAATTCCATTAGCTACGTCAATATATTATAAATTAAGTAACAACTAATAACTTTAGGAATTTAAAAATGAAAGCTAAAAAATTTACATTCAAAACAGAAAAATCAACCGGAGCGTACCGTTCGTTTTACGACGATATACATTATATTAAATACGAAGGAAAGATAGTTGGTAGCATACATGCTAAAACTCATCAAATTCGTTTGATGGTGTATAAAAATGACATTATGGAAGACGGGAATCCAAACTGTGAATGGAAAAATATTTTCCTAAAAAACGAATTTGATTCAATTCCAGAAGCTAAAGATTTTTTAAACAGACAATTTGAAAATATTTTAAAACAATATAAACTTCATCAGCAAGAGGATTAAGAAAATGAAATTAATGGATGTAATAGTAAAATTAATGGAATATCCGGCAGAACAAGTAGTCACCAAAGGATTCGGTGAACCGGACAGCTATAGAGGATACTATGAAGATGTAGCTTTTACACCTGTAGATAACACTACTGTCGGTGAAATGAGAAATCATGCAATTTCTGCACTTGACGAAACATTTAATGGTTACAAGGGTGGAAGTTATAAAATGGATAAAAATACAAATGTATGGTTGGCTGAATATGGTCATGAGGGCGAAGAACTTGGACCAACGCTTCTTGGTTATATGTTAGGAGATTTCAGATAATGAAAAAAGAATATGATCTAAACGCTTATATCGAATTTACGAAACTCATTAAAAAAGCAGAGAAAGTAACCAGAAATTTATGTGATTTGTATAGGTCTGACTATGATTCAGCAAATATTGAACAACCGATGGCTCCATCAATTCCCGAATACTATATTCATGATTTTAAAAGTATAAAAAAGGTTTTATAACAATTATTTATTATTATATTCCAAATCCACGTTGGTATGGAACACCGTGGGACTTCGGACAAGAATTTTCCATAGAAGAATTATCGAATAAATCAGCAAAGGAATTATATGCTGAAGGCTATGAATTATGGAAAACGAAAAGTAAAATTGATAAATAAATTTAAGGACAAAACGAATGAAAGTATCAGATTTAAAAGCAGGTGACCATTTCTACGGTATAGAAAGTGGACGGGTAGAAACTTATACATATTTAAGTATTTTCCCTGGTATAGCCGATAATTATTATCATATATTAGCAACTCCTGGTGTTTTGGTAGTAACAATAGGAACAGAAAAATTACAAGAAATTCTTGATCAAAATTTAATGACAAGAAAAGACGCTGATTTGAAATTAGCATTATTGTTAGAAGAAAGAGCCGAAAAACTAAGGGCAAGATATTATTTATGAAGATCAGAAAATTTAGATTAAAGAGTGAACCAGTTGATGCTTTTCAATATGGAATTGATAAAGAACCTGTTTGGTTTAAAGCAATGTTATTTTCTGGTAAAGCAGAAATATTCGAACATGGTGTCAATCTTATTGAAGTTCTTGATGAACTTGATGGTACACATTACTCATATAGAAAACAAATTTTCAAAAAAGGTTATTTTATAGTATTAAATCATGAAGGCGATGTAAGTGTTTTTCATGAAAACCGTTTTCTAAATCACTATGAAGAAATTACAGAAAAAGGAAATTTAAAAAAGGGAAAACAATGAAATTATCAGATAGCAAACCGCATGATCCAAAAATAATTTTAGATAATTATGGAAGAGCAATAGCTCGTATCAATCCAGGTAAAAATTTCACAAACTATCATACAAAAATAGTTTATAATATGGATGAGGTCAATGAGTTACTGAATCAATACGATGACGGATTATGTAGAATAATCGAACACTTTTGGGATCGAACCGGAAAGGAACTTTATTTCTATACTCCTTCTGATTATGAATTCGAAGATGAAGCAGAAGAATGGTTCTGGTCCTTGGGAAAAGAAGGAATGGAAAATATGCAATATCATTTTTGTTATATGAATGGTAGAGATCCTCTTAATTTTACATTGGATGATCAAATATCTTTATGGAAAGAACATAAATTTGATGAATATAGAGAAAAACAAATTAGGAAATGGATAGATGATCAAAAATAGAGTATATGGTTTTCGTTATTGGGATAAAGAAACTAAAAGTTTTGCTTATTGGAATTCTAAACTCAATAATTTGGAATTTTTTTGGAAAGATGCTTATAAATTCAATTTTCCAGTAATGGAACAAATTGGATTGGAAGACAAACACGGATATGATATTTACCGATATGATATTTTATATCATTCAAAACATGAAACAACTACGCTTGTTATTTGGGATGAAAAACTTGCTTGCTTCAACGCAATCGATGAAGCGGGCGGTTCCAATTTTTATCAAACATTGGATTCGCCTAACTTAGCAGTAATAGGAAATCGTTTTAATAACCCTGAATTATGGAAAGGTGACTATGGAAGAATCGACAATAATGAATAGTCCAATCGATTTGTCTGAGGTAAAATTTAGAGGCAAAAGAATATATGATAATGAAGGATGGATCAGTGGATGCTTACATCACTACTATGACGCTAATAAAGGTGAAAGAAGATTTTGTATTCTTGATGGTAGAGATCAACATTTTGTTTCTCCAGAAAGTATCGGAATGTACATTGGGAAGAAAGACAAAAAAGGAAACAAAATCTATACAAATAGCTTATTGAAAATTCGTGGATTTCGTGGTTCATTAAGTGGCAGGGCGACCCATAAAAGGCATAACAAATTTCACGGATCTGTTTATTTAAAAGCGACCATCGACAGGTACTTAGATTTACATTATGATAAAAAACAGATAAAAGGTTTGGAAGCTCCTATAGGAGATGAAAAATTTGATCAACATATATCATATGACAGCAATCTCAATAGAACATATAATTCAGAAGTCAATCATAAAAGTTTTAATGATTTTGAAATTGATATTGAAGTGATTGGGAATACTATAGATGATTTAGATAAATCCTTAAGCGATTTAGGATTCGATGGTAAAATTACATGGAATAACACATATTATGGTAGATAAAATAAAATGAAAATGAAACCTGTTGATGAAGTTAAAGTTAAATTTGAAAACAAATATTATACTTTTAAGACTGAAGAATATTATAATCCTTGGAAGCAAATGTTCCATAACTATACAGGAATTGGTCGAGTATATGATGAAAAAGGAAAATTGTTATTAGAAGAGCAATATCGATATCAATTTATGACTGCACGTTTTACAGAAGAATTGCATGTTAGTATAACAATGAATGATCTAAAAAGTGATGGTAAATTAGATGGTCTTTATGAATATAAATCAGATGATAATTTAGCTATAGATAGACCAGAAATTATCGATTTAGACGATCAAAATAATAGAATAATGCAGAATAAGCCAAAGAAATATCATTTACATGAAACTGACAAGTATAAAATATCTTCTGATGATCAACTTGTAATGATACCAAATACTCATCAATGGCTAATAAGTAAAACAAATGAATCAGGAACATTACATGAGGAAAGACCATTAGTAAAAATATATGATGAGCAATTAGCGAATGAAATAATAAATTTTTTAAATAAGGAATCAAAATAAAATGGAAAAACAACCAATAATATTAAGGTCAGATAGTTATAAATATACTCAGTATCCACAGTACCCACTGGGCACTACTGAGGTTTATTCATACTTTGAAAGTCGCGGCGGTAAATTTGAAGATGTAGTATTTTATGGTCTTCAGTATTATCTTAAAGAATATTTAGCTGGTACTGTTGTTACCAATGAAGACATCGACAAAGCCGAAAAGATAATTAATACTCATATTGGAAATCACGGCAATATTTTTAATCGTGAAGGATGGGAATACATAGTTGAACATCATAATGGTAAATTGCCGATAGAAATCAAAGCTGTTCCTGAAGGAACTCCGGTTTCTTATAAGAATGTTTTGATGACTATAGTAAACACAGATCCTAAATGTTATTGGCTAACAAATTTCTTGGAAACATTGTTAGTCAAAGTTTGGTATCCTTGTACAGTTGCTACTTATAGCAGGGAAGTAAAGAAAATAATCAAACGCTATTTAGAAGATACTGGATGTGAAAATATAATGGCTGAACTATTGTTCAAGTTTCATAGTTTTGGTTATAGAGGTGTTAGTTCGGAGGAATCTGCATGTATCGGTGGAAGCTCCCATTTAGTCAATTTTATGGGCACAGATGATGTCATTGTATTAAGTTTCATTATGGACTACTATAATACTAACGATATAGTTGGTTTTTCGATTCCAGCATCCGAGCACAGCACCATTACATCATGGGGTCGTTTGGGTGAATTGAATGCATATAGAAATATGTTAGAAGTTTATCCAACAGGCACTATAGCTTGTGTGTCAGATTCATTTGACATTTACAATGCTTGTTGGGAACTTTGGGGAACTGAACTAAGAGATCAAATTTTAAATAGAGATGGTGTTTTAGTGGTCCGCCCGGATTCAGGTGATCCAGCGACAGTATGTCTAAAAGTCATCAATATTCTTGGCGACAGATTTGGTTTCGCCATAAATTCAAAAGGTTATAAAGTTCTTAATCCACATATTAGAATCATTCAAGGTGATGGTGTAAATATTGATACAATTGAAGAAATTTTGAAAGTTTTCAAAAATGCTGGATGGGCGGCAGAGAACATTGCATTTGGTTGTGGCGGAAGTTTACTACAGAAACATGACAGGGATGAACAAAAATTCGCTTTCAAATGTTCTAATGTAATTGTAGCAGGCAATGATGTATTGGTATTTAAAAACCCAGTCACTGATCCGGGTAAGATGAGCAAGAGCGGTAGATTGAAATTAGTAAAAGTAGAAGGACGTTTTGATACTCATCCGGAATGGAGTGATAAAAAAGATTTACTAGAAACTGTATTTTTGAATGGTGAAATTGTAAAAGAATATACATTTGAAGAGATAAGAAAAAATGCAGCCTTGTAATAAAGAATATATTCAACAAAGTTTCAAAAATTTCGAACTAAATGGAATGATTGAACGATGGAAACAAGACAACAAAGTTCACAAAAAGGGTGTCGAAATGTTAATCGAATGGCAGAAAGAATATCCTAAAGGTTCTTTCAAAACTGCTATCATTCAAGAACAAATCGATATTTCAAATTATTGTATAGATAGTCAAACAAAATTAATAAATAAAATTGAAAAGGAACTAAAAAATCATGAATGAAATAATAGAACGCTGGAAAAAAGATTTACATAATTATGAAATAGGTCTTGTAATGTTACAAGAATGGCAAAAAGAATATTCAAAAGATTCATTTAGATTTGCTGTCATCCAAGAACAAATAGATTTTCATGATTTCAATATAAAAGGACTTACTCAATTAATTGATGAAACTACTAAAGAATTAGAGGACAATCAACAATGATAACATTATTAGAAATTTGTCTTGGTGGAACTGCTCTATTAGCAATGATAATTTTTGCTATTTTTATGAATACAAATGATGATTTAAAAGGTTGTTTCTGGGGTAAGTTAGCTCTTACACTGGTAGTTGGTTTAGGAGGATGTATGATTGGATTTATTATTTATTTGATATGTACTCTTTTCACCTCCGCTGATATATCGAACCTTCAGAAAAAAGAAGAAATTATGTGTCTGAAAGATAATTCAAATATAACAGGTAGTTTCAGTTCAGGATTGTTCTTTGGAAGTGGAATGATAGGGGAAGAAATGTATTATATTATGTATGTTAAAACAAATTCGGGTGTTGTATTGAAAAAGATTAGAAGTGATGATGCTACTATAGTATTCACTAAAAACAATCATAAACTTATTACGAAATGGAAAGAATTCGCTAAAACAAAACACAATAAATTTATAGGACGATTTGGTTATATTAATTATAATATAATTAAGACAAAATATATTATACAAATACCTGATACGACAGTTTCAAATACTTATAAATTGGATGGTGAGTAAATAAAATGATGACAAGATCAGAAATATATCATTCGTTAGGTGGAAATCAACTTGCTCAGTTGGAAGAATACATGAGCCGAAAATATGAGATAAAATTAACATATTTCAAAGATGAAATTTTTGAAGGTTGGTGTGCCAGTATTCCAGAACTAAATATTCCACCTCTGAACGCGCTTAGAAGTTTCTTTGCCGATGGTAAAACACAAATAGAAGCTTTGGAAAATTTAGAAGCGTTGAAACAGGAACTTTTTGTTGATTTAATTCTTGATAGAACTAATATTCCTCCACCCGGAAACAAAAAGCATATAGTCATTGAATACCATAAACTTCTTAACAAAGCAAAAGAAGTGATGCAAACAGTAGTAAAAGATTACTACGGTGAAGATGTTTATAATATAGATATTTGTAATGAATTTAGTTTTGATATAGATGATTTGGATGTTGATTATATCCATTTAACATATGCTTTTGGTCATTGTGAAAATCCTTCTTACATTGACGAAACTTTAAATGTAAAAAATTTATCATGTATGACTGTAAGAGAATTAGTGGATAAAATAATTAAAGAATATGAGGAACGAGAGAGATTAAATGGAAATCAATAAGTACCAACGGCTGGTTACTGGTAAAATAGTGGAGGCTGTTCAATTTACCGACCAAAATAAAAATCAAGTTTATAGTTGGATCAAACAACATAATATGTCTGTCCAACCTTGCTTTGATAGAGACAACAATCCAATTTTGAAGATGCCAATTGACAACAACTTAGAAATTTGTATTGTTTGTCATTTGAATGACTATGTTATATTAAAAGAGAACAAATATGTTGATTTTGTTTTCCAAGAACTATTTAAAGAAGATTATTTTATTACCGAAGAGGATTAAAATGAAAATATTAAATGAAATGGATTATAAGTTCTTGATTCAATCTGGATTTGTTAGAGTAGAAAACTTTATACCTTATGGAGCATTACACACAAAAAATAGTTTGGTTTTTGAAAAAATAGTTGATGGAACAAAGTATCAATTAATGATGAACCTATTAGATGATTATAGTTTTTGTGATATTCTTATAGAAAATGAGTATTCCGAGGGTTTAACACATAAAGATACTATAATGTTTAATAATATTACAAAGATTGAAGGAATGGATTTTCGATCATATTTACATCATATTTTAGAAAAACATAAAATTGATTTTCTTCTAATTAAAAATGATCTCAAAAAAGAAATAACAACAGAAGAAACAATTATATTATTGCATAATTACATCGATTATTTATCAAATAGTTTCAATTCATTAATACATGATTTTGATGATCAAAATAAACGTCTTGATTCGTTTGATAAAGACATTAAATATCTTTATGCTCATGTTCCTTACAGTAGGCCAAGCGATAGCGAAGTTGCGAAAAAACATACTTTTTCTGTTGGTGATTTTGTAAAAATATCAGAGATTCTTCCGGACGATATGGAAACTTTCGAACGAGGGAAAGATGCTATTGTTGAATCTATACAAACAGATGACCGTGGAGAAATTTTATATTCTGTTTATTTACTAAATGAGAATAAACCAGAAATAGAAGGAATGGTTGGTTGGTATCCACAATTTTGCTTATTTTTAAAAGAAGAACAAGACATAGAAAAAGTAAGACAATTAATAGATGCTTATGGAGCAACAGATGAATTTGAAGAAACTTCAAGAGATTAAAATAAAGGAAATACAAAAATGACAAACGAAGAGATATTATATGAAAATGATCCTATTTACTTTATAGAAAATTGTTGTAAATGGGAAGATGGTAGTCAGATCAAGTTGATGGGCCATCAAAAGAGAATGATAGAGTCATTCGAATCAAATCAAAAAACAGTTATATGTAATGCCCGTCAGGTTGGTGTTACCAGAACTACAATATTGTACCTTACTTGGTATATAAAATATAATACAAACAAAAATATTGTTCTGCTCGGAAAATCTTCCCGTTTGGAGCATACAAGAAAGTGTTTGAACAAACACTTAAGAGATCAGGATGTCAAAGTACATCGGTTAATTAACGGTAAGATTGATACTACTTCAACAGAGAACAGTATATTTTATGCTAAATCTTTAAAGGATGTTGTATTTTATGGAACTGATGTTCGTAAAATTGATGCTTGTTATTATGATAATTTTGCATACGCTACAAGGGACGAACAAGGTGATTTTTTGAAACAAGTGGATTTAGAATTGCCTTATGAAATTGATAATCTAATCATTTCATCAACACCAATGAGCAAAGAAGAATGGGTAGAAGAAATGAAAAGTTTCGAACCAACACATTTCTATACTCTTTGTGATGACGCTGAAAATCTCCGGAACGGATGCAACTATATACATATCAGCTGGGATGTTATCCAAAGTAGAGATGGAGGTTGGAAAGAAAAAATGATTGAGATGATGGGATCGGAAGAAGCATTCAATAAAGAATATATTCAGTAGTTAGTACAAAAATGAAAAATACATTCAAATCTTGCATTTATTTAACAAAGATTTATGCCCCCGAAATACCATCGAACATAACTAAAGTTGATTACATTGATTTATATAGGACTTGCTCAGGATATTTTACAAAAGATGATTGGTTTATTAATTCAATGAGAAAACAGGTCGAAGATGAATTAAAATCTGGTAAAATTAAACCAAAAGGTTGTACATAATTTAATTTTCATATTCAATTACAATAAAATTCCATTATTGACGTCTTTAATATATAAAATAAATATTATAATAAAAAAAAGTAAACTATGAAAAAATATGTTATGAACAGCGAAGAATTCTTGAATGAATCTTTAAATCAATTAAATGAAAGCGAAGAAGCTGAAACTATTAAAGATCTGAAAAAAGGTGATACTTGTGTCAGAATGATGTAAAGATATAACCCACAACTCGGAACGTACTATACTTTTGAAAAAAGAACAGTGAAATCAGTTGCTACTAAATCAATAAGTGTAAAAGAATTTGGAGGCGAATCTTATGATTTAGAATCCGGACAGCGCAAAGGAAAACAAACATCCGTTTATGGCTCAGCATGGTATACTTTAATCACATTGAAACAAGCACAAGTAGAAATGCAAAAAGCAAAAGATGGACGTGGTGGAAGAACACCTTCAAATGACTTAGGTTTCGAATAAAAAATAAAGAGAAAATAAAATGAATAATGTAAAAACAAGACAAGAATTTTTGAGTAATTCTTTAAATGAAGATGATGAAGTTTCGGTAGATAAAGTTTTAGATGCTAAAACTAAAAAAGTGGTAAAGAATTTTTTCGAGTCAACTTATACTGGAATCGATAAAATAACTTTCAAGAAAGATGGAACGATTGTAGCTAAACGAGGATTCTTCTATAGGCATGGAGTAACTTCAAAATCGACTGCTGATAGATTAAAAGACGAAGCCGCTAAAAAAGGAATTGTGATTGATATAGTCGATGATTGGGAAGATTGGAAACCTTGGCCAAAAGATAGCAACTTCGTTGTTGTTTTCAAAATTGTTTCAGTAGATTAATAATATGGTAGGATGGTGGAATGGCAGACACAGGCAATAAGCGGTAACTCTGATGATATGCTCAGTTATATATAGGTTCAAGTCCTGTTCCTACCAGCAGAAAGAATTTCAAAATAAATTGAAATTCTTTCTTTTTTGTTTACAATAAAATTCCATTATTAACGTCTTTAATATATAATTTAAATAATAACAAAAAAAAGTAAAAATATGGAAAAACATGTATTGACAAGTGAAGAATTCTTAAATGAATCCATGAAACAAAAAGTTATAGATCTTTATGCGAAGTTTTACCCAAAGATGAAAGATGATATTGACAAATGGGTTAAAAGCAAACCATCTTCTATGTTTACAGATAAAAATGAAAAATTTGGTCTGAAAATAGGGGATACAATTACTTTTAAAGGCGGATATAACAACGACATTCTTTTCAGTTCCAAAATTTGGGCATTTGATGCTAAAGACGGGGAAGCATATGTTTATTGGGATAGTTACTGGTACACCGTTGATTTAGAAAAAAACCTCGTCCAAAAATAAATTGTCAATGTTCCTGTGATTTATATCATCAGAAAGAATTTTCTAAAATAAATTGAAAATTCTTTCTTTTTTGTTTACAATAAAATTACACTTGCTTCGTCTTTATTATTTTAAATATCTCATTCTCATATAGGAAAAGTAGTACTTATGAGTTTAACGCAATAAACAGGTAAGTTATGATTGAATTCAATCACTTAATCCAGGCGCAATTCGATAAGATGTGCGCTACTGGAAAATTATTCCGAAGCTCGTTAACCGGGCATCAAGTTTGGGAATTGTATATAAATTCTTTCGAGAAAGAATACAACCCAATCTTTAGAGATCCGAATAGTTCGACCCATAATTGTAATCTATGTAATAACTTTATTCGTAGATATGGCAACATTGTTGCTCTTGACGAAAAACTAAACATCATCACAATGTTTGATGTGGATGCACCAGCAGATTATCTATCACCGGCCAAAGCTCTTACAGAAGCATTAAAAGCATCCGGTATTTCAGAAGTCTTTTTCGAAACTTTCAATGATCTTAAATTTTTACCATATGATAGTAACATCAAAAAGAACGATGAAAAATTTAAGCTTGGAATCGAAAAAAATGTAAAAAGATATACAAAAGAAGAAGCAGAAAAATATGGAGTTGTTAAGCCTAATGAGCTTAGGACTTTCAATCATATGCATTTATATTTGCCACAAGAATTTGTCTATATGGATTCGAAATCTATAGAAGCTCTAATGGGTGAATATAAATCTGACAAACAAGTTTTTCATCGAGCAATGGCAGAAATTCCATTAGATACATTGTACTTAGTGAAAGACCTTATTAATCAAGGCAGTTTGCTTGATGGTCAAACACACTTGTACAAAATAGAGCAGATGATCATACTTAAAAAACAGTACGATGAATTAGCACCAAAGAAACAAGATAATTGGTGTTGGTTGAACTCATATAAATTACCAATCGCAAAATTTAAAAATGAATTGATGGGTGTTTTATGTTCCGAACTTGCCGAAGGTAAAGAACTAAACGATGCTTGTAAAGCTTGGAACAAACGAGTTGATCCTGCTAATTATATGAAAGCAACCGCTCCAATTACAAAAAGACAAATTGAAGAAGCTAAGAAATTCGTAGAAGAGAATGGATATGAAGAATCTTTTAATAGACGGTTTGCTACAATCGATGATATCAAAGCATCTGAAATTCTTCACGTTAATGTCGGCGACGGTGACATAAAAAAAGTGTCAATATTTGATAGTGTTAAATCTACATCAACAAGACATAAGCGAAGCGAATTTGACGGAATAGAAGAAGTAAGCATCGATAAGTTTATGAAAGACATTCTACCCGGATGTACTTCAGTTGAGGCTTATTTATCCAACAATCAAGAAGGAAATTTAGTTTCATTGACCACAGCGAATGTTAAAGACAGTAAACCAATTTTCAAGTGGGATAATAATTACTCGTGGACATTTAACGGCAACTTAGCAGGTAAAAGCCAAATTAAAGAAGCTGTAAAAAATGCTGGTGGACGAGTTGATGGTGTTTTAAGATTTTCCATGATCTGGAATGATACAGATGGAAGAGATAATTCTGACCTTGACGCCTGGTGTAAACATCCAGGTAATCAAAGCATTGGATACTCTACGCCATTTAGAAAAGATCGTCATAATCATCCAAGTTCTTGTGGTGGATTGTTAGATTTAGATAATACAAATCCATGTGGCAAGTTAGCAATTGAAAATATTTACTTTAAAGATATTCCAACATTAAAAAACGGTGAATATAAATTTTGGGTACAACAGTTCTTAGCAAGAAATTCACAAGGGTTTAAAGCTGAAATCGAATTTGATGGTGAAATATACACCTATGAATATAATAAACCAGTTGCTGGTTGTGTTGACGTAGCGACTGTAACGTTCAAAGATGGTAAATTCTCCATTAAGCATGCTTTAAGCGAATCACATTCATCTAAAGAATTATATGGACTACAGACAGAGCAATTCCACAAAGTTAATCTAATCTGTTTAACACCAAATCATTGGGGTGACAATAACGTTGGAAATAAGCATTATCTATTCATGTTAGACGGTTGTAAATGTCCAACATCGTTGAGATCTTTCCACAGCGAAAATTTAATACCAGAACTTGCGGAACATCGTAAAGTGCTAGAAGTTTTGGGTAACACCACTATGATTGAACCAACAGACAAACAGCTATCCGGTTTAGGATTTAACGCAACAGTAAGAGATGAAGTCATAGTAAAATTACAAGGTTCCTTCAAACGAACTATAAAAATAAAGTTTTAATTAATTATTTATCATATTAAAGGATAACAAAATGTTATACAAACAAGCATCGAGATTAAGATTAAGATTCACTACAGAAAAAGGTGAACTATCCGTTGAGCAATTATGGGGTCTAACACCTGCTCTATTATCATCAGCAATTAAAGCTGTTAAAAAGGTATTAGTAAAAGACAATGATGATGAATTGTCATTTCTTGAATCAAATACAGTAGTTGACACAGAAAATCAACTAAGATTTGATATACTAAAAGATGTATATCTAACGAAGAAAAAAGAAGCAGAAGAAATCCGGGACGCTGCTACAATTAAAGCACATAATCAAAAAATTGATGCATTGATTGCTATGAAGCAAGAATCACAATTACAGGAAATGTCAATCGAAGATTTGGAAAAGCTTAGAAAATAAGTTCTCCGGTCGAATATTATTATCAGAAAGAATTTTCGTTCGAAAATTCTTTCTTTTTGTTTACAATAAAATTCCATTAGCAACGTCTATATATTATAAATTAAATAACAACTAATAACTTTAGGATTTAAAAAAATGAACGAGCAACAAGAATTAAAAAATGAAAACACTGCAATCACAATCAGAGATTTGAAAAAAGGTGATACGTGTGTTAGAATGATGGAACGTCACAACCCGCAATTAGGTGTTTATTACACTTATGAAAAAAGAACAGTCAAAACTGTCAATAAAAAATCAATTAGGGTAACCGGTGGATACGGTGACGATGAGTCATATGACTTAGAATCAGGCGATCGTAAAAAGAAATCAAACGATGTTTACGGATCTTCATACTATTCATTGATCACATTAAAAGAAGCAACAAACGACATTCTTGCATTGAAAGAAAGTATCGGCAGATTTCCACAAAACAATTTAGGTTTCAATAACTAATAATTAGGAATAAAACAATGGAAAAGAAAGAAGAAAAAGAATTTGATTTAGAAGCAAAATCATTAATAGATGAAATATTGGATGAATTAACATTTGACGAAGATGAAGAGAAGATGTTAGCCAGTAAAGCTCAAAAAGTAATAGATCAATATTACAATGCGCCTGAAATAGAAGAAGAAAGATATATTATAAATCTTCATACATATAACGATGATGGTTGTCCTTTGGAAAAAATTCGAATAACCTATGATAGTAATTTACAAAGAGCATACCGGATAGCCAGTAGTTTATCTAATGATGATTGGAATGAATATGACCACATCGAAATTTTTGATTCGGTATCGAAACAATCAATGGTAACAGAGAGGAAATAAAAATGACAATAACTGATTTAAAACAAGGTGATGTTATTTACAACATCGAAAATTATAAAATTGTTCCTTATTATTATATACATCAGGGAAATGAAAAATATCATCTACTATTCGATAGTCATCAAGAACTAATAACATGGAACGAAGGATTCTTACAGAACTTACTTAATCTTAATTTCAATAATTATATTGCGGTCGAAGCATACTTAAAAATATTACAAGGAAAATAACTATGAGAAATAGAACAACACCTGAAAATATAACAAATCTAAGAGAAGGTGAAATATTCGTCTTTGGTAGTAACGAAGCTGGAATACATGGCGCTGGTGCAGCAAAGATGGCACTACAATGGGGCGCCGAAATGGGTCGAGGATTTGGTGAGTATGGACGAACCTTCGCCATTCCAACAAAAGATAAAAATTTAGAAACTTTGGAACTAAAAGAAATTGCCCGGTATATTAAACATTTTATAGAATCAGTGGAAAGAGAAACAAATAAGATGTACTTAGTAACAGAAATTGGGTGTGGTCTTGCCGGTTACACTCCAGAAGATATAGCACTTTTGTTTTATGGTGCTATTAATATAGATAACATTTACTTACCCGAATCCTTTTGGAAAATACTCGGAACTGATTTATTAATAATATAGAACTAATAATTAACAAAACTAATAATTTTAGGAATTCAAAAAATGAATTTATTCAAACACCAGCACATCACCAGCGCACTAACTATTGATAATCTAATCGAATTTGTCAAAGGGTTAGAACTTCCGAACTTGACCAATAACAAATTTGATATGGACGAATACAACGGTTTGGTTGGTTCGCTCCTCTTGAAATTTTATGGTCCGACCAAATTCAGAAACGATGAAAAATTCGTTGATAAATGCGGTATCAAAACCGCTAATCTCATCGATAATGATATTATAGCGGAACAAACAGATTTACAATGTATTTCATTCAAATATTTGTTTAGCCATATCTTAAATGATCTTTGGGAAACAAAACAAATAGAATACAATATTCCTAAATTTGGAAATTTATATTCATTTGTTTTAAAAAACATAGATGAAATATTAAATACTGAAACTATTACATATGGTGTAAGACATATAATAAAAATGTTTATTAACTGTACTTACGGAGCATTAAATACCGGAGTTACCAGTAATCAATCAACGAGGAACAGTAACATTTCTATAACACTCACGCCTAAAGAAGGACCGGACTGTTTCATCAAGATAAAAAATAATTTTTCTAATAAGTATATTCAAAATGAATTTTATCCATATTTTAATTTTCTTCATAAGATTTTTTCCAAATATGAAGAAATAGTACTGATAGATGTAGATAATATTTATGTTAAAAACTGTATTAGTCAAGGATTGTTAGAAGATATTAATCGCTTAGAGCTCGATTATGAAGTTATTCAATGTACTGGACTAATTTACTCCAAGAAAAATTATCAAATAACTGATTTAGAAGGTAACATCCTTCATAAACTTTCTAAAAAGAAAAAGAGGTAATTAAATGCAATTTATAGTTTTAAATACATATGCTACGGAAGTTCCGGATGCACTTAAGTGCATTAAATCACATTGGATTGACTTTAAAGTTCTGCCAATCGTTGGTGACCTTGTCATATCTAAAATAGGTATATCAAAGGATATTTGGATCGTTAAAGAAAGACGTTTTGCCAGATTAGAGGTTTCCGGAGAAGAATCATTAACAGTTGAGTATATTATAGAGGAGATACAATATTGAGCAACGTAACAATCGAAATTGAAACATGTAAGAAATGTCCAGAATGCAACATACAACCTGCTTATGGTGAAGACAGCTGGGAGCGTGGTGAAAAATGGACATGTAAAGAGATGGACGGAAAGATTATTTACCCGTTTGTGGAATGGAATGACAAAAATTTAACGATTCCTGCTTGGTGCCCTAAGCGAGTCAAGGTGTTTGTCATATGAGCTTTGGAGCAATTTTTGATCTTCTTTTTCCAACAGAAAAAGAAGAATCAAGTAGAGAACCGGAACCGAATCCTTACTTGAGAAGAAAATATGAAGGGTGAGCCATATTCATACAAAGACTACATGGAAGACATGATAGCTCATCCGGAAGAATTCGAAGGTATATTATCTCCGACCGGAGGTCCAAGAACAGTTGAAGAATATTTTGCTGGTAATACTTGTGGTAACAATAGAGATGACGATTTTATGACCGGACCACCTAAAATAGATTTTATACAAAATAAGTAATATATAAACTATAACAAAAAAAAAGTGAAATTATGAAAAAATATGTAATGACAAGCAATGAATTTTTAAACGAAAATGGATTGGCTGTTAATATAGGATATAAGAAAACTTCTGATGTCATGGATCATATACAAGATTTACGTGGTAAACTTGTACTAATGGATCGTTCACAATCGGTACAAGATAAACTAAATTATATTAAAAATGTTGCTACAGAAATTTTAGCTATAGCTAAAAAGAAAGACTTTGTAAATAATCGTCCTACCTCCGATTATTCCGAATTAAGTAATACTTTGGATGGTTATTTCGAATATGCTGTTCCTGATTATGTTATGTTAGCGACAATTAAAAAATATTTAAAAAAGTAGAATATTATATTTTGATAGGATGGCGGAATTGGTTTTAGACGCTAATATATGGCTCATAACTAAGAAGCATTCAGCGATGAGCTTGGCTCCGAACGCAAAACGGAGGCCTGACAGTGAAGAGATGGCATAACATCCACTTGGTACGCTTCATGTAGGTTCGAATCCTGCTCCTATCATCAGAAAGAATTTCAATTTATTTTGAAATTCTTTCTTTTTATTTACAATAAAATTCCATCAGTGACGTCTATACTATATAAATTAAATAACAACACTAATAATTTTAGGATTAAAAAATGTATTATATTTACTTAGACAAAAAACAGAATAAACTATCTATCGAAAATGATCTTTTGGATTATTCAGCGGATATGAAATTATTGAATTCCACAATTGAATTAGAAAATGCTGAAGCATATTGTCGTACTTTTTTATTTGATTCTGTGAAAGAATCAATTGAATTGATGAGAAATTCTTTAGCTGATTTCTTTCCAGTGGAAATTAAGGAGAAATAAAAATGCCACCAGCAAAAGAATTAGGAATTACAAGTCCAGAAAAGGAGCCAATGTATTGTGAAGTTTGTGGATATGAAATCGCAACAGGATTAGAAATGACAGAACATAAAGGCAAATATTATCACAAAGATTGTTTTCAATATAATTTTCGCTTATGTGTGTGTGGAGAACTCAAGAAAATTGACGGAGGTGAAACTCGCAGAGATGGAAAATGGACTTGTTTGGATTGTATTACTATCGGTAAAGAAAAATTGTTTCAAGACAAAAAACTCAATCGAACAGATGATAAGGAATTCCGTAAAACTCTAAAACAGTTCTTAGATTGTCACTTCACAGAAAAATCAAAAAATCCTACTATGTTTTTGAATGTCACTGATATTGAAGTTGCTGAATTAGATGACAGATTTATTGTTAGGGTTACTTCTCACCGACCAGGAATATTGATAGGACTTCATGGTAGCGATGCTGATGCAATGGAAAACTGGATGAATGTACATATGTTTCATGTATTAAAAGAAATCAAAATTGAGTTTAAAGAAAGTCAACTTTTTCGAAATTTATACGGCTATTAAAAATGAAAATTATATTTACTGACGAGTTTCAAAAAGGAACTTATGTATTTCCAGAAAAGACGATGAACCCATTTGCGCTTTACGAATGGATTCAGAATGTAGAATTTAAAGCAGATGATGTAATTGTTACTTGCAATGACTACGTCATTAAAGAAATCAATATCAAAATCATGAGAGGAGATCTTAAAGCAAAAGATATTGAAGCAATTTCTAAGTGGGACAAAAAAGTTGAAATAGATGAGTTCTTCGGCATAGAACTCAAATCTATTGATGCTATAATTGATAGACAGAATCTAATATGTAAAGAATTAATGTGGGCGGATAAGGATGCTCGTAAAGACATTAAACCGTTACCAAGCAAGTGGAGAAAATAAAATGGATATTATAGTAAGGACAGAAGACAAAATAAGATTACAAAACTGGAACGCTGCAGTATTCGCAGATGTTGAATCAAATAATTGCCAATTTGGAATTGATGTTACTTTCTATCAACTTAACAATAGATTGAGGTTAATTGAAAAAGAAAGAACATTTAAGATGTTTGTAATTCCTATCGAATACCCATTAGATGAATATGATTTTGGATGGTGGAAAGATGGCAAAGTTATATGGCAATCTTTTGATGACTAAAGATATTAATATTTTTAAACAAAATAAACAGAGATAAATCATGGCTTATTTACCATGCGATAAATGCGGTGCGCTAACAGATCATATGGGCAGTTGGGATACACCAATAAGAATTTTATGCAAAGAGTGTAGCATAAAGTCACGTAATAATCAATTAGATATAAACAGTAATATGAATAACGAAAAACATGCAGATACCTTCTTCACACAAACAAATTGTGATAGATGCGGTGCTCCTCTTGTCTCAAGAATAATGAGTTGGTTCACTGACGAAATAATTTGTTCGGATTGTTCCGACAAAGAATTTCAAATCAGAAAAGATTTACCCGGTGGCGGACGCGAATATGAAGGTTGTGGTTATATTCCAAATAAGGAGAATTAGAAGATGGAATTCAAAGAATTAGAAAAAATATACTTGAAAGCAGAGAAGATTTTCAAATCTTCTGTTTTTGAAGACAATGAATCAAATTGGGAATTGCGGTATTATGGAATAATAAAAAATCCTGAAATAGCTAGTAGTGTGTTTGATTTTTTCTCTGAAGTAGATAGATCAAAAATAAATTATGGAACAACAGAAAAAGAAACTTTGAATGAATTCATGGATGCCTTTAAAAAGTATTATTGTGAACAAAAAGACATTTATGACGCTGACCGTGTTAAAATTTATGAAATTCGATACAATGCTAATATTTTATTTGATGAAGAACAAACAATGATCATCAGCTGTAAAAAATTACAAATAAATCAAAAGCGAGAAATTGTTATAATAACTGCGGATGGTGTTGAAATGGTATTAAACGCTTTTGAAATTCATACCAAAGAACTTGGGGTAATTTAACAATGGATGATTTAATAATTAAAGAACATTTTTACCGCCCTTCTTCTACAAATGAAATCTGGATAACTGCTAAAAGGTATGACAGTGATTTCATGATTACTTTAAAAGATGAAGGTGAAAATTGAAATTGAATTTAATTGGGATCATGGATGGGGTGGCAGAGGTTCAGAATCGATGACAATCTCGACTGAATTTTTATTGGAACAAATTAGCAAATTAACAACTAATACAAAGTAATTTAAAACATGGGTGGTAAAGCACTTAAAACAGTCAATACTCGACGATACTCCAAAGCAGAAATAGAAGAAGTGGTAAATGAGTTAGTTCCTCTACTTGAAATAATAACTAATGTGTATGTGGTTAAATCTTTTAATCAAAAAGAAACGTTTGGGGACTTGGATATCTTAGTAGAAATAACAGGTGACCGGAAACAAACGCTCGATGGTATATTTAGTATGATAACATGTACTGAGAAAAATTCAAATAGTAATTGTGTTTCATTTGACTACAATGATCTGCAAGTTGATTTGATTCTGGTTCCTCCGGAAGAATTTGAATTCACTAAGCTATTCTACAATTACAATGACTTTGGTTTGATAGTTGGTAGGTTAGCAAAGTGTATCGGCTTAACCTTCGGGTTCGATGGTCTATACTATAAAGTTCATTATGACGGTCATAAACTTGGTAAAATTGCTTTAACAAAGGATCCAAGACAAGCAATGAATGTTTTAGGACTGGACTTTGACCGGTGGCTACAAGGATTTGAAACAATGGAAGATGTGTTTGAATTTTGTGCTACTTCTCCATTTTTCAATCGCCGTATCATTGAACCAAGTTTTCAGAATTCTGCAATGAACCGTCGAGATAATCTAAGAGTCAATTATCATCTGTTTGTTGATTGGATGAACAGAAACGTTGATAGGTTTCCAGCTAAGATAGAAAAACCAAGCAAAGAAAAAGTATTTGAATTATGTAAAAAACATTTTCCGTTAGTATATGTTGAAGCCAAGTGGGCTACATTGATAGCAAAATATGAAAGAAGTAAAGCAGTAGCTGAAAAGTTTAATGGTCGAATCATCATGGAAGTAACCGGACTTCAAGAAGGAGCTATCATAGGAAAGATCATAAATAATTTTAAAGAAATGTTTTCTACACATGAAGCATTTCAAGATTTTGTTTTAAATATAAACCAAGAAAGTATCAATGAAATTATTTCAATAATATGCGACAATATTTTATATGGTAAAAAATCCTGATCAATTTTGTCTTGGTTGTGACAATATTTTTAAAAATGAAACGTCTTCTAAATACGGATGTTTAAGAAGACAAACAATTCATACAGTTCGAAAAGGACTGAGAATTTATCTTGCAGAACAATTAAATAATCAAAAGGCGACTGAACAAAGTTGCTCATTATATCAAAACAATCAAAGGAAATAGCAAAATGAAAATAGTAGAACAGAGTTATCAAATAATGGTAATACCTAAAAATATTTTAGAAACTTTAGAGAAAATAGGTCGGACCTGTTATCAATCAGAAGGCGACATCAAACCAGGATCGGCAGAAAAATTTTGTAAAATGATTTTAAAGAAAAACCACCAGTCGGTGATTGAACATGTTTCCCTTACTGTTAAATTTATCACCAACCGCGGAGTGACCCATGAATTGGTTCGTCATAGACTTGCTGCATTTTCTCAAGAGTCAACCCGTTATGTTAAATATGATGGTAATATGGAATTCATAAGGCCTGTTTGGTGGGATAAATGGAGTGATGAAGAGAAAAATCTTTGGGGTAAATCTATGTCTTCAACTGAAGCGATATATTGTAGATTAATAGAACAAAAATCAAGATTAGAACAAGCAAGAGAGGTGCTTCCGAATAGTTTGAAAACAGAGATAGTAGTCACTGCCAATCTTCGAGAATGGAGACATATTTTTACTATGAGATGTGCTAAGGCAGCTCATCCACAAATGAGAGCTTTGATGATTCCTCTATTGAAAGAATTACAACAATTAGTACCTGTTATTTTTGACGATATTGATTATGATGGAAAAATAACAGAATAAGGAATATTCATGGACGAATTCAGATTGGAATCCAAAAAAAATAGTTTGTGTTTAGTTCCTTTGATTGATGGTGGATTGAATTTGGAATATTGTTCAGGAACAGATTCACCGGCAAACATATTACAAATAAAAGACCTGAATGAAATATCAATTTTGCAAAGGATGGTTGACCACGCAATTGAATATATTTCGAAACACAAACCAAAGTTATCAAAAGAAGTTTATGAAAAGAGAAAAGAATATGTTAAAAAAGTTATGGCAAACAACAAAAAGATTGGTATTTTAACAGAAGAGCAACATGACGCGTTGGCTGAACTATGTAAGAGACGTCACCGGTTGCATTCAAGCTTGATTACAATTAAAAACGTTCAAAGATTTTATAATCATCTAACGAAAATAAATAATCAATTAAAAGAATCAGGAATGTCTTTAATTATGGAATTCGTCCCAGAGGAAATCAATAATTTAGGACCAGAAATTAAGCAACAGTTAAAAGAAAACCAATTCAAACATCTTTTAAAACTTCACGGCAAAATAGAAAAGTACTTAAAAAAGATAGACAAAGCCTATGGGACAAATTATTGTCCTACAGGATATTTAAGAGAAAAAAAGGAAAAAATTATGGAATCATTTACAGCTTCCAATGCAGATATCAAATTCTTTGTAAAACCATTACAACGTGGTGGAATATTTATGGACTTTGATCATCTTTCAAATACAGAATTAGGTAGCAGTAGTATATATGTTACCGATTTGGACAAATTATTGTTGCTTCAAAGTATAGTTGATGAAGCGATTGAAAATTTTAAACAAGGATAGAAAATGGATAATTACATTATCAAATATGATGACTTCGTTACAGGTAAAGTTAAAACAGAAGAACCACTTGATACGGTCAAAGAGGTGTTGTTCGATGCAGAAGAACTAAATGAAGTAAATTTTAATGAAATTTATTTCAGGAACAACGACTTCTCCATTTACAGGGATGAAACAGAATACAACAATCTCATCGTCTTCAAAGACGGTACAATGGGTTATTTTATTTTGGATTGGATTTCAAATGTGTACATCCACAATGTAAAAAATACAGAAAAAGATCCAGAATTCAACCAGTTGTATATTCTTCTCGGAAACGAAGAAATAGCAATTGTTGATGTAGCTAACAAAACAATTAAATATCCGGAACCAATTATTTAAGGAAACAAAAATGAGTGTACTATCAGAAATGAATTTAACAGAAGCTCAAATAGACCAATTACTATTTGAACAAAGAGGAGTATTAGAAGGAACTTTCAAAATAAATGCAATCACCAATCGAATCATATCTATTTTAGAGGAACTTAAAAATGAAATTATAGAAGATGAAGTAGAAACTGAGAGTCTAAGTGTGGATGATTTTCCTTGCTTATTTCTCATAGACAATGATATCGCATATAGTCGATTAGGTTCATTGACATTCTATGTTATGAATGAAAAAGGACAATTTGTTTATTATTATTTAGATTGTATGCAATTGTCTCCTGTAGAAGAATCTATAAAAATAATTCCTTGTACTTTAAAGGAAATAAAAACAGGTGATCATTTTATATTAGATAATTCAAATAAAGATTTAGTTGGCGAATATCTATATTGCAGAAAAAAGAAGAATTGAATGGTATATTAATACTTGAATATGGTTCAAGTGATTATATTCATAACATCGAAATTCGTCCTACAGATGAATTATGTTATAAATTTGAATTGATGTAGTTCTATGGATAAAAACATAAAATTAACCATTGTTGATGGCATCGGATTTATAGTATTTTTATTTGCTTCATTCGGTATAGCAACACTTAATGAAATGCTTTATTTCGGTTGCTTGGTATTGCTCGGAATCATTTGTTTCATTAGTTACAAAATAAGAAAAGATAAAATAATTAAAAAATAAAGGAAAATTTATGAATTTACCTCATTTAGAAGTAGGATTCTTACATCAAATTAGTTTCCTCATTAAGACAAATAATGAGTTGTCTAAAGAAATAGAAAGAATAGAAAAGACTAAACCGTTAAATATGGAATATCAAAAATGCCAATACAAAGGTATGATTTCATATAATTTAAGAAAAATAGAAGAACTTAAAAAATATCAGGAGAATTGGAATGAGCAACAACAATAATTTTTGGGAAATATTGGGTAGTATCGGAATTATAGTAGGTGGATTTATTTTAAGTGTTTTTGCTTTCATAGTGGGAATAATATTACAAATAATAGAATATACTTGGAAAATTTTTGTATTTGCCATTGCTGTCTATTTAATATACCTTTTATTTCATCATTGGGGAGTTATGTAAAAATGAACATCAAAGAAATATTAAGTGATTTTAAAGATTGGCTGGACTGGCCATTTTCTTTTCCGGGTAAAATAAAAGAAGGTTTCCGTAATTTTGTTAGAGGAATCAACAACCTTTGGAAATACAGAAAAATTGTTTGGAATGACATTGATTGGGATTCAGAAGATCTTTTAAAATTAATGCGTTTCAAAATTGATAACATGTCTAAAAATTTTAGCAAAGCTCAATACTATGATGGATGGGACATTGCAACCGAGCAGATGAATGTAGCGGTTGAAATATTGGATAGATTAATCGATCATGAATTTTATTACATGACTTCTGAAATGAAAGAGTTTGTAGCAAAGCAGCACGAAGAGTATTTAGCTGAAGATATAGATATTAAAAAATATCTAAAAGAACGAACAGATGAAGAAAAATTAATCTATTCCAAACTTTCCAAAGACAATATTGAATTTTATTTCAGTGAGAGAAGTAAGGACTTGGATAGACTATTTAAAATTTTAAAAGATCATTTATTTGATTGGAGCTGGTAGGATAAAAATGATAAGTGAAAAAGAATATATTGAATATCTTACTATTAAGAAATTAGGAACGAAAAAAACTAATTATCTGAAAAATTTTTGGAATGATCCTCCTATCAAATCATCGATTGGATATAGTAGAGGTAGAGCAAAGTATTGCGATCCTAATTTTCAACACATTCCTTTTGAAGAACTGCCATTTGATATATTATATGAAATGTCCCAGTCACGTGACTTTAAAAACTATTGTTGGAAAAGAAATTTATTAGAAAAATTAACAGTGTGGTTAGGACTATGAAAGTAAAAACATTTTTTCGAATATCATTAGGTGTTTTAATTTATTTAGTTGTATATTATTGGTGGCTTTATTTATTTGACTGTAATATACCACATTATATTAGCAGTCAATTCATAAAACTTGAAAAAGGACAAACTTACCTTTATAGTTCTAGTTTTTCTTCATTTGATCCGAATCCATTTGAGATGAAAATAGACACAATTACCATAATTGATTTAAAAGGCAATTATGTTCTTTATTGGGACCATCATTTTAACAAAAACAAAAAACAATACTATTTTTCAACAGAAACCTGGTTTTTCAAAACACAAATCAAGGAAATAAAATAAAAATGAAACACCTAACAAACGGAACAGAATTACATATTAAACGTGTACAAGAAATTTTAACGGACATAGAAAAAGATTTATATCTTAGAGGATTACTACATGACCTTTCGAAATTAGAATCTCCTGAGAAAGAAATGTTTGACAAGTATTCAGCCAATCTCAGAACATCTACTTATGGATCACCTGAATACAAAAAAGCATTAGTGGAACTGGGTCCAGCGCTACAACATCATTACGAAAATAATAGGCACCATCCGGAACATTTCGAAAACGGAATTGATGATATGAACATGATTGATTTAATGGAGCTATTTGCTGATTGGAAAGCAAGTTCAGAACGGCATGACAATGGAGACATTTATAAATCAATTGACATCAACAAAGAGCGTTTCAAGATGTCGGACCAATTGGAACGTATTTTCATAAACACCGCTAAATTTTTAGGATATTAAAATGATAGGAAATTTTAAAATAATTACTTTATGTGGAAGTACTAAATTCAAAGAAGAATTTTTAAGAGAACAAAAACGTTTGACATTAGAAGGAAATATAGTTATAAGTGTTGGTTTATTCGGTCATTCAGGAGATGATGAAGTTTGGTTAGAAGATACTAAGAATATGTTAGATGAAATGCACAAACGAAAAATTGATTTAGCTGACGAAATTTTTGTTATAAATGTGGATGGTTATATTGGTTCTTCAACAAAACAAGAAATAGATTATGCTATAAAAACAAATAAAATAGTCAAATATTTAGAAAAACCTATAAATCCTGAACAATTAGAAGCAGTGAAAGAAATTCTTTTATATGCTGGAATTTCTGTGTCAGACGAACAATTGAATCAAATAACAAGAGATTTTTATTATCATATAAGTATGGAATTTGAACGCGATTCATATGCTTATCCTATGAGAAAATACAAGGACAACTAAGATGCTAATGGAATTAGAAGATTTAATGTTATTTAAACAAACTCAAAATATGTTGATTACATATCATGATTTATGTTTGAATAATCAGCAACCTGATATCAAAACTGAATGTAATTTTAAATGGATAAATGAAAAATTAAATAAAACGTTAGAACAATTTGAATATCTAACAAAAACTTGTTGGGATAGACCATTAACGGAATGTTCGAACGATGAAATAATATTCATGGATAGAGAGAACGATGCTATGGACCCAATTTGGGATAATAGTGATTTGACTGAAGAAGACTTCCAAGAAGCATAAAATAAAATATAAAAGGAAAATAAAATGGGGTACACAAAAGTATATTTAAAATTATTGAAATTATTAAAAGATCAACATGTCATTCAAGAAATTATTGAGCAAGTTAAAAAATTTGAAAAAATAGTATCTGATAGTGATTTCGAAAGATTTAAAAAAGAATTAATAAAATCAGTTAAAGCAAAAGAATTCACTTCTGACTTCCAAATAATATTATATGACAGGATAGAAGATGCGGTGGATTTATTAGGATTTGATGATCAAATCCAAGTAATAGATTATATATTTTCAGATATTAAAAACAATTGGATGAAAGATGTTATTATCACGGAAAAATGTGGTTATTATTTCAAAAGATTGATCAAGATCGGAATTATCAAATATGTTGATGAACATTTAATACCTGATGGTATAAATAAAAGATGTGAAGTCATTTCAGCATTTCCTGGAACAGGTAAAACTGAATTATGTAGATTTATGTCTATCAACTATCCTGATTTTAAAATTTTAGATTCTGATAGTTCAAAATTCGACAAAGCCAATTTTCCAGCAAATTACATACAACACATTAAAGATAATATGGAAGAAGCGTCCATTATCTTAGTTAGTTCACATGAAGCGGTCAGAACGGCTTTGGTTGAAAATAATATTGATTTTGAACTAATATATCCAAACAAAGAATTAAAAGAAGAATACTTACAACGATACCATGATAGAGGAAATGAAGAATCATTTATCAAATTACTTTCTAAAAATTGGGATGCATGGATTGATAGTTGTCATGAACAAAAGAATTGTAATGGTCTTATTTTATCTGGAATTGGAAATTATTTAACCGATGCTGTGTTAGATTCATTACTATTTAGATACCATAGGCCAATTTATTAAAAATTGTTAATGCTCCTCTACGATTCCTGAATTTAGAAAGAATTTTCAATTTATTTGAAAATTCTTTCTTTTTATATACAATAAAAACAAATCAGCATCGTCTTTATATTTATATGTTTAAAAACTAATAATTTTAGAGGATTTGAAAATGTTTACAGAAAAAGAAGAATTGTATCTCAAAGCAAAAGCTGCCTACTACGAAGGCACACCATTTCTAACAGACGAAGAATTTGACACCTTGGAAAAAGAACTTGAGGGCATCGGTTCATCAGTCATCGAAATAGTTGGTGCATTTACCACATCAACAAAATCAAAATTTCCTCACATTTCAAAAATGTTGAGCCTTAGCAAAATCAAAGCAATTTCAAACTCGGAACCTCCAAAAGAAGAAGTTGAAAAGTGGATGAAAAAAATTGGCTATAGTTGTTACATAATCGAACCAAAATTCGATGGCAACTCTTGTAATTTAATATATGAAAACGGAGCACTGGTTCGTGCCCTAACACGTGGTGACGGAGAAATAGGAATTGATATCACTCATGTAATGAAACATCTTGTTCCCGCCTACATCAACATTCATGAACTTGCCGAAATTCGCGGTGAAGTACTCCTAAAAAAATCAATATTCTTAAAAAAATATTCACAATTCAAAAATCCAAGAAACTTGGTTGCTGGTATTCTTCACACTGAAGAACTTGAAAACGAAACTATCAAAGATTTTAGTTTTGTTCCTTACGAGATTAAAGTACATCCAAAAGATGAACCATCATATTATATGACCAACACTCGCCAAATATTCCAAGCTAACTTTTTTCCTGAAATATCAATGTCAACACTTATTGATTTCAATTCCAGAACATTTGATGATATTTACCAATCTATGTTAGAGTATCGTGAAAAACATAGTGAGTTTCAGCTTGATGGTTTCGTTATTAAAGTAGCCGACACCAACCTAAGAAACAAACTTGGCGAAAATAGCCATGATCCTAACTGGGCAAAGGCTATCAAATTTCAACCAAAAGAAGTTGTAGCAACTGTTATCGGAATTGAATGGAAAATTTCAAAACAATCAAACCTTGTTCCTGTAGGAATTTTAGAACCAGTAGATTTAGACGGTTCAATGGTTAGTCGTGTTTCTTTACATAATTATAGATATGTAAAAGACAACGGTCTTTTCCCTGGCGCTAAAATAATTTTAGTGAAATCCGGTGACATTATTCCGATGGTGCTGAAAGTTATTTCGGTAGCACCTGAAGATACAAAACAAATTCCAAGAACTTGTCCTATTTGCGGCGGACCAATAACAATCGGTGAAGTACATGCTACTTGTAGTAATCCTGAATGTACCGGCGGAAACGAGAAAAAATTTATCTCCGCTGTAATTGCATTTAAAATGGAATTCTTTGGTCCTTCAACATTAGAAGACATTTATCGTTCAGGAATAACCAATCCTATAGACATTTTCAGTTTAGATGAACAATGGTTCAGTAATCATGGATTTGGAACCGGAAGAAGTGTTGAACGCCTTCTTGATCAAATCAAAAAAATAAAAACATTGAATTTAGAACAAGTAATAATTTCTTTAGGAATTGACAACTTAGGAAAATCAATAGCGAAACAATTAACCAACTGGTTCCAAGGAAAAAAATATGACTTCAGTGGATTACAAAAATCAATCATAGAAGATTTTGTTTCCAAAGGAGAATCTTTTAAAAGATTGCAACAACAAATAGAAAAATTAAATAGTTTAGGTATAGAAATAGAAAAACCAAAAGAGGAAACTAAAATGGAAAATTCAATTACTTACGAAATGACTGGAAGTCCAAAGCCTTTTTACGACAAAAAAGAAACTTTGGAAAATGATTTAAAAGAATTCGGCTATGAACACACCAAACTGGACAAGAATTGTCGAATGCTAATCACCGATGATTATAACTCAAATTCAAGTAAGATGGTCAAAGCATCAAAGCTCGGAATCGAAATCATAACATATGAAGATTTGTTAAAAAGAATCAAAGAATAAAATTGAAGAATAAAATTGAAGAAAAAAAGTTAATTGAAAAAAGAAAAAAAGCTGCAACAGCCATCGAAAGACTAACATTTCTGTTGTTGCAGCTATAATCTATATTATAATATATTATTGAATGATTAGCATTACTAATTAATTATACACCGTTTTTAGACATTTTGTAACAAGATTTCTAAAAATAATTGAAAATAATTAAAAATAATTTATACTTTGTTTAATTATAATAACATAAAGTACAAAATATTTTTTCAGGTGGAGAAATAATCAATTTAGTCCAAATAATGGTCATTTTTAAACTACGGTTGAAATGCTCATTGCTAAATTTGTAGAACACTCATAATTCAATCATAATTCAATCATAAATGATGTATATGACATTTTTAAGCGAGTAGGTATAACAATACTCATTTTCAAATAAAAAATGCAATAGACAACGTTTATGAAAGTTTTATTAATTTTATATAATATTTTAAGGAGACATATTTATGTCAACCACTCCAAAACATGAACTGAGCGATCTTGTAATAGAAGACGCATTCAATACTTTAAGACTCGAGTTCGATTACAATTTGGCTTGTATCGATATTTCTATTGTTAACTCAGATGGTGTAGGAAACACCGTCCGTTCTTATGCTTATGACATCAACAAATTGATTAACTGGTTAGCACAAGGCAAACAAAAATTAACTATACCAAAGGAGAGCAGTCGATAGCAATTACCAAATATATAAATCGGTATAGAATTAAGTCTAATTCTATTTTTAATAATTTATTTTTTTAAAAAAATGGATAAAAATGTTTAAATCAATTTTTAAAGGATTATTTGGTAAGAGTAATAAGGTAGATGAAACAACAGATATAGAAGAAGAAATAGAGGAATCTTACCAAAGAAAAGTTAGGTATATACCCGAGTACCACCATGTACATAGAATAACAGATATAGAATCGGTAAGAGCAAGAGTTATAAGAGAATTAAATTACGAAATTGATGATAATACATATGATGAACATATTTGGTATATGAGATGATTTTAAAACATAACTTTTTAACTGTAAAAAATATTTTACAAAAGGAAAAAAGATGATAAGTAAAGAACAATTTACAAACACTATGCAACAATTTCAGGCACAAACTGATTTTGATTATAAATGCAATGGTATGTTTCAGCAAATTTTTTCTAATGATTGGGTCACTGGTTATAGTAATGATATTTTATATAATGCTATAATAGAATTATTAGAAAATATATTCGATGACAAAGAAAACGGTTGGATTCAATACTGGCTATATGAATTAGATTTTGGTAAGAAATGGGTTCCTGGTTCGATAACGGATTCAGACAGCAGTATTATTGATATTTCAACAGTTGAAAAATTATATGATTTCTTGATTAAGGAGATGGACGAAAATGCTTAAAATAACTCTATATGAATATTTTTTAGCAGGTGATGTTAAATTAACTTGTACTTGGAATTACATAAAGTATAGCGATATAGACACAATTCATAAGTATTTTTATAACGAAATACCTGAAGTGGTACTTTCCAAATTATTGGTTGATTTAGATTATAGAAGTTTAGCTGAATTAGCCGAGTTAATAGACACAGCATTTAAATGTAAGACAATAATAGAATATGCAAATAGCAAAATAGAATTTTTAGGATATGGAGGAGATATAAAATGACAAAAGATTTAGAAGTAGACTTTAGTGATCTACTAAATGTATTTGATGATATTTTCGGAAAAGAACACATGAACAATTTTCGAGAAAAATTCGGAACGAAAAAATGTTGTGATGATCAATGTTGTTCCAAACCAGTAACGGGCGAAACACCAGCAGCATGCCAACAGGAAAAGAAATTCAATATCTTTGATGAATTCAGAGAGACATTAGAAAACAAAGCAAAAAAGAAAACGTTTAAACGTTGTGAGTACGAAACAATGTTAAAAGCATTGACCATGCTTCAAGCAAATTACAACAGTGATGGAATATGCCAAAACATTAAAGAAATAATCGGAACCGATGAATCGTATGTGGATTCTCCGGTCTGGAATTGGGAAGAGTATAATTACATCATATCAGAAGATAGAAAGTATAAGACCGTTCCTCTTGGTCCGGATGATACCGATTTGATATACCCTGGCTTGGAAATTGTTAAGATATTCGGGAAATGTATATTCAGAGTTAAATATGTTATGGAAGAGTCCGTTATAATCGTAAAAATATATGATTTTTGGAACGGTGTACATGAGGAATCAGTAGGAGAAATATTTGAGTATACCTACGAGGATTTACTTTGTAATTTCATACTAAAAGACGGTTCCGAACTTGGAAAAAAAGTAGCTGAATAATTTTAATTATATGAATTAAAATTGTATAATAAAGAAACAAGAATTTTTAGAATTTATAAATAGGTACAAAATGTTAATAATATACAGTGGTGGAATGGATTCGACCGTTCTTCTAAATGAATATAAAAACGACATTAAGCTTGCTGTTAGCTTTAATTACGGTAGTAAACATAACAGCAAAGAAATAGCATTCGCTAAGAAGAATTGCAAAAAATTAAAAATAAAACATATAGTTATTGACTTGCCTTTTATCAATAAATATTTTGCTTCTGATCTTTTGAAGTCAGGTGGAGAAATTCCGGATGGTCATTACGAAGATGAAATGATGAAGAAGACAGTAGTGCCTTTCAGAAATGGTATCATGCTTAGTATTGCCGCCGGTCTTGCAGAAAGTATTGGCGCAAAGAAAATATTGATAGCAAACCACGCCGGTGACCATGCAATCTATCCTGATTGTCGATCAACGTTTATACACGAAATGAGTAACGCGATTGCATATGGAACAGAAACAAATATTAACATTCTTGCTCCTTACACGAATATCACCAAAAGAGATATTGCCCTCAGAGGACATAAAAACGGTGTAGATTTTTCGAATACTTGGAGTTGCTACAAAGGAACTGAAAAGCATTGCGGCACTTGCGGCACTTGCAACGAACGAAAAGAAGCATTAGAAGGTTTTGATCCAACAGAATATTTGGCTTAGTAAACTGTGAGATGTAATGTAGGTGTTCCACCCGAGAAATTAACGGATCAGCACCTTATTGCTGAGTATCGGGAGCTGCCAATGGTGTTTGGTAGCCTTCGGTACAATAATTTTATAATCAAGTCTGATATTCCAGAAACATTCTCTCTCGGGAAAGGACATATGAATTTCTTTAAAGATAAATTTGTTTATCTACAAAATAGATTTTATCTTTTGAAAGATGAAATGTTGTTCAGAGGATTTGTTCCTAAAATGGATTTCCCTGACATATCTGTTTTGGATAGAAGCATCCGGAACGACTGGGAACCTACACAAGAAGCAAACACAATAATTAGAAACAGAATTTATGAAAAGATTATGATGAAACCTGGCTGGTACAGGTTTCATCATTTGTCTATAGTTGATTCTACCGAATTTGATTTAGAATATTTTAATAGGAAATAAGAATGAATATAGCACTTTGTTCAATGGTTAAAGACGAAATAAACGTCATTCAAAAAATGTATGACTCATATAAAAATATAGTTAATGAATTTATATTTTTAGATACCGGTTCAACCGACGGAACAGTTGAAAAATTAAAAGAGTTTGGAACTGTTTTTGAACAGCCATTTAAAAACTTTGTTGATAGTAAAAATTATCTACTGAAGAAAGTTTCAGAAATGCCGGAGATAACATGGATTATTTTTTCGGATGCAGATGAATATATGAGAGACGATGATAGTCAGCTATCCTTGCTTGAAGCTATCAAGTCAAATAAGTTTGACGTCATTTCTACGTGGATTAATGATGTTGACTATAATGGAAACGTAACCTTGTCTTATCACCGGGTTAGAGCATGGAAAAATAAAAAATATAAACTTGGATGGAAGTTCGAAGGACCTGGAGTTCATGAGTACTTAGCAACTCCAAACTGTAAAAAAAGTACTATGTTAAACGATGTAGTGGTGATTCATGACCATAAAGACAAGACACATGATTATGTTGCACGTTTCAATAAGTATGTGGAAATATTAAATACGGCTATTAAAAAGAATCCAAACGATACCCGAGCTCATTTTTATTTGGCTCAGTCGTATAGTGGTCAAGGTGATATTGATAATTCAATCAAAGCATATGAAAATTATCTTCTTACTTGTAACAAAATAAATTATCATTACAAGGCAGAAGAACTTCAAGCTATGTTGGATCTTGCCCAGCATTACCGTTCGGTAGGGAAAATACAACCGGCTATTGATACATTAATGTCAATGTGTGAATATTCTAATCGAATAGAACCATATTTTTTCCTAAGCAAAATTTATGCGGATGACTACAAGGATTATGAAAAAGCATTATATTTTGTCAATACTGGTTTATCAATGGAGAATAGCGAAGAAATTCTTTTTGAAGATAAAAATTATGCTACTATTTATTCACCCTCGATGAAAGTTTGGTTGGAAAATGTTATCAAGCAAGAAGCGACGAAAAAAGAAGAAGATTTATACGAAAAGAATATGGACTATTTATATAATCAAGAAATTAGAGATATAGAAAGATTTACCAAAGTTGCAAAAACATTCAAAAAGAAACCGATAGATGTACCGAAAATCAAAACAGATGTTTTTAAAACAGCTTTTCAATTCAGTGATAATGTTAATAATTATTTCGACCGAATCTATGTGCTGGCTAAAAACGAAGAAAGTTATCAAAGGGTCAAAAGTAAGCTAATGCTTCATGATATTTTAGCTGAGGAATTCATTGCCTACTATCCACAAGTATTCAATGTATTTGTTGATCCGAACACAACGGAAACTAATGCTCTAAATTCAACCGAACATATTTCAGAAACATTATCCTATTTGACGTTACTTAATAGGGCAAAGGTCAGAGGCTATAAAAGATTTTTAATAATTAGAGATGAAGTAGGATTACACAAGAATTTCAACCTTCATATGAATACAATAATCCAACGGTTGAAAGAATTAGATTATTGGGATATTATACATATTGGTTATAATTTAGAGACACTTGATTTATATTTTGATAAAAGAGGACCTAATGACTATCCTGTCTTAGCGAAGAAACTTCATAATACTGATTTTAAAGTAAATGATGGCTTGATCGCAACTGCATTCCAAATAAAAGACGAAAAAATTCCACATGTAGTTGATCACATATTAAACTCATTCAATAAAAATTTCGAAGACAATATCGATACCTATTTAAACAAAACAATCAATGATGCGCAATTCAATTCTTATTATGTTTATCCACCATTGATTTTAGACAGACAAGAAATTAGCATTGATAATAATTTTGACTACATGTAGTATGGAAGCAATAAATAATTTAGTGGACCAGGTTTATTATATAAACTTGGATAGCCGACCGGACAGACAATTTTTCATTGAGAGAAGATTGTCTAATTTCGGTATCCAGTCAAAAAGAATACCTGCATTGAACGGAAAAACGTGGAATGGTATTATTTCTAATTTTATTAAACGTCATTCCAAAGAATGGTACCATCCGTCAACGACTATTCCTGGCTATCTGACTTGTACATTCAGTCATTGGTTAGCCCTTCAAGACGCATTGGAGAATGGATATGAAACAATACTACTCCTTGAAGATGATGCTATACTTCATAAGAATTTTGATTATCATTTCAATCAAATATTCGAAGAGATTAGAGAAAGAAAAATTGAATGGGATATTATATACCTTGGTCACTATTCAAGAACTTTCAGTTTCCTTACCAACAACGAAGAATATAGTCTTAAAAATATTGAATTGAAACCACAGCTACTCTTTAGTTCAAACGAATTGAATTTAAGACCTTGGGGTAATCATTGTGTTCTTTATTCTAACCGTAATGGAATATTTAATGAAATTATAAATGACTATAGTTTAAATATTCCATCCTTAGGAGTAAGTGACCAATATAATATTGAACAAGATTTCACTCACAAAGAAAGAAACCATTTTTGTTGTTTCCCTCAGTTGGCCTTACAGACAATATCAAAGTGTAGTATTTACGAAAACGAAAAGATGGGTGATTTTAGTAATTCATTTTCGTCTGCTGGTGGCGCTTTTACACAGGATGGAGTAGAAATCTCTAACAGTTCATTAAATTATAAATACATTGACCTTGAAAAAGATTTTATCATATGATGATAGACCAAATTTATTATATTAATTTAGACAACCGGGCGGATAGACAATTTTTTATGGAAAGACGTCTTTTTAATTTTGGTCTGAACTCAAAAAGAATTACAGCTATAAATGGTGATGTCCTAAATAACTTCTTGGAAAAGTTCTTTCAAAGAAATAAAGATAATTATTATTCATCTGCTGTTAGATGCGCCGGCTATTTGTCTTGTACATTTAGTCATTGGTTAGCCGTACAAGATGCGTTAGAGCGCGGTTATGAGACAATTTTGATACTTGAAGATGATGCTATCCTCCATAAAGATTTTGATAGTTATCTTAATAAAATGTTTGATGAAATAAAAAAAGAAAATATCGATTGGGATATTATTTACCTTGGTCATTATTCAAGAGGTTTTGATTATTTTACGAATGAAGAGACTCTTAGTGTAGATAATATCCCAATCAAAGATAAAATGCTATATGATATTACCAATTTGAATTTTAACTCATGGTGTTGTCATGCTCTGCTTTATTCGGATAGGAATGGGTTGTTCAATGATATAATTTCGGATTACAGTAACAATATTCCAAACGACATTGATAGAAATTATTTAGATTCAATGAAGAACCGGAAAGATATGAAAATTTTTATTTCCTTTCCTCAAATTTCAATACAGACAGAAACAAATGTAAATATATCAAGAAATGAATCAATGGAAGATTATAGTTCATCTTTGAAACGTTGGTTTGTTCCGACCGACATCGAACGAACAATAGCATCCATAAATCAGCATTATGTAAATATAGAAAAGGACTTTATAATTTGAGAAAAATAAACGAACTTATAGACCAAATATATTATGTTAATTTAGACGTAAGAACAGACCGACAGTTTTTCATGGAAAGACGCTTTGCTAATTTCGATATAAATTCAAATAGAATTACTGCCATAAATGGGAAAGTACTTGATAGTTTCCTGGCTAAATTCTTTGAAAGAAATTCAGATAAATTTTTTATATCTTCTCTAAGAATTAATGGATTCTCCGCGGCCACTTTCAGTCACTGGATGGCAGTACAGGATGCCCTTGAACATGGCTATGAAACAATTTTAATTTTTGAAGACGATGCAATTCTCCACAAGGACTTTGAGGTTTACATTGATAAAATATTTACCGAAATAGAAACCAAGAAAATAGATTGGGATTTGATCTTCTTAGGCCACTACACAAGAACACTTAATAACTTCACCGGTCAGGAAATATTCAACCTACAAAATATTAAACTCAAAGAAAACGAAGATGAACTTATTTATGAGGTTGAAGGATTGAACACAAGACCCTGGTGTAGTCATGCAATGCTTTATTCAAACCAGAATGGTTTATTTAATGATATAATTTCAGCATATAGTAATCATATTCCGGATGTAGTAGACACATATCATTTGGATGCTGTTACTACTAAAAATAATAAAAAATATTTCATAATTTATCCACAGATAGCAATTCAAACATTTTCCAAATGCGCGATTGCTAACGGAGAGAACATGAATGATTTCAGTTCATCGTATGATAGTTGGTCATTTACTCCTCAGGGAAACATAGATGCTTTGGTGGCACTGAACCAATACTATATTGATATAGAAAAAGATTTCTTAATTTGATAAACAAATATATAAAGAAAAAGATTCGACATATGAAAAAATACACTCAACTCAGTGGATCGTTTGTTTTAAACGAAGAAGCAAAAGAAAAAGATGTTCTTGCTTGGTTAACTTCTAATGTAACCAGCAAACCTAAGACACAAAAAGATAAATATGATATTCAATTTAAACTTTTAAAGAACTTTGGCATTAAATTTGAAGAAGACGAGGATGACTGGGATTTCCTTTATCCAAATCATGGTGAATTTAGAAAAGGTGATGATATACTAAACATTTTAGATAAATATTTAACAAAAATATAGGAAATAAAAATCAATGGAAGATAATCAAACAACGGTTGAAGAACAAAACACGGTTGTTCTAACAGCAGAACAGTGGGAAAAAGGTGTAGGTACTTTGATCAAGGCGGTTTACCTTGCCGGTAACAAAGGTGCATATAATTTTGGAGATTATAAAGCGATTCAAGTAGCTTTTGACTTACTAAATGTAGAAATTGTAGCTGAACAAACAGAAGAGACAGAAGGCGAAAATGCAGACGTTTAATAGTAAAGAAATGGTGGAATTCGATAGGACTTCCAAAATCAATGTTGATGGATGGTATGAACCAATTGAAATAAATTGGACTGTGAAAGGTACCGCAAGTACAGCAATGGTTCATTTTGAAATCAAAGGTCATAATTTTTATTTTGCTCCGGTCCGTCTTTTGGATATATACGAAAAATATTCAAATGAAGTTGATATGTTTTTTATAGATGTTATGATAAATCTAAAACATGATGTCCTTTGGATAGCTGAAAACATACCAGCGGGATTTGAAACACAATACACTAACAAGTATGAACAATTTTATCATAAAATCATTATAGAGGAATAGGAATGGAGTCGAAAAATGTTTTCCTTCTAATCAGACACAGCAAGACTGCTAAGATTCGTTATTTTGGTTTATTGAATCAGGATAAACTCAAAGAAATTAGGGATGAAGAAGAGGATCCAAAGAATTTATTCAAGACAGAGGATGAAAAAAGTGACGAAGTCCAAGCAGAAGATTTAAAGAAACAACTAAAGAAAAGTTCAGTTTCCCCGGTTGACTTATCAACAATTAAGGACATGAATGAACTTCTTCCGATTTTTGAGTATACTCCAAACGCAAGTATTATTGATATGGTGGATCATCTCATAACAATTGGCCTACCAACTATCGATATTAAAAATATTAAACATTTAGGTGAACTAATTAATCACGAAGCGCAAATCAACTATAAATGTTTTGAGTTGGATTGTACCGAATATGATGACAAAGATCTACCCGGAGTTGATTGGTATGAGGCAAAGGACATAGCAAGAGTTTGTAATGTTCTATTCCTGTCATTAATCTTTAAATTGTTCACTGTTTACTATTTCGATGTGTATGGTGATTAAGGAAAAATAGTTAAAATTAATAAGTATCAATGTCTTTTAAAATAGGTGATTTAGTAAACAAAGAAAATATTGAAAAACTACAGAATTTAAATCTCAAGGAATTTAAGATTCAATCGCTGTTGGATTCAGCGGATGAACTAACAAAAAGTAGTTTACAATCAGAATTAAATAGCATAAGAAAACAGATATCTAATTTCTCTGTTCTGGACGTATCAAATATTTTGGATTCAGTAAAGGATTTAAAAGGGACCAACAAAAGTACAGATGGAATAATAGACATTGTTTCTAATCTAATCGGTGACTCTAATTTCTCCGATATTATTAATTCTGCCCAAAACATAGTTGGAAACGACAAAAGTATTTCCGGTATTTTCAATGCAGCTAAAGAACTTCTTGCTAACAATGATTTAAAAATTGACCAGCTAAATTCACTTCTTTCGTCTGCTGGTGTAGACACAAAGAATTTAGAAAATAAAGCACTGGGCTTTGTTAAAGAAATAACAAGCTCAATCAAAAATATATCTCCCGGTAATCAAACATTAGAATCTGTTTCAGGTATGGTTGAAAAATTCATAGCTGATGCAGGTTCTTTGTCCGGTTCAGACGTAGCTGGTTTTATTTCTAACATTGTTTCCAAAGCTAAGACGACTGATCTAACGAACGCCTCTTCTATGAAACAACTTCTTAGTTCAGTCATCAATCAAGGAAAGGCTATTCTTAGTTTTGACAGTCCTGAATCAAAAGCATTCGTTGATAAATTCTCAGCGGTTGCTAATAACCTTGATATAACAAAACAAGCAAAAAATTCAATTTCTGGTTTTGTAAATGATGTTCAGTCTACTACAAAGAAGTTAGGAATTTCTGATAAGTCGGATGCGGGTAAATTTATAAATGGAATTCTTGGAGATGCTAAAAAAGTTGATATAACTAATCCAGCTTCCATTAAAAAATTTACTACTTCTACTTACGCAAAAGGTGTTGATGCCGCCAAGAAAATTGAAGCTGCCTTACCTAAGATAAAAGAAAAATATAAAGATGCGGTAGCTGAAATAAAAAATCTTTCTTCACAACTAACAAGTTCTAAATTCTGGAGTAAAACATTAGATGATTTAAAACTACTGACAGCTGACAGTGCTTTGAATGTTGTTCCTTCTATTTCCGGTTCGTCTATAGAAAAAGTAAAGGATCTGTCTCCAAGTAAAATTATAAAATCACCTCTATCTACTTCGACTGCTCAACCACCAAAGAATTCCTCTTTAACAAAAGGATTCGAACGTCCTTGGGATCTTCGTTTTAAATTTTCGTATTCAGACAGCCAACAAATTGGTAATAAGATGCCGAAAGGTCCTGATTTTTATGGTTCCTCTTCTCTAATGAATGAATTCGTTTTAATTCGTTTTGGTCATATCGCCGGACAGAATCATCATAAAATGTTAATCGACCAAGAAGGTTCCCCTGGTTTTTCTTCTATTGGTAAAACAATAACTTTCACAAAAACAGAAAATGGTGTAGCTGTATCAGGGACTAATTCATTATCTGATAAAACAACTTCTACTGATTTATTAGACAAAGCAAACGGTAATACAACTGATAGTTTTATAAACAATAATGACTCCGCTTATCAAGCAGTAGAAAACATGAACATTGAAATTTGGGTTTCTGATGTTACTAAAACATCAACTCCTGTCACACCTACTAATATGACTTCTATGTGGAACCCAGATCAATCACCAGAAGTTCAGCCTTCTTCAACAGGAGAAACAACAGGAAATGAACCAACAGGAAATGGTATTGGTGACAATGTTATGAAATTTTTAAAAGATTCCGCTAAATCAATAAAAAACATAGTTCCGGGCAACCAGGCACTGGATTCGGTTTCCGGTTTAGTAGAAGGCTTCGTTAACGATTCAAGTTTACTAAATGTTTTGGGTTCCGAAGGTAATCAAGTAATGAGTTTCGTCAATTCAGTTGTTGCAAAAGCAACAACTACTGACATAACAGATATAAAGTCAATGACTGCATTACTTGCTGATGTGAAAACAAAAAGTGCTAATATACTAAGCGCTCTCGGAAATGCTGCAAGTGAAGACACTAAAAACTTTGTCAATAAGTTTTTAGGAGCTGCCAATTCAATGGACGTCAAAAAACAATCATCTAATTCAATTTCCGGTTTCATAGGAGCGTTTGCTGCCGGTGCCAAAGCTCTTGGAGTTTCTTCTAAATCACCTGTTGGTAAATTTATAGATGAAGTTTTAACAGGTGCTAAAAATACCGACATAACCAAATCAGCGTCAACAACTGATTTAAAGGCGGCTGTGGTGAAAAAGGTCAATAGTGTTGGCTCATCATTAGTAGATCCCGCTACGACGAGTTATAACTCAAATACATGGACCGGAAACGGATCGAACACAAAAATTGCAGGTAATACAATTACTATAAATGTTAAACCGGGTGACAATGCTCGTCCCGGTTTAAAAGGACCAGCTACTATGCAACTGTCAACTGCAAATGTGGAAGAATATTGGTTGAAAGAAAAAGGTTGGATCAAGTGTGAAACTAATGGAGTAGTAAATTATTATCCGGATGGACGTCTTTGTCAGAAAGCAAAAGACGATCAGGAAAATGCTAATAGTTTTATTGCCATAGCGCCTGAAGAACTTGCTACTCTTGAACTTGAAATGGAAGATATGAAAAAAGAAATTCTTTCCCGGTTGGAAGAGAATTGGTATTTCAAAGAATATCAAAAGGATTATGTTCCAATAGAGCAGACAAACAATTCTCCTACTCTTTCAAAAATAATTGAACCAACATTCGAGAATCTTTGTGATGCTGAAAATTGGCAAGACAATCCACAATTTGCTTATCAATGGAAAGATCTTCTTTACACCAAAGATTATGCTAAAATTCCAAACAATAGAATGATAACTCTCCGTCGTTTTTCTATGCCAGTAAATGACTCAGGAAAATTACATGGTTCTGATTTTGACAGGGATTTATTTCAAGTACCTGTAGCATCGGCGATTGCTTGGTATGGTGATGGAACAGGTAATACATTAGGAGAAATGCTTGGAATGTCTTATAATTTAGAATGGGCTCCGATCGACTCAGAAGAAATGCAAAACGATAATGAAATAGACGGAAATGAGGCAAGCTCTTCAACCGGACCATTTGATCAGGTTGCGAAGAAATTATTTGATTTTAATGTTGTTACTTCTGGTGGACAAGGTGCTTCTAATGTTTCAGGTGAAGATGCTATAGAGGCATCTGAGTGGAAAGAAAAATATGATCCTTATTCTTCCGGAAAATATGTCAATAAAATATTTGGTCCAGTTAACAGAATAACTAAAACTTATGCGAGAAAAGCAGGAATAGACTACACCCAAACGTTCAATGTGACTTTTACATATGAACTAAAATCAATTGGTGGCATAAATCCCAAAGCGGCAATGCTTGATATCCTTGCTGACATTCTTGCACTGACATACACAGATGCTGATTTTTGGGGCGGAGATATAAGATATTTTCCGCAACATCCTCAATACCCGTTCATGGGTGGAAAAAAAGCTCAAGAAGCATTTTTCAGTGGAGATCCAAGTACATACATAGATGCCATAGCAACCAAATTTACTGAAGGTTTTGCAAATTTAGGTGAAACACTTTCAGGAATGTTAAGTGATCCTGCCGGAACAATTAGTAAACTTGCTTCTGGTGCCGGAAAACTTTGGATGGCAAAGAAAGTTCAATCAAGGCCTAATATTTTAGCTATTAAATCATTATTAACAGGTGAACCAGTAGGTGAATGGCATTTGGTTATTGGAAATCCTTTCAATCCGATAGAAATGATCGGAAATTTAATTGTAACGAAAACACAAATTAGTTTTTCGGAAGATTTAGGAATTGATGATTTTCCTGAAACAATGACGGTTACTGTATCATTAGATCATGGAATGCCAAGAGACAAAGGAGCAATTGAAAATATGTTCAACCGTGGACTTGGTAAATTACATTGGGGCTATGAAGGACAAGCAACCGAGAAATACAATCAAACTGTTTCTTCTACTGACATGTCGAACATTCTTGGTAAGAGACCTACTACCTATGTAAATGCTCATACTGGAAAAAGAGAGTCAATTTCGAATTTAATGAACACTAATGACCAAGACACCTTGAACACAAACAAAGAATATACAGATGAGGTAAAGCAAACTGAAGAAGTTTTACTTCCGAGAATAGCAAATGCTAATGAAACTTTTAGTGGATATAAGAAAGCCGCCGCTCTATCAGAAAAAGTAGCATTCAAGAGAATGGGTGAGTAATAATTATACTGTTTATTTGTAAAATAAATTATATGTATGGAAATTATAAAAAGGAATAAAAATTTGGAACTAAATAAAATTTATAATATGGATTGTTTGAAAGGTTTACAAATAATTCCAGATAATTCAATAGATTTAATTTTTACTTCTCCTCCTTACAATATAGGTATCGAATATGATATATACAAGGATAATTTAGAATGGGAAGATTATTATAGTTGGTGTGAAGATTGGTTAAAAGAATGTTTAAGGGTGTTAAAAAGTGATGGAAGAATAGCAATAAATCATTATATTTCTTTAAGAAAAGATAAATTCAATACCTCTCCAATTTCGGAATTTTATAACATCATGAAAAAATTAGGTTTTAGTCCTTATTCTATTTTAACATGGATGGATAATAATTTATCAGTTGGTTCCGCGTGGGGTAGTTGGATGTCAGCATCTTCTCCGAATATAATGAATCCATTTGAAGGAGTTTTAATAATGTATAAAGATCAATGGAAGAAAAAATCAAAAGGAATATCTGATATAGAGAAAGAAGATTTTATAAATTTAACTCATGGTATAATCAAAGCACCTACAGAGACGAAAGGATTAACTAAAGCTAATTTTAGTGAGTCGTTTGCAAGTAAAATAATTAAATTGCTCAGTTATCAAGAAGATATAATATTAGACCCATTTATGGGAAGTGGAACAACAGCTAAAGTAGCTAAAGATAACAACAGGAATTTTATTGGTTTTGAATTATCTCCAACGTACTATGAAATAGCTATAAAAAGATTAAAAAATAGAAAAACAAAAAAATTATTCCAATAATATGGATTCAACAATTTTAAATGCAAAACCATTATTTTTAAAAAATGGTGAACAAATAGTAAATTTATGTGAACCGGTAATTGGTCAATCAAGTACCGGTGTTCGTATTATTGATTTGTTTTATGTTTCGGACATGGAAATGCGTCCTGACCTTGTTAGCTATGTGGCTTACAGAACCGAGAACTATTTTGATTTCATTCTGAAGTTCAATGGTATTTCAAATCCTTATTCACTAGACAAAGATACTATTGTTTTTATTCCTGAGATATCAGATTTCAAAACAAAATTCAATACAGTCAAGAAGAAAGAAGAGACAAAAGGTTCAACTTTTAATATCAGAGACCAGTATATTGAAAAGACTACCAACATTGACCCACGAAGAACTAAATTTCATAATCTTCTAAAGACATTGAAGAACAAAGGGATGAATGTAGCGAAAGATTTGTTTCCTCCTACTATTCAAGAAGAAGGAAAAAATGAAGCTAACATTTTAGAAAATAGCGTTATATTTTAAAAATATTTTATAACTAAATGGCATCAGCGGCAGAAAAAAGAGCTTGGCTTTGTAATTGGATTCTAACATTTGATGGAGGAAAAACTAATTATATCTATGAATCAGGCGGAGACAACAGAGGACCTTTATTAACTAAATGGTTAAAGAGTGAAAATGCTTCTCCTCACCGGGATGGAAATCCCTGGTGTGCTAGTTTCGTGACTTCTACTTCTTATTGGACAGACAAGCATTTCAATTACAATCAACCAAGAAGAAGTTATTATAGTGCAAGTTCCCAACACTCCGGAGCTGGTCTTTTTTCTAAGAATTATAAAGAAGCTGTTCCGGGTGTTGCTATCAGTTGGTCGAATGGAGATGGAACAGGACATACTGGTGTTGTTGTAGCTGTTTCTACCACAGGGATTATGACAGCTGAAGGAAATACATCAGCAAGAAGACCACAAGATAGAAACGGTGGTGTTTCTTCTGTGAAACGTCTAACATGGGCGGAGGTAAAAAATCCAGCAAAAGGCAGATATTTTAAAGGTTACTATAAAATTTGGCCAGAAGACAATGAGTCACTAAAAAAGGGGTTACCTAAATTATCACCAGCAGAGTTTGAAGCCGCTGGAAAAGAAACTTTTGGACTAAGAAATTATTATGATTCTGGACTTAGTCAACAATACAATAGAAGTAGTAAGATTAGAGCGGAAGCTGGTAGTTACCAAAATTCTTCTAATTTAGGAGCATTTGAAATTCAAGGTTCCTTGTCATCTATAAAGGGTTCCGATACCGCTAAAACTTCAGGAGGTATGTTACCGGTTGATAAATTGGTTTATCCATTTGAAAAAGGGAAAGGTTAAAGTATATGGTAATTAGTAAATTCGGTGCGGATTTTATAATGGGGTTTGAGGCGCTTGGCTGTGTTTGTCCTGACGGAAAAATCAGAGCATATAATTTAAAAGCCAAGTCAGGCGGTGCTGAGTGGACAATTGGTTTTGGTATTCATAGTGGTACTAAACCGTCCTCAATGTACAACTCAATCACAGAAGCAAAGAATCATTTTTATTCAGTTGCTGCCGGTGCATACACCGAGCGGGTTGTTAGAGCTTTAAAAAATTTTGATATCAATCCGGATAGTCTTACCCAGTATCAATTTGATGCGCTTTGTGATGTTGCTTATCAACACGGCAACTGTACTGCTTTAGCTCGAAAAATAAAACAGAACGGTGGAAAATTAACTGAACAAGATTTCATTGATGTTACTCCTTCACACGCTGGAAGAAGAAAAAAGGACTATGTTCTTTGGTCAGGACAGAGTGTAAAAATTGCAGCTTATACTACTTACTACAACAAAACAAATAGCAGTAATGGTTATCCAAATGGACCATCTGGAAAAAATAACCCAGCAGCTAAATGGTACTCTGATAAAGGGTCGGATGACCTCACTTATAACACTCCTCCAAACTATGGAAAAAGTCCTCTAAAAATCAATTCAAATGGAAAGTTATCAGAAGATAGTAATTACGTGGCAGGACAATCAACTTCTTATCCGGACAATCTCGCCTCTTCTAAAAAATCTTCTATCCAGAACTCAAATGGAGAAATAAATGGTTCTTCTTCAACAGAAAGTTGGAGTACTGCTGATGCAGTTAATGGAACTGTTTTATCGAAGAACAACGTGTCAGAAGAAACTGAACACAAAGAATTATTTCAGTTGATTAAACCAAATTTCAATTTGATTGATCCGATCATTACATAAATATATACTATTAATGACGGTTTTAATTAATATCATTCCATTCGTAAAATAAGAATATAGAAAAACAGGAAATAAAATGGCAGGTTTTGTAGATAGAACGAACGACCAATCTAACAATTTTATGAAATCCCTTCTTAAAAAGTTAGGTAATTATGGTTTAGAATTTAATGACGAAGTCTTAAAACAAAGTATGACAGTTTCCCCGACAGAAATGATGATGGGAGCAGCATACAATAGTTACGATAAAGATTTACTTTATGCTTTAAAGAGTTCTGATATTGGTGATAAGAAACTTATTGCTTTCTTCGACCAAGAGTATCCCGCTCGTCGAGATATTTTAAACGACTTTGCTACTAATGGTGAAATAGAAATGATTCTTGACACTATAGCGGATGAAGCAATTATATATGACAATCAAAACTATTTCTGTAAACCGGACTTATCGATGATCTTACCATTTCTAAATACAGAGAAGTCAGCAGTTCAGGATGTATTAGATAAAATAAATATTAATTTCAAAAAGATTTATAATTATTTTTATTTTTCTGATTGTGTTAGTGGTAACCAACTATTTAAACAATTTTTAATTGAAGGAATGTTAGCATTTGAAATTATTTTCAATAAGGAACAAACAAAGATAATTGGTTTCTCCCAAATAGATCCATTCTCATTGAAACCGGATGTTATGAAGATAAACGGATCCTATAGAAAAGTATGGACGCAGTACGAAAATGAACCTCTAATAAAAAGAACTCTTCTTGACTCCCAAATTATTTATATCTCATATAACAAAAACAATTTAAATCAAAAATACTCATACCTTGAGAAACTGGTTAGGTCATTTAATATTTTAAGGTTGTTAGAAAACTCAAGAGTTATCTGGAACATAATGCATTCTACCTACAGAATAAAAATGATTATTCCAATTGGTAGTCAGTCACGTAAAGATGCTCGTGAAACACTTGGTGAATTAAAGGCAATGTACAAAGAAGATTTTGACTTGGACATGAATTCAGGGGAACTTGCTATAAACGGTAAAGCAAATATTCCATTCTATAAAAATTATATGCTACCGGACAGAGACGGTGAACATTCAGAAATTGAAACACTTGAAGAAAATGGACCTGATTTACAAAATGTTGATATCATTGAATATTTTAGACATAAACTTAGAGTAGAATCTGGTATTCCTATGTCTCGATTCGATGAAGGAAATACAGATGGTTACTCATATGACAGTGCAAATTCAGTCACCAGGGATGAAGTGAGATTTAGTAGATTTATTTCAAGACTTCGTTCGTTGTTCCAAGAAATTATAACTAAACCATTATACATACAAACAATTTTAGATTTTCCTGAATTAGCTGGAGATTTCCTATTCAAAGAAAACCTCGGATTACAATTCAACTCCAATAATATTTTTGAAGATTTAAAACAAATGGATATTGTTAATAAACGTTTGGAATATGTAAATGCGTTGAAAGAATTAGGATTGGAAACAGGTGGAATTTTCTCAGCTACCTATTTAGTGAAGAAATATTTAGGTTTCAGTGATGAAGAACTAAAAGCAAATCAAGAGTACTTAGACAGAGAAAAAGAAAACAATCCAGAATTAGTGGATGCCGAAACAAATGGCGGTGGAAGTTCTTGGTAAAGAAATATATAGATTAAAAATAAAATAAAATGAAAATTATGAAAACACAATACGTGAAAAATTGGGACCAATTTATTAACACTTTAAATGAAGAAGAGTTAAGTGCGGAACAAAAAGCATACCAAAAGTTCTTCAAAGAAAAATTGGCTGACTATGATGTCAACTCACCTGATGAACTGGACGATTCAGAAAAGAAGAAATTCTTTAGCGAAATTAAGAAAGAATGGCCGGATGAACCTGGAAATGAAGCCAATGAATCTTTAGACGAAGATTTCTCTTACATAACAAGAGGCTATAACGATGTAGCAATCAAGTTAGCTAAATTCATCATGAAAAATAATGGTCCTGTTGGCTGGTCACAAATGTCTGACTTGTTAAAAGAAATGGCTGCTAAACTGGAAGAAGGTAAAGATATAAATGCTTTAACTTATTTTACTAAATAAATTAAATTAAAAACAACTATGATGAAAGAAAAAGTATTAAAATATAATGAATTCATAAATGAATCAACCAATGAATCCCGTAGATATTCTTTGAATGAAGGAATGAATCTGAAGGTAGATCCAGCAATTGAAAAAGCAGACAATTTAGAACTTATATTAAAACAAGAACTAAATGCTTGGAGATATGTATCAAAACCAATATATATCACTTCAATGAATGTTGATATTAAATCAGAAGATGAATTTGATATAGAATTACAAATGAGTAACAATCAATGGATTTCAGCAGTATGTGCAAAAGGAAAATATAATTATTTTGTTTCTAATAAATTCGGAACGGAAACTTACTATAAGGTAGACAGCAAAACACTAAAAAAATATTTCAGTAATGTAGAACCTTCAAACATACTAAACATAGTTCTTAGTTTTTACGAACACTGGTTAGATGGAACAAAATAAAACTAAACAATGGCACAAGATCCTAACATATTTGCAGTACTACTCGTAAAAACTTTCGTAAACCAGGGAGGCGGAGTTACTCCGTCTTACCTGTTTACATTTATGACAGATTTCGAAAAGATTCGTGGTTGTATCAAAGTATATGTGAATAAAGATAAACAAGTGACTTTCAAAGTTGCTCGGTGCAATGCGAAATATGAAATAACTGGTGATCTAAAAATCCATAAGAAAGAAGAACATAAATTCAGAAACACTCTGAATTATTGTCTAAATAAATATAAAAATGAGAATCCACAATATTTGTGGTATCATTATAAATAAAAATATAAAACAAATAATGAATAAAATTACAGAAATTTGGAACAAGTTAAAAAATTGGTTTAAAACATCCAATACTTTTTATGCAGTTTCCCGGTATACCGTCCTTGCACTGGTTGTAGCATTGGTATATTTTCTTTTCAAAGTAACAACCAAAGAAATAGAAACAGTTTACATTATTGTACTATTTGAAGTTCTTGCGTTGTTGTTATCGACACTCTCGAATTTTTTCTATACCAATATAAAATTTAATAAAGTATTACTTGATACTGATGGAGATGGAAAATTTTCACCGGAAGAGAAGAAAGCAATTATTTCCTTGATGGGAAAAATCTTCTTGGCAGTTCATATAATGGTAGGACTATCCGTATATGCTATCTATTTAAGTAGATTCGCATTCAATTAAAAAAGACGTTAAAAAAACAATTGAGATGAAAGAGAAAATAATGAAATACAACGAATTCATAAATGAATCGTTTGTTAATGAATCAAACGAATCCGCTATGGCGTCAGATGCTATCAAAGCGACCATATTTAAGATTCAAAAACCACTTGAAGCAGCTTTTAAGAAATTTGAAAAAATTGGAGTTTTTAAATCTTTTAAATTAAAAGTTCAACCTTTTAATGGTGGATGGGAAATGCAACTTAACACCAAAGAAGATCACAAAAGAATTTGGGAAGTTGAAGACATGATTAGCGAGGATTTATTCAACAATCTTTCCCGGATCGTTAATTTATATTCTGTCAGTATTTATCCTACAAGTTGGTTCGAAGAAAACTTTGAAGATGAACGTGGCGGAACTTCGAGTTTTACAGTAACTAATTTAAATATTTTAGCGGATATAAAAACACAAACTGTTGTTGTCAATGGTAGATCGGATATTAAACCTAAATTGAAGGTTATTGAAGATCAGCTATTAAAACAAGTCAAATACATTTCAGATGAAATAGACAAGATTGAAAAAATAGTTTCGAACGAACCAACTAATGAATCCCGTTCATATGATAATATCAATGAAAGCGTAACTATTACTTCGACAGATGAAGCAGCTGAAGACGCTATAATTAAAACATTAAATTCTTTTGACTATCAACCAAAACCACCAAGAGTAAAAGTAAAACACGCCAAAGGAACTATCAATTCTCCTGATGATTATGATATAATCATTAAATTAGATAATGGGAAAATTATAACTTCGTCTGTTCATAATAACAGATATTTATATATCATCACTGACGAAGTCAGTACAGTTACTTATTTAGATATGAAAGAACAACAATTCAAAAAATATTTCGATAAGCGTATAGATAATTCTAATCTTGTTAATAAATTATTAGATATTTATATGTTATATGCAGATTATGAGTTTAATTTTAAATAAATAAACCAAAAGTGAAAACTATAAAATTCATTTTAACATTCCTTCTAATTTCTCTATCAATTCAACTTTCTTCAGGTAAAACATTAGTTGCCCGTTATGAGGTTCCGATTGATAGAGAAATTGTATTACTTTCCAATCAAATACTTTATGAACAAGTAGGAACGGTTGAAAAACAACCAAACTGGGGCGGAAAAGTAATTGATTACATAGCATCAGTTGGACTACATTCGCCGATTAAATATTGTGGAGCAGGACAGTATTATTGTCTTAGTAGGGCAGCTCTTGAACTCAACAAAAGTCCAAAAATAGAAATTCCTTTTGTTGCACGTTCTTGTGCAAGTTCACAGTACTGGTTCATTAGAGCAAAACAAATTGGAAAGAAAACAGACTTTGTTCCTCAAGTAAATGATCTGATTATTTGGAGAAGTAGAAAAGATGCAAGTTCGGGGCATATTGGAAGAATAGTAGCAGTAGGTGAAGCAGGATGGATAGTAACAATTGAATTCAACACTTCTTCTGGAACAACTGGAAGTCAAGCAAACGGTGGAGGTGTTTTCAAGAGACAACGACAAATATTCAGTCCTCTTGGAATTTTATCAATTCGTGGTTTAGTAGGTTTGAAATACGAACAGCCATGAATGACCAAAGAACAATATTTCGGAACTTATTTCATGTTCCAGCAAAATAGATTTAAATTAGTAAAAGAGAAATAGATGGATACCACAATTGATCTAAATAAACAAAACCTTTCCAACAACCAATATGATGTTGTACTGAATCCGTATTCGGAGTATGACGAGAAAAGTAAATGGTCTATTCTTGAACACACTCAGGACAACATCAAACATACTGGATATGACTATAAAAGGAAAGGAATTTTCTCTAAGGTAATTTCATCTGTATTTTATCTTGAAACTAAAAGAGCATCAATTATTAATATGATGGACCGTATTTGGGTTAAGTCGGTGGATGATATAAAACGAATAAAGAAAACATTCAATTATATAATTGACCAAGACTATACTAAATTTAATTAAAAAAAGAAAGAAAAGAAATGAAAAAATTTGTGATGAAATTTAATGAATTTCTAAATGAAGCAATTCAAAAAAGAACTGAAGATGATAATTTTATTTGGTCATCCATTGATATCAAGGCAGTGAATGAATTAATTAAAACAATTGATAAGCTATCAAACAAATTTAAAGGAATGGATCCTGATGAAGTAAAGAAAAACTACGCTTCATTAGAAATTGAATTGGATGATGAGGTTCAAGATTTTTACAGTAATGTGCTTTCGTCTTATATGTCATTTCCTAATTTTAAACCTAACAAAAATAAATTTTCAAGTGACACAGAAAAATATTTCGAGACATATTATAATGATGAATTAGATCATTTGGAAATAATAACGAAAGCAAACAATATTATTTCCAAACATATCTAAAAATAAAAAGAAATAAATTATGAAAAAAATTGTAAAAGATTACGATAGTTTTATGAATGAAAATAAACATTTGAATGAAGCTCTTATAACGGTAGCTGATAAAAATATGAAAGAAGAAATAAAAAAATTAATTTCAAATTTCAAATTTAAATATGCACCTAAACCAACAGAAATTTCAGTCACTTATGATACCATAAAATTCGATGGCTATGAAATGGAAATGTATCTTTATTTTAAAAACGGAACTAAAAGAGATATGTTATCATTTTGGATGGAAATAGGTGAAAAAATTAATTGTATAATCACTATAGAAAATGAACCAATTAAAATTGAACCTAATATAATTAAAAAATATGTTCCTGTAGATAACTTCGAAATAAATAGTGGCATGGAAGCTGGAATTGTTGAAGGACTGTTAGAGTTGTATAAACATATAAAATCTGAATATTAAAAACATGTCAATAAATCAGTTTCGATTTTTCAACAAACAAGGAAATTCCATTCAACCAAAGTTCAATGGAAATTTCTTTGAGTTTAATTTATCATTTGATCGAGTATCAACTGATTTATTTGAAGTGCAACAACTTTACATTCTGGAGGAGGTACTTCAGAAGAACAAGAACATTCAATTCACCGCTACCGACCAACAACTGGAACAGCCGGAGAATTTACTTATCAATGTACTAAACTACTTGAAGTTTTATGATAATATTGAAAGCAAACGAACATATAATGATGTTTGTCTTCTTTTCAATAGAATAGTTGATACTGAAGACAATATAGATAATTTTTTAATATCTAACAATACATATATTGATAAGTATTATTCATACTCTGATGATATGGTCAAGACTGTTTACTATAATATTACTTATAGTGGCGAAGCCTACTTAAAAGAGTATACCCAAAATATTGAGAAGAGACAGTTAACATATCAAAATTATGTTTCTAAATTAGCACGTCCTTTCGCCAATTACGATCCTGCTAAAGATGAGTTAGTATATCTTTACTTTCACTGGATGGATGAGGATGACCCGGAAGTAGCAAACAAGATATTTCCTTTTCTCATAGACCAACAAAATTTATCGTACTATGAAAGAGATGGAAAGAAACAGTCTTGTATTGATACACCAAAACCTTTTTTAAATTTTGTTCCACTCTATGATGATTTTCTGTCTATAGATGACAATAATCCATTCTGGCAGTACATTTTTCCTCTTTATGACCTTCAGCCGACATCAAACCCAACAACTGTCTCCGGCTCAAATGAGACAAGAATGTTTGATGATCCGAATGAAGAAATTTCACAGGATCCGCTTGTTCTTAATTTTGCTATTACTTCTGATACTGAAGGATTGTTCCATCGAAAATTAGAAGTTTTCATAATCAAAAGAAACCAAATAGAAACGAACGGAACTATTGATTGGATCAGTAATTCATATAAGTTTGCTGAGATCAATTTTCAAGCAGAAGTCATTGGAGAAAACACCGGTCTCAAAACAATACTTGAAAATTTCGGAAGAAGAATAGACACCGAAGATTTTTATATTCTGAAGGACATTGACATTGAAGAAGACAATCCGAACTGGATAAAGATAAACGAAAAGAGAAAAGAATTAATTCTTTTGTCTGATGAGATTTATCAATACTTTGGTTCTTACCGTTCATTTAGAGCGGCACTTGATTGGATTGGTTACTCTAATATTCGTCTAAAAGAATATTTCTACAACATAAAGAAAACCAATCCAGAAGCTAAACAAATTTACTATTCGACTATAGAAGTTCCGGACACCATAGACTATTCAACAACTCAGTCATTCAATGAACAGAAGTTTGGAAAGATTGTTCAAGATCCTGACTGGAGAAAAACTTCCCGGTTTGGTCTAATTTTTGACTTGATGCAATGGTCAGGTGAATACGATTCTGATGGTTTCCCTATTCTTGAAACAACTTCTCAATTTACACCCGAAGAAATATCCATAAAGTTATTTGGAATGAGAGAATTTCTTCATAAGTATTTCACTGCCCATCATGTTCGTATAGTTGACATAACAGCAGAAGGAATTTATTTTGCTAAGTATAATTTGAATGTATGGAATGAACAGACTCCTATCATCCGTCTTGATTTTGACAATACTATTAATTTCACCGGCTACCCTCGAAAAGGAGAGTTGAAGAACCTAAGAAAATTATTAAATGAATACCAACATGACCTAAACAAGGACCTGACGTTTGAAAAAACATTTAAAGAGTTAGTAGCTAATAATAAAACACTTGCTGATTTCAAAAGTAATATCTTAGCAGAGTTTTCGGATTCGTATCAACTGGACTTCCCTTTCGATGCTGAACTTGATTTTGAAACAATTAAGGAAAAAATACCAGTATATCAACAGGCATATAATGTCATCACTGACTGTATAGTAAACACAAATGTTTGTCGTCACAGAAGCGCTGAAAATTATTTTGATTGGTCGGCTGACGTTTCTTCTTTTAAAAACCAAAAACTATTTGGTCATCCAGTTAAATTGGTAATCGATTACAAAGAACTTACCTTAGATGATTTAACTTTGACATGGGATGAAGCTCAACCGTACATCGTTCAAAACAAATTAACTTATGATATAGAGAAAAATCCAGTTCTGGATGGTACAAGAGAATCCGGATTTAACGATGGAGAGTCGGATGCAGTCACTGTAACTAATCCAATTTTGGAACACCGAATTGAATTATTTTCAGAACGAGTAGCAGAACTTGATTATCCGAAATCAGGTACACTTGACGATGTCACCAACAAGAGTCAACAAGAAGTTACTTGGTTAATAAGACATAATGATCCAACGATTGATTTTTGCTATAAGATAACAGGAACCTTTGAAAAATTGAAGACTATAATTCTTTTCTTACCTTATGTTGGGTTCTATGACGTTAAATTAACTTTCATTGACCGAAATAATTTTCCTAATGTTACATACAAGGAAAAATATATTGAAGTAGTATCGGTACAAGATGACATAATTGCATTCGGGCAATTCGTGGTTGATGACGATCCTGTTTATATGGAAGAAACAACTATTGATGAATGGACCGGAACACTGGACACCGTTAAATATTGTCCTCTTGTTTCCGAGATAGATGACCTGAATATTTCCTTAGATGAACTCAACTACATTTATTATGCTGAGCAAGAATTTGCTAACATTGGAAATAAAACAACTGAAATAATAACGATTGGAAAAAATGAAATATATGTTGAAGGTAAAAGTTTTTATAATGATTGGATAGAAAACAAAGCCAAGTGGTTCAGAGACGTTGTAGTGGTCGCCAGAGACAGTAAGGATGTTTACAATGCTGAATTTGTGGAGGTAGTAAAGTCCGATTCATATAATGTTTTTGATATTCAGACCAACTATATTCCTAAAATAGGTGAACATATTTCTATTTATGAGGACCATATTTTTACTGATTTTTCAATTGATGATACTAACAAATGTATCATACTTAATTTGAATTCACCTGACTTTCATAACCAGTTTGAAAAATTTCCAGACAATGTAATACCTGGAATGAACATTTTCTTGTATGAAGAATTCTATCAAAGAGAAAAACGTTTCATAATTACCGAGCTTGTAAAAGATTACATAAATAATATAATTAAAATTTATATCAATGACGATGGAAGTTTGTCTTTCTTACCGGTGGAACATAACAACATAACAAATCTTACCACTGTTGAAACTCTTTATGATGAAAATGGATATGAATATAATCGTTCTAAGTGGAGAATAATTAGGATAAAAGAAAAGTTAATTGAGACAAGAGTTAAAGAAGTAACAGTTATCGAAGATTATCCGGAACCAACAGAAAGACAATATGAAAAATTTGCATCAACCCGGTCATTAAATCAGATCAGACGAATCAAGGTTGAACCAGTTTATCATTTGGCGCTTGTTCAACAAGCTAAATTAAATGACCTGAAATACAAAGCTGATTTTGGAATTCATAGTGGATGGTTTGTTTGTCCTCTTAGTCAAACAAATGGATTCGACACTGAATATAATATTGAATATCTTCCTGATAGTAACCAGACAAAAATTAAAATCTATCAAAACGAGATAATGAACAAGATTGATACTAATTGGAAAATTATATGGAATCCAGAATATGATCTTGATTGGGCATTACAATCGACCAAAGTGGATAGTATAACTATTGATAGCTTAGAAGGATTAACTATTGATGATCTATATCATCAAACTTCTGATATGTTAGATTACAGAAACGATACACTCTTTGGTTTTGAGTTGACCAATATTGAAAACATGGGAACATCTTACCTTGAATTGGATAATTTGGTAGTTACTAAACCGGCTACTATCATAATTAACAATGAACGTTTTGAATTTCATCTTGATAGGTTCCCGGTTGAGCAATTGTTAGACATTGATGCACCTGAGTTAATTACGGATCAAGAAAAAGAATGGAAGTATTCACAGTTCACTAAGATTCTTAATGGTTTACAGAACGGACCACTTTCTAATTTTGATTATATTCAAAACGGAGTAAGTTCGATAGTAGCAATCGCTAAGAATTTCGGTGAGCGCGTATTTTTTGACTTAAAATATGAATTAATTTCCGGCTCATCTACTACATATCCAATGGATCATCATTGGTCATTCTATGAGAAATATAGTTTTAGTGGTCCAAATCATCCAGCTGATTGGAACAGGTTTGCTCTTGGAGCAAAGGAACTAACAGATGGAATAACACCTGAAAATATAAATAGATTTCAACTTCAACATTCTGGAAGTTTTACCATAGCTGATACTTTTATCCAATCAAAAAATTTCCAAGTTCCAAAAGGAACAACAGTATTTTTTGTTTATACCAACAAGCAATATGACGATGATTTGATAAAACAAAAATATGAAAACGGAAAATTAAATTTAATTGAAGACGAGACAATGAATTCTCAGGACATCCGATTTGTTTGGACGTTGACTGATGAGATAACTAAAAAACAACTATTAAAAACAACCAACAAACATATCGATTGGATGTTCAAGGAACAAAGTTATTATTCAATTAAATTGGAAATCATAGGCAAGACTTTTAACAAAACGATAGAGAAGAAATCGTTTATACAGGTTTATTAAAATTCATACATTTGAATTATAAATATCGTATCAATTTTTATTTAAAAACAAAAACTATTTATTCATACATGTATGAAACGGCCAAACGACTTGACCTATACTGGATTGAGTTTGAACCCACTGCTTTACAACAGTCATTACAGGTTCCTTATCTCCAGCTACTTTTCGAAGAATGTTGATGGCTCCGTTTAAGTCAGCATTGATCGACTGGCCGGTTGAACTCTTGAACATGCCGCGTTTAACTCGCTCACCGCAATAGGTGTCATGTTTTTCAACTGGTTCGAGGTCCATCGCTGAGCACTTACTGGTGTAGGATTCTTCGTTCCTTACAACAGTGATGCCAAGCAACGCTGCTTTATATTCTAACTGGTTTATTAGTGTTAAGAAAGGAATCTGAACAAAGTTTTGGTTGTTCTTACTGCCAAGCTGGACGTTTTGTTTCCACTCAGCGTTGTAACCTACTACAATGTTAGAGATGCCTGATTCCAAGCAATAATTGACTACAAACCTGGAGCTCTTGTGGAGGTAGTCTTTGATTTTACGATTTCTTTTTGTTGTTAATTTTGTTAGTTTCTTTGACTTACGTCGTTTAGGGTACTGTTTTTGTAATCGTGACTGAAGTTTAGCATGTTTCTTGTTGTAAAATTGATTGATGGATTTAAGTGGCTTGCCGTTGATGATAGTTGGTTTGCTGGAAACTGTATCAAAGCAGGTCATTAGGTTGTTGATTCCTAAGTCAATAGACAACCATGAATCATTTGATGGAAACGCTTGAATGGCTTCTTTTTCATAAACAACTTCTATGACATAGCAAGATGACTGAGGAATGATCCTAACTTGTTTTAGACTACCAACTGGAATTTTAGTCTTTAATGGTCTCAAGTCAGACTTCTTCGGAAAATTAATTATTCCATCTTTTTGTAGTCTCATTTGTTGTGAAGTAAAAACAATTATGTTTCTACCTTTTATACTATCTTTGTACTTAGGAAACTGAGGACAACCGGTCAGCAATTTTTTGTTCTTTCTATACATTTTTAGCAGAGCAAAGTAGCTCTTCATATTTTTATCCATCACCATCATGATTTGTTGAGCAGACGCGGCTGGAAGAGCAATAAAAGCAGGCGTTTGCTCGGTATAAAACTTTCTATACATTTCGTTGTATCGCATCCACTTTCCGGTTGCTTCAAAATGATTTTTGATGGTCCATAGGCAAGTGTTGTACAAGTTCTTAGATAAGAATGCTAAGTGATCAATCACTTGCCAGTCATTCTTACTGCTGTTTGATTTGTTAACTATATGTTGTTCTACTTGGACCATTGAGTTTTATATAAACTATTTTATGTTTTTCTTATATAAAGTATATATTAAAACAAAATATTACAGAATCAATTTACAATAAAATAATTTAAAATGTAAATATAAAAATAAATATATACTTTATATGAATGATTGAAGATTTTTTCAAACTTCATAAACAAATATATAAATAAGAAACAAAAATAAGGTTATAAAACAATGGCAGTATCAATCAAACAACTTCTTGGAAACGAAACTATTCCGAGTATGAAATTGATAATAAATCAAAATCTAACAAGTTTAGCAGCGGCAATAAATTCAATAGGTGATATTGTCAATGTAGACGACAAGAGTTTATCAACTATCAAATCGTTACAGTTGTTGACCGGAACAGTTAACACTCCGAATCCAAACACAACCAACTTTACTACAAATGCTTCCGCTAACATTGGTGGACATTTAATAGTTGGTTATACCATAACAGCAACCTCCTCTGAACTCAGCAATGCTGGAGCATCCGCTTTAAAAATACAAGCAGGATCCCTTGATTTGCTATCAGCTGAAAGTGTTATTAATAACAACGGCGGTCTTGTTAATAAAGGTAAATTTGTTGATTCGGGAATCTCCTCAATTTTCAGAGCAAATCAACTAGCTAACTATACCGGTGGGGAAGGTGGCGTTTCCCATTATGAAGTAATAGACAATAAAAAAGTAGGACAATTGTCTGTTAATAAATCATCTGTTCTATTATTAGATTTTAGTACATTCACAGTGAACAATGCTAATCTAAATATAAGACATTTGAAATTATTGACTGATAATATTCAAGCAGGTCATAGACTAAATTTGATCGTTATATTAAACGAAGAACTTGCTGCTTATGGTGTTCAAATATTAGGAACAAATATTGCATTTCCTAACAACTCAGTTGGAACAAATGATAGTTCAGTAGCAATATTTTTAAAACATTCATATATGTCTGTGAATTTTATTTTCTACAATAATACATGGATATATCTAAATTCATATTCAACCTCTGATTTGCTACCTAAGATAGCAGCAAGAGATATGAACTAAAAAAGAGATTAAAAAATGGAAAACAGAGTTAAAAAATTCAATGACTTCACAAATGAAAGTCTAAACAACAGTATTAACGAATCTCTAAAAGAAACCGTCATTAAAGAATTGGAATCAGAAGGCTGTAACGTGGAAGCTGATGCAGTGAAAAACCATAAAATAAGTACAAATAAAAATGGTGCTGATTTTATGCTAATGGATAGTTATAAACATAAATGTGAAATGTCTGTATGTTCAGCTGAAAAATATGGCTTAAATGACAGTGAAGGAAATGATGTAGATAATGATTTAATTGATAGAAATCTTTTTTATATTAATATTTGGGCAGATATAGACACCCTAAGTATTCCTGTAACCAAAGATCAAGTAGAAGAAATGATCAAAATTTTACAAAAGACAATAAAATAAAAGAGAATATTAAGTATGGCTGAAGCTATCAAATATAAACGAGCAACTCCTCTAATCAGAAGAATTCAGAACCGCGGAGGTTCTTTCTACACCATGTCTTCTGCTGCAGAAGATCTTAACTTAAGCATTGGAGAGGACACTAAATCCAAATTTAGGTTCTCGAAATTTGCCTTGTTAAACATTCCGAACATCAAGAATACTGCTCTCCGTAGTCAAGTGAATATTATGTCTTTACCTGAGAATTCAAACAATCTTCGTCTTGATGCTATTCCTGGTGCTTATGATTATATGCAAGAAAGTTTAACGGTTGACCGAAATGTCCAGTTCGCTGAATCATTTCAAAACTACTGTTTGAATCTTGAAAACACTATTCTTGCTTCTGACGGATATAATTCATCATCTTATAAGACAGTTTCAGAAAGAGTGTTTTTCAAGTGGTTGAAAGAGATGGGTGGAATTCGTTTCGACTCCTATCCGGTTAATGGTCTAAATGATACCCGATTCATAGAAGAAGCAGACGATGCAGTAAAGAATTATAATAGGGTTGTTCAATACATCGGTGATATTAATTTTGTAGATAAGTACTCCGGAAATGATAATACCTACAATAGTGTATATGTTCATATTCCTCTTGAAGTGGGAAATTTTCCAAGTGTTCTTTTCAAAACAAATTCGGATGATAACTATTCACCTGGTCGTTCTTTTTATAGAACAGATGTGGATGAAAACTCCGAATTGATTCTTGGGAGAAAAGTAAATGAGGAACACCCGGACGGACTAAGCTTAATTGCTTTTTATGACAATGATTCTGGAATAGATTCATCTTCTGTCAATGAAAATCAAAACGGTCCAACTCTCTTCAAGAAAATACCAAACAGCCTAAACGGTAACAAGCTAAGTCTTGACGAAAGTGAATCAGCTTATAAAATGAATGACTGGTGGTATTTGACCGGTGGAACAACTGCAATTACTGATTCTAATACTTATATACTTGAACCAGAAGATTTCAACGACGCCTCTAATGATAGTTTAGCTATTTATGATCCAGCCGTTGATACAACTGATTTAGAAACAGGAGCAACTCGTTTCCTTAGGTCTAAATTAGATGGAATTGAAATTGACTTTGATGCTAATTCATATTCAAAATTCTTTGAGAACTTAGGTTATTCAACTTTGATAGATTCTGCATTACAACCAACCTCAACCAGTTTCAAGTTCAATACAATTTTGTTGTATTATGATATCTATGAAAATTCAGAAGTTTATAATTCAACTACCGGTGTTTATGATATGATGGAAGAAGTAAAAGCTACCAATCTATTCGGTGTTCTGTTCGTTGATAAATTCAGAAATGAAGAATCAGACGGTTATGGTATTTCCCGTTACGAAAAATGTAGACCAAATGATGATTTCAAACTGAATGGAAATAGCTACGGCTTCCGTTTAAATTTTAAAGTCAACCTGAACAACTCAAATGTGTTTGTTGATTCTGAATTCCAAATTTCTGATTCCAACACACTTAGCATGGAACTATTTCATGAATCACTGACTGAGATGGCCAGGGTTTCTACTGACATTTATAATCAAAGTATTAACACACTTGCGCTGGAACAGAGGGTAAGAGAAATTGAAGAAATTTCGAAGATGATTGGTGTCAATAGTGTTCAAACACTTTCAGATAAGTATGACGCACTTCAATCTTTTCTAAACCAACAGGAACTTTCGAATGTACTGACCACAAGAGAAGAGTTGGTTAATTTAATTCAAAATAATTACAAACTACTTTATTCCATTCTTGAAGGAAAAACAAGTCTGAAGGTTGCATTTGATTTAGGAACAATCAATGCTGGACAAGGTATAAGTTTACAACACGAAGGTGACAACTTGTTGATCGATACATACAAGAATGAGTACACCTATGCCGAAAAAATATATGTAGCTAAAACGGACTGGAGTGAAATTTTAGATGTTGGAACCGGAACAAAGTACCTGTCTCTTGATCACCGACTACAACCAAAGAAGAACTATTTGCGTTTTGATGACCAAACGAATTATACTACATTTGTTCCTAACTATAATATGAAACTTTATTTGGATGATTCATATACTAAATGGGAAACCGGACAGGTAATGAGATTGTATTGGAAAACTCCGTATGATCTTGAAAACATAAATGCAAGTAAAACTTTGAGAATTTATACTGACGCTAACAACACGTTGAAGAACAGTTCAAGTTATGGAGCATTGGTGGCTCAAATTGAAGCAGTTGATTTCAAAAGCAGAAATTATTGTCCTGTAATTGAAATACAATGTTTAGACGCAGATAATTTCATATTCGTTATAGATTTTTTAAATTAAAAAAGATTAGAACATGCAACATTCAATAGATCAATTCTACGAAAAGATTTTAAAAACAAATAGTCAAAATCTAAAGATACTTCAGGCGATCACCGAATCACTGGTTAGTGACAAAGATGTGGTCACTGTAAAATTAGAGGATGAAAAAGGAAATACTATTGATTACAGACTTCCGTCATATGCTTATATGCTTAGAAGAGTTTCTGAAATAAACAACAATGTAGAATTATTAAATAGTATCAATCAGAAGACGGCTGATGGTAAGGTTACACTAACCAACGAGCCGGATAAAATTACTGCTATCAAATTTCCTGTTAATTTCAGTGCAGAAGAGAATTGGTTCTTGAAGAATTTTCTTTCTGAAAATCTTACAGTCAAAATAGACCTTACTGGAAAGGTTGATAATTTCTCAAAGTTCTGTTATTATTCAAGGCTGAATTTAGATATTAGTACAGAGGTAGATAAAATAACATGGGCTGATTATTTTCAAGGTAGAAATAATCTCGACTATTACACCACCAAAGAATTTTTAAATAGTAGGAACATTAGTTTCACAGAAGAAGTAAAACAAGAATTACTTCCAGCACTTGAGTTACAGTATTCTGGAACTTTTGATGTCATCGGGATACTACCGGACGTTTTGAAAACAGCCGAGTATGCTTCAATAAAGAAATATAAATTTAATAAGATTACTTATACAGAAAATGGTTCCGGAACAAAACAAGGTCATCAACTTGTTGCAGGTGACCTCTTAACAACCAAAAACTCAAAAGCGACATATATTGTGTATAACGTTGAGTTCATCGATAATGAGTATATTGTTACCTTAGCGATGAAAAATGGATTTGAGACTGTTTCTGTAGGTATTAACATGCTTAGAATCGTGTCGGACACTATTGGATCTAAGTTTATAGAAATTCCTATAAATTATAATCAACATACTATTCTTTTTGTTAAACCAATTGATCCGGAGTATCATATAACAACCGATGATTGGTCAGAAGGGGTTGCATTTGATTCAGCCAGTCTAACCAAAACTGACTCTAATGGAAATACAATAAGTTTCAATGATTATTTCATTAAAAATATTTATGATGTGGAAAAAGTTCTTCTTGACCACATAGAGTACAATAGTATTCCAGCATACGAAGGAATAACACCAGATGCTCCAGTTCTAAATGCTTCTAATTTCGTGGTAATGCAAGATAATAATGTTCAAAAACGTTCTATCAAAACAGACGCTATAGATTTTGCTGCCAAAGAAATTTTCCGACTAAGATTAGAGAACAAAACAATTCAACAGTCCATAATTGATTTAGATATTTCCCGATCTCAAGAAGGAATAACACCAACAGCACTGGAACAAATTAATGTTCATGTAATTGAATTAAGTCAACAGTTGGCGGCCAATAATTTACAAATCAAAACGCTTAGTGAACAAATTGCTTCTTCTAAATATGAATATAATTCAAAAGCTGAAACAGTTACACCGTCTTACGCGGTCAAAGGTTTTTGGAACATTCCTCAACGGAAGAAAGACGCGAAGGGTAGATTTCAAGACGTAATCGGTTTCAATGTTCAGTATCGTTACTTAGACTTATTTGATAATCCTACATGTAATGTAAAAATTAAATTTGAAGAATTAGATGGTGAGGTTAGAGATGCTTTGTTTAGTGAATGGAAAGAATTGAAAACAAATATTCGTGAGAAGGTTTGGGATCAAACAATCGGTGACTATGTTTGGGAGTTCCAAGACTTAGAAAAGAATGTTCCTAACGTCAACCAAGTTGAAGTTCCGATTTCTCCATACGAAAAAGTTGAAATAAGAGTTAAATCAATTTCGGAAGCTGGTTATCCAAGCAATCCACTGACCTCTGAATGGTCCAAACCAATTTTGGTTGAATTCCCTGATGTTATTTTAGTCTCTGAAACAAATACTCTTGATGTCATTATGGAAGAATCCTTGCGTTCGGATATTGATGCAAAACTGGCACAAATTGATATTCTTCAATCGAACATAAATGCTGGATTATTTTCACAAATAAATATAAAGAGAATAAATCTGACACAGACAAATATAGATAATAAAACAATAGTATTCCCTAATAAGATAGATATTGATACATTTATGTTGTTCGATGAAGATGAAGGAATACTATTACAAAAAGAAAGTGCATGGAATTTAGAATCAGATTTAGTAACAGTTTCGTTTTCAGATGAACAAATGACTAAATTTGTAGTCGGATCACCATTGGTGGCACAGTATAAAATTAAGGTTAATTAATTATGAAGCAGAACGTAAAAAAGTTTAATGAATTTATGAATGAAGAACATGGATTCATTTTAGACGAAGAAGTAGAACAACTAAGAAATGAACATCATATACTGGACGAAGGTGTAGCGGATGGAATAAAGAATAGTTTTAAACCAACTGAACCAGCAAAATTTATGAAAGATGCTAAAGTGTCTGCTATTTTTGATTTTTGGTCAGGTTCCATTGAACTTAATTGGTACTACGAAGGAAAATCATATCAAGACAAAGTTCCTATTGATCAGTATATGATCAAAGAAGTAAACAAGTCAAAAGATTTATTTGGCTATATTTTAGAATGTATTCAGTTCAAAATAATGAATGGTTAAATATAATGGAACAACGATTAAAAAAGTTTAGTGAGTTTATAAATGAAAATTTAAACACGGAAGAGAGTTTTAGAGAAGATTTCAAACCAACAGAACCATATAAATTTTTTGAACATTATAGATTATTATTCTATATGAATTTTTATAACAATGAATTTTTTCTACGTTGGTTTAAACCGGAAACAAAAGGTAATAAGCCAGATTACGAAATAGAACATATAAAATTCGATAAATATATCATAAATGAAATTAATAATTCTCCTATTTTTACTAAGATAGTAAAAACTTTTTTGAATAATAATACAGATCCAAACATCAAAGGAACATCAAATTATGATATTTTATTAAGTTCAAAAGGATCTATTGCTTTTGAATTTGAATATAGTAGTATAGATACAAGAATTGATTCATACCAAAAATTTGATAAGATAGATAATAATATTAGAAAAGAAATTAATGGTTCAAGAGAATTATTTAAAGAAATTTTAGAACAAATGCAAAATAAAATAATGAATGGTTAATAATCACCTATATGATTAATAAAATCCAAACAAATATAAATCTGAATCGAACAGGAAATTTAAAATTTGATATAGTCGATAGTAGTATCTACATATCAACTTTTGATGATATCTATGAGGATGAACAGAAAAACAAAATAAATAAGATCACTACTGATTTTAGTTCTGATCTTAAAAAGTTTTACAATAGAAGGAATTTGACTTATGTATCCAAAGACGGAACTATTTCTTTTCCTATTGAATTTCATGAAAATTTAAAGTATTATAAAACAACTGATTTTGATAAAAGTCTTTCAATTGCTGTTCAATTTAATCTTACTGATTTACCGGATTATATTTTGATTTTAGGAAACAAGCAAAAGAAATTTCACGGTAATACAAACACCTTAATCCCGGAGGATTTTAAAAATTCTGAAATCATATACTCTTTTCATGTCAAAGATTTTATTAATTATATTTTGGGTTCATACACCGACAAAATTTTAAGCAAGGAGGATTTCATTCAGTCATCTACAATGGTTGACTTGTATGGTATCCGCCCAAAGACAAGTAACTACGAAACATATAAAACAAGTTTTCTTTTTGATAGTACAACAACCATTGATCCAGGAACCGGCATTGTTCAGAAAACTTTCACTCAAGAAGACTTCAATAAACAAATCCAAAAATATGAGTTGATTTCCTCCAACTGTTTCAATTTTGAAATATTTTTTAAAGACACTAATTATGATTTTGACGAATACCAATATCTACTAGTTAAGACAGAAGAAATTTGCAAGTTTGATATAGATTATAATACCTTTGCGAAACGCTACAAGCTGAACTTTAATGAAAACAATATTATTAATTCTAAGTATCTAAATAATCAAATAGAAAACGAAATTACACTTAATGTGAATTATCCAACATATGAACCGATTTTAGATATTGATCATTGTTATACAATAGTAGATAGGTATTCGTCATTAATTTCCATTCAAGAAAAATATTTCAATCTACTGGTGTTTAATTCATCTGCTTTTAAAATAGATAAGTTATTTGGTAATGAACTAACTACCCAAAGTGTTGTTGGAAACATGGTGGAAAATATTTCAATACCAAGCAATTTAATTTTAACAATCGATAATGAATTGTCTCGACCTTTTACGAACGGTTGTTATTTAAGTATATCACCTGGATGTGTAAATAACAGCATGGAATATAGAATCATCGCGAGAGATGATTTGGATTTCATTGAATATACTCCGTACCTACAAAATAACATTGAATTTCATTTTCAGACAAGTCAATTTGAGTTACAAGACGTTAGCCATAGACACCAAGCAAATTCTAACACCCGAGATTATATCAAATATATTTTAAGTGTTGAGATAGATGAGTATTTAGAAATCGATGAATTCCAGCCGGTCAAAATTTATTTCGGTGAAATTAATATAGAAAGTCCTATTTATAACCTACGGAAAAATCCAAGAACAAACAGAACAACTTTTGACTTGTATGATTTCGGTGATAGTAATTTTCAGAAGATAGATGAACATGAATATACTAACTTGAAATTTAGTTATAAGGAACCACCGTATTATTTTACGTATTTTAATACCAAGCAAAAAATAAGTGATATTGTACAATCAATTTGTGATGCCTTCAATTCATTTGAAGATATATTTTTTAAAGCAATTCCTTTTAAAAATAATGTTATGATGGTGTCTCAGTATGAAAACGATAGTTGGAATAATTTTAAATTTAGATATTATTTTAGACCGAATTCGGACATCGGTAATTTCAAAATAAACGGTGTTCCGGTACAAGGTAAAATAATAAAAGATGGAAATGGTGACATCATTTATCAAACTAAAATAAATGAAGTTGAATTTTCCAAACCTATTATTGATTCAACCGTTTGTTATTTGGATGGAGAAGAAGCATCCAAAGTCACCGAAGATTCATACCTTTATACAATGGTGGGAAAGGAAAAGGCAGCATCAGTAAACGTTGACAACCAAATAGCACTATTAAAAGATATAAATAATACAGAATTAATAGACAAATATATAATTAGTATAGAAAATAACAATGATAAGATGAAGAATAATTCGTCTAATTATGTTACATTAAGTAATAAATATTTACCGAAGATTTTAAAAATATTATCAATAGAATAGATGAATACAATTTATATCAATAAAAGATATCTAAATCTTAGTGTCCTGAACATTGAAGACGGTTTCGAAGAAATGATCGAAAAATTCAATCGTAATTTCAGAGAGATTCAAGAAAATGGTGGAGGACCTGCTGGACCAATCGGACCACAAGGTGAGTCCATACCGGGACCTCCGGGACCTGTTGGACCTAAGGGAGAAGATGGTGATAGTGAATGGTCAAGATTAGTAGCATCCAATTTATGTGCTACTGATTTAAATTTGCCTATAGAAGATATGATCCAAACAATCAATCTTGTTACCAATAAATATTCTAATAAGTCTATTCTTCTAACCAATCTTTATGATGACAGTGAAGGAATTTTAGACAATACTTCTTTCCTTGAGGAGTTAGAAAGTTCAAGTGTTATCAATACGGTTGCCGCTGACTACAAGCTAAAGATTTATAATTCTGATAGTGATGGAAGAGGTAAACACATTCATCTGATGAACAGTAAACTTGCTAAGAACAACAATAATTTTCTTTGTGAAAGTGGGTTTAGTATTTCGGATGATGCTTTTGATAATACAACTGAAATTTTAAGAGTAAAAGGTTTTAGAAATTCTTTGATTGAAAATCACCAGGTCATTGTTGAACTTATCGATGACTACACCATATTTAGATTCAAAGAAGGTTCCGAATATTTCAAAATTGATATTGAAAATAAGGATACTTCTGCCTTTGGTAACACATTTTATATTACAAAACAGACCAAACCAAATATCAACAGAATTCCTGACAGAACAGGATGGAACGCTTGTTGGGAAGACACCACAGATGACGCAGAAACTTGGGAAGTGATGTACCGAGATGTGGTACTAAACGAAACAAATGAAATTACTATTGATAGTATCACTTATAACATGGGTGGCAATACCAATAACATTACAAAGCAAGAAAATATTGATTTGGATCTACCGGTCTATTTAACCGATAACTCATACATTCGATTTAAACGATTGAATAACTGGGTATTGATTGACTACCGGATAGAATTGGTTAAATCAATTACCGATAATATAACAGTGAAGAACATTGTATTCAAGGTTAATAAAAGTACAGTTTCCTGTAGAACTATTTCGTGGTTGCCTGGTACCTTTATAATCAATGACAGTTTGAACAATGAAGTGGATAATTATTTTCACCATTTCAAAGTAGAAAGTAGTTTATTTAACAATGCTCCTACTTTTAAACTATTAAATAAATTTTCATTTAGTCCGTTGGTTATGGATGCTGATAAAAAGAAATATTTTATAGCCGCACAAGTTTGGGCAACGATTGATAAATACGATCCAGTATGCGAGAGACTGATGATAGTCCAAGTTTAAAAAAGAAATAAATATGTTAAAACATGTAATGAAATATGAAGATTTCGTAAATGAAAGTAAATTATCCAATCAATATGGAATGGATATTCTCAAAGAGCAAGGTGAAGAATTAGGAGAGGTAATAACGTCATTAGAAGACTTACAAAAAGATATGGATTATTGTATTGTTAATCTTGATTATGGAAAAAACTGGGTAGGTGGTTGGCAGTAGAATGGGAGATTATATATTTAGAAGTTGGATGATACAAGACGACGATAATAAATGGCATGATAGTGATATTACCAAAGGTGAAACAATGAAACTCAGAGAAAAAACAATATTAGATTATATAAAAAAAGGAATGATTGCAGAAAGAGGATAGTCCAAGTCTAAGCTTACAATAAATTTAAAATATAAACGTTTATATTAATATAAGATTATTAACAAAAAAAAAAACAATTATGAAAACAGAAAACAAAGTATTGAAATTCAATGAATTTATTAATGAAAATAAATTGGATGAATCTAAACCAAAGAAACATTGGGACACCAGTATTTTAGACGATAATAATATTGAACTCGGAGACATGGTCAGTTCTGTAAAGGAGTTCAGGACACAAATGGATTATTGCCTTTTAGATTTAGGAGATGGCGCATGGCGAGGCGGTTATAGATATAAAGGTAAGAAAAATGGAAAACATTTATTTATAAGCATGTTAGATCAAGGATATTCTGGAAATGATCTCATGTATTCGGACGAAGAATTGGAAGATTCTGTAAGTAATGACTTATGGGCGGAAGAAGGATAAAAATAATAAGACAATGTGACTGTAGTAAATACATATGAATTAATAACGTTTAATATTCAACGTCCTGATGGAAATGTTGTTGATGAAGATTGGAGATACAACTGGTTCGCCCAACGTTCCGGTGATATTAATGATAGAACCTTCTATGAAATTGTTGGTCTAACAAAAGAAAGTGAAAGTTCTGCTTGGACGCTTGAACCAAGAGCAACTTTTAAATTTCTGAAAGATCTTCCGAATGAAACGGTCCAAATTTTAGCAAATGTTCAGATCATTAAAGGTGACGAAGAGGTATGTATTTCTAAACCTGTTTTAGAAATTACTGTCACTGAAAATGAATGTCCTGAATGCATTCCTATCTGCGGAAACATAATAAGAATTACTCCTTGTATCTATAAAGATAATATTATGACATATAAATTATGTTGTGATGATTTCTCCAAACTTGGAATAGACGCCATCGAATTCTTGACTGAAGATGGATTGCTTTATAATCATAATTCAGACAATACTGAAAGTCTTGGAACAAATGTTTATGCTGATTTATTAGGACCAAATAAAAAATGCGCCTATATAAATGTTCTTTGGGATTCCACTAAACCAACACATATTCTATATGCCCGTGCTCGGCGAGGAGAAGGAAATAATGTCGCGTATTCTAAAATGATTTCTCTTGCTGAGCCATTTCTTATTTCAACTGATTTTGGTTTTACTGCTTCCGCTAATTTCACCCAAATTTTAGAGGATGAGTACGATGAGTTAATTCTAAAATATTTCGCAAGTAATATTCTTGGTTTCCCACTTGAGTATAATATCGAGTTTTTAATCAGACAAAGATTAAACAGTGATACATATTCCACTCCGTGGTCCGAATGGAACAGGTTATCATTTGAATCAGTAAATGCTTACCTCCAACGAATACATCCTTCAGTTCATCCGGATAGATTTTTAACTTTTTATCCTGAAATAAATCAAATTACTGACATATCCGATTATGAATCAATCGAATTTGAAATACGTTGTATAGTTGGTGATTTCTTAAAGAAATGTGAACAAACAGAAGATATTTCAATTAAAGTAGATCTTCCGAAGTGTGATGGTATAATTCCGATAAATGATCCATTCTTGGAATTAGAATATGATTGTACTAAAGACATCCCTGAAGGCGGAATTTTAATAGTTACTGTTACTACTACAGAAGATTGTCCAGAGAAGGATCCAATACCTGATCCAACCGACCCAGATAATGATTTACCTACAGAAACAGAAGTTCCTTGCTTTGACATTCCAATTGACAATGCTGCACCAACAATGGTGCCTTGCTCTGACATTCCAATTGACAATGCTGCACCAACAATGGTGCCTTGCTCTGACATTCCAATTGACAATGCTGCACCAACAATGGTGCCTTGCTTTGACATTCCAATTGAATCAACTTATACTTATGTTTATTCATATACTGGACTACCTCCGGTTGATATTCCTTACAAGACGATTAATAGTGTTACTACAGCTATATTCCAAACAGTAGTTGGACCACTATTAACAGAATATGAAACGAAATGTTCAGGCGGTTCTTCTATAATAACAGCTCCTTCTATAAGTAGAACAAATATTTTCTCTATGTTAAATACTCTTCCGGATATAGAGGTACCTTTTGATACTTTATTAAATTATAGAATAATTGTAGATATAGATGAATTGATCGATTTAATACCAAATGCAGGAATAGCAGCAGTAAATATCAACTCCCTGGTTTATGTTTATGATTCAGGAAACATCATAGTTGATGTGATAAGGGATGCTTTGACTATTCCTTCTGTAATCGATGTTGTTTTGAATCCAGAACTCGGTAATAAATATATAAATATGACATTAACATGTCCAACTTTTTCATTGTCTCCGACACAAAAAATTGGAAAAATAGAAATTAATTTTCAATTAGGTGAGCAACTAAATTAATGACATAAAAGAAAAATGGCAATAACTTTTAACATAAACGGACTGAGCTTGAACCAGGTAAGACCGGACTCTCAATCTAATTTAATACCTTGTATAGATAACTTAACACAAGAGGGTGTTTATAGCGTAGAAGATTCATCGGAATTATATAATAATGAGTTCAATTTTGTCTTATTTAATTTATCGGAGAGAGTAAACGATTTACTGAATAACGACCATAGAATACGTTTAAATATTATTCCTAATTTTATTTATAATTATGGTCCCGGATATGATTATCTTGACGATACTACTACTTACATTTTCACCGACGCTAATTTAGATAAAAGTGATTTTTTCGATGTGACTTCTATTCTGCCGTTCAGTACATTAAATAACGATATAGATTCATCGGATGATAAAATTTTTAACTTTTTTAATCTATTGACATTATCTACCGGCAATATGGTGGACCCTTTAAGTGTTGATAATTTAGATCCTAAAATATTGAACAGTACTGTTAGTTCAAATGATTTAAATTTAGATATCTTTTTCAGGTTCGTGAAAACACAAATATCGGTGGATTTATATAGTTACTATGTTATGCTTGTATCTAGGTTGTCTTATACTTATGATGAAATGGACGAGTTATTTGAAATAACAATGGACAGAACTAATTGTTTAGGTTATAATTGTATTTGCTTTGAGAAGGAAAGTGACCAATTAAAAAAGAACGGAGAGATTGACTCCGGAAATAATTTAATAAGTATTATACCTACAACCGAAATGTTTAATATAAATGCTATTCAATATTCACCTAAAATTTTTACCTTAGTACAGGATGAAAATAAATTAAAATTTTTTAAAGTATGGAAATCTGACTTTACTATATAAATAATGAAAAACATGGCCGTTAAAAAAATTGTTATATCAAATATTCTTTATTCTACTCATCCTTATATAGATTGGAGTTATTACGTTATATCTATACCAAAGAGAATGAAAGATGGGGCGACTATAGATAATATTATAGAATTATTTCCTTTTGAAATATATAGTACTGAAACGGTCTATATAAATCCGGAAAATTTATTGGATTATACTAATTTAGATTATATTGATTATGATAAGTGTTTGGTGAGTTCTGAATTAGGTACATTAATATCTAACTTAGTTCCTGGCCAATTATTATTCGTGGAGACCAAAAATTATATTGATATAATAGCAGTTGGAAAATATTATGTAGATGATATACTACAATCAAGAGGAGCTTTATTTTCTAATTTTCCAAGCGGAGCGGTAAATATCGGTTTGATTATAAAAGGTAACTCATATGATATCATAGAAGCTATTAATTATCCTAAAATCATAGTGATTGGTTTTGATTTAGTTGAGTCGGAGGAGGATATAGAGAATTCACCTTGTACCCGGTCAACAACTATAACATATAAATTTATATAGAAAAATGGCAAACGCATTAAGAAAAGTCACATTAAAAAATTTATTAATAGATAGTATAGACTACACATATACTAATTGGGATTATTTTGCTCTCCGGACACCATTGCAGTATATTATTGATGAAGGACTGGAACCGGTTACCTTATCTATTATTAATGAATTAGCCGTGGAAAATTCAATACTTATCGAAGAAGATTTAAATACGGATCCGGTGGATGTGATTGACATGAATAATATTCAATTAACTATAGGACAGTATTTAGACAATTTGTTTACTAATAATGATGTGAAAATATTTAGGGATTCTACTTATTTATATTTTGTTTTGCTGGGAAGATATAACACATTAAATCAAAATAATCCGGTTGGAGCTATAAGAGAATATTTCACTAGAAACAGTAAAAATAACATCGATGGTTCTTTAAGGTTAGTATATCATACATCTGATATTTCAGTTTTGGAATTACTGGAATTAATAGAGTTGGAGCTGTTCGGTTTCAACAATGACTTGCAAGATGAGAATACGGATTGCCAAAATTATCAAAAATTTATATATAATAATATGAATTCTTACTATGGTGATTATACATTACCAGGAATTCAAATAAACAGACTAACATAAAATAAAGAGGTTTATAGATGGCTAGTAATGGAACACATAGCGCTAATATTACATTTAAAAGTATCTTAGAAGATGATGTATTAACCGCGAAAGATATTATGGCGTTCGAAGATGTGATAACTGCACCCGGTGGCGGAAAGTCAAGAGGTAAAAAAACAGGATACGCTGTGGATAATGGTGTTAATAAGTTCGGTAATGTTCCGGTAGGTCTTATTGTGGAATCTGATTTTTTTGAGATACCAGCGGAAACAAAAAGAAGATTATTAGAAGGTTATTTAGGAGATCAAACTATTGCAGATTTAGTTGCTTTACAATTTAGTAATTATGGCGCAACCGGTGATTTAACTCCACAAAATATATCACTGAAAGATTTATACAGCGGTGACGGTGATACCAACCCTGGCGTCAATGGGGGAGAAGCAACTGATTTAACTCCTGGTTTAACACCAAATGACTTAGTGGATTTAAGTAAACCTATGCAAGCATGGGCTGAAGCACTTGAAGCCTTTAATACCGCGGTAAGTTCACAAGATTTAATACCTTGTGACCAATTAGAGATTTTAGCACAAAAATTATTAGATGCATTCAATGTGTTGGCAGAAGGTGCTGACGCTGATGATATTTTCAATAATGCTAGTAATCCAACATGGATTGGTAATCTTCGAATAGTAGAAACAGCAGCAGGAACCTTGTATGTAGGTAGAATGGCAAAAACACCAATAAAAGAGAATAATGATGGTTCTGTTTCAGCTATAGATAAAGACGATGCTGAGTTTGGATATTCTGGATCTGTTTTAGCTACTAAGTATGCAGGAGTGGGACAGGATTTCAAAATATCTTTATCGGCTAATGCTATAGATGCTATGAATACACAAGCAGTTGATGTAAACGGTGATCCTATCGCTGGTCTAAGCGCACCTGTTAAACCCTATAATTTGGGTCTGCCAGCTGGAGCGGTTGATGATAATGGACAACCTTTATTTTCGAAATATAATCATAGTGTTATTCTGCGATGGTGTGGTCCTTGTGCAGTTGAAACAGCCAAAGAAGTACAGACACAAATGGATGAAATAGAAACTATATCAAATCAGTTGCCTATAGATGCTACGACTGCACGATTAACATTATCATAAAATTTATATGCAAACAAAAAATATAAAAATAAAACATCTTTTTTCTATAACAGATGGGGAAACTGGAGAAGAAATTAATTTAGATTATTTACGTTTTTCTGAGGTGGTTGCCTTTGTTTTCAAAATTCCTGAAGACACGGACGAAATAATTCTTTACAAATACAATAGTACTAATAAATTTTTATTTTCTGATTTACCTGTTATATCAAAAGATAATTTTTTTGTAAATGATACTATAAACATCGATAATTCTATTTGGATATTAAAAACATTGCCTCATTTCACTGATGCTTTGTCAGAAGACAGTCCTAGTTCGAAATTTATTTATAAGTTCACTAAAGATGATGAATCTCCTTCAATAGATTTATGTGTTGTCTATGCCTTGAATCAAAACGGTATTATAAATCCGAATATTGGTTCAGGAAATTTAATGGAGTTATTATATAAAGGAACTAATGTAAACGATTTTGTATTAGATAGATGTCATATACAAGCAAAAATAAAAAATAATGACCGGTGTTTTACCAAAAGTACTGATTATTACCAAATAACAGACATTAATAATGATCCTCCCACTTGATAGTTATCAAAAAGAATTAAATAAAACAGGGCTATCTAGATTACTTTCAACAGTATATAAATTTTTTATAAATAAATATATGTCCCGATCAGCTATGCCCTGGACAGATAGACCGGTACTAAAATATAGATCATTTTTTGTAGGTAGGGTTTATTTATTCGACTATGATCCTATTATGAAAGACGTATTAGATTTTTATGATAAGCGCCCAATATCTTTAATATTATCCCAGAGAGATTTACCGGAAAAAAATTCGGTACTTTTTGTAGGGCTGAACCTTCATTACATTCCAGGAGCGATGAGGGTATGGATACTCAATTTATATTATGGTATGTATAGATCTGTTTTTGACGCTGAAGAAAAATTGATGAAAAATAATAAGAAATATATTCCTGCTACTTTATTTTCCCAAAATTTCGACCTAAGTGAATCTTTCAGAACTACATTAAGAATGATTTTAGGTCGAAAATACGAGATAGCAATTCGTGCTTATCGGATAGAGAAAGCAACGAATATTCGGATGATTGAAATGGAAGATTGGTACAAAATTGGATTTGTTGTTCCGAATAAACTCATTGGAATATCACCCAAAGAAATCCAAGAAAATTGGAATAAAAAATAATTTATATAGCTATATTTTCAGAGGAAAATATATTTTTTATGAATTCTATTTGATTTTTTGTTCTATCTATGTTACTAGCTAATATTTCTAGTTCGTTTTCTTTGTTCTTTACCCTGGATGTTATATGTTGTATAACCTCCATTCGTTCTTCTTGTATTTTCAAAATATTTTGATAATGATTGTATTTTTTTACCAAGTATATTTGGTAAGTGTAATCTCTTAGTTGCATTTTTTTGAGTATTTTTAAAGGAATAATTTTTAGTTCGACCAATCCAATTGATTCAGTTGTGTCTCTATGTAATCAGGAAAAGCGGTGATGTAATTTTCGTAAAGTTGATCAAAAACACCATCCAAAAATATGTTAGGTTGTATTGATTTAAATTGAGCCATACAAGAAACAACTTCAATTAAATCATACAATATACACATTTTATATATTTGTTCTTTTAATTTAGGTTTCATGTCCATTTCGATCAGTCGATCATTACTTTTATTTTGAACATCGGACAATAAACATGTTAGTTCATTTCCTAAAACTTGGATGTCTTTGAATTTTGTTTCGTCGAGGCTATTTATAAATTGGATAAGCATATCAGATAAGTCTTGTAATTTTTTGACTACAATTATTTGATAAACATTATTTAGTTTTTCTGTTTTAAATTCTTTAATAAATACATTATGTTTAATGCAATTAGCGATTGCTTGAAATAGCCTATGGTTTTTTAACTTGATTTTATAATCATTTAAATTTATTTTCGGATTGTATAAATTTTGGAGAGTTTTGATTTGTTCCTGTAGATATTCGATTTCATCATTTAATAGGTTGGTTTGTTCTTCACATTCCTTTTTAAATAAATCTTGTTCTTTTTTATAAGCCTCATTAATACTTTCAATATCTTTTTGATAGAGGATTTCCATCTTCTGTAGAGAGTTAATAGTATATGACTCATTAATAATTATATAATTTTTCAAATCACTTATTGATTTAATAACTTCATGATTATTATTTGAATTATGATCTCTGAACTTATCAAATTCATTATTAATTTTATCCGCCAACCTGGAAGATTCTTCTTTTAGTTTTAGGATAACATCGTCATAACCAGTTCTTTTAATAACTAATTTATTCCATAATATTCCAAGCCCTACAACAAGACCTGTTATAAGTAAAATAATAATAATTGTCCATATTGGACCAATGTCATGGAACAACATTTTAATGAGCTCTACTACTCCTGGATCCATATTGTTGGAAAAAGGAGTGGCTAAAAGAAAACCGAACATAGTTAAAAATAATATTACATATAGAAGTATATATTCTTTGAAATTTTTAAGGTGATATATAATATAAATAAATTTGTTTAAAAACAGTAAAAATAACAGTATAAATAAAATGGGAACTTTTAAATATAAAATTACATTTGATGTTACAGATACACAAATGAAAAAACAAAAATTGACTATCGAACCGGAGTACAATGGATTTGAAGCCAGACCAAAATTAGAAACAGATAATCACATTTACTATTTTGATTATTTAAATAGTGTTCAAGATTTTTTCGATGAATTAAGATATTTATACAAGAAGAAAAAAGAAGTTGAAAAATCAGTTTTTACGGAGAACGAATCCGGAACTTTCTGTGAATTTATTTTCGGTATAAATGGAGAGCAAGAAATCTATATCGGATTCGAAAATGATCAATCTTATTTTATTAACGATAAAGTATTAGAAGACATCATCAAACAATTAACCAAAGCTATGAAAGCATGGGAAAGTGCTTTCGATGATGCATCACAGTTTTAACAAAGGAATTTTAAAAATGGTACAAATTGGTGATAAGCAATTTAAAAAACACATTGGTTCAAGAAAAATACAATGTAGAGTTAAAAGCTTAGGAAAAAGAATAGAGAAGGACTATAAAGGCAAACAACCAATATTTTTAGTTGTTTTAAACGGAGCTATGATTTTCGCAAGTGATCTACTCAAAAACATAAACACGGAAACCGAATATTATTGTATTAAGGTTGATTCCTATCATGGAGGAGTCAAAACGTCAGGAAAGGTAGAAATATCAGGAACATTGCCTGATTTGTTTAATAAAGATATAATTATAATAGAGGATATTATAGATACCGGAAATACAATGGCTACATTAATAGAATATATTTCTAAAAAACAACCAAGCTCTATTGAAATAGCGACTCTGTTTTCTAAACCAGCAATGAGGCAGGAATATGTTTATGCCAGATATGTTGGATTTGTTATCGATCCATTGTTTATCGTTGGTTACGGACTAGACTATGATCAAAAAGGTAGAAATTTAAAAGATATTTATATTTTAAATGAGACAGTTTAAAACGTATAATATAGAAAGAACAATTTTAGGAAAAATAAATGTCAAAAATTAACGGTCTATTAACAGAAATACTAAGACCAAAAAAATTAGAAGATATAATACTATTAGATCGAGTTAGGGCACAAGTTGGTGATGGCACCCTGTCTCAGAATTTCTTGCTTACAGGGGTACAGGGAACAGGAAAATCCTCATTGGGTAGAATTTTAGCCGGTAATAGATCAAGTTTAAATTTAAACCTATCCAGTGAAAGAGGAATTGAAGTTGTTAGGACACAAATTCAGAATTTCTGTTCCACTAAATCTTTAAACCTCGCCGATCAGAATGATGATTGTAAAGTAGTTTTCATGGACGAGATGGACTATGCCTCACCGGGTCTCTACGCAGCACTTCGTGCAACAATGGAAAAATTTCAAGAATCAACCAGGTTCATAGGAACTTGTAATTATTTAGAAAAAATTCCGGAACCAATACAAAGCAGATTTTTAATTTTGGATTACAACCCAAAAACTCAAAAAGAAGAAGAAGAATTAACCGGGAAGTATATGGAACGTCTTCAATTCATTTTAAAAAAACTTAAAATCAATTATGCTGACGATTCCATCCTGACCGCTTTCATTGATGAATTCTTTCCTGACTTCCGCTCAATTGTAAAGCAAATACAAGCAATTCATCAATCCGGACAAAACGAAATAACAATCGAAAATATTCAAATGATTGACCATCGTTTAGAAGAGTTATTTAATATAACTTTAAATGAACCGGATCCGAAAGGGAACTACCAATTATTAATAAATGCGACAAGCGGAAAACACAATGATGTGTTTGCTATATTCTCCTCAAGGTATAGTCAGTGGTTATTGGATAGAGCCCAAACAAAAGCGGATAAATTACCAAATGTTATAGCATGTATAGCCGACTGGAATTACAAATCAAATTTTGTGATTGATCCACAGCTATGTGTACTTGCTATGATTTATCAATTACAAATGATTTGCAACCAAAAATAATTTTAAGAAGAGAAGAAAAATGTGGACAAATGATGAAATTATAGAAAGACTATTTCCGAAAAGAAGTTTGGAAGAAAATCCTTTCACCAAAAAAATATACGATGAAGTTGGAGAAGTGGTAGGAGAAAAAATTGATTTTGTAAAAGTCAATTATTTGGTAAGGATATTGAAACCGGATCATACTAAAAGTGTGGATGATCAATTTGCTATAATAATGGAAACCGCTTTACTTGAGAGACGAATTCATGACATAGATGATGTTCTTTTGAACAAACAAATTGATGCCATTAGAAAAACTAAGAATTTTATTGATTTTGCGATGACAGAATAAAAAATGAAAGAAATAGAACAAATCCCATTAATGAGAAGTATTTTTCAATTTGAATTCATAACAAACAATCAATATGTAGATTTAGTGAATTACCAAGTCACCGGAGTATCGATTGATTTGAATAGAAAAGACAATGATTTCAATGTTACTTTAAAAGAAAATATAATTGATAATTACAATAATGAAGGAAAAGGCAGACTAACGGTTTTCCCTTTTATAGAATATTTAAAAGGTAAGGGAGATTTGAACTATGTAGATGCTAAACTAACTGTTATGGATAAAAAAGGAAATCAGGTTCTTGAGCGTCTTTGGAGTAATATCAAATTAAAAGATATTGATACTGATTTTAATTTTAAATTCAATACACCAATCGAAAAAAATTTAGGAATCGAGTTCGATGAAGGTATCGAATATGAATTATTGTTTAGCTCGGAAATATGCAAAACACAATATTAAAAAATAAGGAATAAAAGAATGAATAGATTCACAATTCATAATATTGAAAATGGTTCTATTATACAAGAATTAAAATTGGAAACAGGATCTAAAGTTAGAGAAATTAATGGCAAATATGTAATTTATTTCGAGTCAAATAAACCGATATTGATAATAGAACCTTACCAAGTTTATATAACCGTTGAGTATGATATTGAATGTTAAAATTTCCAGTATCTATCGACCATTCCAATTCGGATAAATACGAACACGTCACTTCGTTTATTTCGAGACAGTCTCCACCGTTTGATGGCGTTAGAATTGCTAAAGAAATATCGACTAATTGCGGTAGTATTTATTACGAAATGGAAGTTGAAGATATTTTATATTATTGGAAATTAGCAACCGAATTCGGAAATATTCAACATCAAAAAATAGAAAATTATATTCGGAAAAATCAATCTTGTGATTTCGATGAATTTTTCCAACAAAATAATATAGGGTTCGAAAATTCATACTCTGAAATTAAGTTGACATCAGACATTTACCAACTCACCGGGACCGCTGATATTATAGTAAGAGAAATTAATGAAGATAAAACAATATACCGAATACATGACATCAAGACTTATAAAAATATAACAGATGAAAAAATATTAAAAGCTTCAGTTCAAATATTATTATACTGTATGATGTTAAACAATCACTTAGGCGAAAATGAAATTGCAATACCTGGTAAAATTTTACATATCAGTAACGTGTCTCATCCTACCAACCAGGATATAAGCACTTGGAAAATATCAAAACCATATTTTGTAAATTTTGATAAAAACGCCATAAAAGAAGTTAAAAAATATTTAGGAAACGAAAAATGAACTTAAATGAAAGATTATTAGTAAAAAGCAAAGCAAGTAAAGAACTTTTTGAGTTTAGAGTTATCGAGTATGACACCAGTAAACAAAATATAAAATTACAATCATCCGATGGTACAACTGAATGGTTCAATGTTCAAAAATTTCATCAACTATACGAAACAGTTGAGATATTACCATCAAGAACCGCTAATATGTTATGTGATTAAAATATGAAAAACAAAAGAATAATTTTAGCGATATCCGGAAAAAAAGGGAGCGGGAAAGATTTGTTTTATGAAATATTAAATAAAAAATTAATAGAAAGATCTCATCCAGTTTTAGTTAAATTGAAATTCGCTGAACCGCTTAAACAAATATGTTCCGTTTTAACAGACTTGCCATTACAGTATTTTTATGATCATAGCTATTACGGCAACACAACATCCATAAATAATCTGACCATTCGGGAACTCCAACAACAAATCGGAACGGAAGTTTTTCGTGGATTCCATAATAACATTTGGATAGAATGCCTAAAAAATAAATTAGCTAATTCATATAAAGATTTTAATATTTGTATAACGGATCTTAGATTCAAAGATGAATTTGAAACACTTAAAAATATGTCAGATGAAAATACTACATGTATATTGGTTCGAATTAATATAGATAAAATGCATTCATCCGATGAGCAAAGCAAACATATATCCGAAACTGATTTAGATAATATTGATATTAATAGATGGGACTATGTTTTTTATAATGACAAAAAAAATATAAGTCTTTTGGAAAAACATTGTGATCAAATTCTATATAATTATTTCAATTATGTTCTGGAAGATTGTAAAAATAATAAATTATAAACAAAGGACCAATAAAATGAGAGTTCATTTAAATAAAGCATATATAAACATCACTACAGGTGAAGTAATAAAATTAGTGAAAAGGTGTCCTTCACAACATCCAAATGATAAAAGATTCGAGACAGAAGAAGGTACTATTATATCGGAATCAACAATAGCCAATAATTACAGATTGTTAGTGATTGAACAAACAATGGAAACTAAAAATAGTATTTTGGAATCTTTGTCTGTAGTAGATGAATCATTAGCTGAAGAGTTACAAGCTATAAAAGCTGAAAATACTCCGGTTATAGAACAACCTATTCAGTACATGACTAAGGTAACACCAGTGACGGAACCGCTAAAAAATATAAATGAGAAATCAAATAAAATATTGACTAATTTTAAAACAGTTGAACAATTTATTGATTTCTCATTAAAAATCAAACTACCAAACGAAGATTTCATAAAGATGTATTTAGAAAATACAGACGAACCTGAAAATTTCAAAGAGGATTTCAAAGAATTTTATTTTGAGATGAATAAAGATTCTATTTACGAATCATTTAAACAATATATAGAGTTTCTTTACTTTGTTAAAGAACCAGTTTTGATCGACCAAGAAGAATCAGGAATTTAATTAATTATCAAGGAATATAAAAATGAGTAATGCTATTAAAGCATATTTTAAAGTAGTGATTGCAGTATCAACAATCAACGAAAAAGGAAATGAAAAAATTACAAAATATCCATATTTGGTTCATGCCGGTAGTTTAGATACCGCCCGAGAAATCGCTAATGAATTTATTGATAAAAAACAGTTATCTGGTGAAGTTATATCAATAGCCCAAACAAATTTTGTAGACTGTCTCTAATCAACAATGAATCAAAAATTTATAAATAAATTAAAACTCCGAAAAAAATTAGAAAACGATATAGAATTTAATCAAATCATTTCTAATAATTTTAAATCTTGTAATGATTTCAAGTTAGATATAATTCATTATATAATTTCTGAATACAACGTTATTAATACTGTTTCATATTCACAACTTAATATTTTGGATGTTGGAGCAGGTTCTGGTTGCTATGGTAAATTACTGAATCATGTAAACAATAAAAACCTTATAAATTTTTATTTAAAGATAGCGGTCGAGGCATTTCAACCTAATATTGAAAGATATAACCTCGAGACGATTTATGAACTTGTTTACAATCAAAATATTTTAGATTATGAATATAAAAAACAAACACAAGTATGTATAATGGGTGATGTTCTGGAACATTTAACTATTGATGAGTCTAAATTAGTTTTAGATAGAATGAAAAAACACTGTATAGATGTTATTGTGGTAGTTCCTTGGAATTACATTCAAACTTCAATGGAAGATGGAGATTTTGAAGAACATAAACAATCGGATTTAACACCTGAATTAATGCTTAGTAGATATGACGGAGCAAGGCCATTATTTAAAAACGATAAAATAGGTGTCTATTTATTTAAAAATTTAACAACTTAAAAATTATTTAAATTTATTGATTAAAAGGAGCGGAACAAAACCGTTCCTTTTTTGTTTCGTAATATCGTATCAGTTTTTGTTTAAAACTATTTATTCAAGTATACTTGAAACGGCCAAACGACTTGACCTCTACTGGATTGAGTTTGAATCCATTGTGAAATAGATCCCTTATCTCCAGCTACCTTTCGAAGAATATTTATAGCTCCATTCAAGTCAGCATTGATCTTAGTTCCGATCGAACTTTTAAACACGCCACGCTTAACTCGCTTTCCGAGATACACGTCATGTTTTTCAACAGGTTCTAAGTCCATCGCCGAGCACTTGCTGGTGTAGGATTCTTCGTTTCGTACCACGCTAATGCCAAGCAGCGCTGCTTTGTATTCTAACTGGTTTATTAGTGTCAGGAAAGGAATCTGAACAAAGTTTTGGTTGTTACGACTGCCTATGGAAACATTTTGTTTCCACTCAGCGTTGTAACCTACTACAATGTTGGAGATGCCTGATTCCAAGCAATAATTGACTACAAACCTGGAGCTTTTATGGAGGTAGTCTTTGATTTTTCTGTTTCTTTTTGTTGTTAATTTCTTTAGTTTTTTAGATGTTTTTCGTTTTGGATACTGTTTTTGTAAACTGGATTGTAGTTTAGCACGTTTCTTGTTGTAGAACTGGTTGATGGATTTAAGTGGCTTACCGTTGATGATAGTTGGTTTGCTGGAAACTGTGTTAAAACAGGTCATTAGATTGTTAACACCCAGGTCAATAGACAACCAAGAATCATTTTCTGGAAATGCTTGAACAACTTCTTTTTCATAGACAATTTCAATAACATAGCAGCTGGACTGTGGTACTATTCTTACTTGTTTTAAACTGCCTGCTGGTATTTTAGTCTTTAGTGGCTTTAGACCAGACTTCTTAGGAAATGTGATAGTGTTATTTGATTGTAGTCTTGCTTGTTGAGAAGTAAAAATCACAACATTTCTACCTTTCGTTGGATGCTTGTAGCCAGGAAACTGAGGACAGCCGGATAATGACTTTTTATTCTTTTTGTACATTTTCAATAAAGCAAAATATGACTTCATATTTTTGTCCATCACCATCATAATTTGTTGAGATGTTGCTGCTGGAAGAGCAATGAAAGCTGGATTCTGATCATCATAAAACTTTTGGTACATTTCAGCGTAGCGCATCCATTTACCGGTTGCCTCAAAATGATTTTTAATGGTCCAGAGGCAAGTGTTGTACAAGTTCTTGGAAAGGAATGATAAGTGATCTATTACTTGCCATTCATTATTTCTATTGGATTTTTTAACTATATGTTGTTCTACTTGGACCATTGAATTATATTTTATAAACTATTTTATGTTTTCTTATATAATATATATTAAAACAAAAAATCTCAGAAATCGATTTTTATAATTGAAAAGTTATAATACATAGATAAAACATATTCAGAAAAAATCTTTTATAATATATACATTATAACAAAAGACAAAAATAAATAAATTGAGGTATAAAAAATATGGCAAATGGTTGCATACAAAGCTGTCAGACTTTCTGGAGCAATCCAGTTAATTTAACAGCATGGGCTGCTAATTCAAATTTGTTAGGAGTTAATTCACCTAGTTCAAGTATGTTATTAGCAAAATTTGGATTAGATCCAAATAAATATGTATCAATTGGTGGTTTTTATCATTATAACGGAAACATCGATCTTTCCAATAAAAGTTTGAAAACATTATATGATTTTTCATTACTTAATATTAAATATGTTCATGGATACTTTAATATTTCTTATAATGGTTTAATATCATTAAGAGGATGTCCAACAAGTATAGATGGTGGATTTGACTGCAGTTATAATTATTTACATGATTTAGAGTATACTCCTGATATAGTAGGCGGAAATTATAATTGTAGTCACAACTGTATATTAAGTCTTATAGAATTTCCAACAGAAATTGGTGGAGGTTTTGATGTAAGCTATAATCAATTAGATGGTCTATTCGGTTTATTATCAACTGGAGTAGCTGGATATATTAATGTCAGTCATAACTGCTTGACTACATTAGATAATACACCTGGTACTTGGATGACTTCTGGTATCGGCGGCTTCTTTAATTGTTCTTATAATTTATCACTAACAATATTAGAAGATGGTCCTACAAAAGTATTGGGTGAATACATAGCTAATAATTGTAGCTTAACTGAAATTGGATTATCCTTAGAATTAAGTAAAGGATTAGACATCAGTTATAATAACATAGTAGGGGCTATTCCTGCTGATATTCCTGCTCTTATTAACGGTGATTTAAATATAAGCCATAATTCCGGATTAAATGCACTAACAAACTGTCCAACAATTAAAGGCTCATTGAATTGTTCGTACTGTGGACTTACTGCATTAACAAGTGCCACACTACCGGAAAAATCATTTGATTGTTCATTTAATAGAATAACAGGGATTCCTGCTACTATTTTTGCAGATGCTGTAATCAACGGAAATTTCAATATTTCTAACAATGCTATCACTGCTTTAACTAACGGTCCTTTAACAATCAATGGTGATTTTAATTGTTCCAATAACAGCTTATCTGGTCTAAGCGGTGGACCAACAACAGTGACCGGAACTTATAATGCAAGTTATAATAGCTTAACTGACTTGGATGATTTAGCTACTACTATCGGAAAAGATATTTTAGTAAATAACAACGTCATTACTTCACTTGTAAAAGCAGGAGCTACTACTTCTTCAACCGAAGCAGCAACGGCTACCAGAATTTTACCAATGACAATTTACGGTGATTTAGATGTTAGTAACAATCAATTAACAAGCTTGGCTCCAACATTAAATAACACTACAACAACTGGTGATTTGGCAACAGGAAAAACACAACTTGTAATCAATGGAAGTTTGAGATGTAATAACAACGCGATTACTTCTTTACAATACACTTTGGGTTCTACAATTTCTGCTATAAAAACATTAGGTGGAAGTTTAGAAATTAATAACAATCAATTAACCGTTCTTACTGGTATACCAACAAGAATAAGTAAAGATTTGAAAGTAGCCAATAACATTTTAACTGCATTGACAAACTGTCCTACAACAATTACTGGTTCATTTGACTGTAGCAATAATAGACTAACTGCATTGACAGGTATAGCAACATCTATAAAAGGTAGTATTAATGTTAGTCATAACAGCATTAGTTCACTAGCTCCTATTGTGATGTTAACTATTAATGGTGATTTGGACTGTTCATATAACAATATGACCGATCTAAATTCAATAACGTTGAATGGTAAATGTAAATTCGTGAAAATATATGGTAATTTCGATTGTGGTCATAATACAATCAACAGCACTGCTATCATGACAACCGGAGTGAATGGAATAGTTCAAGGTAAAGTGCTAAACGTTCGTTAGTAAATGAAATTATTTAAATAACAACATAAATATAAGGAATGGAGAATTTATTTTCCCATTCCTTTTTATGTAATATATAAATTATACTTAAAAAATAGACTAAAATTCATATGGGCAAGAAAAAAAATGTTACTAAACAGAAAGAAGAATGTGACAATCTTCAAACCGAATCAGAATCTTTAGACCAACAAAAACGTGCTGCCACTCGGAGCATCATCAATCTTTTAAACAAATTTACCCTAACAGAAAAACAAAAAGAACTTTTAAAAATTATTAACGATAATAAACTTATCATAATAATCGGACCTGCTGGAGTTAGTAAAACATTTTCGATATGTTACTACATTACTGAATTAATTGCTAAACATAGTTTAGATTTTAAACAATTTATATTAACAAAACCAATACAAGAATCCGGAGAAAAACTTGGTTTTCTGCCAGGTGATGTAAACGAAAAAATAGGACCCTATTTTGAATCATATGTATCAAATTTCGAACAGATGATGCCTCCCGTAGAATTTAAAAAATTATTAGAAAAGAAAAAAATATCCTATGAGCCGTTAGCTTATATGAGGGGAAGGTCTTTTAATAGTTCAGTTACAGTGCTGGATGAAGGACAAAACGCAAATTGGAAACAAATCATGCTATTTGTCACTCGAATGGGTAGAGGTAGTAAAGTAATTATTGCAGGTGACGTTTCTCAGCACGACATAGACAAAGATATGTTGGCATTGACAGGTTTTGCTAATATGGTTAAAGATCTACCAGGAGTAGCAGTTTTCAACTTTGAACGCGAAGACATAATGAGAGATCCGATATTAATTGAAATCACCGACAGATATGAACAATTGAAATATTCAGGTCAAATAAAAGAAGAAAAGAATGGAAAATATTAAAATGCAAGAATTCGACGAATTCTCAAAGACATTAAATGAAGAATACAATATATTGCCAAAAGCAAATAATGATTTTGCTAAAGCAATTACAAAGATGATATTCAAAGAAAAGAATGTAACTTATACACAAGTCATAGAACTATTAAGAGAATTAGCAGACGTAATCGAACAAGAACAAAGTTTATATTCCGTTCAAAAATACTTTAAATAGGCTACAATAAAATTAAGAATAATACGTTAATTAAATATATAAAATAATGTATTACAAAAAAAAAAAAAAAAAAAAAATAAAAAAAAAAAAAAAAAATAGCAATGAAAACACAAATTAAAAATCACGTAAAAGACTTCGAAGGGTTCTTAAATGAGCAGAAGTTAAATCCTCTTAATGAAAGCAAAATATTAGACGGAAGAAAAATAGCAATGTATGATAATACTCCGATGTATAATAATATGGATTTTTTGTTTTCTTTAACAAAACAAGAGATGAAAGAATATAATGCTAAAGATATATTTTGTTTAGTTATAGACTGGAAAGAGAAAAATATAAAAGACGTAGTTATATATGGCGGATTTAACGAATATCAGAAAATCCGTGGAGCATATAAAGGAGACGTTAGAGAATTAACATCTTGGCAATTAGATCTAATAGAAAATTTCATTAAAAACGAATTACCTAACCAATATATCTAAGTTTAATTATAAAACAAAGAGAACAGAAAATATTATACGAACCACTCGCTTACATGCGGGGAAGATCATTTAACAACTCAGTAACTTGTTTAGATGAAGCACAAAACGCAAATTGGAAACAGATTCTTCTCTTTGTCACTCGTATGGGAAGAGGGAGTAAAGTAATATTAGCAGGCGATGTTTCTCAACACGACATAGACAAAGATATGTTGGCATTGACAGGTTTTGCAGATATGGTTAAAGATATACCAGGAGTAGCAATTTTTAAATTTGAACGTGAAGACATAATGAGAGATCCAATCTTAATTGAAATCACAGACAGATATGAACAATTGAAATATTCAGGACAAATCAAAGAAGAGAAGAACGGACGTTTCTAAAACCGTCATAAATCGCTTATATGAGATTTTTATAAAAAGACGAATACAACTATTTTTAGACATTGAAAAACTTAATAGAAATTATTTATGAAAGAAATAAAGGTTGTTTAGAGTTCGAAGTGAATTAAAATATTACAAAATTAATTACAATAAAACTAAGTTATATTCGTCTTTTGAATATATAAAATAAATATTACAATAAAAAAAAACATATAATGAAACATGATGAGTTCATTTTAAATGAATCAAAATTGTTTGAAGAAGATCCGATAAAAAAACCACTTAAAAAATTTGACAAGTTAAAAGATGCTTTAAAAATATATCAAGGAGAACTTGTTTATGGTTTATGCTTAGATGATTTTCCTGTTTTTGTTTTATGTACTGGATACCATCCCTTAAAAATGGGAAAGGGGTTTGAGAGGGAAATAATGGCACAAGTCAAAAAAGCAGGAGTAGATAATGAAAACTTCAGAATGAGGCAAAATATGGATTGTATCAAGGACAGAAAAGATACACTTTTGTTTGGTTTTACAATAGAAAAACAAGAAAAATTGAATGGCACTCGAACATATAAGGACGATGATTAAAAATAACATATTCAGGACTAAAAAATGAACAGAGCAATGAAAGCAAGAGAAGGATATAGATGTCTATTTCCTGGATGCCCTAAGAAAAATAATAGATTGTTCACCCAAGAAGGGTTGAGAATGCATCTTAACAATGTACATAATTTTAATTTTTCTAAAAAGGATTTTGTTTCTGTTATGCAATTTGGTGAATGGAGAGAAGAGTCAGAACAAGACAAACAAAAAAGAATAGAAAAATATATTAATAATATTAAACGTTTTATTGAGACATAGGTGTCCAGGAACTTTTCCGGGATTGATGATGCAATTTCATCATTCAATAAAAAAGGTGAAGAAATTCAAAATTCTTCACCTTTTTTTTATATGTAGTTTGTTACTATTTTAGTCTGTTCTAAATTTGTAATACGTTGATTTTTATTGACTTATATCTGACCAGTAGTCGGACGCAAATTTCATTGTTAATGGTCCATAGATAGCTGAACCGTCTGAATAGTCTAAATCCATTGCAGGTATTGGTTCAATTGGCCAAATAGTAGGGAAGATCCACTGTCTTGTTACTTGTCCAATTCTATTGTACAATGAAACTATCATAGGTCCACCGACATAATCTTTTTTCAAAACTCTTGATCCTGTTAGAGGATTCCAAATCAGGTCACACCATTTTCTCATAGCTTTATAAACATACATACTATTATCATCGTTTATATTCACATTGAATTCTACTTCTATATCTACTGTAGTTTCTGATGGTAAGTTTCCTGAAAATCTTCTATCGACACCTTTAAATTTCTGTACTACATCTGCTCCTGGTAATTTATCTGTTGCCATACCAGAAACTTTAGTTATTTGTTCTAATACAAAGTCCCATCCATCAACCAAAGCAGGCGGAGTTATCAGCACATTAAATGTTGATAAAAACACTGGTTCAAAATTGTTCATGCTCGCTGTTGAGTTGACGTAATGTGGCATTCCACTGTTGCTCATATTTATTTACTTATTTTTAATTTCGATTAATTTTGTTTATAATGTATATATTAAAATGAAAATGTTGAGAATGGAGCTACACTAAAAATATGTTTTAATCGTCTTTTGAATATATAATATAAATGTATAACAAAAAAAAGTAAATTATGAAAAAATACGTGATGACAAGGGAAGAATTCATTTTGAATGAATCGAATCAATTAAATAAGAAATTTGTTTCCGCTTGTGGTGAAGGATATCAATCACTTTGGAATAACAGTTCTCCATCAGTTACTTACAAGACAATTACAGAATTTGATAAAGTAAAAGACGCTATAAAAAAATGTCAGGAACATTTAAAAGGTCCTAAATATGAGACTACTATGGGTCAGGGCGGAATACCAGGCGGCTATAGTTTTAGAGTTGGAGATGTTTGGGAAGTAGATGTGGATAATGATGTATCTAAATTTCAATACAATAGACAATTTGCAGAAATTGGTGCTAAGAAAATAAATTTTGTAGGTTCAAGTGGAATGACGGAGGATGATAGTTTAAAATTACAAGCTGGTTTTGTCGCTGTTATGTCAAAAGAGAATTTTGACAAAATAACTCCGGATGTTAAGGACATAAGCAGAGCGAATGATATATTTCAAAAAGATCGAACAGCTAATAACAAAGCAATTAATCAATTAATTTCAATAAAGGATCCTATTAAGTTCATAAGAAGGGTTAAGGCAATTGCTGTAGCTGAAGCAATAAGAAATAAAGATTATTATTATGGTTCTAATAGTTTTGATAATGGAATAAAAAATTGGTTTAATGAGATGTTGTTTATCGGTAACTATTATATAGGTAAAGTATTCGCCGGTTTAAAGACAAAGTATAATATTGATATTGATAAAAATATTATAAGAGAATTTAGTTCTATACTCAAAAATTATACTATTGAAGAATTAATAAAGATGTACCCAAATAATAAAATATAAAAGTAAATTATGAAAAAATATGTGATGAACAGAGAAGAATTCATTTTGAATGAATCAAAGAAAATGAATGAAGAAATTGAATCCGGTAGATACTATAAACTTGATAAATCCAAATTGAAAGGTATCATTCCTCAACAGATGAAAATTATTAATAAAATATCAAAGCATGGGGAAGTGTACGTAGTTTCTATTGACGGAAACGAAGCATTATGTTCTGAAAGTCCTATGGGTGCAATGTTAGGAACTGTAGAAATTCCATTAATAGCACTAAAAGAATGTTTAGTAATCGATGAAACCAAGAAATTGTATGAAACCGGTGAATGGGATAGTAATGACCCGGATCTTAAAGCATGGATTAAGTCAATGATGAAAGACATGAAAACTATTGAACATGCCACAAAAGGTAAATTCAAATTAGCTTGGGTCAAAGGAGTAGATGCTTATCAAGGACCAGAAGCATATGCTAAAATAAAGGGCATAAATTATATGGTAAGATGTTTACCGGAGAATGATTTATATTACATAGAGTATTATACAGACAATACAAAGCAATTTCCAGAATACGTCGATTCAAATCCTGGTTTCATTGGAGACATAAACGAAATTATAAATATAATTAATAAAAAATAAATAAAATTATTAAAAACAAAAATGTAATGGATTTCGATACTTTCAACTAAGTCGAAAGTAAACAATTAAATGAAGGTAAAATAAATATCAAACTATACGGTGAGCTAGAGGATAAGAAAAATAGTAATTTATTAGAAGATCAAATTGAAGGATTCTGATACCAACCACGTCCGGAAAAAACAACAGTCTTAGACGCTGATGTTGTTATAAACGCGACATGGAAAATTTTAGAGTTATTCTAAAATTAAGTAATAATCATGTTATAAATGCTTCTATAATCAAAGGTAATTATTCTTTTTTATAGGAGATACCAATAATGATTTTAAAAATCATGGCTCCGTAGAGGAGAAGAAGTTTAAAAAATATATGGCTGAATATGATGATCCGATGATAATAGTAACCGTAGTTTGGAGAGTTTAAACTGCTTGGGCAGATGGCAAATTATAGAAAAACAAAAAAGAAGGATTTGTAAAAATCCTTTTTCTTTTTTATAGGCGGAGTGAGTATTTCAGGTTGCCTGAGTTGTAGACTTTCTTGAATCCTCTTTCGAACATAATTTCGTTTTCTGTTTTGTTTGGATCAAATCCTTGTTCAACCAATTTAAATTTTTGAAAATTCATTCTGTTTTGCCTTATTTCATTATGACACCAATAATAACCGGGTTGAGTCATTCCATTAAAAATGAAACCGTTTTTTAAATAAACATTATTATTTGGGTTAGACCAATCCAAATCAGCATATGTTATAATTTCTTCCGGTTGATGTGTTTTTATAAAATATGACAAAAGTTTAGAAAATCCACCTACTACATTAGTATTTAATTCATTTGAAAATCTCAAAAGTTCTAATTTATTATTTCTGTTTCCGAATGACATAACGGATACTAATTTATCATTATTGAATAATCCAATTCTATAACTGCTATTTATATTTCCTTGAAGATGAGTTCGCTCTAAAAATTCGTTTAAAGTTTTACTATCAATTTCTTTGATCTTTGTTTTTCTGGCGAATATTTGTTGATTCAATCCAAGTATATTTTTAATTCTACTTTCTATTATAGGTCTTTTAAATTTCCAATCATCTTCCCAAACATGAACAAGATTTACATCTTTTGTTAAGGCTAATAACTTCTTTTCTTGATGATATTCTTTTGTCTTGTAATCATCTGAATGCCAATAAATTCCATTATATTCAAAACCGATTTTTAATGTTGGAATATAAATATCAATTTCCTTTCCTTCTAAAATACTTCTGTTATTTTCTTCAAATTCTATTCCAAAGGAACTTATGAAAATAGATAGCTCCTTTTCACCACCCGAAATTAAATTATATGGAATACAGTTAGTACAAATAGAAATTTTACTATTCGTATGTCTTTGCATGAAAAATCCTAAATAATTAGTAAATTCTTCACCACAAACAGGACACTTAAAAGTTATTTCTTTTATTTCTTTATCATATGATATTATTTCATAACCTAAATTTGTAAATAATTCAAGTTGTTTTAATCTATTTTGTTGATGCCAAAATTTAATTTTTTGTGAATATTCTTCTGTGTAGCTGTAGTTTTCTTTTCCGTACCGAACTAAACATGTTTGTTTTATTTTCTCCTTATTTTCATCGGTCATCAGATTGCAGTGGACACCGAATTTTTCTATGTTGGTGTTTCTAATTTTCTCCCTCACTTCTTCCGACTGAAGATGACTATCCATTCCGTATTTCTTTTGACTGGTCGCTTTAACTCTTTCTTTGAATTCTTTACTGGATGAGGCGTATTCGACTCCGAATTTTTCTAAACAAGTTTTCTTACTCTTCTCTTTAAATTCTTCTACTTGAAAAACATTTGCTTTACCATAACGATCAATACATGTTTGAACCTGTTTTTCTTGAAATATTTTTGATTCGAAAGCATTTGGAACACCATACCTTTCCATGTTTGTTTTGGTTCGTTTTTCTTTGAATTTTTCAACTTGGGATGGATTTTCTACACCATATTTTTCAATACATGTTTGTTTTCTTTTTTCTTTAAGTGAAGGAACTTGAGTTGGATTTTTAAAACCGTATTTTTCTAAGTTAGTTTTCTCTTTACGTTTTTGAAGGCATTTCCGGTCGGAACAAATGGTTGAATACATTTGGTTTGTTTCCGGTAAGTAATGTATCTTACAAGGTTCGTTACAAAATTCACACCGAAGAATATTGGGTTGCTTATTGAAGAGGTGCCAAAGACGTTGCTTTAAGTTATTTTCTGGATAGAATTCATCTAAAAATTTTGTTTGCTCTTCTATGTATGGAATTAAATCTTTGTAATTAGCAATTTGATATTTTCCAAAGAAAAGAGTAAATGTTTTGAAATCTCTTGAGTTATTTATTAAATTTTCTAATTTTTGTTGCATAATATAAAAATCGGTATAAAAATTATTATTTTTGTCTATATTATATTTACTATTAATTGTATCAGATTTAACAAAAATTTTCAATAAAAATAAAAAGGATTCAAAATTATTGAATCCTTATGTAAATTACTAATATTTTATATCAAAAATTAGAACAGTGGTGAGTTAGCTGCAGTTATTACGTCAAATACCAAATATTGTGATTCTGGAAAGTGTCCCGCTTCTACTAGTGCGTAACGTGTTTTAATAGCAGTTTTAGGAGCCATTGTACCTTCTGCGATTGTAGTAATCATCTCAGCCATAATATAAGGCATGAATACTAAACCAGGTTCACCTTCGCCTTCGTTACCTTTACGACCAACTAATACTCTATTATCTGTCAATCCCATTCTTGGATCAATGTAAATAGTCATACCAGCAACAGTACCAAGAGGATATAATCCACCGGCGCTTTGTGATATTGTATTTTCCATTGGAGCAAATGTGTATTGAGCGTTGTCTTGAATAGCAGTACCGATTTGTAAGTTAGTTACTATAAAGTTAGCAGGACCTCTACGACCACGTTGGTAAATAACTGCGGATGCAGCAAGACAGCGTGATTTAATTCTGCGTTGAATAGTACTTAAGTTTTCCATAGTACCCATATTAACGAATGCTGCATAAGGAATAGCAACATCAGTTTCAGTTGAATCTTTGTAAGTTTTAGAGCCACTTGAAGAGCCACTATAAGTTAAGTTTAAGTTTAATGACAATCCTTCAACATTATACATGTTATAGTGATTAGTCCAACCAAGTTTGAAAGCTCTGTCTAAGATATGAGCATTAATTGACTGAGAAATTTCATTAATTAAGTTACTTTCTACCATGCCCATTACATCCATACCGAATTGACGATTTAAGTCTTGGATTTGTTCAGTAGTTACTGCAACTGAGCTTTGGTATGATTTAGCTTCAATGCTCTTTGTGTAGGTTTTCATTCCCATTGCGCGGAAGTAGGTTGTTTCACCAACGCCACGATTCATAGGAGATACATTTTTAGTACCGTCTGCAAAGTTAGCAGTCCAGTCATCTGTATCATAAGCACCAGCACCAGCAAATTGTGGTATATGATCTTCTAACGAACGAACCAATTCAGCTGTTTGAGTAACTATAACTGCAGAAGGAACGCCGCCTGTTTGGATAATACATTTTGGTTTGTTTGTGTCATCAGCAACGATTAAAGAAGCACCATCGAATACGTCAGCAACAGAAACAGTGTCATCAGCAGCAACCGTTACAACTTCAGAACCAGCTTCACCAGTTACATCAGCAACATAAGAACCTAAGATTCTAAAAATTGCTTTGCCGTTCATTCTTGATTTACCAACATATTTCATTTTCAAAAGGTTTGCACCATCAGAAACATAAGCGCCATTTGCAAGAGCTCCTGAGTTTAAGTCAGTAGCTGCACTAACACCCCAATAAGTTGTTCCAACTACATAAGCAGTTGCATTAATAAGACCGGTACCGATTATAATCATATAAGGATTATCTTCTGAGTCTAAACGTCCACCAGCATATTCATGATCTACATAAGCTAAAACGCCTGTTGGACCTTGCATAGGAACCACATTGACGATATCAAAACCAACTGTACGAGCAGCAACCTGAATTGCTAATGGTAACAATGTTGGGAAGTTATCACCGGAACCTTTTAATGAGTTATTATAAAAGTTAGAAGCAGTTGCATGTGTGTTAGGCATTACAACATTACCTTGGCCTGTTATGTTCGAGAAAGAAGCTGCCATGTAACTTTCATTCAATTGACTGTTGTCATAAGATTCGAAAACTTGGTGATTATGTGCATAAACGGATAACCATCTAAGTTTTGATTCATCTTTGATATTGGTTGATTCTCTTAAAAGAGAAGACCAATCTTCATAAATTTTTTGTTCATTTAATTTCATTTTCAATTTCTATTTTTTGTAACGATTTAAATCACGTTTGATTTTATTTTTGTAAAAATCGTTATAATTTGTTTCTGTGTTAACAGAAGGAATATTTTTGTTTTTTACACTTTCGAATAATTTTGTTTCGTTAAATCTTTCCACTTCTTCGTTTAGCATTGGACGGTTATTCCAGAAGTCTTTTACAGCCGCTGGTGTGTTCAATTTATAGAATTCGGATTGTTTTAACATGATTTCTTTTTTACCTTCGTTTAACCCTTGCCATACTGGTTTTAACTCTGCTGGCATATGCTCAAGTATAAAAGCATAAGGTTCAAGTTCTAGTTGGTTGGTAATTCCCTCCCAAATTTTTATGAATTGTTGTTCTGTGACAATTCCTACTCTCTTACATTCATTTAAAATTTCATGTTGGAGATTCATTGGAAGTACTGAAAATTCTCTTCGTCTGGATTCTTTTAATAGTGATTTGTAAGGGAAGCTTTGGATCTCATCTTTTGCTTTATTTTGTTTCATACGGATTTGTTCGATTAGCGTATCCACTTTCACTGAAAGATTCTCGTTTGTTTTTTCTATCGAAGAATTATTTTTTTCTGTTTTTCTTGGGACTCCGCCGGACGGAATCTGATCTGCAAGATAGTCACTGTATTCAATGGATTTATTTAATTCATTAACACCATATTCAGTGAATCTAATATTTTGATCTAATTTTTCTGCAATATAGTCATTGTAATTACTTAAGTTGTTTACATGTTCAACAATGGAGTCAACATGAGAAATGCTGAAATCTACGTTTTCACCAATGTATTCACTGTAATTAATTTGATGATCTAAATTTTCTGCCAAGTAATCAACATGATTGATTAAACCATTTAATGTCTCTGAAAGATAATCGGAGTAAGCTGTAGAATTATCAATCTTTGCTGAAAGATGTTCAACAAGTTCAATAAGCTCATTGACGTTTCCTGCAATGTGATCTGAATGATCTATAGTCTTGTCTAAGGTTTCGCTTAAATACTCGGAGTATCGAACTGATTTTGTTGTTTCTCTATCATTATCATTTAAACTCTCATTGATTTGTTTAGTTAAGAATGAAAGATATTTTTTGATATCTTCTTTTTCATTTAAACTAATACCATCATTAGAATTTAATTCTCTTCGTAATCCATTTAAATCTTTATGGAGCTTAGCCAGATGTTCCGCAAGAACTCTATTATCTTTACTGTCTGTAAGTTTTGCTGATTTAGCCATACTTTCACTTTTTTTATTTATGTTATTATATATATTTGTCTTATTATTTACAGAAGTTTTTTTAGTTTCTGCTTCTTCAGGAATATCATATATAGAGAATCTATCTGATTGTATTCCAAGACTTTCATTCACTCTATGTAGTGGAGATTTAGCGAATCCACCTTCTGCAACTGCATCATATGCAAAAATTTGTTGAATAGAAACTTTCTTTGTTTTTTCATTAACAGTGCCGGCTGAACGGGAAGAAATACTTATTTGAATTCCATCATCAACAAGATTTTTTAAAATTTGTCCTTGTGGAGTGCTAAGTAAACGAATTCTACCTTTCAATGTTCTGTTTCTTTCATCCATTACTAATTCTTCAACAACATGAGAAACTCTATCAAGTTTGACTTCAAATCTATCCGGATGGTCAACTTCTCCGAAAAGATTCCCCTTTTCAATTTTTTCTTGAAGATATTTTAAATGTGGTAAATATTCATTTTCTTCATATATTCGGTCATTGTTATTCTTTACCCCAAACTCCGCAAAAATACCTTCTAAAATATATTCATTAGATGCATTTTTAGTAAATGTAAGATTAGAGCCAACGGATTCAACAATTAAATATCTTTTTTCTGCTTTTTTCATTTGTACAATTCTTTTTTAAAAATAAAGTTAGGAACGATATTTTTGATATAATGTATATATTAAACACAAAAAATTCAGTTAAATTTCCTCGATAGAATCCCAATCAACTACTTGAATTTTTTGTGTTTCTTGGTTTTGTATGGAGACTTTATGTTGATTAATTCGTATTATTCTGCCCTTTATAGTCTCGGAACTTTTTTTGTTTTTTACTTCAATGATATCACCAACTTGTAAATCTTTGTCGTTCTCTAAATCTTTATCAACCGATTGTGACGTATTTTCTTGATCCAATGTATTCTCAACATGTGAAACAAAAGTTTGGACAACCCATCCTTGTTGACTGAGTTTAGACATCGTGTTATTTTCTGATAATTTCTTCATGTTTTAAATATTTATTTATAAGTGTCTGTAGTAGATATAAGCAGCTATTCGTTCCATACAGTTGAGGCTATTTCCCAACAAAACGTAATTTTCCGCATTTACCACTATATTATCAACTGCTGTAAACAATTCATTTAATTTACTTAGTATAAAAGAATCGCAATTAGCATCAATTCCGTTCGGACCGTTAGCTCCTTGCGCTCCAGTAGGTCCAGTAGGTCCTACAGGCCCTGTAACAGTTGATATGGCACCTTGAGCACCGGTTGGTCCCGTAGGACCAGTTATAGTTGAAATGGTTCCTACAGCGCCGGTTGGTCCCGTAGGACCAGTTACAGTTGAAGCGGGTCCTTGATCACCTTGAGCGCCGGTAGGTCCTTGAGCACCTTGAGCGCCGGTTGGTCCAGTTGGTCCTTGATCACCTTGAGCGCCGGTAGGTCCTTGAGCACCTTGAGCGCCGGTTGGTCCTTGA
>Ga0209099_1000031_pt1 | contig 160598 bp, 138 predicted proteins | sample AD_JPNHW2_MetaG_FD_184430 | JGI IMG/M metagenome (GOLD analysis project Ga0209099, IMG submission 184430) | Active sludge microbial communities of municipal wastewater-treating anaerobic digesters from Japan - AD_JPNHW2_MetaG (SPAdes) (version 2) | ecosystem: Engineered > Bioreactor >...
GAGCTTTACCTCAAGCATGTGGAGGCAAAAAGCTGATAATTCGCATCGTTGCCGTCGGGCGCCTGCGGGAGAGGTACTGGCAGGATGCTGCTTCTGATTTTGCCCGCCGCCTCCGTCCCTATGCCCGCCTGGAGGTAATTGAGGTTTCAGAGTCTCGCATAAGAGAAGGGGCAACGCCTGCTGAGGAGAAGAAGGCCATGCAAGAAGAGGCACTGGCCATTCTCGATAAGCTCAAGCAGCACGCCGGACCGGTGATCGCCCTGGATAGAAAGGGAAAAGCCCTGGATTCGCCAGGACTGGCAGCATGGATGCAAAGAACTGTTTTGGAAGGAAGAAATGAAGTTGCCTTTGTGATCGGCGGCCCGCTGGGCCTGGCAGAGGAAGCTTTGCAGAGGGCCGATCTTTGTCTCTCCTTTTCGATGATGACCTTTCCCCATCAGATGATGAGGATAATTCTAATGGAGCAGATCTATCGAAGCTATAGGATAATGCACGGCCAGCCATATCATAGATAGATGAGGAATCAGGCTCGCCTGGCCGTGGCGTTGCCGTTCTCCTCAAGCGCCTCCATCTCATACAGCTCGTAGCTTCCCTGCAGCCTGTCTTTGACTAGAGCCATGTCAAGCTTGTAATCCTTCTTCTGCTGGACAAGCTTTACATCCAGGCTTATGCCCTCATCGGATATGGAGCCCGTGGCAGTGGCAGGAGTATCAGAGGCTTTCTCAATAAGTGTGCCGTAACCCTGCAGCCTGTCGCCGTTCTGTATCAATATCAAATCGATTGACCTGTTTTGCATTGAGACCTTCCACTTTCCTGCCAGGTCAACAGAAGGCGCCTTTTTTTCGACGACTAGGTTATCGTTACCGTTTGTCTTTTTCTCGTTTTTCTCTTCTGTGCTGCTATTCACTCTCGGCGAGCCGTCGGGATTTACTGTGGCACTGCTTCCGGTGGAGGACTCCAATGCCTCATCAAAGATGGGATCTTTCAGAAAATCGGTATTATCTCGAATTACCCATTTTCCGCAGCCTGCGTAGGCCGGAATGGCGATCAATGCCAGGATCAGTATCATGCATACAATTGACTGTATCCTCAATTTTAGTCCTCCTTTATTGGAATCATTCAAGACGCAAATCTGGTGGCGGTCGCATTGCCCTGGCTTATCAGATCTTCGCCCGAATACATCTCGTAGCTACCGGATATCGTCCTATCGACCTTGACCAGATCGAGAGTTATGCGCTCATCGATCTTGTTTCCAAACTCGGAGACTACCGTCCAGACATCCAGGTCCATGCTGTTTTCGGAAACAGACCCTTTGGCGCTGACCTGAATCTTATTGCTCTTTTCATTAAGGGTCCCCATTCCCATGACGCTTCCATCGGTCTGGATGATTGTGAGGGGGTTTAATGTCATGCCATTGTCTTGCAGCTTTATCGTCCACTTGCCCTCCACTTCCATGTACTTTGGCTCCTCTGGAGCAGCCGCCGTCTGCTGAGCAGATGCAGCTGCCGGATCCATTATTCCCTGGCCTGAACTGGGTGTATTCAGAGGTATGGGCTTCGTATCTGGCATCTGCATATTGGGACCGCTTGTTGTCGGTACTTCGATCCTTATCTCATCAGGCGCGACTCTGGGCCGGTCTGAAATGGGTGAACCGGTTTTTGATTCCGGATGGCCGTCTTCTGCAATGGCTGTGGTGGTACTGGCAGTGCTGACAGTACTGGTAGTACCGGTAGTACTGCCAGTTTCGGTCGAGGCAGAACTGACTGTACCGGTAGTGCTGGTATCAGTGCTCGATACGATTCCTGACGTGGCGGTGGAGACTGCTGATGATGGTGCAACTGTCACTGCATTAGCATTCGCGGTGCCTATTATATAACTCTGCGTCCTGCGGTCCTCAAGACCCGCAGACCCGGCGCGAGTCACCTGCACTTCAATCTGATTCTCTCCTGCATCGGCTTCTGTTGTCGTCCAGGTCCAGGAATTCCCTTCGATCCAGCCGGTTTCGTCCTTGGCAACACCACTTGTAGCCGGTCCCAGGAGGAGGAACCTGTAGAGCATCTTTTCGTTATTGGGATTGGATGCTGCTGCCGTCCAGACAATGACCGATCCAGGGACCCCAGGACCCGTCTTGTCCGGACTTATGCTCTGTATTGTCGCATTCCTGTTTACATTGGCTGTCTGCCCAAGGGCCACAGTAGGCTTGGACGGGGCGGCCTGTCCATTCGATGACGTACCAGTGGCAGCTTGATTTTGGTTCTTGCTCACATAAAAGTCAGTATCTCCAGATGTATCCCCCATCCAATTGCTGCCGCATCCCACTCCTGCGAATGCTGTATTGCTGATCAGGATGGGCATCATCATCAGGCATAGCAGCAAAGCTATCGAAAGAGACAATGATTTGCACTTCATCTATCCTAAACCTCCACCATTCCGAGAGACATTCTAATTTCAACGGTTTAAAGCTTGCCCTTCAAACGTCATTCAACGAAATGTTCTCATCTCCTCCATTCGCCACTTCATTGCCACTCCATTCTTCACGCCATTCACTACTCCACTTGCCGCTCCATTCTTTCGACAGCTTTATCAATCATTAAAGATCTCGGTGTTAGAACGGCCTGGATGGCCGAAGGGTGATTGAGCATGAATGCGTGGGATCGATTTATTTGGTAAGATACATTTTCTAGATACAACCCTACGTGATGGTGAACAGACGCCAGGCGTATCACTTGGCACAGATGAGAAGCTCGCCGTTGCCCAGGGGCTCGATTCTCTGGGTGTGGATGTGATCGAAGCGGGCTCGGCCATGACCTCAGAAGGTGAACGCCTCTCGATAAAGAAAATTGCTGGTTTTGGGCTCAAGGCTGAGATCTGTAGCTATGTTCGAGCTATGACTGCGGATATTGACACAGCGCTGGCTTGCGATGTGGACTCTGTCCATCTTGTGGTGCCCGTATCGGATCTTCACATAGCGGTAAAGATGAAATCCGACAGAAAATCGGCAATAAATAAGGCGGTAGAGGTGACCGAATACGCCAAGGATCACGGCCTGATTGTAGAGCTCTCCGGGGAGGATGCCAGCCGCGCCGATCAGGATTTCTTGACTGGCTTCTACCTGGCAGGAATAGAGGCGGGAGCGGACAGGCTGGCCTTCTGCGATACCGTAGGGGTGCTGGTTCCTGAGACGACTCGCGAGATATTTTCCCGGCTCTCTAAACTGGATGCGCCGATCAGCATCCATTGCCATAATGACTTTGGCATGGCTACTGCCAATACGGTAGCAGCGCTTCTCGCGGGAGCATCCCAGGCGCATGTGACCGTGAACGGCATCGGCGAGAGAGCGGGCAACGCCAGCCTGGAAGAGGTGGTCATGGCTCTGGAATCCCTCTACAAGATCAATACCGGGATAAAATGTCAGGACATCTACCAGCTATCCAGGACCGTCTCGCGACTGACCGGCCTTCCTACGGCTCCCAACAAGTCAATTGTCGGCGAGAATGCTTTTACGCATGAAGCAGGCATTCATGTGCACGGCCTGCTGGCCGATACCAGGACCTACGAGCCGATGCAGCCGGAGACCGTGGGCAGAAAGAGGCGCATAGTGCTTGGCAAGCATGCCGGCAGGGCCTCGGTAGAGCTGGCTTTGCGCGAGTTCGGCCTCAAGGTCTCTGAGATGCAGCTGGCCAGCATCGTAGCCAGGGTAAAGGAGCTGGGCGATAAAGGCAAGCGTGTCTCTGATGCTGATTTGCAGTCCATAGCCGATACGGTTCTCTCCATTCAGATGGAGCCGAAGGTAAAACTGCAAGAGCTGACAGTGGTGGCAGGCAATACAGTAACGCCCACCGCTTCCGTGAAGATACAGCTTAACGGAACCGACAAGCTGGAAGCAGGGGTCGGAGTCGGGCCGGTGGATGCGGCCATAAATGCCATAAGGAGAGCAATGTCAGATGTGGCGGATGTGCGACTGGATGAGTATCATGTAGACGCCATAACAGGCGGAACGAATGCACTTGTTGAAGTATGGGTGACGATGGCAATGGCAGACAGAAAGGTAACAGCTCGCGGAGCTGGAACTGATATAATCATGGCATCGGTCGAGGCGGTGCTTAACGGCATCAACCGGCTGATGCGACTGGATGAGGAGGACAAAGCTAAATGTCTCAAAAGATGACGGGTGCTCAGGCAGTACTGGAGAGCTTGAAGAGGGAGGGAGTAGATGTAGTATTCGGGCTTCCCGGCGGGGTATTGCTGCCTCTTTACGACGCCATCTACCAGTCTGATATTCGCCATATTCTGGTGCGCCATGAGCAGGGAGCGGCGCATATGGCGGACGGATATGCCAGAGCCACGGGAAAGGTGGGAGTGTGCATCGCCACCTCCGGGCCCGGCGCTACCAATCTGGTCACCGGCATTGCCAATGCCTACATGGACTCAGTGCCGATGGTAGCCATTACCGGCCAGGTGAACACCTGGCTTATCGGCAAGGACGCTTTTCAGGAAGCGGACATCACCGGTATCACTCTGCCCATTACCAAGCATAATTACCTGCTGCGAAGCGCGAAAGACATCACCCGCGTCTTCCGGGAGGCTTTCTTCATAGCCCGGACCGGCAGGCCTGGTCCCGTGCTGATCGATCTGCCCAGAGATGTGACTGTAGATGAGGTGGAGTTCACCTGGCCTGAGGTTGAGCTGTCCGGGTACCGCCCATCCTTTAAGGCGCATGAGATGCAGATCAAGAAAGCAGCCAAAGCGTTGATGGAATCGGAAAGGCCGGTGATCTATGTGGGCGGCGGAGTGAAGTATGCCCGCGCAGAGAGCGAGCTGTTTGATCTGGCAGTCAAGATCAATGCTCCGGTTACCACTACTCTGATGGGAGTGGGCTGTTTTCCCGAGGATCACCCCCTCTCCCTGGGCATGCTCGGAATGCACGGCACAAAGTATGCCAACTACGCCATTCAGGAATCGGACCTCATTTTGGCGATCGGCGCCCGGTTTGATGATCGGGTGACCGGCAAGATAGCAAGCTTTGCTCCCCGGGCCAAGATAGTTCATATCGATGTCGATCCGGCTGAGGTGAGCAAGAATGTGAGGGTGGATATCCCTGTGGTCGGGGACGCGAAAAATGCCTTGCAAGGACTGCTGAAAGAGGTCAAAGCCAAAGGGCGCAGCGACTGGAATGAGAAGACGGACGGCTGGAAGAAGGACTATCCTCTGCGCTACATTCCAGATATGAATATCATCAAGCCGCAGTACGTAATTGAGAAGCTCTGCGAGATCGCGCCCGATGCCATCATCACCACGGAGGTCGGTCAGAACCAGATGTGGGCAGCGCAGTTCTTTGTCCATAAAGACCCCCAGAAGTTCATATCATCCGGGGGACTGGGGACAATGGGATACGGATTTCCCGCCGCCATCGGGGCCAAGATCGGTCGGCAGGAGTGCGATGTCATCGATGTGGCAGGGGATGGAAGCTTCCTAATGAACAGCCAGGAGCTGGCGACTGCGGTCGTAAATGAGATTCCTGTGAAGGTGGCGGTGCTCAACAACGGCTGCCTGGGAATGGTCCGGCAGTGGCAGGAGCTATTCTTTGAAAAGAGGTACTCGGCTACCATTCTGGGCAGGACAAGCCCTGATTTTGTGAAGCTGGCGGAAGCCTACGGGGCTGTGGGCCTGAGAGCCACCAAGCCCTCTGAGGTTGAGCCTGTTATTCGCGCCGCAATGGCTGTGGATAGGCCGGTAATAATGGACTTTATCGTGAGTCCCGCAGAGAAGGTCTCGCCGATGGTTCCGGCAGGAGCTACCCTCAGCGAAATACTGGAGCTGGAGTGGTGTGATACTGACCAGTACTGCCATTTGGAGAAGATCTATGCTCAGGGCAGAAAGGATATCCTTGGCCAGGAGGGGTTCTAGATGAAGCACACCATTGCCGTGATAGTGGAGAACAAATCCGGAGTGCTGACGCGCATCGCCGGCCTGTTCAGCCGCAGGTCCTTTAACATCGACAGCCTCTCAGTTGGGGCCACTGACAACCCGGATTACTCGCGGATGACCATAACCGTGAACGGCGACAGAGACATCTTAGAGCAGGTCATCAAACAGCTCTCCAAGCTCATCAATGTCATCCGCGTCAGCGAGCTTGATGCAGGCGAATCGGTAGAGAGAGAGTTGGCGGTGATCAAGGTAAACGCGGACAAAGAAAGCCGCAGCGAGATCATGCAGATTGTGAATATCTTTCGGGCAAAGATCATCGATGTCTCGCACCGGTCCATGATCATCGAAGTCACCGGAGACGAGGAGAAGATCGATGCCATTGTTCAACTTCTCCGTCAGTTCGGCATAAAAGAGATAGCTCGCACCGGCAAAGTTTCAATGGTGAGGGGAGCGAGAGTAATCAAGGCATAAATTCGGCCTCAATCAGGCTGAAGCGGACTGAAGGCTGCGGCCGGTGAGGAGCGCCGCGCAGATCTTCAGCCCATTATTTTCGCGATTATTATCACTTTTAGAATAGAGAAATGGAGGAATGAAACTTGGTGAAGATATACCATGAAAAAGATGCAGATTTGAGGGTGCTGAAGGACAAAACCATCGCCATAGTGGGATGGGGAAACCAGGGCCATGCCCAGGGTGAGAACCTCAAGGACTCCGGGCTGGATGTCATAGCTGCCGACATTCCCGGCTCCCGGGCCTGGAAGAGGGCTGAAGAGGACGGTGTGAAGGCCATGTCCGTCTCCGATGCTGCCAAGAAGGCGGACTATATTCAGATCCTTCTGCCGGACGAGTACCAGGGCAAGATCTACCGGGAGCAGATCGCTCCATACCTTGAGGAAGGCAAGACTCTGGGATTTTCCCATGGCTTTAACATTCGCTACTTCCAGATCGTCCCGCCAGAGAACGTCGATGTGGTCATGGTGGCCCCCAAGGGTCCGGGCGACCTGGTCCGCCGTACCTACCAGGAGGGCAAAGGCGTTCCCTGCCTCGTGGCTGTTGAGCAGGATGCAAGCGGCGCGGCCCTGAAGAGAGCCCTGGCCTATGCCAAGGGCATTGGCGGCACAAGGGCGGGTGTCATCGAGACCACCTTTACCGAGGAGACTGAGACCGATCTGTTCGGCGAGCAGGTGGACCTGTGCGGCGGCGTCACCGAGATGATTAAGGCTGCCTTCGAGACGCTTGTGGAAGCCGGATACCAGCCAGAGATCGCCTATTTCGAGGCCTGCCATGAGCTGAAGCTGATTGTGGACCTGATCTACGAGGGCGGATTCATGCGCATGTGGAACAATGTCTCCAACACCGCAGAGTACGGCGGCCTGACCCGCGGAAACATGATAATCAATGAAGAGTCCCGCGAAGCTATGAAGGAGATTCTCAACGACATTCAGACAGGTCAGTTTGCCCGCGAGTGGATCCTGGAGAGCCAGGCCGGACTGCCGGTGAAGAAGTCTCTAGAGAAGCAGGAATCTGAGCATCTCATCGAGCAGGTTGGTGCAGATCTGCGCTCCATGATGCCCTGGCTTCAGAAGAAGTAATGTGGCAGTAATGCAGCAGTAATGCAGCAGCAATGCATCAATAAATAATGCGGAATAGACGCAAGAGCGCAGGCCACGTCTCCGGCGGCAGGATTCGCCGCCCAGAGAGGCAGGCCTGTTTCTTTGCGTTTTAATTATAATTTTTTATCGGTATTTTTGCCTATTCACGCACTTTGCCTGTTCCGTGCTATTCTGGCGATGAAAACAGAGGAGTTTTCAGTCACTGGGCTTCTTGTCAGCCTCGTTGGAATGAAATTTTTTTTCATGCTCTGCAATGGCATCCATCACAAGATCTTTGTATGCTGAAGAAGGCGGTTTTTTCAGGCCAATGACCAAAAGATCCCTGACGACATCGCTCTTGCTGCGACCGGATGCCAGGATACGATTCTCAATTGCCTCCAAAACATCATCGTCTACAAGCACAGATAATTGTTTCATGCGCGGTGAAATATGATTATATTCATTAATAAAGTGTTCGCGGCCAATCAATAATTATCATGAAATATGAGGCGAAATCTTGATATACCATAATATGATATGATATGTTATGACATCCGATACTGCAAAGACGGCTGTTCTCCAGGAAGAGACCAGGATTTTCAATACGCCGCAATGGATCGTTGAGCACTCCAATTCTTACCGCTGGATGGTAAAGAAGGGCTTCAGGACCGAGACGGAAATGCGCAAGTGGTGTTCCACCAATTACATAGACTTCTGGGATGAGATGGCAAAGACCTACGTCGATTGGTTCAAGCCCTACACCAAGATTCTCGATGACTCGGAAAAGCCCCATTACAAGTGGTTCACAGACGGCAAGGTCAACGTGGCCTACAATGCAGTAGATAGACATGCGTGCTCCGCAAAGCGGAACAAGGTAGCTTACTACTTCGTTGGCGAGCCTCTGGGCGATACCAAGGCCATCACATACTATCAGCTCTACAGAGAGGTCAACAAGCTGGCCAACGCCCTGAAGGGCATGGGCGTCGTGAAGGGAGACCGAGTTGTCACCTACCTTCCCATGATTCCAGAGCAGCCCATCACCATGCTGGCCTGCGCCAAGATCGGAGCCATTCATACCCTCGTGTTCTCTGGATTTTCCTCCGGAGGTCTCGCAAGCAGGGTTAACGATGCCGAGGCCAAGGTCGTCGTCACCGCTGATGGCTTCTACAGACGCGGAAAGCCCCTGCCGCTCAAGCCCAATGTGGATGAGGCATTGAAGAACGCACCATCCGTCAAGAAGGTAGTAGTGGTAAGGAGAACCGGTGTAACAGTTCCCATGACCGCCGGACGCGATGTTTATTATGATGAGTTCGTAGCCGGACAGTCCGCCAAGTGCGAGACCCTGCCGCTTGATCCAGAGGACAGGCTGTTCATTCTCTACACCTCCGGGACAACAGGCAAGCCCAAGGGTATCGAGCACGCTCACGGAGGATATGCAGTAGGAGCAGCCCAGACAACCTCCTGGGTTCTGGATGTTCACGATGATGATGTTTACTGGTGCACAGCCGATGCCGGCTGGATCACAGGCCACAGCTACGTGATCTACGGCCCGCTTATCCTGGGCGCATCCAGCATTCTCTACGAAGGCTCTCCGGACTTCCCGGATCTTGGACGCTGGTGGTCCATCATTGAGCAGTACGGCGTATCTGTATTCTACAGCGCACCCACTGCAGTCAGGATGTTCATGAAGAGCGGCGAGGAATTTGTCAAGAAATACGATCTGTCCACCATCAGGATACTGGCATCTGTGGGCGAGCCCCTGAATCCGGAAGCCTACATCTGGTTCAGAAAGAACATCGGCTCAGACCAGGCACCAATTATGGATACCTGGTGGCAGACTGAGACCGGATGCCACGTAGTTGCTCCTCTGGCCATGACCCCCGAGAAGCCCGGTTCCGTATGCTTCCCGCTGCCCGGCATGAACACCGATATTTACGATGAGGATGCCAACTCAGTGCCACTGGGCTTTGGCGGAAATATCGTCCAGACGGCTCCCTGGCCGTCCATGCTCCGTGCCTTCTTTAGAGATGAAGTTCGGTACAAGAAGGAGTACTGGGACATGTACTGGCAGGTCAAGCCAGGCACATATCTGGCTGGAGACAAGGCCACCCGTGACAAGGACGGCTACTGGTGGATCCAGGGCAGAATCGATGATGTGCTGAAGGTTGCCGGACACAGGATCTCCAACGCAGAGGTTGAGTCCGCTGCCGTATCCCATCCAAAGGTCGCAGAGGCTGCAGTTATCGGTGAGCCGGATGAGGTCAAGGGCGAGAAGATCGTGGCCTTCATCATCCTCAAGGAAGGAGTGGCAGAGGAAGAGTCCCTGAAGAAGGAGATCTCCACTCACGTGCGCAAGGTTCTGGGACCGGTCGCCTACCCAGACAAAGTCTACTTCGTCAAGGATGTCCCCAAGACCAGGTCCGGCAAGATCATGCGCCGGGTTATCAAGGCCAAGGCCCTGGGCAAGGAGACGGGAGACGTATCGGCTCTATCCAATCCGGAGGCGGTTAACAGCATTCCGCGCATAAATTAGTTCAGCCGAACCTCCTTGAAATTTTTTTGTCTATTGATTCAGCAATTAGCGAGGTCTCTTTTAGCGATTCGTCTCGCTTCGTTGCAGGCTTTTTCGCGCAAGATTCGGGTTTCCGTGAGGCTTGGAGGCTTACCGGCTGGCGGGAGGACGCCGGATTGACAGCATTTCCGGGGAAAAGAAGAAAACCGAGAAGAAGCTTTATATCATTGAAAGATGAAGGAAGGGTTCGGACGGGTGCAGCTACACCTGCGCCTGGATGCGAAGCCATAATGCTATGGCCTCGGGATAAACGATTATAACCCAACAACAACTACATCACAGGAGGGAGGAGCAGTTCCAGAAGCGCAGGCCCTTTGGCCTGCGTTTCGGGGGCTGTAGATTTCGAGCATTTTACACGTCTGCGATCGTTTCGTCATGCGCAAAATGAAAGATAGTAGATGCTTTGAATATTAAGGATTTTTGGGATAATCGAGAACCAGTTTTGTTTGCAATACAAGTATTAATGTTTGCAGTTCAGCTTTTAATCCTCGATCAGCAAGCCTCGATCAGCCGGGAATAGATCTTCGCAGCCTCATCGGCGGCGATGCAGCCTCGGGCACACTTTTTGCAGTGGCTGCAAAGCTTTGCATCAATTATCATCGTCTCTGCTACTGAGATCGCCCCCCGGCTGCAATTTCTCTCGCATATTTTGCATCTCGTGCACATCTGGGCGCGCAGGATCGTCTCGCAGACCTCTTTGAGCAGCTGCTCCGCCTCCTCTTTGCCGGCAATGATCATGATCTGCCCATTAGCAAAGACGGTGATCCGTCCTTTATCCGTCTTAATCACCGCCGCACCCAGCTCCTCAGCGTACTTCACCTCTCCCAGGATATTGAGCGCAGAGGCCACGAGAGAGAAAGGATGATTCTGGGGCGCGGATAGGCTCGCTTCAATAGAGTATTCCAGGCCGCAGGGTGACCTCCCCCGCGCCACGTGCAATGCGATCTCCTTCTTTTCGCCTTCGCCTGCTAAAAGGGAGAGCTTGTGCTCCTGGGCGACATCGAGCATCTTAGGCGGATGCCTCTTCCAGCGCCAGAAACCCCAATCAACATATCTCTTATCGAGTTTATTCTTCTCAGCCCATTTGCCCAAAAAACCCATCCATCGGCCGTGAAGCTCGGGATGAGTCGCTTTCAGGCCGGAAAATTCGGATTGCAGCGCTGCCGGGCAGAGCCAGCATCCTATGCGCTCCAGGTCTTCCTCGTAAAGGGGATTGGGATATAGTCCGTTCCACCGAATGTAGAGCATGACCTCCAGAGCACGCCAGTCTCTGATGGGAGCTAGAGTGGTTTGAGTGGGAACATACGGATTTCTTTCTACCGCCCGGATTGTGGAACGGTTGAATGACTCGTAGATGCGCCGCCCTTCGATTGTCACGCAGCCGCCCGGATAGCGCTCTTTGAGAAATGCAGTCATCGGTCCCAGTTTATTCGTCTTACAGCACCAGCGAAAATCTTTGGCAGGCGGGCCAAAGATCTTCACCTGCTCAAAAAAGTCGCTCTCCGCTTTGATCTCTTCCAGCCTTGCCTTCTGGGCGGCGCAAAGCTCATGCACATATTGCACGGTCTCGGGAAATTCAAGACCGGTGTTTATGAAGAGGACCTCCGGTCGGGAGAGGACCTTCCCGGCAAGGCAAAGGCAGGCCAGGCTGTCTTTTCCCCCGCTGAAGGAGACGTTTACGGGAAGACGGTTCTTGGAAAGATATTTCCTGATCTCGTTTATAGCCCTATTTTCCAGATCCCTCAGTGCCTCTTCATTTCCGGATAGCACATCTTCCAGAGATGCCTTTTTTTCGCTCAGGATAAAGCTGCTCTTCGTGACATCCTTGATCCGAATGGAGATCCGGCCGTCTTCTCTTTTGCGAGCCACTCCAACTCCCGAGAATTTGCCTATCTTCAAAACGAGGTTCTGGCCTTCCTCCCGGACGGACGGCCCGCTGATGATTCTCTCCTCAGAGAGCCATTTGCCTTTTATGTGGCCCTTTAATATCGAGTCGTCACAGACAACCATGCCCCTCTTTGCCCGACTGCAAAGCAGGCCCGCGCCCGCATTCTCTAAATCCAGCTTGTGGCAGCCGGAGGCAACATCAAACCAGAGAGTCGCGATGTGGCGACCTTCGAGGATCACCTGATCGCGACGATCCAATCCGGCAATCTTATTGAGCAGGATTATCCTGCCATCCAGGAAATCCGCAGAGCCATAATTCTGAATAAACAGCTCTGAGAGAAGCTCCTTTGCCGCCCTTGAGCAGAGGCGGATGTCTCCGGGCGGCGCGAGATCCATCCTGCGGCCTGGGCTATGGCAGATGGAGCACCTTTCCTCCAAAAGGGGAATGCTGCATTTTTCGCACCAGAATAGCTCGCTCTTAGCGGGAGAAAACGTTCTGCTATAGTTAATTTTATGCATGAATCAGATCTATGCTCTCCTCTGGTTCTATTTAACAACTTTCATGGGAGTCAATGGGCGGGCCGATCATCTTTGTTCGTTGAGCCATAACAGAATGTGAATATCGAAAGAGTTAAATACTATGATGATTACATTGTTATTATTAATATTATGTATAGAGAAGATCAGAAAGACGAAACGGCGCAGGGCTTTTCTGCTACCCTCAGCCATCCCCTCTCCCTGGGCCGTTTTATTTCATTTAAATCCATCTAAAGACAATTAAATCTAATTAACCACATTCGATTATTCCAGAAATTCAGGAAAAAAATCCGGCGCCCATTGGTTTGGGCGCTCATCGGCAATTTAAAACTGGGGCCACTTAGGCATATTGACATCTGTGTACCAGAAGGTGCCATACCAGGCATCTACTCCCAGATGCATATTCTCCCAAGGATAGCGCTTCTCCTTGTTTTCGTTCTTTATCACTGGATATACCTGTTCGGAATAGACAGAGTCGGAACAGATAGGCGGCAGACATCTCCTGTGCTTTTCAGGGGGAGATATAACTGTATTATTCGCTTCGCTTCCGACTATCTCGAGCTCCACCTTCTCCATGCCGGATGATGTGATCCTGGTATTGTCGGTAGTGCTTCCTACGATATCCACAACTATCGATCCCGGGCTGCCGAACGCATAGGCGCTGCACGCGGATAGCATCAGCGCTAAAGCTAATAGGATTGACCTTCTCAACACCATTCCCCTCCAGCTAACTTTCCCAATAGACATATCATATTTAACCTATGTTTTATATATACAATAAGTAGAAAAATCTTTCGGGCCTACAACATACACTTTCTTTACAATAATTGAAAAATATTTTAATCAAATGTGACAATTATGGCCGAGCAGTGCTCCTGGAATGATTTTAAAGTATAAAAAATTATTAAAAATAATACTTTTAAACTTAGGCAGTCATCTTCATGAGCTTCTTCCCGTTTTGAGACTGCTTCTCTGGTTTGGATCGGACTGGGCCTTTGTGGTCGCGCTTCCCAGAGTGAGGATCTTCGAAGCAGTGCTTATGTACGCCTGATCCTGTTTAATGAGTGATCGGCTGTATCTGGTTGGAATATATGAACTCCAAGGATAGCATAATGGCCTCTTAAAGTCGTCCCATGGCGTTTCATAGCGCTTTATCTCCCCGCAGGGCGCGCATTCCCAGCAATTGCCTCTATGGCCTTCCTGCGCAATGCTGCCTATCTGAAGATTATTGGCGGTGCTGCCCACGATATTAACCTCTACTGGTGTCCCTTCAGGCGCAATGATGGTGGTATTGTTCGCATCGCTTCCCAGGATATCTAGACCGCTGCCTTCTAGAATTGCGCTGCAATGCGCGGCCAATGCCCAGAGAAAAAATATGCTGAATAGGAAAATCCGCTTTCTCAAACCTTTCGCCCCCTTTTATAATTAATTAATAAAATGTATAAGATGTAGAAAAACCTTTTGTTGCCACGCAAAAATGTTAAATTCATCCGAGCGCTCTGGATTGCGATGAAACTGATCTATGTTGCAGGCAAAGGAGGCGTGGGCAAAAGCGTCTGCTCGGCAGCATCCGGCATCTGGAAAGCGCATGAGGGCAAAGAAACCCTTGTCTTCTCCATGGATCCGGCTCATTCGCTCTCGGATATCTTTCAAATCGACCTTGGATCCCAGCCGCGAAAGATCCGCGAGCATCTCTATGCCTATGAGCCAGATCTCGCTATGGAAGCCGGCAGCTTCTTTCGCAGATACAGAAGCATATTCACCGCCCTCTTCGGCCTCTTTGAGGTGGAGGTGAAGCCCGAGGACTTCGGCAAGATGCCCGGAGTCTCTGAACTGATCTTCATGGACAAATTAAATGATATCGCGGCAGAGAAGAAGTACGACTTCGTGATCATAGACTCGGCTCCAACAGCCATGGTCCTGCCGCTGCTGCAACTGCCGTCCATCACCACCGGCTTTGTCACAAAAGTTCTGGGCATGAGAAACCGATGGATGGGGATGCTCGATCTTTTGCAGCCCGGTTTTGGGGATCGCATTCTCTCAGAGATCCGGACGATGCGGATGAAAGCTGAGGCAATGCGCTGCGCTCTGATCGATTCGGAGGCATCCAGCATCACCATTGTCACCATCCCTGAGAAGGCGGCAGTGGAAGAGAGCCGCCGCCTGATTGAGACGGTAGAGGCTCATGGCGTTACGGTATCCACAATCATCATCAACCATGTCATCCAGGATTGCGATTGCCGCTTCTGCCGGGAGAAGAAGGCATCTCAAACCGCTTACATCCAGGAGCTGGGGGAGAGCTACAGGGAAAAGAAAATCATTATTCTGCCAGACTACGGCGGAGAGGTACTGGGAGAGGCCCTCATGAAGGTGGCAGAGGACATTTATGCTAATGATAGCGAAGTAACCGGATGAGAATTAATGTAAAACATCACCAAATTCATATATTTTGCAGTTGAAGCAAGGTGAGAGGTTTGATTATGTTCAAAAAAATTCTCGTTCCCACCGACTTTTCCAGCTATGCCCACAAGATGCAGGAATGCCTCGCCCAGATGCCGGGCATTGAAGAGATCGCGCTCCTCAATGTGGTTGATGCAAGCAATCCCATGAACCTGGAGAGAAAGGGATGGAGCTATGACTCTCTCATCGACGAGGCCCAGACGCGGCTGGCCGAGCAGGCTGGCTACCTTTCCAATCTGGTCGAAAAAGGCCTCACTGTCAGGCAGATCTTGAAGATCATTGTAGAGCCGATGAGCGGCGCGGATGGAGTGAATATGAAGAGGCTGAAGCCAGATTCGAGCCTGATCCTGATAGAAGGAGGGAGCATCGGCGAGGCCATCATCAAGACCGCCATAGATGAGAAGGCCTCGCTCATCTGCATGGGTGCACAGGGCAAAGGACTGATTGAAGGAATGCTACTGGGATCGGTCTCAACCGAGGTGCTGAGGAAAGGCCAGACTGACCTGCTCATCATCCGGCACAAGATTCTTGAGGGTGTTAGCGATAAGCCGCTCGAAGGATTCTGCCGGGACATGTTTTACAGAGTGCTGCTTACCACCGATTTCTCCCAGGCAGGCCAGGAGGCAATATCCGCGATCAAGGACCTGGCGGGAGTCAAGGAGATCCTGCTCGCAAATGTGATCGCCAGGGAGGAGGAGTTCGAGGAGGCGGCAAAGAGACTGAATCTGCTGCGTGAGGAGCTGAAAGGCCTGTGCGGAAAGATAACAGTTCACGTTTTGATGGGACAATCTGCCCAGGAGATAATCACCCTGGCGGAAAAACAGGATGTCTCGCTCATTATGATGGGATCGCAGGGAAAGAGCTGGAGCAGGCAGATTCGCGTGGGGAGCACCACCTTTGATGTGGCCCGCCTGGCTAAGAGCCCGGTTCTGGTGATCCGGTCCGTCCCATAAAAAGCGATCAAAGATGAAGGGCAATCAGGGCTATCCGCTCCAATAAGCCTTTTATCTTCTCCAGCAGATCATCCACCTCATGCCATCCCTTTCCGTTAATGCCTGCGGCCTGCAGCTATCCAATCCGATACTGCTGGCTGCAGGAATCCTGGGCACCACCGGTGCCTCTCTCTGCCGTGCCGCCAGGGCTGGAGCAGGCGGCGTGGTAACCAAATCCGTGGGATCGCTGCCGCGGGAAGGCCATCCCGGTCCCTGTATTGTTCAGGTGGAGGGCGGCCTTCTCAATGCCATGGGACTGCCCAATCCCTCCTACAGAGACTTTCAGGATGAAATTGATAAGGCGCGGGCCGGAGGAGTTCCCGTCATTGCAAGCATCTTCGGATCTTCTGCATCGGAATTCGCTCAGATCGCCCGCAGCTTGAAGGCCGACGCCTTTGAGCTGAACCTCTCCTGCCCTCATGCAGAAAAATACGGCAGCGAGCTAGGCCGCTATCCCGATCTGGTGGAATCGGTCACAGGAGCAGTGAAGGCTGCCTCGAATGTGCCGGTCTGGGTAAAGCTGACTCCGAACACCGCGGATATCGTCGAACTGGGATTGGCCGCGCAGAGGAGCGGGGCCGACGGAGTTGTAGCCATAAACACCCTCAAGGCCATGGCGATCGATATCGAAACCGGCTATCCGATCCTTGGCAACCGCTTCGGAGGCCTCTCCGGCCCGGTTATCAGGCCTGTGGCAGTGCGCTGCGTCTACGAGCTGGCCAGCCGCCTGGAGATTCCGGTAATCGGCGTGGGAGGGATCTCGACCTGGGAGGACGCCGTGGAGATGATCATGGCCGGAGCCTCAGCGGTGCAGGTAGGAACAGCTCTAGTGAATGGCTACGGAGTCTTTGAGGAGATCAAAACCGGGCTGTCCCTCTATTTAGAAAGAAAGTCACTGACACTGGAAGAGCTTTGCGGTTTAGCCGGGAGGAGAGGCTCATGAGGCCCATAAACTGCGTTATAGAAGAGGTGCGCTCTGAGGCGCCACTCATCAGAACCCTTCGGCTGGAAAAGAAGCTTGATCCGATGCCAGGTCAATATGTGATGATCTGGATCAGAGGAGTGGACGAGATTCCCATGAGCTTCTCTGGGCCGGATACCATAACTGTGCAATCTGTAGGCGAGGCTACAGCTGCTCTATTCAAGCTGGGCGCAGGAAGCACCATCGGCCTGCGCGGCCCTCTGGGAAACGGCTTCATCCTGCGGGGCAAAAAGATTCTGCTCATTGGCGGAGGAGTAGGTGCTGCACCCCTGGCATTCCTGGGCGAGAGGGCATTAGAGGCAGGCATTGATGTGGCAAGCCTACTCGGATATCGATCCGAGTCGGACCTGATCTTCCAGGATCGATTTGAGGCTCTTGGAGAGACTATCATCACCACTGACGACGGCTCTCTGGGAATAAGCGGCCGCGCTGCTGCCGGGCTGAAGGAGCTGAACCTTTACGACTTTGACCAGATCTATCTTTGCGGCCCAGAGATGATGATGTGGGACATTATCTCCCGGACGCGCGAGCATGCCAGGAAGACTCAGGCCTGCATAAACCGCTACTTTAAATGCGCTGCAGGGGTCTGCGGCTCCTGCTGTCTGGACCCGGATGGCATCAGGGTCTGTGTGGAAGGGCCGGTGATCATGGCGGACCGGCTGCTTGATAGCGAGTTCGGGCGATATAGGCGCGGCCCGACCGGAGGCAAAGGCACCTGCAGGGGATGAATTAGGGAGCAGATTAGAAGATGAGTTTGAAGGAATTAGAAGATGCATCAGATGATCAATTAGATGATGAATTAGATCAAATTACATGATGAATCCGGGGAAGAATAAATGAGTATTCAGCTAGCTGGAAGATAATGGAGAAACTGAAATGATAGTTCGTTTTCTAAAGGACGGAATAGCGCGAGGAGGATCATACAGTAAGGAGAACGGCATAATCTCCGGAGGAGAGATAATAGAAATGGATGGGCTATTTCTTCTGCCTCCCTGCCAGCCGAGCAAGATCGTCTGCGTGGGCCTGAATTACACGAAGCATGCCGAAGAGCTGAAAATGAAACTCCCTGAGGAGCCCATTTTGTTTCTGAAGCCGCCCTCTGCTATACTGCATCCGGAAGGCCATATCATCTATCCCTCATCCAGCTCGCAGGTGGACTACGAAGGAGAGCTGGCGGTGGTCATTGGAAAACGCTGCAAGAATGTCAAGGCTGCTGAGGCTGAGCAGTACATCATGGGCTACACATGTTTCAACGATGTCACTGCCCGCGATCTGCAGCGCAAGGACGGTCAGTGGACACGTGCCAAGAGCTTTGACACATTTGCCCCCTTCGGCCCCTGGATCGGAAAGACCGATCCCACAAGCGCAGATATCCAGACCAGAGTCAACGGAAAAATTGTCCAGAAATCTAATACATCCGACCTGATCTTCGATGTACCGAGGCTAGTTGAATTCATTAGCGGCATTATGACCCTTGAACCGGGAGATGTGATAGCTACGGGAACGCCCCCGGGAGTGGGTCAGCTAAAGAGGGGAGATGCAGTTGAGGTGGAGATCGGAGGCATTGGCACTTTGAGAAACTTCGTGGTATAGATGAAGCGAAGTATCGAGAAAGCAAGTTAGCCAGGCATGAAACACAGAACAGAGATCGATGGAAATCTCCCGGATTATTAAATTTTGATTTTATCTTCTATCTGCTTTTTGAGACGCTCCAGCGAGCCTTTGGTGTTCTGTCGGTTATCGCAGGGAGAGAAATCTTTGGGGCTGCATCCCGCCAGAATATCCATGACTCTATCGGCAACGCTGGAGACGCCCATCTCCTCCAGCTTTTCGAGAAAAAGCGATGTCTGTGAATTGAATTCCCGGCATTTTCCAGCATCGGATACTCCGCACTCATGCAGCTCATAAAGCCTGTCCAGCTCCTTTTGAATCTTCAGCCAATCTTCTCTGTTCATTCCTGGCGAATACATTCTCTTCGGGATTAATAAAGCGATGCCCTGGAAATCGGAAAGAAGATAAATACCCGGCGTAGAATGATTGATCCGAAGAGGCTAAATTGAATGCTATATATGAGATGAAATTTCTGGATTATGGCTGCCTGGCAGAGCTATTGAGGCTTCAAGACCTCGTCGCTGCCCTTCTTCCCTGCAAGGAGATCTTCATTCTGCATGAGGAGGAATACTTCAGGCAGGTCCTTTCTCGGGAACGTTCCGCTCTTGGCTTTTTCGCCGGAGAGCAGCTAATCGCCTTCAGCATCATTCGCATTCCCGGACTCTCCTCTGAAAACTTGGGAAGGGACATCAATCTGCAGGAAAAGGAGCTTGGCGGTGTCGCTCATCTTCAGGCGGCTGCGGTTCATCCTGCCCATCGTGGGCACGGCCTGCAGCGAAGGCTCATTCTTGCCCACCTGGCAGTGATTGAGGAAATGGGATATGATCATGCCTGCTGCACAGTGTCTCCTAAAAATCCAGTAAGCCTTGGCAATTATCTCTCCTGCGGCCTGGCAATTGAAGGGCTATGCCCGAAGAAGCATGGCTGGTGGAGATTCATTCTGCACAAAAATATGAAGAATGAGGGGGATAAGAATGAATCCTGCGCTCAGAAAGCTGTGAGCAGGATTTCGATCACAGATATTGAGGGGCAGCTAAATCTCATAAAGAGGGGCTTTAAAGGCTTCAGTATCGCCAATAAAGCTGAAGGAGCCCAGATATTCTACGGCGAATTTTAAATTTTTATCACTATTATTCTATCGCATCGCCATTGCCACCAAATCCACCAGATCGATAACCTTCTCGCCGCCGCCTCCATCTCTCAGGTTCCTGATGCAGAGAGGGCAGGTGGTGACGATGAAATCGGCATCTTTTGGGGCATCCTTTAGCCTTTTGCTTGCCATTTGAAGGGAAAGATCTCTGTACCCGGCCCGCACCCCGCCGCCGCCTCCGCAGCATCTTGCCTCCTTTCTGTTCGTTTCCATCTCTTTGAGGCGGCAGATCGCCTCGATTACCTGGCGCGGCTGCTCGTAGATCTTATTGTGTCTGCCCAGATGGCAGGGATCATGATAGGTCACCGTGAGATCTAGCGGCAATAAATCAAGCTCGGATATTTTCTCAGCCAGAAACTCCGGGACGCTCAGCAACTGAAAATTCCTGGGGTAACTCTTCTTCAGAGTAGTATAGCATCCTGCGCAGCCAGTGATCACCGTTTTCGCTCCCGTATCTTCTATCTGCCTGCAGTTTTGATCGATAAACCGACGGGCATCAAATCCGGTGCGAAGCAGCGGCGATCCGCAGCACTGCTCTTCAGGGAGAATGGTGGCTCCGAAGCGACGCAAGATGGAAAAAGTCCTGGCGGCGGTATCAGTATAGCGATATGAATTCATGCACCCCACAAAATAGACGTAATCTGCTTTTTTCGGCAGAACGGTTCCCTCCTTAAGCCAGGAGAGCCGGTCTCTGCTATCGCCGAAGGTGTTTCCGCTGGCAAAGATATTTCTGCTCAAATCCGCCTGCTGGGCGGTCATCTTTCCCTGAAGGACCAGCTCTCTTCTGGCGCTCTCAATCAGCTCGGGCGGATTTATGCCTGCGGGGCAGTTTTCCGTGCATAGCCCGCAGGTGGTGCAGCTATTGAGGCTATCGAGAACCTGCGAATCTGGAATGAGGCCGCAGGTAAGGCCCTTCATAATCATAATGCGTCCTCGAGTATTTGCCGACTCCCAGCCGGACTGCTCGAAGACCGGACAGATGGCGCGGCAGCTTCCGCATCTCACGCATTGGTTTATCGATTTGAGTGTCCGATCAAGATCCATTATAGCCCCATTTTTCATAACCCTTTATTTAATAGCGTCATCTTTCATAGCCCCATCTTTCCCGGATTTAGAATTCCCAGAGGATCCAGGGCATTTTTAATGGATCGCATCACAGAGAATGCATCAGAGCCCATTTGCTCAGGCAGATAATCGGCGCGGGCAAGGCCGATTCCATGCTCAGAGCTGACTGTGCCACCCAGCTCCATAGCCGCCCTGTGAATTCTATCCGCAGCCAGCCGCAGCTTCTGCCATTGCTCACTGCTCATGACATCGATGAAGAGGGCCACATGCAGATTTCCGTCTCCAATGTGCCCGTATTTCATAGCCGGGATATCCAGCTTTGCGGTGATCTGCTGCACTCTTTTAATTAGCGCAGGAATCTCTTTGATGGGAACACCAACATCCTCGCCTATATAAATTCGGGTCTTGGAAGGATCGAGGCGAGATATGGCCGCCCCCACCAGCCTTCTCGCTGCCCATATGCCATCCATCTGCCCGCCGGAGGCAATTCTCACGCTCCTGGCGGTGGGCCGACATATCTGGCAGATCTGTTTCGCGGCCTCGGATGTCGAGCTTTCAGTTCCATCCACCTCGAATAGGATTATGTCCCCGTCTTCAGGTATGGCGAGATGATGATCGCAGAACTTTAAAACCTCCAGAGTCGTTTTATCGAGTATCTCGCAGGCAGAGGGAGTTATGCCGCTGGAAAATATCTCTATCACGGCCTGGCCGGCAACTTCTGCCTCGTCGAAGCATGCCAGAATAAGCTTTCTGACGCTGGGCAATGGAGCGATCTTCAGGCCAGCCTGGGTGATGATTCCCAGGGTTCCTTCAGATCCGACGAAGAGACGGGTAAGATCATATCCTGCGGATGATTTGAGCACCTTTTTGCCGGTATGGATAATCCGGCCATCTGCCAGCACTACCTCCAGGTCGAGGACATAATTTTTTACCGTCCCATATTTGACTGAGCGCATGCCGCTGCTGTTGTAGGAGATCATTCCGCCGATGGTGCACATGGACAGGCTTCCAGGATCAGGCGGAAAGAAAAAGCCGTAAGGCTTCAGAGCAGAATTGAGCCTCTCTGCCACTACTCCCGGCTCAACTATGACCTGTTGGTTTCGGATATCTATTTCCAGAATCCTGTTCATTCCTGACATATCCAGTACAACTCCCCCCCTGACCGGAGAGCAGCCCCCCGCAAGGCCGGTTCCCGCGCCCCGCGCCGTAACGGCAATGAGCTTTTTGCTGGCTAATGCAAGGATGCGGGAGACCTGGCTTGCGGATTGCGGGCGCACTACAAAGTCAGGCATGCCGGAAATTTGAGATGCGTCTCCCGCATAGCAGCATCTTTCGCTCGGGGCGGCAGAGACTCTGTCTCCGGCAATCTCCTTTAGCTCTTGCGTAATATCAGTCATGGCAATTCCAAAGGCTCAACTTCATCTTTAACAGCGGCATTTCGATATAAAGATTCGCTATCTTGAAATTTGGCGCTTTTTCTTCTAATTATCATTATCATTCCTAAATGAACTCTAACCTTTTTCGAGAAAATTTGAATTTAACTATATTTATAGTAATATTAATATAGATTATATAAAATATATAAATTTAATATTGATAATATTATTAAAAATTAAGTAGTGATATTTTTAAAAATAGATATAGAATAATATTAATATCAATAATAACTATTAATATTAATTATTTAATAACTATTTGTTTATATATTAAAATATTATTCAAATATCAATTTAAAATATTAAATAAATATATTAATTGTGAATTAATATCTATTGATAATTTAATAATTTAAAATTTTCAAATTTTATAGATATACAAAATTAGTTCTATTTAGAAAGTATCATTAATTTATAATCTTATTTAAATAAATTAATTATAAGTTAAAGATATATTGATTTACTATAATTACAATTATTATTTCTGCGATGGCCTGTCTGTGAAGAAAAGATTGCATACAAATTTTAATGATATAAAATTTATAAATACTTATCTAGGAGGAAACTGCTATATGTTTGCACCCAGATTACTATTTATAAAAAAATAATGATTTAAACTCTAGCCGCAGTCAATTCTTATAGTTTATCAGAACAAGCTAGTCCCAAAATCTCATCACATGGTTAAGCCATATTTTCATCCTGAAAAGCATGAGGATTGGCGCTGGATAGAGCATATTCATATAGTGTATGGAATTATCCGCTTAGCAAAAACATGGTTTTCGTCGAGAGGTGGGAGTTTGCGCCTATGGTTTATAAGATCAGCTTGAGAGGAACCCTGATAATGCATTCATCCAATTGAAATCATTGAAAACCTGGGGATAAAAATATTCCGGGATTTTAAAATTAAATGATATAATTTATTATTTAATTTAATATAATATAAAATAATTTACAATAATTTAATTAATAAAATTGATTTACAAAAATTTGCTTATTTTGAAAATTGGTACATAATTATTGTACTTAATAAATTATTTAAATAAATAATTACTATTTATATTAATTTGTTAAATTAATTTAATTTTTATTTAATTATATAGATTAATTTTTAATTTTTAAGTAGTAAAATTTTTTAATTTTTGTATTTTTAAAATATAATATACTATTAGTATATAATACATTAATACCATATAATAATTTTAATTGATTTAAAATAGTTTTAGTTAGTTTTAATTGTTTAATTATAATGATTTTATATTGTATAATACTAACTACTATTTATTATTAATTTAAATAAAATATTAATTAAAAATATTATTTATTATTATTGATTGCGACTGTGTTAGAGCTAATTCGTTTTTCAGCCAAATCCTCTGATAAAAAGTGAGAGATAAACCAGAAAGACAGCATTGCATGTTTCATTTCTATAACGCATAAATAAACCATTCATTGATCTCATTCTGCCAGGCTCATCAGCGTGAGCAGATCCCCAGGAGCGCCTGATGATACCAGATCAAATCTCGAAATGCCGCATGACCAGACATATTCGAACCCAAGAGTAAATCATAAGCTGCAAATGCATTATATATTTATTAAGAATATTTTATTTTGCATAATGAATCATCAGAAAGCAATTGATCAAATGAAAACAATTTCATTATCTCTAAATTACATCTATAATTAAATATATCCAATATTTTTGACTCGCATCGATTTTATTTCATTGCCGAAAAATTTATATATCTTCCTTGGTAACTAACCCAAATATATTAGTTGCATCAATAATCAATCTCCGCATTCTTACCATATATCTAATCCGCCTCAGTCATGGGGCTAAAATGATGCACCAATTCGGAGCGAGCACTTGGGCAATGAAACTCCCGTAATAGCGGGCAGCTTTGCAGGCATTCGCAGGAATATTTGCAATACATAATTTTATCTTTAGAATATTGTCAGAAAAGGATCTACTGACGATGCCATGATATTGAATGAAAATATTATAACTTAATTTTATTCAGCTGACGGGAGACATAACGATAAAATCCCTGTCAAAGGAGCTAATTGAATGAAGAATGTCAGATCGCGGCTTGAGACAATTTAGAGGATTTGGGCATCTTAAATGCCATCGGCAGTCCAGTGTACCGTCTTGTAAGATACCCCAGACAGATACCACTGATTGGGAGAAAATGATTGTAGAAGAGATGATTTTATGCCTGCATTATTGACTTATCCTGGAGTTTATGTAGAAGAGATATCCAGCGGAGTTAGAAGCATAACAGGTGTTGCCACTTCAATTACTGCCTTTTTAGGCAGAGCTCTGAAGGGCCCCACAGAACCTACCTTAATCAATAGCTTTTCGGATTTCCATCGCATCTTCGGCGGATTGTGGGCTTTAAGCCCGCTAGGCTATGCCGTTAATGATTTCTATCTTAACGGCGGAGGCCAGGCAATTATTGTCCGCCTTTATCATCCTAATGACGATCATGATAAAAAAACTAAGGCCATAATTGCAGTCAATTGCTCTCAAGAATCCCAATCTCTGCAATTAGAAGCAGCCAATGAAGGATCTTGGGCAAATAGCCTTAAAGTGCGGATCACCTACCCGAATGAAGCTGTTGCCAAGGAGACAATAAAGAGCCAGGGGCTGGATAAATACAGCATAACAGAGACGGATCTGTTCAATCTGACCATCAGAAATATTGAGACTGGGGAGACTGAAACCTTCCAGAATCTCACGGTCAAAGATAGCCCCCGAAGGGTTACCGAGGTTTTGAAGAATGAATCAAAATTGCTAAGGACAACCTCGGACCTTCCAAATGAGATACCGGCTAAGCACGCCGACGCTCCTGATAAAAACAAGTCAATTTGGGATGAGAATAACCCTGAGACATCCATTGGAGTCGTAGATGCATCAAAAGCTTTTGATGGGGATGACCTGGATGCCTCGGACTACACCAAGGATTCAGCAGGCATGGATTTACTAAATAAGGTTGATATCTTCAATTTGCTCTGCATTCCCCTTGAAGCATCATTCTCGGAAAAGAATTACGTAGCCATTTATCAGAAGGCAATGAAGCTTTGTGCAGATAGACGCGCCATGCTGATTGTAGATCCTCCGAATGGTTTTTCTGCCGACAAACTAGGCGATCTGGGGCTAACCGGACCTGCGGCTCGAAATGCTGCATTCTATTTCCCTCGAATAGTGAAGGAAGATCCACTCCGAGGAAGACAGCAACGCATCTTTGCACCCTCTGGCGCTATCGCCGGAGTGATAGCAAGAACCGATTCCCAAAGAGGCGTCTGGAAGGCACCTGCCGGGGTCGATGCCGCTATCAGCGGGATTACGGGCCTTGAAGTCAATCTCAATGACGCTGAGAACGGCTCTCTCAATCCCCTGGGAATAAATTGCCTGAGGTCCTTCCCCGTCTATGGCAGCATCGTCTGGGGAGCACGGACTCTGCGCGGATCAGATCAGCTTGGAGATGAATACAAGTACATCCCAGTGAGGAGAATGGCTCTGTATATTGAGGAAAGCCTGTTTAGGGGTCTGAAGTGGGTTGTATTCGAGCCAAATAACGAATCTCTCTGGGCTCAGATCCGCCTCAACGTTGGAGCCTTTATGCACAATCTCTTTCGTCAGGGCGCCTTTCAGGGAACTACTCCTCAGAAGGCCTATTTTGTCAAGTGCGATAAGGAGACCACCACTCAGGATGATATCAATAAGGGGATCGTGAACGTAATTGTGGGATTTGCGCCCCTAAAGCCCGCAGAATTTGTAGTGATCAAGATTCAGCAGATGGCAGGAGATATACAGGTATAGGAGGTCTATATATGGCACAATTCACCGTTAATGCTACTCGGTTTGATCCGTATAAAAATTTCAAGTTCAGAGTTAAGTGGGATGGGCGCTATGTTGCCGGGATAAGCAAGGTCGGTGCCCTCAAGCGCACTACAGAGGTAGTAAAGCACCGCGAAGGAGGAGACCCAAGCACCACTCGCAAGTCACCCGGAAGGACGGAATATGATGCCATTACTCTAGATAGAGGAGTAACCCATGACAAGGAGTTCGAGATCTGGGCAAACAAGGTCTGGAATTATGGATCTGGACTTGGAAGCGAGGTCTCGCTGAAGGATTTCCGCAAGGACATCATAATCGAGGTTTACAATGAGGCCGGACAGCTGGCCATAGCATACAAAATATTCCGATGCTGGGTTTCGGAGTTTCAGGCCATGCCCGATCTCGATGCCAACGCCAATGCAGTGGCTATCCAGCACATAAAGCTGGAGAACGAAGGATGGGAGCGCGATTACGAGGTTGCTGAGCCTGCTGAGCCGAGCTTTAATGAGCCCGAGCCGTAAATAGAGATATATGCTCAATCTATCAGCATCTGAACAGCTTGATATCTGGGAAGCGGGTCTGGCAAGGTCGCCTGCCGAATGGGCCCTGCTTCTTCTCGCAAGAGCCTATCCGGATATGGAGATTGAATCACTGGCTGGGCTTTGCATAGGCCGAAGAGATGCCCTTCTCATCTCATTGAGAGAGCAACTCTTCGGTTCAAACCTGGCCTGCGTAACCTCCTGCAAAAGCTGCGGTGAAGAGCTGGAGCTGGATCTTCACTCCCGAGATATCCTAGTTCGGGACGATGTCGATCTATCCGGGCCCTTCTCATTATCAACAGATGGCTTTGAGATTGAGTTTCGGCTGCCCAACAGCTTTGATCTGCTGGCTTTGGAAGGCGAAAATGACATCTCTTCAGCGAGGAGCATTCTAATGGAACGCTGTGTGCTCAGTGCCTGCAAAGATGGACAGATGACCGGAATGCAGGATCTTCCTACCTCGGTTGGAAACGCACTATCTGAGCGCATGTCCCGGATAGACTCCCAGGCGGATATTCGATTGGAAATGAACTGTCCCTCCTGTGGCAAGAGCTGGCAGGAGATCTTTGATATAGTGAGCTTTCTCTGGAGGGAGATCTCCTCCTCTGTTCAGCACATCTTCAGGGATGTAGCTACCCTGGCCAAATTCTTCGGCTGGAAGGAGAAGGATATACTTGCCATGAGCGAGTATCGAAGGCAGATTTACCTAGAGATGGTCGATCAATGAGCGATTATCTATCAAGCCTTGCTGCCAGGAGCCTTAAGCTTACAGGAATGATCAGGCCGAGGCTCAGGTCTATTTTTGAGCCTCTAGACTTCACTGCAATCTCGGAAGAAGACTGCTTCATAGAGAATACGCCATCCAAACCTCATGCAGCTAAACAATCGTCTCATAGCCTACACCCGCCTAAATCCCCTCAATATCTATCAGATCGGCATCTATCAGATCAACATCGGCCAGATCAGCCTAAGAATCTGAATGCTGCTAAAGCAATGGATTATCCTACCGTTGTTAGGCTGCAGCTGCCAACCGAAAAGACCGAGACGAACGACCAGAAGGAAGCTGGCTGCAAAGACCTATCTGCAATTGACCGCACGGGAGCAGATAGAATTGAAGCGATGGATTTTTTGAATGGGAATTCCGAGGGATCGGCTCTTCGGCCCTTGAAGACGGAGTCAATCCAATCTTCTCATCCCAATCAGATGGCATCATCTTCGCAGGACCATCAGATGCCTCCTTCTTCGTCAGAGGGCGCTAACCGCAATGCGAATGAAAAGCTCGGACCAGACGGCCTGGCAGATTGCAGGATAAGCCCCGAAAAACCTTCACCACAAGCACATGGCCAGGAGATTCAGGATAAAGCCACCGCTCTAACAGATGAAATTGCAGGCGATACAGTGGACGAGGGCATTACAGGCGTTGAAAACCCGAATACAGAGAACTGGCAAAATCACCATTCCATTCAGATCTCTGATGCTTCTTCTCTTTCTCTGAAAAGCCCCATTCAAGCATTTTCTGGAGCAAGCCTTAGAGAAGAGCTTTCCTTGAAGAGCGATTGTTGCCGCGGACAAAATGACCATTCGCAGGAGCGTCCAAATTTGTCTTACCGGGATGCGCAAATGCCTCTGGACGAAGAAAGGCCGCAATCGGCCATTCAGTCTCATCGAGATCATTCATCATTGAAAGCGCCTGATAAAGAAAACTTAAAACGAACCGAACGGAAAGTATCAGTGCCTCCTGTTGAGAGTGCGGCAATATCCGAAAAAAAGCTCCTCCAGGGTCCAATATCGCCAATTGATTTTTTCAGAGCGGCTAAAGCTTTCCAGGGGAGCAATTCCAAATATGGACTTCCATCAAAGTCAACCGATGGTCTTTTCACGTCTGGCAGCGCCTTAAGTGAAGCAGAGACTCATACAGTAGAAATGGCCAGACCAAGGGACTATCTTCTGCCATCAGATCTTTCTTCCAGAGAGATTTCAAGCAGAGATGAGCCAGATTCACGAATTCTGCCTGGCAAGATAGAGACCGTATCACCTAATCCACATCTTCAAGATTCGCAGTCATTGAGGACAGAGGTCGCTCTGTCAAGAGACATCGAGGGAAAAAAATCTGCAGATCTTTGGCCTTCTCTGGTCCGTGAAGGGCTTTTACCATCCGGCAAGATAGAAACGACGGCTGAATCCACACCAGGAGAAGACACCTGGCCCACAGATGGCCGCGCCGAATCAAGAGAGCCTACCAGGGTGGGCTCGAACGGGATTGAGCCTCAGGAGCAAATGATCTGGCCTGAAAAGACGACTCAAACCATCAATCAGATTCATCAATTGCCCCAGTCATCGAAAGCCGCTATTTCCCAAATCGGACCCATCGAGGGGAAAAATTCCGCAAAGCTTCAGATTTCAAGGGCACGTGAAGGGCTGTTGCCATCCGGCAAGATAGAAGAGACGACTGAATCCACACCAGGAGAAGACACCTGGCCCACAGATGGCCGCGCCGAATCAAGAGAGCCTACCAGGGAGGGCTTGAATGAGCTTGAACCTGAGGCACAAACGCTCTGGCCTGAAAAGACGACTCAAACCATCAATCAGATTCATCAATTGCCCCAGCCATCGAAAGCCGCTATTTCCCAAATCGAATCTATCGGGGAAAAAAATTCCGCAGAGCTTCGGCTTTCAAGGGAACGTGAAGGGCTTTTGCCATCCGGCCAGACATTGACGACGGCAAGAGTCAGAGCGGACGAGAATTTTGATGTACAGCGGGCGAATCTATCCGCTAGAATTCATTCATTGCATCAGCCATCCTCTTGGACGAACGATGATCAAATCCAGCTCGAAGATTTGGATGACAGGATCGGCCTGTCCCTGATCAAGGATTTGCATAGTAGCTCCAATAGGATTTCATCATCTGAGAGTGATGGAGATGACCTCTTTTTGCCTTTATCCAGAAGATCTGCCATGACTAGGACCGCTCAGTATATCCTGTCTTCAGATCAGGTTATGAGGAGCAGGATGAATCAATCCCCCGATAGACAACAGAAAAATGCCTACACTATCGGCGGGATTGTGGAATCGCTAAAGAGAAGCGAAAGGACGGAAAAACAGCTTCATGCATCGCAGCCTCATGCCTACGAATCGGCGGAGAACATTGCCCTTTCTAAAAAACGGCATTTACCCCCACCTCCGGTGGCAAGAAAATTAAGAGAAGCATTCTCGGAGAAAAAGGTCGAAGAGTCTCGAGATGAGAAAACCGCTTCATCAGTGAAAGTCACCATCGGTCGAATAGAGGTGCGCGCGGCCATCACTCCGGAAAAGCCCGCAGAGAAGGCCCGCTCCAAGATTCAGATATTATCTCTTGACGATTATCTGCGCCTGCGGAATGGAGGACAGAGATGAGCAACGCACTGGCTATAGCATCAGTCACAGCCGTTCTGAAGGGCATTCTTCAAAATGCGACTACAGACATTCGGCATAATATCAATATGAAAGTCAGCCAGGTTGTAAATGTCACTGCAATATCGCCAAGCAGAATAGCAAAGCCAGATAGCGAAGAGGTGCCTCAGCTCAACATATTCCTCTATCAGATTGCCCCAAATGCTGCATTGCGCAACGTCGGCCTGCCATCAAGGAGCCAGCGAGGCGAAAGCCTGACCAATCCACCCCTTGCTCTAGATCTTTACTATCTTCTCACGGCATATGGCAAGCTTGATTTTGAGGCAGAGATTATTCTGGGCTATGCCATGCAGGTCTTTCATGAGATGCCCATCCTGAGCAGGGAGATTATCAGGAATATTCTCGTCCAGCCATCTGGTGATTCCAAGCCAAGCAATGCCCTGAAGGAGTCGGATCTCGCCGATCAGATCGAGCTAATAAAGCTCTCTCCTTTGAGCATGAATGCTGAGGAGACAAGCAAGCTGTGGACGGCAATCGGTACAGGCTACAGGCCCTCTGTTGCCTATGTGGCGTCATTGATCCTGATCGAAAGCTCGAGCCCATTGAAGCATTCCCTGCCGGTATTGACCATAGGCAAGGACGATTCCGGAATTATCAGCCGGACCGACGCCATTTCTCCCCATGCAAGCTTTCCCGTTCTGACCGAGGCAAAGCCTCCCGCCGGCCAGATAAGCGCCATGCTGGGAGATGCTCTGACCATAAATGGATACAATCTCGATGCGGCTGATGCAGCCGTATTTTTCAGAAACAGGCTCTCTGGCAAGCCTTTAAAAATCTCTGCTCTGCCAAATGCAAATCAGGATACATTAAGGGTTATGCTACCCAAAGAACCCTATCTAGAAGACCCTGCCAGGCCGGAGACAAGAATAAATCCGGATGAGGATTGGCCTGCCGGATTCTATCAGCTCTGGATGGCCTTCGGATCGGGAATGAATAAAGAGACCACCAATTATTTGGTCATATCTTTAGCTCCGAATATCACAGCGATAACAAAAAATGCCAATTCCCTGATGGATAACAAAATTGTAGATGTTGCCTTCAAGCCCGGACTTCACCAGGAACAGAGAGCATCATTGTTGCTTGGAAGCATCGAGTTTCTGCCCGATGATTATGATAAGCCAGCGTCTTCAGTTTCCAAACTAACCTTCCGATTGGGATCGATTCCATCCGGCAAATACATAGCCCGACTGCGAATAGATGGAGTTGATAGCCCGTTTGTAGACCGCAGCAGCAAGCCACCCAGATTTCTCCCAGACGCGGAGGCAATTATCTCATGAGCACCTCTCCGGATGACTGCTGGACCGAGGCAAATAAGAGATACCTTTCCGCCTCTCTTTCTCGCCTTCGGGAAATCCTTGTGAGCCATTGCAAAAAAGATGCCGAGCAAGAGGCCGCGAATATTGGAGAGCCATCAGCTCAGAATCCGGACTTGGTGGCCGGGATCGCTCCCGGTCCGTACTCCCTGGATATTCTCTGCAGCGCATTCAGTCTGACTTCTTTTGAGAGAGATATACTGCTCTTATGCGCAGGAATCGAGCTGGAATCCGATTTTTCCTCAATCTGCGCCTCAGCTCAGGGCAATCATTCTCGGCCCTATCCGACCTTCGGCCTGGCGCTTGCTGCTCTGCCGGATGCCCATTGGAGTGCGCTAACCAGCGCATCTCCATTGAGGCGGTGGAGAATGATTGAGATTGATCCCAATGAAGCCCTGACCTCCAGCCGGCTGAGAATTGATGAAAGCGTGCTGCACTTTCTGGTGGGAATCAGCTACAATGATGAGCGGCTTGCCGGGCTGGCCAGGCCTCTGGGCGCAAGGGCAGATCTGGCACCGTCGCACAGATCTCTGGCGGATAAGATGGCGCAGGCATGGTCGAAAGCGGCAAAAAAATCGGCTCTGCCTGTACTGCAGCTCTGCGGACCGGAGGCCGAAACCAAGAGAGACATCGCCTCTGCCGCATGCAGAATTCTCAGCCTGAATCTGGATATTGTGACGGCAGCATCCATTCCGACCGATGCTGGGGAGCTATATACTTTCGTCCGGCTGCTGGAACGAAAGTCTGCGCTGCATGCTGGCGCTATCTTCCTTGACTGCGAAGAGGAGGACCCTGCCAACCTGGCAATGGCGAGATCGATAAAGCATCTCTTGAGCGATATCTTATGCCCGCTGATAATCTCCACCAGAGGAATGCGCCCGGAGATCGTGAGCCGCGTGAGCCTCTCCTTCGAGGTCTCCAGACCGAAGCCTGACGAGCAGCGCTTGATCTGGCAGTCCTATCTTGGAGAGGCAATCACAGGGATGAACGGCCAGCTTGATGCTATTCTCTCCCAGTTCAATCTGGGCGCCGGCGCCATCAAGAGCATCTCTGAGGATGTGCAATCCAGGATGATGCTTGATAATAGCTCCGCTACAAGCCAGGCTGATGAACGCCAGGACAGCTCACTCAAGGCGGCCCTGTGGGATGCCTGCCGGAGAGTCTCTAGTTACCGCATGGATGACCTGGCCTGGAGGATAGAACCGGCAGCGTACTGGGATGACCTGATCCTTCCCGATCATCAGCTCCAGGTGCTGCGGAGCATAGCCATGCACGTTAGAAACAGGTCTACCGTTTATGAGGCATGGGGCTTTGCCAGAAAGAACTCGCAGGGAATGGGCATCAGCGCCCTTTTTGCTGGTGCGAGCGGCACAGGAAAGACAATGGCCGCCGAGGTTCTGGCCTCGGAGCTACGCCTCGATCTCTACAGAATTGACCTGTCATCCGTGGTCAGCAAATACATCGGCGAGACCGAGAAGAACCTTAGAAGGGTCTTTGATGCTGCCGAAGAGGGCGGCGCCATCCTGCTCTTCGATGAGGCGGATGCGCTCTTCGGCAAGCGCAGCGAGATCCGGGATAGCCACGACCGCTATGCCAACATAGAGGTCAGCTACCTCTTGCAGAAGATGGAGGCCTACCGGGGCCTGGCGATACTCACCACCAATATGAAGAACGCCCTGGACACGGCATTCCTGCGGCGCATAAGGTTTGTGGTGCAGTTCCCGTTCCCGGATTTTGCAGAGCGCGCTCTGATCTGGAAGCGAATGTTTCCTGACGAGACGCCCACACAGGGTCTCGATTTCACTAAACTCTCCCGCCTCAACGTGGCAGGAGGCAACATCAAGAACATAGCTCTAAATGCGGCTTTTCTAGCGGCGGACGCCGGTGTTCCCGTGGGGATGGCACATATCAAGAGAGCGGCTTCTGCTGAGTATGCCAAGCTCGACCGGCCGCTCACGGAAGCTGAGATTGGGGGGTGGCTATGAAAGTAGAGCTGCACATTGAGGAGCTGGTTTTGCACGGATTTGCCCCTGAAGACCAGGATCGCATCGGTGAGGCAGTGGAGAGAGAGCTGGAGAGCCTGCTGGTGGAGCCAGGCTTGCCATCGCTGAATAACGACCTTGAGATTGGGGACATGGATGCAGGGGAGATCGCACTTGCCAGAGGGGCTAGACCGGAAGCGATAGGCGCACAGGTAGCTAGGGCGGTATATAGGGGGATGAGGAGATGAGAGGCAAAACCATGATGGATACCAGAAAAGATGCATTGCCTAAAGAAGCTCATTTCTTCAGCACAATTCGATCCAGCTTCGAAGCTCCGCGGCGAAAAACAGAGGCCAGAGAAGATATCCTCCAACAGAAGTCGGCGCAGGGATGGGGCCATAATCTGGCAAAGATCTCAATAAATTCGCCATTAAGAGCAGGCAGAGTGCTTGCCGGATTGCATGCCAGGCTTGCCATCAGCCAGCCGGGTGATGAGCAAGAGGTGGAAGCGGAGCGGATAGCAGATCAAATAATGACAATGCCTGAGACAATGGTGCAGCAAAACCCCCTGGTCTTCAGAGAGGAAGCAGCCATACGGCAGCCTTGCCCCTGGTGCAAGAGAGACAAAGCAGAGACACCTAATGCCCTGTCAATCTCTAGGTCATCAGCAAGGTCCGGCTGCCGCCAGGATGTGCTGCCTATTGTTCATGAGGTCTTAAATTCACCGGGCGAGAAGCTCAATGATCGGGCGCGAATGTTCCTTGAGCCGCGTTTTGGGCATGACTTTAGTATGGTGAGAGTTCATACCGATGCGAAGGCGGAAGAGTCGGCTAAATCCTTGAATGCACTGGCTTACACCGCTGGCGCGAATATGGCATTTGCTGCCGGCCAGTATGCACCAAATACGGCGAGAGGCATTCGATTGCTGGCGCATGAACTTACGCATTACCTCCAGCAGCAAAACGAGGAAAGCGGAACTCTTCCGAATGGCAGCTTCCAAGGTAGCAGAAATGATGAATATGAATCGCTCTGTCCCCTTTCGCAGAGAAGGGTAAGCTGCAAAGCTGCCGGAGGGCCTCTTATTGCCAGGCAGTCTGGAAAAGGGTGCGCCTGTTCTCCGCAGTCGGTACTCAAGGCTTCGGTCGGCGCAAATGGCATGTTCCCGAGCAATCAAAAAACTCAGGCCCTCAGGCTTTGGGATTATGTAGTCTACAGCGATCATGTGCGTCTTGGCAACCGCAAGATCTCCGAGGGCGTTGTAATTGGAAGCTGGCCCTGGATGACCAACAATCCCGGCGATATAACTGTCGATGTGCATCCTAGAATGCAGAAGCCAGGTCATCCATCTGCAGGCTACTGGCAGAATGTAAGGGCTTGGGGCTCGCCGGCAAAACAGGGTCCAACTCCAGATAATATGAGCCCTGTGTCAGGCGACCGTGGATTAAGTCCGGATAATACGGCAGTAGAGGGCTTTGCCGCGCGCAAGGACCTTGCCATTTTTGTAGATTTGCAGAGAGGGCGGCGCGCTTTGAAGGAATGGGTGCAGAAATACTCTCCAAAAGCAACGCTTAAAAACTACGTTTCGGGAATGCATCTAGGACCCATAGAGACACATACAAGTGCCGATGATCCTGAGAAGTACTGGAAGTGGATGCAACAATATCTGTCTAGTAAAAAGTATCCTTCGAATTATGTCACAATAACAACAGTCGAGGCGGTAAAGGATGATGAATGGAACGACGTTCTGGATGCTTTTGGCTTTGTCGAAGGATTTTACAGCTGCCGTCCGGTGGCCGGCACGAAAAATAAATTTCAATATGTTGAGAATAAGGGCATCGTCTATCGGTGCAGCGGTCGTGATCCGATAGATGTAGATCCTGCATTCAAGGACCATGAGTATGTTAAGAAGATGCCGGAGACCACCCCACCGGAGATCAGGCTGCTATTGGGTTGTGTCGATGAATGTCCGACAGACTCCTGCCAGACTGATCAAGAACAATCCTCTAGCCCTACCGAATCCCAGGGCGCCAGTGAAGATACATCAAGTACATACACAGGTGGCGCTGGCGGTGCAGGCGGCGATAATAGTCGCTCCAATGAAAGCGGCGGCTCGAGGGGTTCGGGCGGAGGCACATGATTCAGAGATTGATGAATTGAGCTAATTCGAGGACACTAATTATGACCACATTCACCCAATCCCCCAAGATACAGAAAGGGGCCATCATGGTAATCGACCCCCAGAATCCCCAATCCAGCACCATCGTCTTTCAGTACAACCCTGATACCATGACCCGCAGCCTCAAAGCCCAGACTGCAGGAATGGAGAGCGCCAACCGAACCGAGCCCATGCGCTTGAAGGGCGCACCCGTGGAGACCATCAGCCTGAGCGTGGAGATAGATGCTGCCGATCAGCTGGAAGGAGGCATGGCAATAGCCACAGAGATGGGGATCTATCCCCAGCTGTCTGCCTTGGAGATGCTGGTCTATCCCCCCAGCTCTACGGTGATTGCCAATGCCGATCTGATCGCCTCCGGAACCATTGAGATTGTGCCTCCGGAGGCGCCCATGACTCTATTCATGTGGGGAGCCAACCGCATCCTTCCGGTCAGGCTGACCGATTTCACCATCGCCGAGGAGGCCTATGATGTCAACCTCAATCCACTCCGGGCAAAAGTCTCATTGAACCTTCGGGTTTTAAGCTACAATGATCTTCCCAGGGACAACCCAGGATACAATTTCTTCATGGCTCACCAGGTGGCCAAGGAGGCCATGGCCAGAATCGGCATGATTGGCAGCTCGTCTGCGGCTTCGGCTGCCGCATCGGCTCCGGCTCCAGGCATCTCCGGCTCGGTCAGCTTCTCGATATCTGGAAGCTTCAAGGTGGGATAGGCGATGTTCGATAAAAGCAGCCGCTATTCCTCTGTGGAGGATACCAGCATCGCAGACAGCAAAGGGCGCATCGTCACCTACAAAAAGAGACGCTTTTTGCCGCAGGGCGAGGAGATGCCGCTCTTGGTCGAGGTCACCTTCGTTCAAGGAGATCGCTTGGACCTGATTGCTTCCCGAACGCTGGGCGATCCGGAGCAGTTCTGGAGGATCTGCGACGCCTGCAATGCTAACAACCCATCTGAGCTCTCTCTGCCCGGACGTACGCTCCGGGTGCCCCTGCCCCAGTTCTGATGGAGGATTAATGAGCCTGCCTGGAATTCTGTTCACCCTGCTTGCCGGTGAGAATATCCCGCAGCCCGCCTCGCCAGCGATCATGGAGGCTCTGGAGAGCATCGAGGTTACTCATAGCGACGAGGCACACTCCGGCTTTCAAATGACCCTTCAAGCAGGACGGCAGGCCAGAAACGGCCTGCGAGATTATCCACTGCTGAAAGATTCCACTCTCAACCCCTGCAGCCGGGTGATAATGATAGTCACCTTCAAAGGAAGGTCATATGTCATCATGGACGGCATAATCACCACTCATGAACTGGCTCCGGGCAACGAGCCCGGTTCTTCGACGCTGAGGATCACCGGCGAGGACATCAGCCTGATGATGGACCGGGAGGAGAAGTCAGCGCCGCATCCTGCCCAGGATGAGGCTGCCATAGCCAGGAATATCATCTCCAGCTATGCCAAGTACGGCATGACCGCCGATGTCAGGAATCCTCCCATCAGCGATTCACCCACTCCGAACGAGCGGGTGCCGATCCAGCAGGGAACGGATCTGGAGCACCTGAAGGCGATGGCAAATCGATATGCCTACGTCTTCTATGTGATACCAGGACCTGTGCCGCAGAGCTCTATAGCCTATTGGGGTCCGCCCCGGAGGGATGACCCGACTCAGCCAGCGATCTTCGTCGGAACGGGCCCGGAGTCCTGCGTCGATTCGGTCAGCTTCCAGAACAACTCTCTGGCAGCAGTGCGAGTGCAGGGCGCAGTTCAGGATAGGGCAACCAACCAGAGCCAAAAGGTGCAAAACAGCTCCCCTGCCCAACCATCTCTATCCAGCCAGCCGGCCTTAGAGACCCAGACCTGCATCCGCAAGAAGATTCTCCGGGGCCAGGAAGGACTGAACAGCTCGCAGGCAACTGCCAAAGCCCAGGCAATGTCCGATTCCTCCAATAACGCAGTCTCTGTCCAGGGGGAGCTGGACACCCAGAGGTACGGCAATCTGCTCCAGGCACGAGGGGTTGTAACTGTTAAAGGAGCAGGCTACTGCTATGACGGCTTGTATTATGTCAAAAAAGTGACCCACATCATCAGCCGAGGGTCCTACAGACAGCGCTTTACCCTGACCAGAGATGGCCTGGGATCAACTGTGTAAGTGATAAGATGACGACTCTCTTCTTCGGAAAATATAGAGGCAAGGTCAAGGACAACGAGGATCCCATGAAGATGGGACGGCTTTTGCTCAGCGTACCATCGGTTCTGGGCGATTTGACCTCGAGCTGGGCCATGCCATGTGTTCCTTTTGCCGGCGATGGGGTAGGCTTCTTCGCTCTGCCTCCTGTCAATGCCAATGTCTGGGTGGAGTTTGAGGGCGGCCAGCCCGATTATCCCATCTGGACGGGATGCTTCTGGGATAGCGGAAAGATCCCTCTGCCGTCAGCTGATTCCAAGGTGAAGGTGATAAAGACCGACTCGGCGACAATCACCTTTGATGACGGTAAGGGCAGTCTGACCATTGAGACCAAGCAGGGCGTGAAACTGAACATGGACAGCAAAGGCATGGATATGAACAACGGGTCCGGAGGGAGCATAAAGCTCGCATCAAGCAAGGTCTCGATAAACGACGGGGCCCTGGAGGTAATCTGATGCCCGGCTTTCTGGTTACCGTGGGATCCACTGTTATCTGCCCGCACGGCGGACAGGTGTCGATCATCTCCAAAAATACCAGGGTTCTGGCTGGCGGCCAGCCGGTGTCAACCTCAGCAGATACTTTCTTGATAGCAGGCTGCCCATTTACGATACCTCCATCAAAGCCTCAGCCATGCATCAAGGTCCAATGGCTGATGCAGGCCACAAGAGTCAAGGTCGGCGGTCAGCCGGCGATTCTCCAGGACAGCACCGGCATGTGCAGCAGCCCCGAACAGATACCTCAGGGGCCGCCGAGCATCATAGTCACTCAAACCAGGATCAGGGGAGAATGATGCAGATAGATTATCCGTTTCATATCAGCGGCAAAGGCCGGACTGAATTGGCTTCTGAGGACAAGCATATCCGCGACCTCATTGAGCAACTCCTTTTCACTGCTCCCGGCGAGAGAGTCAACAGGCCTAGCTTCGGGACGGGCTTAATGCAGCTCGCCTTCGCTCCAAACAGCCCTGATCTGGCCAATGCTACTCAGTTTCTCGTTCAGGGTGCCCTTCAGCAATGGCTCGGAGACAGGATACAGATTGAAGCAGTAAGAATTGATAGCCAGGAGTCCAGCCTGAATATTACCGTTCAATACCTCGTCAAGAAAAGCCAGCAGCGACGGATGGCACAGCTCTCCAGGAGCCTATGAGATGGGACTCAAATATTCCAGTCATAACCAGAAACGGAGGTCAAAGATAATTGAACATCCTTTTCTCACTGGAATCGATTACCTGGAGGTATCCCCGGATGATCAGCACAAGCTGCTCTTGCATTTCATTGCCAAGAAGAATGGGAGCAGCATTCCCTCCGAGCTCTTAGAGCCGACAATTTCCGCATCCAAGATAAAGATCGAAGGCGGCGTCCAGAGCAAAAAGGTCAGAGTTGATCGAGCAGTTGCCGATAAGAGCGCCGCAGAAAATGTCCTTGTCATCTGGGTCAGAAATTATGATGAACAGTCGGATGGCGTAGGCGATTTCAGCACATATACTCTGAGCCTGGCAAATGTGGCAAACGCAGATCCGATGCTCTCCAGTGTCGATTTTTCCTTTAAGATCAATTGCCCGAGAGTCTTTGACTGCAAAACGGATACCACAAACGCAGCTGATGAGGTGTATGGGCCCCGGATAGATTATCATTCAAAAGACTATGCATCTTTTCGCAGGCTGATGCTTGATCGGCTGGCCATAACCATGCCGGGCTGCAAGGAGCGCAATCCTTCCGATCTGGTGATAGCCATAATAGAGCTGCTGGCATATGCAGCAGATCATCTGAGCTACTACCAGGACGCTGTGGCAACAGAGGCCTATCTCGGCACTGCCAGGAGACGGGCATCCGTGCGCCGCCATGCCAGAATTCTCGATTACCAAATGCACGATGGCTGCAATTCCAGGGTCTGGATAGCCATTGATCTGGATGGGGGATCATCCTCAGACGGAATAAAGCTGTTTGGGCCGGGGAGGCTGGAAAGCGATGATGTTCAAGGCCAGCCAGCTGGCAGAGGATCCACGCTCTGGCCGCTGGGAGAGCGTCCAGGAGATGCCTTTCTTACCCGGGTTGAGGGCTTGCCGGCGGACAGAAGCCTGAATTTCGCCCAATTTGAGCAGGCCATATCCGAAGGAGCTGTGGTATTCGAGATAATGCATGAAATTACTCTGCGCTCCTCCAGAAGCAGGATGAATTTCTACGATTGGGGTGAGGACGACTTCTGTCTTCCAAGAGGGGCAACCAGTGCCACCCTGCGCAATAGCGAGAGGAGAATCAGAGAAGGCGACCTCGTGCCTGGTGACGTGCTGATCTTCGAGGAGGCTCTGGGACCCTCCACAGGGGACCCCAACGATGCGGACCGCTCCCACAGGCACGCGGTGCGCCTTACTGGGGTGGAATTCGAGCGCGATCCCCTCCTTAAAGAGCATATAATTGAGATCCGCTGGGATGACGAAGACGCTATGCCCTTTGATCTGTGCATATCCAATTCCTCCCTGAACCTTTCGGGAAATTCCTCAGCCATCAGCCTGGCCAGAGGCAATGTCGTTTTGGCAGATCAGGGATTGACGGTCAGAGAGATTCTTGACCGACCGCCGTCGCAGGGTCGCTATTATCCCAGGCTGAAATATGGGCCGCTTACAATGCATGGATATTCCAGAGATCGACTGGGAAGGCAAGTGTCCGGCCAGGACGGCAGGCCGGCTCCCTTCGATCCCGGCGCATGTGCAGCCAATGCCATGTGCTGGAAGATGAAAGACGTGCAGGCGGCAGCGAAACTTGCAGATCTGGGAAGAGGGCAGCTCTGGCTTGCTCAAAGGGATCTGCTCAGGAATGATCGTTTCGCTCTGGATTTCGTGGTCGAAAGCGAGCAGGATGGTTCATCCTATCTGAGGTTTGGCGATAACATTTGCGGCATGAGGCCGACAGGAGAGCTGACTGCCATTTACCGCGTAGGCAACGGCTCTGGCGGCAACATTGGGGCGGCAGCCATCTCTCATGTCTTCCTCTATCCTCTCCAGGCGGATGGCGATCGCGGCCTTCAGGGAATCAGGGTGAGCAATCCTCTGCCAGCCAGGGGCGGCCAGGATCCGGAGTCCATCGATCAGGTTCGCCTTTATGCTCCCCAGGCGTTTCGAACCCAGGATCGTGCAGTAAATGAAAGCGACTATGCGGAAATGGCCCAGAGGCATCCGGATGTTCAGAAGGCCATAGCCAGCTTGAGATGGACCGGAAGCTGGTATACCATGTTCATCACTGTGGACAGAAAAGGCGGAAAGCCAATCGATCAGGACTTCAAGGATCAGCTGAGCGTCTTCATGGAGCGATTCAGCCTGGCGGGAATTGATCTGGAGATAGTTGAGCCCCAGTTTGTTCCTCTTGATATCCTGCTTACAATCTGTGTAAAACAGGACTGCATCCAGTCTGATGTTCTCAAAGCGCTCATGGAAGCATTCAGCAACCAGAGGCTTGCCGACGGGAAGCTGGGCTTCTTTCATCCTGATAACTTCACCTTCAACCAGGATCTGCACCTCAGCCAGGTGATATCTCTCGCCTGCCAGGTTCCAGGAGTGAATTGGGTGGACGCCAGCGATAACGGAACAAACCAGTTTCAAAGGATGGGCCAGCCATCAAACGGCGAGATAAGATCGGGAGTTATTGAGATGCAATCGAATGAGATTGTGCGGGTTGAAAATGATCCAAGCAATCCGGAGAGGGGCATGATCAGGTTCTTCATGGCAGGTGGCAAATGAGCGATCAGTTCTGCAACCAGAGCCTGGATTCGGACCGCTGCTGCCAGGACGATCTGCCTGATCCGGTCATAGAAAACCGCCCTGGAAAGAGCGCTCTCGATTACAGAATAGGCACATATGGCACTTTCTTCAAGCGCATGTTAAGATCGCTGCCAAAGGTCGAGATCTCTTCAGGCCAAAATGCCGGCTTTCATCCCCTGGCCGCCCTGGGCACCAGGGAGCTGGATGATCCTGCCATAGCTATTCTGGATGCGTGGGCGGTGACGCTAGATGTGCTCAGCTTTTATCAGGAGCGCATAGCCAATGAGGGTTACCTGCGCACCGCCACAGAGCGCAGATCCGTAATGGAGCTGTCCAGAGCCGTGGGATACGAGCTTTCCCCCGGAGTTGCCGCCAGCACCTATCTGGCCTTTGCGGTTGAGGATCTGCCCGGGTCTCCGGGAGCGGCCACAATTCCCAAAGGCACCAGAGTTCAGAGCATACCTGGCCAGGGACAGCTTCCTCAGATCTTTGAGACAAGCTTTGAGATCACAGCCCAGGCCAAATGGAACTCGCTGAGGCCAAGAATGACCCTGCCTCAGCCATTGGATTCGAAGGTGTCTCCGATCTACATAGATGGTCTTGATAGCGATCTCAAGAAAGGGGGGTATATTCTCTTCATAATACCGACCAGCACCGGAGTGAAGGCCGTTGCCAGGATGATCAAGAGCGTCAATGTTGAGGAGAAGCTCAAAAGGACCCTGGTAGACCTGGTAGAGCTGCAAGACAATAACAAAAAGCCGTCAGGATACTCAGTCTTCAAGCCGGGCCGCGATGATCTGAAGCCATTGAAGAGCATCCCCCTGAACAGCGATACCGTTGAGACGGAAATCCTGCACAAAGCCTGGGAAGAGAAGGACCTTACAGCTTTTATCGCCATTCAGGGATGGGACGAGAAAAGGATGATGGATCACATCTCCAGTATGGCGACCAGGACCGTTTCGCAGGCAAGCTCGAAGGTGAATATCAAGACAGTGGACACAGATGTGGCCGTTAAAACCGATAGTAAGCTAATGAAAAGCGCCAAAGATGAAGCGGAGGCCAGTACACAGGAATCGGCTCCTGCATCCGGCCTTTATGCCTTTCGGGTTCAATTGGGGCCCTTTGGCCATAATGCTCCAAGATGGGACTCTCTTCCGGTAAGCCTTCGAGCTGTGACTGTGGATAACGGCGGGGTCATTGCCTATCCGTATAACTGGGACAGCCCGTCGATCTCTATCATTGAGACAACTGAGGTGGAAAATAGGGATACAAAGAAGCGAGCCACTTATCCCGATGCAGATTTCTTCCTGGAGAGAACTCTCCCGGATCTCATGAAGGATGATTGGATCCTGCTGAAAAATTCCGGAGATCCCTTGCCCTGTCAGATAAGCTCCGTGGTGGAAAGGTCTCTGGCAGATTTCTCTTTGAGCGCCAAGGCCACAGGAGTCACCCTGAAGTATCCGATCCAATGCGAATGGTTCAAAGCGGAAAGAAAGGAAGATATTTCATGCTTCAGGCTTCGCTCGACCACCATCTTTGCCCAAAGCAGGCCTTTGCAGCTTGCGCTACTGCCCATTGAGGATGACATAGGCGCGGGCACGGCTGAAGAGAGCCAGATCACCCTGGATAGAATGGTCATGGGCTTGAACCCAGGTCAGGCAGTGGCGGTAAGCGGCGAGTGCCGTGATCTGGAGGGTGTGATCTTCACAGAGGTTGTTCTCTTAACGCAGATCATTCATAAAGATGGCTTTACCACCCTATTCTTTGAACCAGAGCTGGAACACAAATACATCCGCAGCACATTGACTATCAACGGCAACCTGGTGGCTGCCACCCACGGTGCCACAATTCATGAGGTTCTGGGCAGCGGCAACGGATCTCAGGCCAATCAGAAGTTCATTCTCAAGAAACCGCCCCTCACATATGTGCCTTCATCAAACAGTGCTGGAAGAGAAAGCACTCTTAATATAAGCGTCAATGGCATTGCCTGGAAGGAAGTTTCTCAGCTCTATGGCCTGAACGGCCAGAGCGAGAGCTTCATGGTCAGAATCGGCGATGACCAGAAGGCTACTGTCATATTCGGCGACGGTGAGATTGGCTCTAGGCCTGCAACCGGGACTGAGAATATAGTTGCAGCCTACAGGAGCGGCATTGGTAGGGCCGGAATGCTGGAGAAAGATAAGCTGACTCTTCTGCCGGCCCGGCCTCTAGGAATTTCAAGCGTCACCAATCCCCTTGCAACCAGCGGGGCAAACGAGCCTGAGAGCCGAGACCAGGCGAGATCAAATGCTCCCCGGAGTGTCCAAATTCTGGAAAGGATTATCTCCCTTCAGGACTTTGAGGACTATTCCCGGACATTTCCAGGCATCGGAAAAGCAAGAGCGGTGACATTTAATAGCGGGGAAGCGAGAATCGTGCATATAACCGTAGCCGCAGCTGAGCCGATGTCGGCAAGCGGCTCGTCTTTCAGCCCTGCCACCCATTTGGTCAGCAAGAGTTCCCTGCTCTACACCAATTTGGTCAAAGCAATCAAAGCGGCAAGCGATTCGATTCAGCAGTTTGTAGTTGACACCTATCAGCCTCTTTTCTTCAACCTCTCAGCCAGACTGAACACAGATTTGAGGTATGATGCCCAATCAGTTCTGGCAGAGGTGGAGGGAGAACTCAAAAAAACCTTCTCCTTTGATAGCAGGGATTTCGGACAGATGGCAACGGCTGCTGAGGTCATAGCGGTAATGCAAAAGGTGCCTGGCGTAGTCGCCGTCTACCTTGACAAGTTCTTCATCATGGTTGCAACCGACACGGGAACGGCAAATGGATCATCAGAAGAGATGGCCCAGGGCAAAGCAATCCTTTCGAGCACCCTGAAAAAATCGATGGCTTCCAGGAAACTTCGATCAGATTCTGTTATGGATTATCAATCCGTTGGATTTGATGCCGTCCTGCAGGCAAGAGATGCAGAGCTTGTGGGTGAAAAATGGAGGCTGGCAGAGCTCTTGCTGATCAATCCTCTGGGCATAGACCTTAAGGCGGTGCAATCATGAGCAATATTAAACAGCGCCTTTACGACCTCCTCCCGGCAATCTATCGCATTAAGGATGCTGAGAACGGTCAGCCGCTGGATGCTCTGCTGGAGATCATAGAAAGGGAATACAGGTTAATAGAATCGGATATCGATGGACTTTACGATAACTGGTTCATAGAGACCTGTGATGAATGGACAGTGCCATACCTCGGTGACCTGTTGGGTGTAAAGGGACTAGCGCCACTGGATGCTACAGGCTTCAGCCAGAGGGCCTACGTTGCAAATGCTCTCTCTCACAGGCGTCGCAAGGGGACATCTCTGGTCCTGGAGCAGGTGGCGAGGGATATCACCGGCTGGCCAGCCAGGGCAGTGGAATTTTACAGGACTATCGCAGTAGCTCAGAACCAAAACCATGTTCGCCTCTCATCTCCTGCGTTCCTGGATCTGAGCAGCTGCAGAAACCTCGAGCATCTGGATGGGCCTTTCGATACAGCCGCTCATGTCGTGGATGTGCGCCGCATCTCTACTGATGGCGGAAAATACAACATCAAAAATGTCGGCCTGTTTCTCTGGCAGATGCAGAGCTTCCCGGTTATAAAAAGCACAGCCTGCCGCTACAAGGAAGGCAGGTACTGGTTTCATCCTCTGGGCTATGATATGCCTCTTTTCAACAGGCCAAAGACGGCTCTTCAGGCAGATCAGTCCACCGATGAGATCAATGTTCCAGGTATGCTCAGCAGAATGGATCTGTATGAAGACCTTGAGTCATTTAAGAGGAGCATATCGGATGGAAAAGATGGGGTCAGCAAATATATGGCAGACCAGCCCTCCTTGCAGATCTTCCTGGACGAACAATCCATATCGCCAGAGGAGATTGTCATCTGCAACCTGGAAGACTGGGATGACCCGATTTTGCCGCCTGATGGCTCATCAGGAGCCAGAGTAGCTGTTGACCCGGAGATGGGCCGGCTGGCGCTGCTCGACAAAAGTCCGCCCGGCCTCGTCCAGGTCAGTTACTCATATGGTTCTGGCGGCGATATTGGCGGAGGGCCTTACAATCGCAGGGAGTCGATGCAAAGCTGGCTGGAGGCACTCAGAGGCGTGGAGGATATCTGGGTGCGAGGCGTCAGCCAGGAAAAAAATGCCATCGAAAATGGCGCAGATACTTCTCTGGAGAAGGTCATTGAGCAATGGAATGAATATCCCGGTACCGATAAACCCCACGTCGGAATAATCATACTGATGGACAGTGGCAGCTATGAGCTTCAAACCCTGCAGACAATAGATATTCCTGAAAACAGTAGGCTGGGGATAGTCTCGGCATCCTGGCCGAAAATGACAGTGTCTGAGGATGCGCAGTCTCTAATTGATTTTCTGGTGCTGGATGGCCAGAGGCCCCACCTGAAAGGAGATATCTACATCAGAACGCCGGTCTCAAAGGAGAGCGCGGGAGAGCTGTACCTGAACGGCCTTCTCATCGAGGGCAAGATACGGGTTCTGGCCAATAATCCTGGAAGCCTGCAATTGACAATGGATCACTGCACACTTGTTCCTGAAAATGGCGGAATCAATGCTCGGGGCATTGGAAGGCTGAATATTAAGATGGACCGCTGCATCTGCGGGCCGGTATCGCTTGAGAGCAACGCAGCATCCCTGAAAGCTTCAGGGAGCATAATAGATAGAGGCAAATCGATAGATTTTGCCTTCGACGCTCCCGAGGTTGATCTCTGTCTGGAGGAGTGTACAGTCTTGGGCGCTGCGCAGGCGAGAAGCCTTCTGGCCAGCAACTGCATCTTCACAGACAGGGTGTCCATTGAGAGACAACAGGTCGGATGTGTGAGGTTCTGCTATCTGCCGAAAAGCTCGCGGGCTCCCAGGAGATACCGCTGCCAGCCGGAAATGGCCTTAGCCGCATCCGATGCCTGCCGAGAGGAGGGCAGGGCAGCAGAATCAGAGGATAGCATCAAAGCAAGAGTTGCTCCGGTTTTCCGGTCGGTTCATTATGATCATTTGAGATACTGCGAGCTGAGCTCGCTATCCGCAGAAGAGATTCTGAAGGGATCTGAGGACGGTTCAGAGATGGGCGCCTTTTCCTGTTCGAAGCGTCCCCAAAGGGAAGAAAATCTGCGGGCCTGCCTGAAAGAATACCTGCGCCTGGGGCTGGATGCAGGGATAATCAAAGTCTGATTACGGGAGGAAAGAGGATGAAGGGAGATTTTTCCAGGTTCACATTTGATCTGAAAAAGCATTATTGTGGGGTGAAGATGCAGCAAGGCAGGGTGCTGCTGGATTCCGATTGGAATGAGCAGGCCGATATCATCGATCACCTTTCTGAAATCAAATCAAAGGATATCATAGGCCGCTCAGGTGGACCGATAGGTCAGATCGGATTTAACATAATCCAGACGGAAGATGACCTCACAACAGAAGAGTGGAATCAGATTGAGTTGCAGAGCCCTCTGGGCAAGGATATGAGAAAAAAGATCGACAACGTGAATCCTGGCGATTTTCTCATATCTGCAGGAAGATACTACGTCGATGGGATAGTCTGCGAGAACGAAAGAGCTCTGTACTATTCCGAGCAAGAACACCTTCCCAAGCTCCTCAACGACGTCACCAACTATGAAATTGAGAGGATGTTTTTTCCCTATATCGTTTACCTCGATGTCTGGAAGCGTCATGTATCAGCCATAGAAGACCCGGAGATTCGAGAGACCGCTCTGGGAGGTCCTGATACCGCTACCCGCGAGCAGACGGTCTGGCAGGTCAGAGCAGTTATGCCAAGAATGGAGTACCAGGACGGCTGCATAGATGTATCTGAGATATTCCCATCTCTCAGCACCGGCCGTCTGAATGTGAGGCTCTCCACTTCTGCATCTGCATCCAAATCCAGCAAATGCAGCATGGCACCGAGCGGCGGCTACCAGGGGCTTGAGAACCGGCTGTATCGAGTCGAGATTCATGACAGCGGACAGCCATTCGGATGGCAAGTGAACATGGCAGGCAGGGAATTCCTCGGATATCCGGATAATTCAGGCATCTATCAAATTGAATATCCCCAACCCTCTGGCGATGAGATCCTTGATGAGAAGGACAGATTGATCGTCGTTAAGGACTGGTATCCTGACGGACAGCCCTGGAAGAAGGGCCAGATGGTGGAGATCTTCCCACTGGCAAGCAAAAAAGTGGGAACTATCGCCAGGGTAATAGAAGCCGATCATTCCAAGATGCGTCTCAAGCTGGACCAGGATATATCCAAGCTTGCCACGCTGGAGATGCCGGATCTCATGTTCCATCGAGTTGCTACGTTCAAATGGTCCAGAGATAACGGTTCAATAGCTTATTCAATCGAGAGCTTCCCAAATGATCAGCCCAATAGGGTGCTTGTAAAGAGCCTTGGGCGGGATAAGTCTCTGTCTCTGCGTGCCGGAGATTGTGTGGAGATCCTGGGAGATGCAACTGAGCTGGCATGCGAGCCGGGCACAATGGCCCTCATATCAGAAAACGGCGCGGATGAAGCCAGCAGGGAGATCTCACTCGACCGGGATGTATCCGGACACAGGAATGAGGCGTATCCCAAGATCAGGAGGTGGGATCGAAGCAGATCTTCCAGTTCCGAGGACATGGCAAGCCCCATAACTCTAAATGAGATTGAACTGGAAGATGGAATATCGATTTGTTTCTCAAGAGATCCATCTGCGGATAATGCTATTGCGCCATCGTTCAGAACCGGCGATTACTGGACGTTTCCTGCCCGGACCATGGATGGAAAGCCGAAGGAGCTAAAAGATGCCCCTGCGCAGGGAATAGAGCACCACTATGCTTGCCTGGCGAGAATACCGGTCAATAGCATTGGCAAAGACGGAAATTCTCTCAGCGCCGATAAGATATCATTTGGCAAGAGATCGGATTGCCGGAAATTCTTCCCGTCATCCAGGGACATAGAGAGCATATACTATCTAGGAGGAGATGGTCAGGAAGCATTGCCTGGCCTGACGCTGGAAAATCCACTCATAATCGGTGTATCAAGGGGAAAGTGGCCTGTGGCTGATGCCCAGGTTTATTTCAATGTGATCAGTGGCGGCGGCAAGATTGAGCCGCAAAAGCTTAGCGGAATAAACTACACGGAAGAAGATGGAGTATATGCGGGCAAGTGGAAGCTTGGAACCTGGGGCTCTCAGGTGGCTGAAGCATTTTTATTTAATGGTTTTGAGCGAGTGGGCTGTCCGGTGATCTTTCATGCCAACCTGAGCATCCCATCTCTAGTCTGCATCAGCGGGGACAATCAAGAGATTATGCCGGATCCATCTAAGGCTGTTATCGATCCATTAGCAAAGCTGAGCTTTATTCCTCTGGCTCAGAGCGTTACGGTAAAAGTCACCAAAGATAATAAGCCTATTTCAGATGCAGTAGTAAAATTCCGGCCTTTAGGCGGAAAAGTGAGCTCAATAGACAATAAGAACATCAGCAATGAGATTTCAGTTAAAGTGGACCAGTCAGGCATCGCCAGATGCACCTGGTATCTGTCACTGGCTCTTGAGGGGGGACATTACCGGATCTATCAGGAGCTGGAAGCAACTCTTGAGAGCTACTGCGGCGCAAATCCGACAAGCTTCGGCTCTGCCATATCTCTTCGTTTCACTGCCAGGCTGAATGCAGCCAATGAAATCTCTTTTGATCCTTCATCCTGCCCCAAGATAGATGCGCGATTGGGGACAGCGGCAATGACCGTCCAGGATGCCATAAATAGACTCTGTCCGGCCAATATTCTGTACGCTGTAAGCGGCAACGGCCAGGTGGGGGTTCCGGGCCAGACTCTGATCCTCTATGTGGGGGTGTTGGACTCACGAGGACCTGTGGCATCTGTGCCGGTGGGATTTGCCGTCAGGTATGGCGGTGGATCGACTGCAGCAAGTAAGGTCACAGATAACACTGGCATCGCTAAATGCGAATGGACCATTGGAAAGTCAGGAGATCAGCAGGTCGAGGCTTATCTTGCCGACTCAAATGGAGGAAAGATCAATGGCACGATTTCAGTCTATTTTAACGCAAGTCTAATTTCTGCATCGCAGGTTGCCTATTCTCCACAGCCGGACTGCCCCATTATGTCTGGAGCCAGCACGGTGCAGAACGCAATAAATTCGCTCTGCGACAGAGGGCTTCATATAACGCGGACATTTGCCGTTGATGAAAGCGATAATAAAATATCCTTAGATGAAAATATGACGCTCTATGCCGGACAGCTCACCAGAAATGGGCTTACCATAGGATTTGACGATGATATTGATCCCAATGCATTTTCTGGAAAGGCAAGCAAGCTGCCGGTGAGAGTCATCATCGAGCTGCCCTATCCCCTGCGGGGTGAGGAGGTCTCCGCCTGGAACTCAACGGACATTATTGGATACAGGCAACTGATCTTAGACGGGAGTGCAGAGGTTAGCAGCAGCAAAAGAACCATAACCTGGAAGCCGAGCGATGCAACTGCCAGGTATTTAATCAACCAGCTATTTTACAGTACCGCAGTGCCTAACAGGACGATAATCCGGACGCCTTCCTGGCTATACGTATCAGTATTGGCGCGGCTGATTCTGAAGGGCAACCTCATCTGGTCAGCCACGGATCCCAAACGATATCTTAAGCCGGGAGAAGATGGCAAAAGGGGCGCGGATTTTGAGATTCGTTTCTGGCTTGATCCATGGTACAAGTGCTACGCATCAGCACTCAGTATTACCATGCAACTGGCTTCTGCAAGGGTTAAGGGTGCAACCAGCACAGTCCTGACGGTAAACATGAACTACCCTGCTCCGGTTGGCGGCGTGTTGATCACCCTACAAAGCAGCAGCGAAAGTGTGGCAAAAGTTGAGAGCGATACGATGCTCATCCCTGCGGGAAAACAGTTCGGCAGCATCAATATCAACACTTTTGCTCTGGATAAGGATAGCTCGGCTAGAATAACTGCAATTACGCTAATCGGAAATGCTACAAGTTCAGTGGATTTAACCGTAACGAGCAAGTGAGATTTAAAGAATGATCGGCCAACTCAAAGGTCAGCCTAAAGCCGAAGCCTGTGAGCGCATGAACCGCCCGGCACAGACTCGGGCTTTTCAACAGAGATGTGATGACTGCAAAAGCAAGCACTCCTTGGGAGAGCTGGCCGGACGATTCTCTACGGTCTCAGGCCGGTCAGGGAGCGACGGCGCTTCAGGGAATGCAGATAGCCTTTTCGACTCTGGAGATCGCCTGCCAGGCGAATCGTGCCTTGGCCATTCCATCAGCCGCATTCCTGTGATGGCGTCGGATGGAGCGGTCAGAGGAGCGTCTCTGCCGCAGATGCCGCCCACCTTCCTGAAGGGCTATAGCCCCCTCATCCAGGCAAAACTCGCCATCAGCGAGCCCGGCGACGCCCTGGAGCAGGAGGCAGACAGGATTGCTGATAAGGTGATGACGATGCCTCTGTCGACGATACCACAAGTAAGAGCACCACTTACACAACTGCAGAGAAGCTCGGCTCGAGCCGTTTCTTCACCAGTGCCGTCAGTCGTGGGCGAAGTACTGCGCTCGCCCGGAGCGCCGCTAGATGCTGCGACAAGGGCGTTCATGGAGCCGCGATTTGGACACGACTTTAGCCTGGTTAGAGTGCATTCCGACTTGAAGGCTGCTCAATCATCAGAGGCAGTAAATGCTTTAGCCTATACTGTGGGACAAGACATCTTCTTTGAGAAGGATAGATATGCGCCGCACAGTCAACAAGGCAAATCCCTTCTCGCGCACGAATTGGTTCATACCCTGCAACAGAGATCTGCACCAGGAGGGAAACCATATGCATCAACTCCTATTCGCATCCAATGCAGTCCAGGTCCAGATGAGTTTAAAAGTGGTCAGATTGTCAGCCTAAAACTTCCAATCCTTAGAATGGCTACTGAGCCTGGTGGGAATAAAATTGCTGCCTTGTTGAAGAAAGGAGACTTGCTCCAGCTTGGTGAAGCATATCGTTATGGCGGCGGAAAAGTATTTTATGCCACAGTGACCAGTAGCATTGATCAGAAATATATTGGAAAAGTTGGTGTTGTAAGAAGTGAATGGGTCAGCCATATCGTTGGTGAAAAAGTCCCTATTGAGCCGGAACAGCCATCAGGTCCTATTGAGCCGGAACAGCCATCAGGTCCTATTGAGCCGGAACAGCCATCAGGTTCTTCATCGTCTGTGCCACCTCTTTTACCCTGCAATCCAAAGCCCATTGATTTGACTAAGATTCCGAAAGTGATGGGATCCAAAGGATGGACTAATGGTGCTGCATTGCTTAGGGAGTGGTTCAGCAATCCTGCAAGCGGTGGGGTTCCAGATACAACGACCATAACGATGAATTGGGTTTTGGGATATTCCAAAGCTAAGGAGGTATATAATTCTATTTTCTCTGAACGCATTTATATCAACAGAGCTGCACAGGTGGAAATTCTAAAGGTCTTAAAGCGAAAGACCGTAGATAAAGGTGGCTCCTTTGACTTTAGTACTCCGCTTCCTGCCCTCGATTATGATTATATTAATTTTAAACCTGTTCCAAGTGCAGGATTCATGGATTCGTTTGATGATCTGGTAGCAGCTCTTGGTGCCTTTGTATTTCATGTTGTTGTAGGAGGAAAAGTAGAAGATACAGGCGCAAATAATGGCCAAGACAGATATAAAGCAAGTATTATAGATGTAGGAGTTTATGTTAGAGATAGTTTTGATTTTAATGGCGATCAGCCTTTAGGTTGTTGGAATGTTTGCACAGATGAAGTTGGAAAGATTTTTTGTGGTGGAGGCGAACATGTATCCAATTCAGATTTCCGCGAATGGCGGTCAAGAAGCAGCAAAGGTGGAGATTTCAAGGTTTATTCTGACGTAAAGACCACAAAGCTGAATAGTCCTGAGTTTTTCTTTTTGCCTAAGTGAATATAACTTCTGAGTATTATTAATTGAATATCTTAATTCTGATGACGTAATAGATTTGCATCCCGATCTCATTGCGGATCTCCGTGTTCGCAAAAGTGATTTCACCCAAGACGGGCGCAAATGATTTGGATGCGCTTCTTGACTTAACAAAGGCAATGAGGAGCATAGGACCAGATAAATACCTATAATATGAGTTTCGGTCGATATCAGACCTATGGCGGCCAATTGACCGATGCAGGTTCAGAATTGATTCATCAGAAATTCAAGGGTACGCTGAAGTCAGATAAAAAAAACAGGCTGAATACTTGGACGAAAAGGGGATAAGAGATCGATCCAGCAACCAGTCTAATTGGCTTGAATACCATCTGAAATGAAGGGACATCAAATCGATGAGATTGTCTTGTACCAGGTCTGATCAAATTCGTCGAAACCAATAGGGAACACCCTCTTCTTAAACCTCTGTACGACGAGTCCGCGACCAGATCTGGAGAGAATTTCTTATGGGAGGAGCATAGCGATCGGCTTTATAAGAAAATGGTAACCAGTTTCTTGAGGAAAGGGCCGATACGCAATATGGAAATCGATGCTATTGCTGTTGATCTTAGCCAAAATCTGATAGATGTTACTGATTTTAGCCTCGCTTATGGCATTTGCTGCATAATTTTAAGACGGCAATTTGTATTACTATTCTCGATAAAATGCTGAGCGGACAGAATATAAGCATATGAACATCCATATGAATTCTCCTCAAAATTGATCCTTTGAGAAAGGTTTTAAAGGAAGAGGAGTTAGTATGAATAATATAGCTAAAAAAATCTTGCGAATGCAGCTAGTGTAAGGACAAGGCGTCAGGATAGAGAGATGCTCTCTATGCTCGAAAGAGTTCCTAATAGATTATCAAGCTCAAGAGGAAGGTCGTTATCTTGAAGAGAACAATATTGTGTGAGTGCGGCGAGTTTGTCCGTGGAAATACTTTCAAGGATTATATTCCTACCACCATCGGCCCATCTACCTCCACCTTCGGCCACACCGGGTGCGGGCTGATCTTCAACCTCGTCAATGGAGAGCTTCCCAAGAGCTTTTCAACGCGCATACGGCTCAAGGGCATAGCCATGAGATTTGCTGAGATGAACAAGATGGAGGATGATGTTGTGGGGCTATTCCTGCTGGAGGTCGACCGTTTGAAATCCAGGGGCGATCTATGTGATATTGACATACTAATTTCAGCCCACCAAAAGGTCCAAGCAAGAACATCTTCGACTGTGCAGAACGATATTTAGAATTTTAGCAAAATAATAATAAAAATGGAAAAGGTGAGCCTAAATGATAGTGGTTGTCTCGGATGTCCACCTCGGCAGCGATGTGGGCCGAAAAAGCAAGGGAACCGGACGAGCATCTGACGACCTGGACCTCGATCCGCTCTTCCAGACGTTCGTAGGGTACATTGGAAAAGAGTATCTTCAAACCAAAGAGGACAGACTGATACTTCTGGGCGACATCTTCGATTTCTGGAGAAAAGATGCGGCAGAGGTCATGATAGAAAACCAGGATACCGTCTTAAAGATGCGGGAGATCGCAGCCAGATCTATTGTCAATTATGTTGTCGGAAACCATGATTACTCCATACGGGAGATGTGGAGAAAGGCGGATAGCAAGAGCCTGTTTAGCACAATGGACAAGAGACTTCACCTGAACATCTGTGGAGAGGAATTTACCTTCATGCACGGGCATCAGTTTGAGGTCCTGGCAAATCCCTACGATAAAAGCGAGAAGATTTACGATTCAATATCAGCCATGCTATGCAATTCTGCCGGAGTCACAGGTTCGGCTGCGAGCGCAATCTGGGCTGCAATAGATCCCGAGAAGCATCTGGATTATATGAAGTCCATGAAGAAATCAGTATCTGAGAGGCTTAAAGGTAAGCATAATGCCATTGATACCGTAGAAATGCTGGCTCAGTCCAGGTCGCGGCCTATCTATACCGGGGCAGATGGCTGGCTGGTGTACGGACATACTCACAGAAGCTATATTGACGGAGACAGTAAGACAGCCAATACCGGCTCCTGGGGAAGAGACGAAGATGACGGCAGCCTTGAATATATGATAATTGAAGGAGGAAAGCCAAAGCTGTGCTCCTATGATATTTAGCAGCTTTATCAGAATTTGCCGAAATTCGCTAGAAGCTTTTTTGGCTGAAGGCCGGCATTGTGCTCCAGAACTTGCTTCGAGACGCAATATTAGCAATTTCCGGCCTCATTCAAATCCCTCGACAAAGCTCTTTATGCACCACCTCAGGTCGGGGTGGTATCCGCCCTCCAGCAGGGCGAATCTGCGCCCGCCGCAGATCTCCGATCCCTCTTTTATGGCTTTGCCGATTTTGAAGAAGTCCTCTATTTTCAGCAGCCGTCCCCAGTCCTCAATGTAGGTGTCAAAGCCTGCTGAGACGCCGACGATGTCGCATTCAAACCCCAGGAATGCTTCTTTTACCTGGCCTAAGTAACGGCTCTCATCCATGTTGAGGTACTCGAAGTTTTCATCTACCGACCAGGGATTGACGATCTTGACATTTGAGTCTCCTCGGAAGATGCTGACCGTGCCGTCTCCAAAGTGCAGGTCGATATCGATGATCAGCGCTCTCTTCGCTCTGGGACGGATGCTCTTGATGGCAATGGCCATGCTGTTGAAATAGCACATTCCCCAGGCCCGGTTGGCTGCAGCGTGATGGCCGGGAGGGCGCACCAGGGCAAAGGCTGGCTCGCCCTGAAGAGCATGCTCTGCGGCGCAGACGGCCCCGCCCGCAGCGATGGCAGCGGCATCAAAATGGCCGCTCTGTCTAACTCGATCGATGTGCTCACTGCCGTGGACCTTTCGGATGGCATCAAGGCTTGCCGGCCCGGATTCTATGAACCGGTAGCCTGCCTCTCTCAGCTCTTCAGCCGGGAGGCATACTCGATCCGGATTTTCCACCGGGTTAGAGGGGTATTTCTGCTCATAATCTCTTCTGAATACTATTATCACATGCCGACTGATAAAGATAAGGGATATATTAATGGCTATGTACAAAGAATTTAATGTTGTTTTCAGAGGTTGGATCAATGCCTGAATATGCCCAAAAGGGAAAGGCTGCCCAGATCAGCTCCAAGAGCGGAGCTGTCCAGAGAAAGCCTGCGGAATCAGCCCCAAATAGCTCATTTTCCGTTTTAGAATCAGGATCAGAAAAAGAGCATGCCCCAACGTTGCAGCTTTCTGATCATCATGCTGGCACTCTCGCAGATGAGCATCATTTCCTCGACTTCTCAATGATACCGGTAGTGGATAGAGGATGCAAGACAATGCTGCAATCAAGCGAGACGAGCAATTGCCCTATTCAGGCTAAGCTGATCGTCAACCAGCCAGGCGATCGGTACGAGCAGGAGGCTGATCGTATCGCAGAACGGATCATTGCCACTCCTGCGTATGCAGCTCTGAATAGAGTGCCGACTAGAGTTCAGCGTTTTGCCGGACAGCCGAGCGGGCAGATGAATGCTGCTCCTGAGAGCGTTAGCAAGGTATTGGCAAGCCCTGGCAAGCCATTGCAGCCCGCGCTGCGCCAGGAGATGGAGCCGCGCTTTGGATACGATTTTTCCCGTGTTCGAGTCCATTGCGATGCCGATGCGGAAAAATCGGCTAGGGAGGTCAATGCCCATGCCTACACCGTGGGAAAGGACATTGTGTTTGGTGCGGGATGTTTCACGCCGGAAACGCATGAAGGGCGGAGGCTGATTGCCCATGAGTTAACACACGTGCTGCAACAGTCGCCCTCTAATGGCACGGCTATTAGAGGAGCCGATGAAAGACATAGCGTGCCCCTTAATGCAGCGACAATTGTCAGCAATGTTTCACTGCGCATCCAGAGAGATGATGCAACAAGTACAATTTCCGTTTTGAATAACGAATGGGTGAACCTGAAGATGGCTTTTGCAGCTGCTACCACCCCTACAGAAAAGCAGGCGGCTGTGACAAAAATTCTGGCATTTGCAGACAAAGTCTCTGGGCTGCTGGCAATCGCTAAAGGATCAAATGCGCCTCAAGGGACTCCTGCCATAGAAGAAGTTCGAGAGCTGTTAACCCAGATTGGCTCGATGCTAAGCAGCAATAATCTTCTTAAGGATGCCCTGGAGGTTGCCAAAAAGAGTTCGGATCCGGAGGTTCAACAAAAAATTATCCTTAATGCAGAGCCGGTACCTGGGGCTTCGGTTGAAAGCGAACAGGAGTTCCTCCGCGCAATTGTCAGTTACGTCTCTCCTAATGCGCCTTTGCCGGCTAAGGGGGCTAATGAGAAGAATAATCAGTGGCTGCAGAGTCGAACTGAACTCATAGGCAGAAGTCTAGGAAGACTGAGCGACGCAGGGCTAAAGGATAAAAATGGCGTGCCACTTGGCCTGCATCTATCTAGCAGATTGATGGAGAATCTCTTCGGCGCTAGCCAAACAGATGTTCATCCTGCGGCTGGCGGAAACATCGGAGGATTGGAGATTGATAATGAAGGACGCTTATTAGCTGATTGCGATGTTGAAGCCAGGTATGGGATGCGGCTGTTAGTAGCAGAGGGCTGGACTCCAGTTGGCTATATAGTGATCTTGCCGGCAGATAGAGATGCCCACGCGGCAGCATTGGCGAGAAAAGGTGCCGCTCCGCCCTATGAGTACGTTGGTGTCAGTAGCGGGAACTTCAAACCACTTGGCTCTTTCGATAACGATGCTGCTGCATTAGTCTCATTGCGCACTTTTGCGCTTGAGGTTTATGGAAGTGGAACCTTCGCATACAGTGCTTACTATCAGGCATCTGCAAATGGAGAGTATCCATCTCAATTGATGGACCCGAAAAACAATAAGCTTACCCCGTTATACCAGACACCATTGGCACCATAGGCAACTTTCAATTGTCCGGAGGGCCAAAGAGTCTTACTACTTCCCCCTCGCACCCATACCGGCATGAAAATGCATAAAAAGGTGCTCCTGCATGGGCATGCGGCTCTAAGCGGGCCGGGCTCCCGTAGGCGGCGATCGCCTGCTCGATATTATGGAGATCAGAGCGGAAATTGTGCAGAAGATAGGAAAATGAATCCAGCCTGTTTGAAACGACAATATCAAATGTTCACTCTGCTGAGCAGCTTTAGAGTAGCTTTATATTCTTTTCGAGCAATCTGGTTATGAGTTAGTAAAATGACGATCGAAGTTGAACTGCCCCGAGAGATTGAGCTATCGATGAAAGCCAGCAAAGAGCTGGAAATGCTTGTGCGCAAGAGGATAGAACGGGACATAGCCGAGAGCATAAAAAATGATATGTTTATATGCGGAGTTCTGAATTCTCTGCTAAAAAAAAGCGATATCACTCTCGAAGATGTAGATGAATTGGATCACAAGATGAAAAGGGAAATGATGGAGAAACTTGGATGGAGATAGTTCTGGATACAAATATCCTGATCTCATCTCTTCTAAGAAACGGCCTGACGAGAGATCTAATATCGCTCTCTCCCTTGAAAATGTACACAGTTGAATACGCCAAATTTGAGGTGGAAAAACATAAAGATGAACTGCTGTCTAAATCAAAGCTGGATGAAGATTCTTTTGATTATCTGATTGAGTTTGTTTTTGGCAAAGTCAGTCTTATCCCAATGGCAGAACTATCTCCATTTAAAGATGAGGCTATTAAAATCATGCGCGAAATCGATATCAATGACTCACCATTCATTGCATTGGCAATGCTTCTGAACTGTCCGATATAGAGCAATGATGCACATTTTAAAAGACAAAATGTCATCAGATCATATACTACAAAAGAGATTATAGGCATATTATTATAATTATTATCGGACTCGCTTCTAGATTGCTTTCTGCAAATGACCTTGCATATTCACCCACCCGCCCTCAAGCGCGCCCGCATGGGCATGCGGCTGCAAGCGGGCTGCCTTTCCGGCGGCGATCGCCTGCCCAGGATGCACCCGGCAATTTCGTGGCCGATGGCAGGAGGCCGGATGCGGCTTTCAATCAGCTCTTCAGTTTGACCAGGATGGCCTCCAGTGGTTCTGCATGCTTTTCCGCATCCGGATGGCCGATCCCTCTTTAGAAGCTCACGCAGATCTGCATCAATTCGGTAGCGCGTTTGAGGTCTCCTGCCTTCTCATATGCAAGACCCAGATTCCAGGATGCATTTGCCTCTCCCTCCGGTCTCCGATCTCGTTGGTGATGACGAGTTGCTGATCATAGTAATCGATGGCCTTACGGGCGTCCCCAAGGGCGGCGTAGGCATTGCTCCCTTGCTGTCGCCCGGTATTTGGCAGGATGAGGAAAGCGATTATGATATTGGAACGGAAGGCAGATGGACCCGGCTGCTTCAAATAATATTTATCCTAGACGGGCCTTTTCTATTCTGACTGCCATTATCTGGAGGTTTTATATGTCCGGTTCTGCAGATGAGAAGGTAAGAGTGGTCTATGAAAATGGCGTCTTTAAGCCCTTAAAGGAGATTAAGTTGCAAGATGGAACTAAGGCTTTCGTTGTCCTCAAGGCAGGGAAGATCACAGAAGCCGCCAGAAAGTTCAGAATCAAAGTGGACAAGGACGTGATGCAGGAGTTCGTTGAGGAGCGAAGATGATAGTAATAGATGCTTCGGTCTTCATCGATCTTCTCTTCGAATATGATTCTGAAAGGACTCGATGCGCTGAGGAAGTTCTTTCGATAATTGAAGAAAATGGGCTGACAATAATTGAACCAGATATATTCAAAGTTGAACTCATTGGGCAAATATCCAGAAGGGCATCCAAGGAAAAAGCATTGAATATCTGCGAAGAGATATTTTCTGAGCTGGCATTTGTTGAGACAGCTAAAATATATGATGATGCATTTTCCATTGCCCTGGAGACAGGATCAAGGGCATCAGATGCATTTTACATAGCCTGCGCAATTGCAGACAAAGCAATCATAATTTCTAATGATAAATTTCAGGCAAATAGTGCCAGAAGATTTGGAATCGAGGTCTACTATTTGCTTCATGATCTGGAGCCTGTCAGCAATCGCCTCCTTGAAATGGCCTGCAAGTAGCACCAAATCGGCTGCACCTCTCTCCGCTCCCGCCCTCAAGCGCGCCCCGCATGGGGATGCGGCTGCAAGCGGGCTGCCTTTCCGGCGGCATTCATCGCCTGACCGATATGCTCACGGCAACCTTGTGGCTGAGGTCAGGAAGCCGGATGCTGCTTTCGATCAGCTCTTCAATTTGGCCAGGATGGCCTCCAGGCGTTTTGCATCATTTTCCGCATCCCGATGGCCGATCCCTCTTTCGAAGCTCACGCAGATCTGCATCATTTCGGCAGCGCGTTTGAGGTCTCCTGCCTTCTCATATTCTAAGCCCAGATTCCAGGATGCATTTGCCTCGCCCCTCCTGTCTCCGATCTCGCGGGTGATGCCTAGCTGCTGCTCGCAGTAATCGATCGCCTTGCGGGCGTCGCCCAGAGCGGCGTAGGCCAGGCCCAGGTTCCCCAGCGTGTTTCCTTCGTTCCTCTTGTCCCCGATTTCTTTGGAAATGGCCAGCGCCTGATCGTAGGAATCGATAGCCTTGCGGGCGTCGCCAAGCACGTAGTGGGAACTGCCCAGGTTGCCCTGCGCATTACCTTCGCCCCTCCGGTCCCCGATCTTGCGGGCGATGACGAGTTGCTGCTCGCGGTACTCGATGGCCTTGCGGGCGTCGCCAAGGGCGGCGTAGGCCAGGCCCAGATTGCCCAGCGCATTACCTTCGCCCATCCGGTCCCCGATCTCGCGGGCGATGACCAGCGCCTGCTCATGGTACTCGATGGAATTGCGGGCGTCGCCAAGGGCGGCGTAGGCCAGGCCCAGGTTGCCCAGCGCATTACCTTCGCCCCTCCGGTCCCCGATCTCGCGGGCGATGACAAGGCGCTGCTCGTAGTAATCGATGGAATTGCGGGCGTCGCCAAGGGCGGCGTAGGCCAGGCCCAGGTTGCCCAGCGCATTACCTTCGCCCCTTCGGTCCCCGATCTCGCGGGCGATGACAAGGCGCTGCTCGTAGTAATCGATGGAATTGCGGGCGTCGCCAAGGGCGGCGTAGGCATTGCCCAGGTTGCCCAGCGCATTACCTTCGCCCCTTCGGTCCCCGATCTCGCGGGCGATGACAAGGCGCTGCTCGTAGTAATCGATGGCCTTGCGGGCGTCACCAAGGGCGGCATAGGCGCTGCCCAGGTTGCCCAGATGCGCGCCTTCTGCTTTTTTGTTTCCTGTTCTCCGGGCACAGTCTAGAGCTGCCTCAAGCCATTGGATATTTTCTCGCGGGTGAAGCCTCAAATTTAAAATGCTGCCTTGCCCGGCATAATTGCTGCATATTTCTGAACACTCTGGGCTTACAGATGATAAAATTCTAGCCCGGTTCTGACCTGCAGAAATATTCGGCCACTCCAGGTCAAAAAGCTTTAATCCGGAGCCTTGAGACGTCCCTCCTGAAAGCAGCAGATTATTTGCCCTTTGCAGCACCGCCAGATAATAGGCGGAATGCAGTTGATGGGCCTTGCCAGTATCTGCCTCTCCGTCCTTTTCTAATTGATTTTTTGCATAGATCCTCACCAGATCATGCAACCGGTAACGCCTGGTCTCCTCCTGGTAATCGACCAGGTTCCAGCGCAGTAGTTCGCTGAGCTGCTCATGACCTTCATCCTGGCAGATCACCACCTCTGCCCCGGAATCGAAGTCAGCCGGAAATACGGAGAGCATCCTGAAGACTGCTGCCGCCTCCGTAGGCAGGCGGGAGTAGGACAGATGCAGGCTCGCCTGCACGCCCTTCTCTGCGCTGCCTTTATCGATGTGCTCCAGCCTGCTTCTTTCATCCTGAAGCCTCTCAGCGTAGTCCTCCAGGTCCAGGTCCCTGGTGTTGGCCAGGAATGTGCCTGCCAGGCGCAGGGCCAGGGGGAGATAGCCGCAGAGACGGGCGATCTCCTTCCAGGTGGTGTCGTTTGCCCCTTTGATGCTCCTGCCGGTCTGGACGATTCTCTTCAGCAGCTCTTCTGCCTTTTCCGGCTTCATCTCATCAAGCCTGATGGCCTGCATTCCCGGAAGGGAGATGTCCTGCCTCGAGGTGACGATAACCGCGCAGTTTGGCGGAGGAAGGAGCGGCTCGACCTGCTCGCCATCACGGGCATTGTCCAGAAGGAGGAGCAGATATTTGCCGCTCAGAACTGACTGATAGAGGCCACTTATCTCATCATCCTCTTTAGGAACGCGATCCGCAGAAACATAGAGCTGCACAACCTTTCTCATGGCATCAATTGCAGGAAGAGGTGGCTCAGAAGCTCCCATGAGGCCGATCATTATCTGGCCGTCCGGAAATCTTCCCTTCAAGATCTGGGCCAGCTTCTTGGCCAGATCGGTCTTGCCGATCCCGCCCATCCCCTTAATTGAGGAGATGGCAAGACCTCGATCGAAGTAAGCTAGCGTCTCTTCGATCTCCTCTTCCTGGCCGGTGAAGTCCCCGGGCGGCGGCGGGATCTGGAATGGCGGGCCGTCAATGGGCAGAATCTCCTGGCCCCTCAGCCTTCTCAGCGTCTGGCTGATCAGGGAAAAATCGTCCGGGCCGCTGCCTTTGGCAGCAAAATCGATATACTGGGTACTCAAGAGCTGCCGCGGGACCTCGCAGCTCTGATACAGGACTGGAATTATGGTTTTTCCTTTGTTCAGGGCGAAGCGAAGCTCTGCCAAGACCTCCTTCGACTGGACCGATTGAGGAGAGAGAATTATCAGAAAATGGCTGCATTCCAAGATGGCATTATGAATTGCTCTATCCCAGTCTGCGTCTCCCTCTACAAGGTGCGGAATGTCCCACTGGTCCAGCCACAGATCAAAATCACTCTTCAGATTTCCAGCATACTTGAGAGCAAAATCGCTATCCTTTCTCGAGTAGCTGACAAAGGCCTTCTTGCTCATTTCCCTCCTTGATGCTCGGCAGCAAATCAACGATTGATCTTCAGGAATTAAATTCTTTCTTTCTCCAGCAAATTGGACGGGCGCTAATTGCAAGGGCGGGAAAAGTAAATATGATACAAACTCATAAGTCCATCTGAATGCCGAATTTCAATGTCCTTCTGGAAGGCGCCTGGCTGGTAAGAGATGTCAAGACTGAGGATGACGCCATCGGTGTGGCCATCTCGGAAGCAGGCAAACGGTTGAATCAGAGAAAGATGGACTTCGTAGAGGTAGAGGCAGGCCAATGGGACTGCCCGGAATGCGGAGACCCTTTGCCCGGAGTATTTCTCGTAGCCAACACCGCCCTGGTTGCCCTGCTTTTTGAGATCAAGATCTTCAACGCCGAGAGCGAGGAGCACGCCGGTCGCATAGCAAAATCATCAATAGGAAAAGCCCTGGGAGCAATCCCGCTGAACGTCCTGGAGACAGCTCAAATCGATTAAATCAATTAATTCTGGCCCTTCTCGCGGGAGGACTTCGGTCCGGGCTTTGGCCCAGTCCTGGCCGCAGGGGTGCCGGTCCCAAGTCCCAGTGCCCTGGCCAGCTCCCTGAGATCTCTTTTGCCGGACTTTGTAGCCTTTGCAGACTTTCCGGACTTTGATCGCGGAGAAATCTTCGCAGCCTGCTGGTTTTCATTGAGCACGCCGCCATTCTGCTCCCTATTCTGAAGAGACTGCGACAGGCTCTGCGAAGGCCCTTTCATCTTCCAATCTGCTATCTTCTTAATAATCAGCTCCCTGCCCTCTTTTGCGTCCACCAGTATCATGTCCTCTCTCACCCAATCGGGCAAAAACTCGCTCACGCTTCCCTGGCCGCTATCCCCGAACCTGCGATCGCAAAACAGAATCACGCCTCTCTCCGATTCCGAGCGGATGACTCTGCCAGCGGCCTGCAAGCCGCGATTGACTGCCGGCAGGGTATAGGCGATTAGCATCCCTTTGGACCGGCCATACTTCCTGGTGTAATAGCCGTTGATCTCCTTTTGAATCTCATCGTATGTGGCCAGAGGAAGCCCCACCACTGCCACGCCGTTCAAAGCCTCTCCCTTGTAGTCGATTCCCTCAGCCAGCTTTCCGCCGCATACCCCGGTCAAGACGCCCCCGCCCCTTCCTGCCAGGCTGAAGAACTCCTGCAGGAACGAAGGGACCTCCTCGCTGCTCCTGGGCTCGACGCACAGCTTCTTTCCTGCCTTTTTGCAGGAGGTGAGACAGACCTGCCGGTAATTGTTCATCATCGGATAGGAGGTAAAGAATATGGCCACGCTGCCTGGAACGCATTCTATTATCGATCTGATATGCTCGGATATCTCCTCCCTGTTATCCGCATCCTCCCTCATATCAAGCTGCGTAGTCGCCTTTTTTGTGGCCATTATCAGGCGGTTTTCTTTGGGGAAGGGATTGGGTAGATTCAGCTTTGTGGCCCGGCTCTCTTCACCCAAGCAGTACAGCTCATAGGCTTCCAGAGGCGAGAATGTGCCGGAGAGCATGATTGTAGCATTGATATTGTCTGTGACCCGCCGGATATTTGTCGCCGGATCGATATTATTGACCTCCAGGTGGGCAAACCTCTTGCCGCCGGCCCCGGTCACAATGATCTTTCTCTGATAGGATGGATCCTTTTCTGCGCTCTCCACATCCATGAGGTAAAGCAGCACCAGAGCGAGGCTGGGCTGAATCTCGCCCTGCAGATTCTCCCGGTCGCCTTCTGCCAGATTGAGGTCTGCCACCGCTACTGCGACATCGGAAAAATTGGATAACGCCTCATCGATATCATCAAGGCCATTGTAAAGGAATGTCCGGAAGAGATCCGCATCCAAAAGCGCCTCGCCTTCCTGCATCCGCTCCTGTTTACTCTGCAGAAATTTCTTCAGCCTGGGAAGAAGCATCCGGATTACTCTGATTCCTTCCCGCCTCCATGTGGCTCCCTCGCGGGTCTCATCCAGCCTTGCCTGGCCGAGAGTTCCCTCAAACTTTTCCACCTCCCGTTCCGCCAGATCGATCATGCGCATGGACAGAACCCTTGAGTTCATTGCCCGGACGCCGTCGCCGAGGTTGTGGGCCTCGTCGATGATCAGCGTGACCTTCTCAGATTCCATCTCCAGCCATTGAAAGATTATGTCCTGAGAGTCCGGGGAGAAGAGATGAGAATAATTCATAATGACAATATCGCAATTTTTAGCATAAAGGCTCTGAATCTCGTACGGACAAATGCCCTGGCAGGAGTCCAGAAGCTCTGATGGCGGGGTGATCGTCTTTTTCAGGCCCTCCACCACATCCAGAGCCAGGCCTGACCGCCGGAAGTGGACTGTGCCGTTCAGATCAAAGCCCTCTCTGCTTCTCAGATAGTAAGGGCAAAATGTCCTGTAGCCAGGCTCCTCCTCGGGAATGTTGTCGAGCGCCGGATCGTAGATCCTGGCTTCGCTCTTGCCAATCCTGGAAGAGACATAATTTTTTGTCCACTCCTTGAGCCGAGAGCAGCCAGCATAGACGCTCTCCCCGCGAAATTCGCCCTCCAGCGGACAGATCTTTTGCTTTCCCACCATGTAGGCTATCTCCGGCCTGTGCCTGGTCTTGGACCAGATCTTGCCGATCTCTTCAATGTAGATATCGATTTGGGATACTGTTCGCACAGCCACGATGGTCTTTCCGGGAGCGGCAGCCAGGACCGAGGAAATGCAGCTCGTCTTTCCGGTGCCGGTGGGCGCGTCTATCATCAGCACGCCGTGCTCGCCTTTGCTCACGACTTCGTAGACCGCGTCCAGCATCCTATCCTGGTGGGGCCGGAGGGATTCGTATGGGAAATAGTCCAGGTACACATGAGAATGATAATACTAGGAAGAGATAAATGCTCTCCACAGGGCGAAACTGAATGCTGTTATAGAAAAGTTAAAATTCTATAGGAGACTTTGTTGACCATGGGAGTATGTGAGGCATTGAGTGAGCATAATTAAGTGAGCAGATGAGGTGGGGATTTTGAAGCGGATCATAATAATCTTATTAATCCTCTTAGATGCAACGAATCTTGTCGCCGGGGCTGCGTCGTCTAGCCAGTCCAGCTTTGCAGGCATCACCATGCCGGCGAGTGCAGTAGTCTCGACGCCGGGAACAGATGTAAAGAAGGTAGAGGATAAAATGGCTGATGCACTGGCAAAGATGGATTCCTGGAAGAAGGCCCAGGAAAAAGAGAGGATAAGGCCGATGGCAGGCAGCACCGGCCAGGCGGAACAGTCCTCAAGTCCTTCTCCCAGTTCGACAGAATCCAGTTCGACCAAGGTCAATTCGACTGAGTTTAATTCAACTGAAGCCAATATAACATCAGACAATAGCAGCATAATCAGCCCGCCCGGCAATTCATCACTTGACAGCCCCTCTGGTGAACCTGGCAGTGATGGAGGCAGAGTTGATGGCAATGATGCAAACGGTCCTGCTGGCCGGGATATCGGCTCCAGCTCTGAAGGGCGGTTCAAAGGTTACTACGGCATGACCGCAGCCAGGCATGAAATAGGCAAAAGCGGCATTAACTCCCACATGTTTTTAAGCGGGGACTTCGAGATGGACAAGGCCGTCAAATTCCAGGACCAGGGATTCGATTGATTGGAGACGCAAAATGAGAAGCGCTCTTATCCTTTTCGCCCTTGTCCTTTCCTGCTGCTCTTTTGCATCAGCGGCAGAGCCTCAGGAAGAGTGGAACCGGACCTTTGGCGGTCCATATGCAGAGGGAGCCTGGTGCCTGCAGGAGACTGATGACGGTGGCCATATCCTGGTGGGAAATTCAGCGTCAAGAGGCGAAGGAAGTGACCTGCTCCTGATCAGAGCCGATAGCATGGACCAAAGCATATGGAGCAGAACTATGGGAGGATCTGCAGAGGATGCAGGATACTTTGTGCAGAAGACCAGAGACGACGGGTTTATCGTCACAGGCAGCACAAAATCCTATTCCATGGGAGAAGAGCTTCTCTGGCTTCTCAAGACAGACAACAAGGGCAACCTGAGCTGGGAGAGGACCTTTGGCGGATTTGTGTCCTCTGCAGGGGACGGCGGATGGGCCGTGAATGAGACCGATGATGGTGGCTACATCGTCACCGGATACACTCAATCTCTGGGGAATGGCAGAAAAGACCTCTGGCTGCTGAAGACCGACGGAGAGGGCAAAAAGGTCTGGGACAGAACCTTTGGCGGAAAGGATGATGATGTGGGCATGTCGGTCTTGCAGAGCCGGGATGGCGGGTATATCGCAGCAGGGCGAACGGCATCATTCACAAGAGGCGGAGACGACATCTGGCTTCTCAAGACCGATCACCTTGGAAATGAGCAATGGAACAGGACCTTCGGCGGCAGCCAGGATGATGCCGGATTTCAGGTTCTGGAGGCCAAAGACGGCTATGCTCTGGTCGGCAGAACTGAATCCGAATCCGATAGAAAAAAGATCATTCTCATTGAAGTAAACTCAGATGGGCGGATACTCTGGGAGAGATCATACAGAGGCAGCTCAGCGTCCTCTCTGCAATCGACTGCCGATGGCGGCTATGTCATTGCAGGAAGAATCGACAATACAGATACGGGAAGAGATGCACTCATTATCAAGACCGATTCCGCAGGCAGGGAGGAGTGGTCGATGACCCGGGGCGGTAGAGGAGATGATATTGGCACCTTTGCCATTCAGAATAAAGACGGCTCCTACACCATGACAGGCATTACGGATTCCTATGGGGCAGGAAGGGAGGATGCCTGGCTGATCAGGATCGCGGCCACAGAGCCGCAGATGATGGAAAACAAGACAGAATTGCGGCATATAGAGTTTGCAAAATCCAATTAACAAAAAAATTTTTAAAAGATGGTGTGCATAGATCCTCTGATGCAACCGCCAGTAAGGATTTACGACATCGGCCTCTACCTGCGATGTCCGAGGTTAATCTTCTTTGAGAATCTGCGAAATAAAGGAATGCCAAGGAAGATCGATACTAAGCACATCCTTCTGCGCAGCCTCATGCTCTCGATATCCAGGAAGGATGATCTGGAAGGCCATTTAAGGGAGAACCTATCAAGGCTGCAAGAGGAGCTGCCTCTGGTTTACGAGATTGAGCCGGATGAATTGAAGCCAGCTTGCCGGGAGCTGGAAGGAGAGATTGCCGGCATTGCCCTGGGTCTTGCCGGCCAGCTGAACCTCCTGCTTCCCTGCCAGGCAGAGGTTGACCTCTTTTCAGATAAATTGGGCCTATCCGGCAGGCTGGATCGGCTGGCACCGGGCGGCATGCCGTCACTGATTCGCACCGGCAAAGCTCCTCAGGATGGCATCTGGAAAAAGGATCGGCTTATGCTTGCCGGATATTCCCTCCTCCTGAGCGAGAAGCACAGGACGCACATCAATCAAGGACTGGTTGAGTATCCGCGCCAGGGCCTGGTCCGAACGGCAGAGATTCACGGAGTGGATCGAGCGCGGGTGCTGCGCATTCGAGACAGGATTAAGCAAATAAAAGAGGGCCAGCTTCCCGACCGGCCAGAAGATGCACCCTGCGAGAATTGCGAAGCGAGGGTGATCTGCGAGACAAGGCACAGCTTGGCTTCGAGATTATTCTAATGATTTTCTCTTTTGAGGATCTGCAATTTGCAGCCAAGTGCGTTCTTTTATTTTGCCTATACGCTGGATTCGTCCAAGACCTGCTCAGGAAGTTCCTTTGCTTTGGCATATGCAGCCTCAGATCCCGTCTGGTTGCCCAGTGCCTTCAGGATATCTCCTTTGTGTAACCAGACTATTGAGTCCTGGGGTGTAAGCTCTATTGACTTATCGATCCACTTTAAAGCTTCATCGTTCTTGCCAAGTTTTTCCAGCGCAACCGCCTTTGTATCTATGGTCGCTGCGAGATTTCTGTTCAAAATCTCAATAGCTTTATCAGAATAGTCCACTGCCTCCTGGTACATATCTTGCTTGTAAAACAGCCAGGCTTTATCATTCCAGGCCATGGCATATCTGGGATCTATCTCAATTGCCCGATCATAAGAGCGGCGCGACTCGTTGAAATTGCCCAAACCGTGAAAGGCAACGCCTTTGCCGACCCATGCTCTTACGTAATATGGGCTTAGATTCAGGACTTCATCAAAGCTGCGGAGGGATTCATTATACCTGCCGGTATTCCATAAAGCTTCACCTTTGCCAGCCAGGGCGGCAATGTAAGATTCGTTTATCTCCAGGGCCTTATCATAAGCCTGGATGGCATCATCGAATTTGTACTGCGCGTTGAGCTTATCGCCCTGAGCGGTCCAGTATGCGCTGGTGTTCTCTTCAGCACTTATTGCCGGGGAGATGGATATTGCCAGCATAGTCAGGATTAAGAGAGACTTCATGAACTCACCTAGGCGCTTATTTGACATTGTTCGGCAAAAAGGATTATGGTAAATTTGAACTGTAATCTATTGAGGATTCCCGATTATCTTGAGAGCTTCTACTGCGATATGCATACGAACCCATACCTTATAAAGGGGAAGCCTCATTTGCTGCTACGAAACCGGGAACGCTTCGAGCGGATGGCAGAGTGCTGTTCCTGGCATAATATGAGGATAATAAATGGCAACCATCGAGGAACAGATCAAGGCGCTGGAAGAGGAGATCTTTAACACTCAGAAGAACAAGGCTACCGAGCACCATCTGGGCAAGATCAAGGCCAAGATCGCGAAGCTGAAGGCGCAGCAAGAGCTTCAAAAGATCAAGGGAGGCGGAGGAGGCAGAAGATACTACATCAAGAAGTCCGGGGATGCCACTGTGGCTTTGGTGGGATTTCCGTCGGTGGGAAAGTCAAGTCTGCTTAATTATCTGACAGGATCCAAGTCGGAGGTTGCCGCATACCAGTTCACAACCCTGGAGGTCATTCCCGGAGTCATGAAATACAAAGGCGCGGAGATCCAGATACTTGATATGCCAGGCATCATTAAAGGAGCCGCCAAGGGCAAGGGCCGGGGAAGAGAGGTCATTACAGCCGCCCGGGCTGCAGATATAATATTATTATTAGGTGACGTATTCAATTACAGGCTGGATATTCTGGAGCGCGAGCTTTATGAAGCGGGGATCAGGCTCGACAAACAGCCGCCTAATATTCACATCACGCCGGATAAGAAGGGAGGAATAATCCTGCGCAGCACTGTCAAGCTCACTCAGATGACGGAGTTTGAGATCGCGGAGATCATTCGCGCTTATGGAATTGTCAATGCAAACGTCACCATTCGCGAGGACATTGACACCGACAGCCTTGTCGATTTCCTGGCAGGAAACAGGGTTTACATCCCATCAGTTGTAGCCATCAACAAGTTCGACCTGAGATATGGAAATGTCGAGAATAAAATCAAGGAAGATTTGAGAAGGGATTATCTGCCTATTTCCTGTGCTACCACTCAGGGCCTTGAGGAGTTGAAGGATCTCATTTATGAGAGGCTGGGCTTCATTCGCGTCTACCTCAAGCCAAAAGGAGGAAAAGCGGACCTGCAAGAGCCTCTGGTGCTCCTGGAAGGAAGCAGCGTAAGATCGGTATGCGAGCACCTCCATCGCGACTTTGTAAATCTCTTCCGATATGCTCTGGTTTGGGGAGAGAGTGCGAAGTTCCCGGGACAATCGGTTGGGCTGGAGCATGAGCTGATGGACTGCGATATTCTCTCTATTATTACCAAGAAAAGGTAGGTCCTGTCCAATTCACCTTTCTCACTCCCATTTTCCATCCTCCGTTCTCACTCCCATTCTCCATCCTCCGTTCCCACTCCATTTTCCGTCCTCCTTTCTCGCGCCTTCTCTCAATCCCGTTTCTACACTGCCCTCTTACGCCCTCCTTCCACATTCCTAATGCCATCCAACACCTTTATTTCCTTGATTTTGAATACCAATCATTGAGGCTTTATAGATGCTGGAAAGGCTAACAAAATCTCTGCTTGAGGCTCCTATCTTCAAGAGGGGCGAATACAATTACTTCATTCATCCCATCACAGACGGAGTGCCCGAGATCAGGCCGGAGCTGATTCGGGAGATCACCGGCCATATCGTGCGAATTACCGACATGGAGGTAGACAAGATCGTGACCGTAGAGGCCATGGGAATTCCCATCGGCATAGGCCTTTCCATTATCTGTGACATCCCCCTGGTGATAATAAGAAAACGCAAATACGGTCTGCCCGGCGAGATTGAGGTCTCCCAGGTGACAGGCTACTCCAAGTCGCAGCTATTTTTAAACGGCATAAACAAAGGCGATCGCGTCATTGTGGTGGATGATGTCGTCAGCACCGGAGGAACGCTTCTTGCCGTGCTCCAATCCCTTAAGATCGCGGGGGCCATTGTGAAAGATGTGGTAGTGGTAATAAAGCGCGGCAGTGGCGCAGATCGGCTGAAGGCGGAAGGCTATGCAATCAAGACAATGGTTGATGTGGAAGTAAGCGAGAGCCGGGTGACCAGCGTCAAGATATCTGACAACGGCCAGGGAAAATGATCATTGCAGAAAGAAACTGCGAGAAAAAAAATCCAGAGAAGGAAATGATCCAGGAAAAGGGCTGTCCAGGAAGAAACATTAAATCGGCAGAGATCAGCTCCGCCCAGGAGCCTGCCGCGGTTTGCAGCACGAGAAGATCCCCGGAAGGAAAATTGGAGGCAGATCTGCGTGCAGAGACTGTTAAGTGGCAGGAGAAGGCGCGGGATCTGTTCGGAAATGTGTCCGGGGATGAAGGCTTTCTGGATAATGTCTCTGCCTACATCCGCGACTGCCAGTTTTTCCTGGAAAAGAGCGACCTCATCAGAGCTTTTGAGGCAATAATCTGGGCTTGGGCCTGGATGGAGATCGGCCTGGATAAAGGGCTATTGCGAAAAGAGACTGAAGCAAAGGCCAGAGACTGCTGTAGCCAGAAGAATTGCCCTTTGCATAAAGAATGATCATTCATCAACAGTCCATCTCATCAATTCATCCTCTCACCATTCATTAGTAACCATAGGTTAGTATTATATACTTAGACTGGCGTTGATACACTTCAAATGATCACCGACTATCGCACTCGATTGAATGAGGCAAAGTCCCTGCCAGACATCTTTGAGCTGGTCAAATCTCTGGTATTAAGGAGCCTAGGCAAGAGCCGGGGAGGACTCATGCTGGGCATGGCAAACCTGGGAAATAATCCCCAGGGCTTCTTCGGAGGCTTTTTCACCACCGGCAGCAATGTAATCGTCCTCAATAAGATCCCGCTGCAGAGGATCATGGAGACCCGGCCGGAACTCTATAAGCCCTATGTCTTTCATGTCCTCCTGCATGAGTACATCCATTCCCTGGGCTACCTGGATGAGGCAGATGTAAGGGCAAAGGTCTTCGATATCACAAAGAAGGCCCTGGGAGAGAATCACCTGGCAACTCAAATGGCATCAAGCAGCAGCGAGTTCATCAAGCACCTTGCCTACCCGGATGTATCCTGGAAGCCGGATGACGAGGGACTGGAGCTGGTAGAAGGATTTGATCGGTCGAGCGTATCGTACATTGCCTGACCAAACTCTCTTCAAATAATCTGTTTTTCATTTTTAGGCCTGATCACCAATTGTCAATATTTAAATATGATTGGGTCTATAACCAACGATCCAAGGAGGGAAGCAGACGAGGAAGCTACTTATCTTAGCGATGCTGGCCATTTCGCTAGCAGGCATGGCAGCATCTGCAAATTATATGTATGAAAAGGCATCCGTCAAAGGTGTCGGCTACAAGAACGTAGAGATGATAGTCTCCACTCAGACAGGATTTAACGGCCAAAAACTAATAGAGAAGGAATCAGGATCAGGCAACGTAATCACCGAGAAGACGGAACTTGAAGCAGAAAGGCAACTCAACAGGACTGGATATGCAATAGGCGGCAAGTATACCTGTAAAAACGGCCGTCTGGTTCAAGTTGATTTAATATGCGAATGGCCAACCGGTGTGTTCTGCCCAATGGATTACATCAACTTCACCAAGGAAGCAGAATTTGAGTATATGCCAGTATCTTACCAGACAGGCACCTATGATCAGAAGTGGATTGAAAAGCTGTGTGTGCAGAACTACAGGATCGGTGCCGTGCTGACCGAGATGTATACTCATGCCGAACACCTGCAGAAGACCACCGAGGTAAAGACCAGAGGATATGGCGTTGTTTCCTTTATACCCATCACCGACCTGAGAGGATTTTATGATCTCTCAAATAGCGGCTGTCCTGCCTGCTGTACCGGGGTTCTGGAAGCAAACCTGAACAGCAATGTGATCGGCGTGGCTCACATCGGCTGGATCTCCCGCGATCCCAATGCTGACGATCAGCTCAAGGGCCGCCATGCTGAGTACGGCAGATCGGTCGAGGACCTCACTGGGGTTTTTTCCATCGAGAAGTTCATCCAGCTCTGGGGCAACTCCACCTGCGGAGCCATTAGCGTTGACTGGCTGCCTTGCGTGTGAATTGAAGCTAAATTCTCATCTTTTTTTATTTTCTTCAGGCAATTCTGAGATGGACTAAAATACATCGAAAGCTATCAAGAGCCTGACATGTTCGATCCCCAGATAAAAAAGCTGGCCAGGCAGCTATCCCTGGGCGAGAGAGAGCTTTCCGCCGCAGTAGAGTTGCTAGATGGCGGCGCTACAATTCCATTCATTGCCAGGTACCGAAAAGAGGCCACAGGAAATATGGATGAGGTGGCGATCTCCAGAATTCGCGACCAGCTCCACAAGAATCGGCAGCTAGAAGAGAGGCGGGAAGCGATTTTTTATTCTCTTGCCAAGCGACAGCTCCTCACCGCTGATCTGCAGGCCAGAATAGAAGCTGCCGATACTCTGGCTATTCTGGAGGACATCTACCTTCCCTACCGGCCTAAGAGAAAGACCAGGGCTTCTGTGGCAAGGGAGCGCGGCCTGGAGCCTCTTGCAAAAAGAATCTTTGCCCAGGAAAGTCGCGACCGGGATCCGGAAGAGCTGGCAATGTCCTTCGTTGATGCAAAAAAAGGAGTCGCCTCGGCGGAAGAGGCTCTGGCCGGTGCAAGGGACATCATGGCCGAATGGATGAGCGAGGATGCTGAAGCACGAATACGGATGAGGGCTCTCTTTCAGTCGCAGGCTGCGATACGATCGGCAGCTTCCACTGGAAAAAAGGAGTCCGCGGATAGCAAAGACGAGGGCAAGAATGATGGCAAAGACGATGGCAAATTCAGGGACTACATTGACCACTCCGAGCCCATCTCCAGGATAAGTCCGCACAGGCTGCTCGCCATGCTGAGAGGAGCACGGGCCGGCGCCCTCAGCCTGCACGTCTCTCCGGCGGAAGAAGACGGCCTGGCGATCCTGGAGGAGCTATTCGTAAAAGGGGACGGCCCGGCCTCTGGCCAGGTGATGCAGGCGGCAGAGGATGGCTACAGGCGGCTCCTTGCTCCATCAATGGAAAATGAGGCGCTCGCTGCGGGGCGTGCATTTGCCGAGGAGAAGGCCATCGAGATATTTTCCGAAAACCTGCGCCAGGTTCTCCTGGAGCCGCCTCTCGGCCAGAAGAGCGTCCTGGCCGTAGACCCAGGGCTGCGGACGGGATGCAAGCTGGCGGTGCTCGATCGCCTGGGCAGGCTGCAAGAGAGCCATGTGATTTATCCTCATGATACCGGAAGGAAGAGAGAAGAAGCAACAGATATCGTGAGGGCGATATGCAAAAGGAAGGGCATCGAGATAATTGCCGTTGGCAACGGAACTGCGGGCAGAGAGACAGAGGCATTCCTGCAAAGCCTGAGGCTACAGCAGCCCATCATCATGGTCAATGAGTCAGGGGCTTCGGTCTACTCAACGTCGGACGCAGCTAGGCAGGAATTTCCCCAGGAGGACGCCACCGTGCGGGGCACGGTCTCAATCGGACGGCGGCTCATGGACCCGCTGGCAGAGCTTGTCAAGGTCGAGCCCAAGGCAATCGGCGTGGGCCAGTACCAGCATGACGTGGACCAGACTGCTCTCCGGCGCGCACTGGACGATGTGGTATCTTCCTGCGTTAATCTGGTGGGAGTGGATGTCAATGCCGCCAGCCAGCAGCTTCTCGCCTATGTCTCAGGCCTGGGACCGAAGCTCGCCGAGGCCGTAGTAAGGTACAGAAATGAGCATGGTCTCTTCAGGTCGCGCCAGGATCTGCGCAATGTGCCCCGTCTGGGGCCAAAGGCCTTCGAGCAGTCTGCAGGATTCCTGCGCATTCGAGACGGCAGCAACCCTCTGGATAGCACTGCGGTTCATCCGGAGAGCTATCCGCTGGTGGAAAGGATGGCCAGGGACCTGAGCGTCACAGTGAAAGAGCTGATGCAAAACGAGGCTCTGCTCAAGAAGCTGGACGCAAAGAAATACATGAGCGAGAAAGCTGGCGCCGCCACGCTACAGGATATCATCGAGGAGCTGTCCAGGCCGGGCCGGGACCCCAGAGCACCGTTCGAAGCATTCAGCTTTGCTCCGGGAATTGAGAAGATTGAGGACCTCAAGGTGGGAATGAAGCTGCCAGGAATTGTGACCAATGTAACCGCTTTTGGGGCCTTTGTGGACATCGGCGTGCATCAGGACGGACTGGTGCATAAAAGCCAGCTTCGGGACGGCTATGTGAAGAATCCGACCGACGTGGTAAAGGCCAGGCAGAAGGTCATGGTTACGGTGCTGGATGTGGATTTAGAGCGGAGGAGAATATCGCTCTCAATGAAAAAATCATCTTGAGCAAAATCCTTAAATATCGGCGAACGCTTAGAGTGTATTCGGCAAAAGTCGAAGACCATCATTTTATCCCTCCTACACAAGACTTTTGCCTTCCTCCTATTCATTCCCGGCATCAGTCATCAGACTCATTGCCTATCCACCCATTGCCTTTCCCTGTCGACATCACTCATTAGGCATTCTCTCTTCGCATGATCTCCTCTGCCCTGGCAAAGGCCTGGTCCGCCTCGGCATCCCTGCCCAGAGCCAGGAGAATAAGGCCCCGGCTATTCCAGGCCCTGGAATGCCTGGAATCGATCTCTATCGCCCTGTCAAAATCATCGATTGCTTCAGCATAGCAGTTCAGGCGCCGCCTGGCCTCGCCCCGGCTGTACCATGCATCGGCATTCAGCGGATCGATATCGATCGCCCGGTCAAAATGCTCCACCGCCTCATGGAATCGGTGCAACCTGGCAAAAGCCGCGCCTTTATTGTTCCAGAACTCGCTTCTCTCAGGTTGCAGAGCGATAGCACGGTCAAAGCAGTCCAGAGCGGCTTCATAGTCACTCATATTGCCAAGAGCTGAGCCCCGATTGCTCCAGATTCTAGCGCCATTGGGGTTCAGCTCCAGGGCCTTATCATAATAATCAATGGCCTCCTGATATCTTCCCAGCCGCTCGAAGATCACCCCTTTGTTGTACCAGGCCCTCACGTAGCCGGGATCCGACTCTATGATGCCATCAAAAAATGCCATCGCATCAGCATATTTCCTGAGCCTGTAGAAAACGACACCCTTATTGTTCAGAGCATCGGTGTAATGCGGATCTATCCCAAGGGCAGCATCAAAAGACTCAATGGCTTCTTCATGGCGGCCCAGACGGCAAAGGGACAGGCCTCTGCGGTTCCAGAGCTTTGCGTTTTCGGCATTTTTCTCTATGGCTTTGTCATAAAATGAGAGGGCTTCATCGAATTTGCCGTCCTGGTATAGAGCATCCGCTTTTTCCGCCAGGGAAATGGCATTGGCGCAAGAATCATCCATTAAAGCACCGCCGGATTTAGATGATTGAGATAATTTGAACTAGCCACTCAAAAGTATAAACAAATTCCTAAATATCCAGTATGAGGATTCGGGACTCTACAACAAGATATGCCAGCCAAAAAGTTTTTCATTTGATTCATCTATTCAAAGATAATGGTGGTTTGAATAATAGTGAATACTGCTAATGTGATCCTTTTGCTAGCGGTATTAATTTTAAGTGCAAATTTATGTATATGTAGCGGCGTTGACTATGGCAACGTTTCACCTGGGTTTAAAGTTTTTGATCCTCCCTCAGCTATGTTATTAAATGAGACGCAAATAATTTTTGCCATGGTTACAAGAGCGGATTTAAGCTCCAACATAGGGAAAGGTGTTGAACCAATCAATGTTACTCCTATTATGGAAGCTGAACTAAAAGACGAAGAAAATGGAGTTTTTAAAATTAAGAATTTAACAGAATCTATCCAAACTGTATCTGAGATAAACGATGCCGTTTGGTTGTGGAAAATTGCAGCAATTAAAACTGGATCACATGATTTATCTATCAATATTTATAGATTTAATAAAAACCTCACGCTTCCTGGAAATTATAGCATGAAAATTCTAGATAATAAAAGTGTTATAATTAGTGAAAATAATACTACAACTATTCTTAAAAATGATAGTATTAAAATATTAGGAAATAATTATGTTAAAATTCTTAAGAATAACAGCATTATGATTTTTACAAATAATAGCACTTTGATCTTGGAGAGATTTCTCGAAATATATGATAAAGAGCCTATTCAGGTCAAAGAGGATTTTTCTTGGAAAGAGACTATTGACAGTGCAAAATATTTCGCATATATATCTATAATTGTTGCAATTCTGGGACTAATACTTAATTTATTCAAAGATAGGATTAACTCAAGTATAGATAATAGAAGGATTCTCATTGGACCTCGTTGTATTCATCCTATCATGAAGATGGTTTCGAAAAGAAATGATAGTGTCCAAACCAAGTGGTACGAAGTAGAGAAGGGTCAATATACTTTTGGCAAACTGAAAAAATAGCAGCGTTGTGTTTAGCAGAACACTCACGGACAGAATTGTCCGCTCTATATTGTTATATTAGCTCATTTTGAGCAAAAATCTGCTATGTATTCTGGCTTATCGATAGAGGATGACTCCAATTGCTCTTTGCCATTTGTTAATCTATCCAATCATCATCAATGGCCGATCGCGTAATGCGTCAGGTTATCAGCTACGCATTCATCACAGTTGCGCGCATCGTGATCATGGTTATATCTGAGGCGCTCAATTCCCAGGCAGAAATGCTCCTAACTTGCTGCTTAAATCTGGTAATAGCATTTGTCAATGCAGCCCATATCCCCATTATTGCCAACCCCTTTCTTTTTATTCTCAGCTGTGCATATCTTCTGCAGGAGAGAATTGCAGTGGCTATTACTACCAGGCCCTTCGGAAGGTCCGGCCCGCTCGTTACCCAGGTGGGCCTGGGCGGGGAAGGAGTGCTGCGCACCTACGGGCGCGAGCCCGAAGCCAGGGCTGTGATTGAGCAGGCTGCCCTTCAGGGCATAACCTACTTCGACTCCGCCCAGGCTTATGCAGGAAGCCAGAGCTACTATGGCGCTTTCTGGCGCAGCAATCACGCGCTTCGCTCCCGCATATTTCAAACCAGCAAGTCCGCTGCCCGCGACTTTTTGGGCGCAAAAGCCGACCTCGCCGATTCCCTGGAGATAATGGGCCTGGAGAAGCTGGACCTCTGGCAGATCCACGACCTTCGGACCCGTCAGGATATCGAGGAAATCGAGGGGCCGGGCGGAGCCCTACGGGCATTTGTGCAGGCCAGGGATGCGGGACTTGTGCGCTTCATCGGCGTGACCGGCCACCATGACCCCAAGATTCTGGAGCACGCTGTGAAAAAATGGCCAGTGGATGCCGTTCTTATGCCTGTCAACCCTGTGGAAGCCATTCTGGGAGGATTTTTAGATCGTGTCATAGCAGCCGCCCAGGATCGGGGCCTGGCTGTCATCGGCATGAAGGCGCTGGGCGGCTCGCACTACATCTCTCCTCGGTTTGGGGTGACAGCAGAGCTGCTCCTGCGCTTTGCCCTTTCCCGGGAGGTGAGCACGGCAATCGTAGGCTGCGGCAGCGCCGCTGAGGTGGAGGCACTGGCCAGAGTTGGGGCGCATTTTCAGCCCCTGGCCGACGAGGAGGAAGAGAGACTGCTCGAGATCTTCCGGCCCATTGTCCGCAGGCTGGCGTACTACCGTGGGGCGATTTAATTCAGCCCGTTGTCTCATCGTTCAGCTCCTCAAGCTGATCAACCCTGAGCTTCACTATGTCCATGGCATCCTCGAAGAGCTTTCTGTTGATCTCCAGCCCGAAGTACTTCTTGAGTTTTTCTGGCGGAGTCATGGTGGTCCCGGCTGACAGATACGCCACATAGTTCTTATTAAACTGCTCCGGATCCTCCTTGTACATCTTGAAGAGAGACAGTGTTATCGCTTCGGAGAGGGCATAATTAAAGGTGTAGTAGTTATCTGTAAAGTAGATATGGCTGATGTAGGGCCATTCTGGCTCGATCCGGGTGTAGTAGGCAATATTGTCGCTCTTGTATTCAGTTGCAATGCTCTCCCATAGGTCATTCAGATCCGAACCGCTCACGTTTTCATTGCGACTGATTAGCTGATGGGCCTTGTGCTCAAACTCAGTGATCATGGCCTGGCGGGGCATTGTTCTGGCATAATTGTAGATATGGCTTGCCAGGACGGCAATGGCTGTGTCTCTATCGTAGTTCTTGATTGCATAGTCCATGAAGAGCTCTTCGGCAAATGTGGATGGCACCTCCATCTCATAAATGGTCCCTCCGCAATAGATATAGTCCAGCGACTGGCCCATCAGGTAGAAGTCGACGGCATGGCCCATCTCATGAGCGATAGTCGATTTGTCGTCTATCAGCCCGTTGTAATTCAGGAATACCAGCGCCGGGCGCTTCAGAGCACATAGATCCTGAGCATACTGAATGGATTGTTTTCCGTGATCGAGATTCGGATAGACATCGACAGAATTGCTGGTGACCGTCTTTATAAAAGCCTGACCGAATGCCGGGTCCATCAATGCCAGCGAATTATATATTTCGAGAGCGGCGTCAGTGTAATTGGTTTTCTTGCCGGGATCATTCATGAGCTGAAGGAAGAGGTCATAGGGCGCAAGCACCGGGACGCCCATCTTGGCCTTGCGGAACTCATAGTATTTATCGAAATCCCCTTTTCGCTCTTTTAGCACCTGGTTCATTTCATCGATTTGTGAGGCATTTAGATACGATTCGAACATCATGGCGTCATAGGCATCAGAATAGTTCAATTCTCGGGCATAATTATCATCAAGCTTTGCCTTAATGCTATAAATTCTGCCCATTTCTTCCGATTCGTTGAATAGATGGTAATAGCGCTTGTCGTAGCATTTCTTCCGATCGTTTCTATCCTTGTTGGTCATCAGAAGATTGTAGTAAGAAGAATAGTTGACTGAGTATTGATTGCCGCTTTCAAGAGTGATATTGCCTGCCTGGTTTACATTATTTGTGACCAGCTTCTCGGCGTTGGTATCGAGTTTCATGAGCTGATTGGAGAGATCTGCCAGATATGCGGCGTGAGTCTCATTTCTTGGGCGGTGGTCCACGAATCGGATGTAATCGGCTTCAAGATAGGGGCGGTACTTTTCCAATCGCGGCTCTTCGGCAAAGAGCCTGTCCCATGTCGATATGGGAAGTGACTTTAAAAGCACATCGGCAAAGGAGTTGGCCTTTGCGTATTCTGTGGAGAGATTCTGTACGTCTGAGAGGAATTTCTGGAAGAAGACATCATTGACATCCAGGCTGTTCTGCGCATTTGCGTATGCGTAGAGGACATTGAGTGCTTTTGTATAATTTTCGTCGCTCTGGATATAATCAAACAGGACTGCTCCGGTGAGATTGGCAAACTTCGGCCGGAAGGTTTGGTTGATTTCATTTACGGTCAGATTGAGATGATCGTATTGCACCCTGGCGGTATTCATGTCTTTATAAAGAAATGACAGATTCCAGGATGTGGTGATCTTGCTCGGATCGAGGCTCAGAGATGCATTGTTTTCTGAACCGTTCAAAGGCTTTACGGCTTCAGCAGAAGCTGCCATAGCAGTTGCTGCGACCATAGATATAACAATTGCTGATCCAATTAGAATAAAATGATTCGTATTCTTACCCCCTTAGTCATAAGGCAGTGATAAGGCTTGAATGAATTTGCCCATTAATGAACAAAACTGATCTTGAGCTAACTTATTCTTAAACTTTCTGTTTATATCGGCGATCACGGAAGATGGCATCATTTGCCATTCGCCCCGAGCTTTGATTCAATTGAGATCTCCTTGTCAATGAAGTAGTCTATCTTTATGGAGGTGATTATCCTCTGAATTCCCATTCCGATGAGACGCAGGTTTGCCATCTCTATGATTCCAAAAAGCTCCTCGGAGCATTCTGTCTCCACTGCGGTTGACATCGGCCCGGGAATAAATGTTATACTGCAAAGTATAGAAAAGCTATAATATCGATTCGCTCTCAATAGATCATCCTTCAGATATGTTTATTAACAACATCGACTAATTATGTAGATTATACTATGACCGAGAAAATCGAATGCTTTACCAGAATATCCCTTGATAGATACCTGGAAATGGAATCATTACTCCATAATTTTTTTAATATGACTGGTTTTTGCCGGAAAAACTTTGGCATAAACTGTAATGGTTGTTGCAATGAAAATGTCGCGAATTATCCTAAAAAATACCGCGGTTGCCGCGAGCTGGATGCGGAGAGATGGAAGATCTATGGCCTGGGCAACACATCAAGAGGCTGCCCTTATTCAAGCGATAACGGCTGCATTCTTGCAACGCATAAGACGCCAAAATGCATTGCTTACATCTGCCCCCCATTCACAAAGGCGCTAAATGATCAAGGCATAAGCTATGACTGGATTGAGGTTCATGCCCTGCTTATCAGCATTCTTAATGAAGGCAAATTCGATTGGTGGAGCGGATCAAAAATCGAATCCTATTGCATCAACGATGATGAATTCTTCGCAATAAAAAAGCAATTTGAAGAATTATTAAATATGCAGGTATTGAAAACTGCAAAAGAGGCGGGAAAGATTCTCTGCTGAGAGAAAATGCTCTGCAGATCGAAAACTTCTCGTGAACCTAAAATCTTATTCTCTTTAACCTTGACGATGCCGTTTTGAAGCGCAAGAGCACATGAATGCCAGGCTTTTAGGACTCTCAAGACCCCTTGCAGAGGTTGAAACTGCTCTGGATTATGCCGCCGTTCATAGATTGGGGGCCAATTTTGCCTCAATCTCAAGGATTAGATAATGGGCAGGAGAACATGCACCATTCAGGTTTGTCCCGACCAATGCAAGTCGAGGATAAATCTAATCCAAATATGATAATAATTGTGAATAGGAAATTCGCATTTGAGAGGACTGAAATGAGCGAGAGAAAATTAGGTCTAAGCACCCTGGCGGTGCATGCCGGCCAGGAGACGCCCGACCCGGCCACGGGATCAAGGACGGTCCCCATCTACCAGACATCATCATACGTATTCAAGAGCGCAGAACATGCGGCAAATCTTTTTGCTCTGAAGGAATTGGGCAACATCTACACCAGACTGATGAACCCCACGAGCGACGTATTTGAAAAACGCATTGCTGCCATTGAAGGCGGTACTGCAGCTCTCGCAGTGGCATCCGGCCAGGCTGCCATCTCCCTGGCGCTGCTCTCCATCACTCGAGTGGGAGACGAGATCGTTTCCGGCAATAATCTCTACGGCGGAACCTACGAGCTGTTTCATTACACATTCCCAAAGCTTGGCAGGAAGGTCATATTCGTCGACTCCACCAGGCCTGAGGAGTTCAAGAAAGCCATCAATTCCAGGACCCGAGCTATCTATGCCGAAACCATAGGCAATCCCAAGCTGGATGTGCCGGACTTCGAAAAGATCGCCAGGATCGCCCACGATGAGGGCATTGCTTTTGCGGTGGATAACACTGTGGGCGTTGGGATAGTGAGGCCCATAGACTACGGTGCCGACATAATTGTGGACTCGGCAACCAAATTCATCAACGGCCACGGAAACTCCATCGGCGGAATTATCGTCGACTCTGGCAAGTTCGATTGGTCGACCGGAAAGTACCCTGAGTTTACCGAACCCGACCCAAGCTATCACGGCCTAAAATTCTGGGAGGCTTTCGGCAATTTTCCGGGCCTGGGAAATATAGCTTTCGTCTTCAAGGCCAGAGTAGAGCTTCTCCGAGACCTCGGACCGGCTCTGAGTCCATTCAATTCCTTCCTCTTCCTTCAAGGAGTAGAGACGCTGGCCCTTCGGCAGGAGAGGCACTCGGAAAATGCTCTCAAGGTGGCACGATTTCTCAAGGGCCATCCAGCCGTCGCCTGGGTCAACTATCCCGGTCTGGAGGAGCATCCCAGCCACGCCCTGGCAGAAAAGTACCTGAAAGGCAAATACAATGCCATCCTGGGATTCGGAATCAAGGGAGGCCTGCCCGCCGCCAAGAAATTCATCGAATCGGTTAAGCTGCTCTCCCATCTGGCAAACATCGGCGACTCAAAGAGCCTGGTGATTCATCCGGCTTCGACCACTCATCAGCAGTTGACGGTCGAAGAGCAGGCAGCTACCGGAGTTACCCCTGATTTCATCCGGGTCTCGGTGGGAATTGAAGACGTTGAGGATATCATCGCGGACCTTGATCAGGCTCTGGCCAAGGCAGTGGCATGAAAAAGGAATCTGTGGGATTGGCTGAAACCCAATGCTTTGCCACTCTGGAAGAGATCGGCCTGGAGCATGGCGGCAAGCTTGCTGGATTGAAGGTGGCTTATGAGACATACGGCACCCTCAACCGGGAGAAGAGCAACGCGATACTCATCTGCCATGCCCTCTCAGGAGACGCCCATGCCGCAGGCTGGCATAAAAACGATGAGAAGCCGGGCTGGTGGGATATCATCATCGGACCTGGCAAGGCTCTGGACACCGATAAGTTCTTTGTGGTCTGCTCGAATGTCCTGGGCGGCTGCAAAGGCACTACCGGTCCATCATCAGTGAATCCCATCACTGGAAAGCCCTACGGCCTGGACTTTCCCGTGATCAGCATCAAAGATATGGTTGACGTGCAGAGGAAGCTGCTGCACCACCTGGGAATTGATAAGCTCTTTGCCGTCATCGGCGGGTCGTTCGGCGGAATGCAGGTCCTGCAATGGTGCGTGTCCTATCCTGACGACGTGAGGATGGCAGTAGCTATAGCTACCAGCGCTTATTCGTCTCCCCAGCAGATCGCCTTCAATGAGGTGAGCCGCCGGGCGATAGCCTCCGATCCAGACTGGAATAATGGCGACTACTACGGCCGGACTGCACCGGCTCGGGGCCTGTCCCTGGCGAGGATGATCGGCCATATCACCTATCTCTCAGACGAGTCGATGCACCAGAAGTTCGGCAGACGCCTTCAGGGCAGAAGCGACTATGGCTTTGACATCAACTCAGCGGACTTTCAGGTCGAAAGCTATCTGAGATACCACGGAGATGCTTTCGTCAAGCGCTTTGATGCCAACTCCTATCTCTACATCACCAAGGCGATAGACTACTTCGACCTGACCCGCAAAGGAGAGCTTTCCCTGGCCGAAGCCCTGAAAGGCGTTAAAGCAAAGCTTCTGGTCATCTCCATAAGCTCAGACTGGCTCTATCCTCCTTACCAGAGCAGAGAGGTTGCCGATGCCCTGAGCGTGAGTGAGATCGATGTGCGACACTGCGAGATAAAATCAAACTACGGGCATGATGCCTTCCTGCTTGAAGCCGGACAGATGAACTACACCATTGGCAATTTCCTATCCAGGATGTCGGTAGGCGATGTGATGATCAAAGATGTGGTGACCATCCGCCAGGGATCGAGCGTTGAAGATGCCGCCAGGATCATGATGACCGAAGGGGTAACTCACCTGCCGGTTATCAGCAAGGACAGAAGGCTGGAGGGGATAGTAACCGCATGGGATGTATCCAAAGCAGTTGCCCTGAAGTACACCAGGCTCGAACAGATCATGACCAGAGTTGTCGTCACCTCCGCCCAGAATGATCCCGTGGAGAGAGCGGCAAGAAGGATGAACGAGCATAACATCTCTGCTCTACCGGTTGTGGATGAGGAGCAAAAGCTAATTGGAATGATAACCAGCGACGGAGTCAGCCGGCTGGTCAGCGTCTGCAGATGAATCGGATCTTAGGGTAGAGAATCAGATGCGAAACACAACGAATATAATGAGGTCGTAGAGAAGCCTCATCCTTCCAGGATAAAGGCCCCGCTTGCCGGCAGTGAAAAGGAAAGAGCACCGCCAATCCTTCGTTCTTCTCCCTGGCAATATCTGGCCAGTCAGCCTCTTCGCCTCAACATTGCGCCGGCATTGCAGGCAGACGCGGGTCCACTCCAGGCCGGCTGCATCCTTCTGAATCTCTGCAGGCAGCGACGACTCAATCATCTTGAGCATGCTCTCTGTGGCATAGCGTGACCCGCAGATCTTGCAGACCGCCATATCGAAGGATGCCTCGCACTCAGCTGCCGCCCCGTCGTGGGCCGCGAGCGACAGAGCCTTTGTCGGGCACGCCCTCACGCATAAATCGCACCCTTCATCTCTCTTCTCATTGCAGCTCTTCCAGCGCATAGTTATCCTTCCGTCCGCCTCGCTTCTGGCTATTTTCTCGCTTGGGCAGACGTTGGAGCAGGACTGGCAGCCCAGGCACAGGCTGCTATCAACTCTGATCATCTTACGCCTCCCGGTGTCGCCAATGCCAGGGCAGTACGCGAGCGCGCTCTTCTCATTGCTTCATCGAAGTCATCAAACAGAGCCTGAGCCGGGCAGGCGGCGACGCAGGCCGGCCCGCCCTCCCGGTCCCGGCAGAGGTCGCACTTATGGGCGATCCTGTCAACCCAGACCACTCCGAAGGGACAGGCGAAGGCGCAAAGGCCGCATCCGGTGCATTTCTCCTCATCAAAGATCATCATCTCCCCATCTTTTTGCAGGGCTCGAGGTGAGCAGATCGTGGCGCAGCAAGCTGCTTCGCATTGATGGCAGAAGATAGGAACGGCTGCCAGGTCCTCCACGTAATGCACATTGAGCCGTCCATTGCCCTCATGCTCTATCTGGCAAGCTGCCTCGCAGGTGCGACAGCCAATGCAATTACTGATATCGATGTAAATCGGCATTTGATTCCTCCAGTTTCTCCTGCATGGAGATTGCGGGCTCACGACGGATAGGTGATGGGTTTCATTTTACATAGAGTCTTAAATGTATTGATTAGAGTAATGATGGTGAGAGGATAATAAGCTTTTGTCAGCGACTATATGATGCACGGATTGTTCTTCGCTGTTTTGCGTGAGATGAAAAGAAAACAGACCTGGTTTGGATCATTTTTGCCGGAAGATCGACATCTTGATTAACTTTCGCAGCCGTACTCGGTCATGATATGCAGCAAGAAGATTCCCGCCACCAGGGCTTTCGCATTCTTGTGGTTGTCTCCAGGCCTTTGGATCTCGACGACCTGCCAAATCTTGCCGACCAGTGGGCCCTGCAAAGCGGTCTGAAAAGGGTGCAGGCACCGACTTTTCTGAAGATGCTCCATCCGCCCACGGTGGAGGGCCTTCGCAGCGAGATTCTGAGCGGCTACGATATCGTTCACTTCGACGGACACGGTGCCCTGGGGAGGCGCTGCCCAAACTGCGGCGCTCTTCACCTGCCTGAAGAAAAGAAATGCGATCGCTGCGCGGCTCTGCTGGAAGACGAAGAGCCAAAGGGCTACTTTGCCTTTGAGAGAGAGGACGGATTGACAGACGCTCTGTCTGCGGAGGAGCTGGCTGAGATTGTGGCGAGCACGCCTGAGCCCGTGAAGCTGGTCTTCCTGAGCGCCTGCCAGTCTGCCAAAGGAGGCGATGCCAGCCTTCAGAATGTCCTGCTGGCCAGAGGCGTTCCTGCCGTCCTGGGGATGAACGAGTCGGTTCCATTGAAGGCGACTATGGCTTTGGCCAGGCCGTTTTACGCAGGATTGGGAGCGGGAATGACCATCATCCGGGCTTTTGAAAATGCTATGCCTGCTCTGAAAAAGCTGGAGAATGGTGGCAATCTGCAGAAGATCCCGGTGCTGGAGGGTCCTGGAAAGGATGCCAGGATTCTGCCTGCCAGGGTCACCGGCAGGGCAAGCTTTGAGGCAGAGCGGCTCTTTGGGCTGCCAGAGCACGAGTTTCTGGGGGGCTACATCCGGGACGATCCGCCGCGCGGGCGCAAGGGGCTTCTCTCTCAGGTCATGGATGCCCTGCAATCCGGGGAGAAGCTGGTCATCCTCACCGGGCAGGGAGGCATCGGCAAAACGGTGCTTGCTGCGGAAGCGGCGCGCAGATTGGCCTGGCTCTATCCTGGCGGAGTCTTCTGGAGGAGCGCAGCTGATATGGAGCGACTGGGCCTGGAGGAGACGCTCAACGCTTTTGATAATGTCTTTGGGATACAATTTCGCACGCTTCCACTGGATAGAAAAAAAGACATGGTCTTGAATTATCTCAGGAATTTCGATACCGCCAGCCTGCTAGTAGTGGATAACGCCGAGAGCATAAAAGACTCTGGATTCTGGCGTTTCCTGGAGGGCATCCCTCAGCCCAGCGCTGCCCTTTTGACCACGCGGGAGAGCCCGCCCTGCGGGGGCCGGGAGATCCGGGTACCTGAGATGGAGAGAGAGGAAGCAATCAGTCTATTTCTCAGGGAAGCCCGCCGGAGTTTTCCCAAATGGGGCGAGCGTCTGAGCGAGGAAGAGCTGAGCAGCCTGGCAGAGATAGCAGGCTTCATGCAGGGCCATCCTCTGGCCATCAAGCTTGTGGCAGGCCAGTCAACCAGGCGGAGCCTGGCTGGAATTAGAGATGAGCTGAGACGAAATCCGCCCAAAGGAGTATCTGAAAGATTTGATGTCTCTTACAATGGCCTGGAGGAAGGCCAAAAGGATCTCTTCTCCCGTCTGGCTGTCTTCTTCGGCTCGATGGACGAAAATGCCATTCGATCCGTCTGCCTGGAGGATGACCAGGAGGGCCATTCAAACTGGGAAAGCGATCTCGAAGAACTGGTACGCTGCTCATTTCTGGATAGAGTTGAGATTGCGGCTCTGGATAAGAAGGGCAATGAGGTCACGCTCTATCGCTACCGTCTGCATCCGCTCATGCGCCAGTACGCTGCATGCAAAGCTGGAGACGATCTCCTGGCAAGGCTTCGACCAAGAGCTGCAAAGCATTTCCTGGAATATGCCCGGCATTTTAAAGACAATTTCGACATGCTGGAATGGGAGCGAGAGAACATTCTCGCTGGAATGGACTGGGCAGCGGGCCTACAGAATTCATTCTCAGGTGAGTCGAAAATGGATGCGGCTTCTCTTGTTCTGAAATTTATGTCTGCTCTCAACAGATATCTGGACATGAGCGGATACTGGAGCGAATACAATTTGCGGCTGCAACAGGCTATTAAAGCTGCAGAAACAATAAATGATCAAAAACAAATTAGCGGTTGGGGTCAAAATCTTGGCGTTAATTTCCAAAGGATGGGCAAGTATGATGAGGCACGTGAGCTCCATAAGAAGAGCTTGGCAATCTCGCGAGAATTGGGCGACAATAGCGGCATCGTCAGTTCGCTGCTAAACTTAGGTATGCTGGCCCAGGCGATCGGCGATTATGACGAGGCACGCGAACTCTATCAGCAGAGCATGGCGATCTCACAAGATGTGGGCAACAAGAGCGGTATGTGCAAATCGCTGCATGTTTTAGGCAATCTGGCTCAGGCCACCGGAGAGCTCGACGAGGCACGAAAGTTCTACCAGCAGAGCATAAAGATTTTGCGGGAGCTTGGCAACGAGCGCGATAATTCGAAATTGTTTCACAACATGGGTACGCTGGCACAGTCTGCTGGAGAGTTAGACGAGACACGAAAGCTCTACCAGCAGAGCCTGGCAATCTCACGAAAACTAGGTGATCAGTACGGCATGTCCCGTGTTCTACATCAGATGGGGACACTGGCCCAGGCCACCGGAGAGCTTGACGAGGCACGCAAGCTCTACCAGCAGAGCATGAAGATATTGCAGGACCTGGGAGACAGGAAAGGAGTTGCCAGTTCGCTTCATAACTTGGGAATGTTAGCCCAGGTTAGAGGTTATCAAGACGAGGCATGCAAACTCTATCTGCAAAGCCTGGCAATCTCATTAGAACTAGGTGACAAGGTCGGAGAGTCTCGTTCTCTACATCAGATGAGCATGATGGCTCAGACCACAGGCGATCACGAAAAGGCAATCAATCTATGCCAACAGAGCCTGGAAATTAAAAAGGAATTGGGCGACAAAGGCGGAGTATCTCGTTCTCTGCACCAGTTGGGTATGCTGGCTCAGGCTAAAGGCAATCACCACGAAGCATTCAAGCTCTATCAACAAAGCCTGGCAATCTCGCGAGAATTGGGCGACAAGAGCGGAATGTCCCGTTCTCTGCACCAGTTGGGCACGTTGGCCCAGGCTGCGGGCGATCACCACGAGGCATGCAAGCTCTTCCAGGAGAGCCTGGCAATTGCCCATGACATAAGCGACAAGAGCGGCGTGGCAAGCTCGCTGCACCAGATGGGTATGCTGGCCCAGGCAACTGGAGAGTATGACGAGGCACGAAAGCTCTACCAGCAGAGCTTGAAAATTGTCCAAGAACTTGGCGACAAGAGCGGCATTGCTTTCACCAAGGCGCAACTGGCATTGCTGGAAGAGCAGATGGGGAATAAAAAAGAAGCCTTGCAGCTCATCGTTCAGGCTGAAGCGGCCTTCCTGGAATTAGGCAGCCCCTACGCAGAGCAAGCTGGAAAGGATAGACAAAGATTGGAACAAGATCAATAAGGCAAGAGATCGTCCATGCTCAAGATACAATGCTGCAATGAGAAATGCACCGCACCGGAAGGGATATTTCCGTGGGATGAGCGCCCCAATCTGCAGGCGGATGGCAAGCTGGCCAGGAAAGGAGAAGAAGGTGCCGTGTCCTTTGTGGAGCGATGCCCATTCTGCGGCATGAAGAACAAGTTCTATGTGACAAAGGTGCAAAAGAAAAGCGTAACAAGAAACATGATTTAGGGAGGAACTCAGAAATGCCAGGCAACCCAGCAGTTCCGGACGCTATCGGCGAGCCCGTCACCGATCAGGACGAGTTCTGGCTGGAGACAGCCCGCACCTCCGTCAGGGAGTCAGTCGCCTCGCTGGAGGAAGCAGCCAAGCAGCTCATCGCAGCCGTGACCCTGGTAGAAGGGATCTACTTTGCTGCGATCTCTTTTAGCGACCTGCGCAAGGTTATGGCCGTACAGGGCCCGGAGGCGTGGCTTAGAATCCTGCTCTTCGTCAGCCCCATCGTCCTCTGGCTTATCTGCCTATTCTTCGCCGTGCAGGTCTTTACACCCAGGAGCTACGAGACGAACTTAAGCTCGCCTCAGCTTGCAGAGCAGCTCTACCGGGAGCTGGTGGGCTACAAGCACAGAAATCTGAAGCGGGCCTACTGGGCGCTGCTGGCCGGTTTTGTGCCGCTAGTGGTATCTGTGGTGTGTTACCTGCGCTTCCTGGACGGGCCGGGTTGAAATCGTTTCTCTCTCTTTGCTTAATTGCCTTTAGATGATAATTCTTAAATTCCAAGGAGACTGAAATTAACTCATGAAATACACGATCGTTCTTGAACCACAGGAAGAAGGCGGCTTTACAGCCCGCTGCTTGGAACTTCCCGGCGCTGTTACTCAAGGCGAGACCAGGAGGGAAGCCATCGAGAACATAAAAGAGGCCATCGGTTTAATTCTGGAAGTGCTGAGGGAAGATATGGAAAGCCTGAATCGAGCCAATGCAGAGGTCTTCCAGGTAGAGCTTGCAGATGTCTGCTAAATTGCCGGTCCTCTCGGGCAAACAATTGATAAAAATACTGGCGAAAAAAGGATTCATCATTAGGCGACAGTCTGGAAGCCATGTGATCCTGCAAAAGGATGAAAGAGTTTTTTCGGTTCCACTTCATGACGAATTGAAGAAAGGGACACTGAATGGAATTCTAAAACAAGCAGGATTGGATATTGGAGATCTGGAAAAATAAAATAATAATATGTAAAAAATCTGAGTGAAAACCTCTCCCCGATATCATCACTTGCAGTGGCACTCTGCAAATGTCACCTTCATCGTCTTGGGGTCGCGGATGACCGTATTCAGCTGGCATTTCTTTCCTGGCTCGCATCCGCCCACGCATTTGCCCAGGCCGTAGTCGTACCAGCACCTCAGAGGCTCAGGCGCCTTGAAGCAGTACCTGAATAATCCTGCCGCAGCGTCTATTGTGCCGCAGATAATCGGCTTGCCGCTGGCATCCAGACAGTTCTCCTTGAGGCCTTTAGCTGCTGCTTCCTCTTTGCTGGCGCAGACGCATCCCGTCGGACACTCTATGGTTGGAATCTGATAGCAGAATTTCGGGTATCCTCGTGGATCTTTGCCGCATTCCTTCTTAACGTCCCCGCAGAATTTGTTGTAACCCAGCCTTTTAGCTTCGTCTTCTGTAAGACAGGTGCAGCCATCGGGACATCTGCTGGGAGGCGAGAAGCAATACAGGGGCCGTTTATTCGCGTCATAGCCGCAGGGAATCCTCTGGCCGGAGCAGAGGCTGTATCCCGCTTCTTTGGCCTTCTCCTCGGTCAGGCAGCTGCAGCCCTGGGGGCATTTGGACTTGAAGCAATATTTGGGCACTACTCCGTTTGGTGTCTTCTCTTCACCGCAGGGAGTAGCCTGGCATCTATCGAAATTTCCCTCGCCGAACATTTGGGTCGCACCGGCAACGGTAAGGCACTGGCAGCCTTCGGGACAGGGTTGCTGAGCGCATGCCGGCAAGATCATCATCGACAACGTGGCCAGGATTACAAAGAGCAGAGATACTCCAAGCCATCTTCTATTTTGCATTTTATTCATCTCCTTGGGATTTTTCGGGGTGCTTCTCCGGAAATAGTGGTTATTCAAGCTCTTTCTACCTGCAGACCCTGGATCGACTGGTAAACACCCTCGGACATTAATCACACTTTATGATCTATAATGTAAGCGATAATTTATCAAGGTATTCCTCGTCGTAAATGATTAATAAGTACTGATTGGATCGAAAAATAATTGGTCTGCTCGAGATGCATTATTAAGATGCACTGGAAAGATGCACCATTGAGATACACACGCAAGATGGAAAATCAAGATGCACCACCATGGTGCACCTCCAATGCGCATCACCAGGATGCTCCGGCCTCATATCGGGATGAAGCCGTTATCTATGGCAATCTTCTGCCCTTCCGGGCTCAGAATATAATCGATAAACGCTTTAGCGCCTGGCGAAGGCTCACCTAAAGTTATGAAGTAGAGCTTTCTGGCTAGAGGGTAGGCTCCGCTCTTTATGCTATCAATTGTGGGCTGGACGCCATCCAGAGCAACCACCTTTGTGTCTCCCTTCATGACGAAACTGAATCCCATGTAGCCGATGGCTTTGTCGCTGCGCTGCGTGCTGAACTTAACCTCAGAGCTCTCCCCGGCATCATAAGATACCGCAGGGGTCTCTGCCTCTTTGCTGCCCATTATTATCTCATTGAAGGTGTCTCTGGTTCCAGAGCCCGGCCTTCTGCCAATGGCAAATATCTCCGTGTCCGGACCGCCCAGCTCCTGCCAGTTGGTTATCGCTCCAGAATAAATCCGTCTAACCTCGTCACAGGTAAGCGATCTCACTCCCTCATTATAGACATCCGGACTTACCACCAGACAGATGGCATCATATCCCACAGGCTGCTCGATAAAGCGGATCTTCGGAGTCTCATACCTCTGCCGCTCTTCCAGTTTGATCTCTCGGGAACTCATGGCAATGTCGGATCTGCCTTCGGCCACGTCCACGATTCCTACGCCGCTGCCACCCGATTTCACATTGACCGTGTAATCATCCTGCAGCATGTTGAATTCCTCGGCAGCAAGCTCAGCCATGGGCATGACCGTGCTGGACCCTGAGACTGCAACCGTTATCTCTCTGGCACTACCTTCCGCTCCGGCCAGGATAAAGAACAACAACAACATCGACAGCGTGCTCTGAGCATTCATCAGAATTGATTTGCCATACTATTATGTAAGCTTGATGTTTGCTGGCTTGATATATGCAAGCTTGATGTTCTTGATGCTTGCATGAGGGCTATGCAGGTATGAAGCCCTCATCCACGGCAATCTTCTGGCCCTCCGGCCCCCGCACAAAGTCTATGAACGCCTGCGCTCCGCTCGTGGGCTTTCCAAAGGTATAGAAATACAGATGCCTGTGCAGCTCGTAAAGGTCCAGCTTGATGTTTTCATAGGTGGGCATGATTCCGTCAAAAGCTATGCCATCGGCTCCTCCGCCCAGATAGTTGAATCCCAGATAGCCTATGGCCTTGTCGCTTCCCGCTATGGCGGTCTTGACCTCCGCTCCCCCAAAGGCCACCGTATCAACGCCCGGCGTTTCAGCATCTTTGCTGCCCAAGACGATCTCATTGAAGCTGTCCCGGGTTCCGGAGCCCTCTTCTCGTGATATCACATAAATATCCGCATCCGGGCCGCCAAGCTCCTTCCAGTTGGTGATATTTCCGGAATAGATGTCTCTGACCTGCTCCCGGCTCAATCCCAACACGCCTGCCTGATAAATCTTATCGCTAACCGCCAGGCTGATGCCATCCTGCCCCACCAGGAACTCCTCAAAGGAATCTCCAAATCGTTCCTTCTCATCATCGGTTATCTCACGCGAGGCCATGGCGATGTCATTCTTGCGCTCGGCGATCCCCAGAATCCCACTTCCCGTGCCTCCGGCTGAAATCGTCACCACATAATCCCTCTGCAAGGCATTGAACTCCTCTGCCGCGACCTCAGCCAGAGGCATCACGGTTGATGATCCCGAGACTTTTACATCCTTGGCGGACCCCGAGACCGTGACATTCTCAGCTGACGCAGAGCAGACGATGACCAAAGCGAGCAGCGCGATTGACATGATGACTATTGTTTTTCTAATGAGCCCCACCATGTGCAAGTGCATCGTCAAAATATGTAAAGCTTATCGTCGCATTTTGCCATCACACTGACATTTTTTGATCTGTTTCAGGCTCTCTCGTAAAGTGTGGTCCTCTGCACCGCCCTCTTTCCCCGCGCTTCTATGAGATCTATCAGCTCCTCTGCGGAGATGCTGGGCTGCTCTTTGCTGTTGCGGGCGATCGCCTCATCCATGAGAGTTCCTCCAAGGTCATTGGCCCCCCAATCCAGGGCGGCAGCTGCTGCCCCTCGGCCCAGCTTGGTCCAGCTCGCCTGGATGTTTGTGATGTTGGGATAGAGGGCAACCCTGCCCAGAGCATGCATCTTGAGACGGTCCAGAAGGTCGGCCCCCCTGGTAATCCTGCCCAGAGGGTTATTGCTTGCAATGAACGGCAGCAGAACCATCTCTGTAAATCCGCCCGTCTCGGACTGGATCTCCTTGAGGATTTGCAGGTGGCTCAAGCGGTCAGCCAGACTCTCGACATGGCCGAAGAGCATGGTTGATGTGGTGGGAATAGCCAGCATGTGGGCGGCAGTGATTATCTCCCGCCATTTTTCGGTATTGATCTTGCTCGGGCAGATCTTCTGGCGCACTGAGTCGACAAGAATCTCGGCAGCAGTTCCGGGCATGGAACCCAGGCCGCTTCTCTTCAGCTCCTTCAGGGCATCTGAGACCTCAACTCCTGAGTTTTGCGACATGTGCTGCACCTCCATGGGAGAGTAGGCGTGCAGATGCATCCCGGGAAAGTCGCGGTGCAATAGCTCCAGGATCAAGCAGTAGTCCTCAAGATGCATTCTCGGAGAAAGGCCCCCTTGCAGACAGATTTCGGTAGCTCCCAGGCGCTCCGCGTCGCCGGCGCGCTCCAAAATCTGCTCTTCTGTCAGGGAGTAGATGCTGTTGTGCTTGAATGAGCAGAATTTGCATGTTCCAATGCATTCGTTTGTGAAGTTGATATTCCTGTTTATGACAAAAGAGACGGTATCCCCGCAGCTCTTCTCGCGCAGATGATTGGCCAGCCGGAAGAGATGCAGGGGCTGATGCCATAGCTTTTTCAGTTCATCCTGATCGGAAGACATGCTAGCGGGAAACGAGGCAGTTTCCGCATTGTCCGAGGCTTCTCTGATCATTGATAGTTCTCACTCTCTTTCTAATCTTCTTTCTTTGGGCATCTGGCTGACGAGTTTGCCATGTGAGTATAGACCGCACCCAAGTATATCCCCTCTATAAAAAACTACCACATAGCCTGCCTCACATCCTGATTCGATGGACTGGGTGCCACCTTCCAGAAAGATCTTCGCCTCGTCGCTCGTGAGGTCCATGGTATTCTTGCTGGCAAATCTGCCGAAGACCTGCAGAGCCGAGGTGGTGGGCTTCCAGGGCCGGTCCTTGCAGTTCATGATGCGCATGCCTATGGACTCATAGCTCAGCGCTGGAAGGTCCACATCGCTCGCAGCCCAGATGCTCTTTGCTTTGCGGAAGAACCTGTAGCCGGAAAATTCCTGCTCTGGGACTGCAAACCGCTCCTGCCAGAGCTTTGTGATGAGAGAACGCTCCAGAGGCTCGAATACGTTCCTAACTCTTGATGATCCTGGCGACATAAAAGCCTCCCGTGTCATTGATGTGAGGATAGTAGCGGGCGGTGGCAGAAAGCTCCTCCCTGAGCCTCTTGCCTTCCCATTCGACTATTCCCGGACACTCCTTCAGGCCGGCAATTTTTACCTTTTCCAGCCGGAAGGCCCCGCTATCTCTGCTATCCCCGCTATGTCTGCCTGCTCCGCCGTCTCCGCTATGCTCGCCATCCACGCCGTCTCTCCTCCCTTCCAATGCCTCCTGCACCACCAGCTCGTTTTCCTCCGGGGCGTAGGTGCAGGTGGAGTAGACCACGACGCCCCCGGGTTTCGTCAGGCGCATGGCGTTCTTGAGAAGGCCGACCTGAAGCGCCTTTAATCCCAGGGATCTCTCCCGGCTGCATCTGGCCAGGGTTCCGGGCCCTCTTCTTTCCCGGCCCTCGGATGAGCAGGGAGCATCCACCAGGACCCGGTCAAAAGAGCCGCGGGGAAAGCGGCGGCCGTCATAGCGGGTGACTGCCACATTCAGCACGCCCAGCCGTTCGCAGTTGGAGCGCAGGGGGGCTATCCGCCCCAGAGAGGGCTCATTGGCAATCACAAGGCCTCTGTTCTTCATCATCTGGGCAATCTGAGTGGTCTTGCTGCCCGGAGAGGCGCACATGTCCAGAATGCACTCTCCTGGCTTGGGGTCGAGAACCAGTGGCGGGACCATCGATAGCTCCTCTTGAATGTGGATCTGGCCGAGAAGGTTTTGCAGGAGCTTTCCCGGGCTCTCAGAGTCCAGCTTCAGTCCCAGAGGGTACCAGTCGAAGCTTCTAAAGATCACACCCTCCTCTTGCAGCCTTTCCAGGAGCCTTTCCCGTTCTATCTTCAGAGTATTGATGCGGGCGGAATTGTAGAGGGGAAGGGATTGAATATCCCGGAAGGCGGGATAGTCCGGCACTATTTCCCTGTATCTGTCCAGGTGGTCCATGGAAAAGAGAGACGGCATCCTGGCAGAAATAAATTGGCATTGCATGAGCAAAAGGATTTAATAGTCGGATAACGAGCAAGCAGATCGCGAAAGACTATTTGAGGCTTATCAAGGACGGTGACGCATTTTGGCAAATTACGATGCAGATCGATCATCAATGGGCACCCCCGCCCCGGTTGAGGTCGGAAAAGAGTACGATGTTAATATTGAGGACATTGCCAGAGAGGGCGACGGCATTGCCCGGGTAGAAGGATTTGTGATCTTCGTGGCCGACACCAAGGTGGGCGATGCTGTCAAGATCAAGATCGATAAGGTAATGAGAAGATTTGCCATCGGACATAAAATCTAAAATTTCGGGATTTAAAATGATGAGGTCGAAGGTTCTCTGAACCTGACCTATATTTGTTCGTTTTTATATTCGCAGAAAAAAGAATTTATCAGCTCAGTACGGCCTTCAAATCCTCCAGAAACAGGTCCAGGTTCTCCTTTGTCATGTGCCTCATCAATATCAGCCGCAGGGCTCTGTTTGGCTCACGTGTCATGGAAACGTGCCAGTCCTTCTTCATCAGATCCTCGCGGACTATTGCCGGATTTGGAACATTCAGCGCCACTACATTCATGATGGGCTCAATCGCTGGTTGGACGCCGATCTTCCTGGCGCCTTTCACCAGGTGATGGGTGAGGTCCATGCAGTAGTCAACCATCTCCTTGAAACCCTCCCTGCCAAGATGCATCATAACTGCATAAGTAGCTGCAGCGGCAGCTCCGCTCCTCGTTCCGGTAAGAGAAGCCTGCCTTGCCTTGGTGAGGTAGTGCGTCTCAGTCTCCAGAGCACTCAGACACTCCTGACCCCGGAATAGCAGGCCTCCGGCAGGAATGGTGCTCATGCCCATCTTATGGGGATCGATGGTAATTGAAGAGACTCCGGGCACGGAAAAGTCCCAGGCGAACTTTCTATCCAGGAATGGCAGGACAAAGCCGCCAAATGCAGCATCCACATGCAGGTGAATGCCGCGGGCCGCAGCCATCTCTGCGAGCTTGTCGATAGGGTCCACCTGGCCGTACTCGGTCGTCCCGGCTATTCCCACCAGGGCCACGGTCTTATCATCCAGCAGAGACTCGACTGAAGACAGATCGACCCTGAGGCTCTCATCCAGCTCCGCCTTGCGAACCTCCAGAGACAGGATGTCTCCGATCTTGTCAAAGGAGAAGTGAGCAGAGGCGGGAACAACTATATTGCCGCCTTTTATGCCGGCCTCGTTCCTGGCCGCCCGGATGGCCTGAATGTTGGACTCGGTGCCGCCTGTGGAGACATAGCCTGATACCTCCGGACAGCCAAGCATCTCGCCAAGCATTGTAACCACGCGCTCTTCCAGCTCGGCCACGCCCGGAAACAAACCCGGGTCTCCCAGGTTTGTCTCCAGGAACATGTCGTGGGCCCTTACCGCAATAGGATGTGGCAGGGTGCACATGGTGGATAGGAAGCGGTCGTAGCTGTAATCGCGTGCTCTCGTTTCCGCCAGAATGGCCATTACCTCATCTTCGGAAAGGGCTTTCTCTCTCATTTTGATCCCATTCATGCTATTCTTCAGTTCCTGTTTCTCAGTGCTTTGAGCATCAGGATCTTCTCGCTTCTGGCAACGGTCTCCCGAACGGTCGCCACGGCGTCTATGTTGGCCGATATGCTGGTAATGCCGATCTCCACCAGCCTCTTGGCCATCTCCGGGTAGGACCCTGCCTGGCCGCAGATGGAGGTCTTGACTCCGGCCTCATTGCAGCGCTCGACAACATACTCGATGAGCTTGAGGATGGCGGGATGCAGCTCTGAGTACAGCCCGGCCACGTTCTCGTTGTTGCGGTCCACTGCCAGGGTGTACTGGGTCAGGTCATTGGTTCCAAAGGATATGAAATCGATTCCATCCTCGATGAAGTCCTCAATGGTCAGAGCCGCGCCCGGAGTCTCGACCATGATTCCCACGTCGATCTTCTCCAGATCCAGGTTTTCATCGACCATGATCGCCTTGGCCTTCTGGAACTCGCGAACATGCTGAACCATGGGCAGCATTATGCCGACGTTTGTCAGTCCCATCTCGTGAAGCTTCTTGAAGGCCCTGACCTCCAGCCGGAAGTGATCGGTCTCAGTCAGGTCGCGCCTGATGCCTCGCCAGCCGAGCATGGGGTTATGCTCATGAGGCTCGTTCTCGCCGCCTTCCATTGCCCGGAACTCGTCCGTTGGCGCGTCCAGAGTGCGCACCCACACCGGCCTCGGGAAGAATGCATCTGCCACGACCTTGATGTTCTTGACCAGCTCGTCGACGTATTCCTCGCTCTTGCCGTTCTTGATGTAATAGTTGGGGGTCTTGCCCAGGCCCAGGATCATGTGCTCGATTCTGAGCAGGCCTACGCCGTCCGCGAGTGTCGCAGCGGCAGCGGCAGCCCGATCCGGCTCGCTGACGTTGACCTTTACCTCGGTTGCGGTGATGGGCTTGGAGACAACTGTGCCCACAGGCCCTGCAGCTGCCGCCGGCTTAGCCGAAGAGGGAGCTGCCACCCGTCCCTCGTAGACTATGCCTTTGCCGCCATCCACTGTGATCTCCATGCCGTCTTTCAGAGTGGCTGTGGCCTTCTTGGTTCCGACGACTGCCGGGCAGCCCAGCTCGCGGCTGACGATTGCAGCGTGGCAGGCCATGCCTCCCTCGTCGGTCACAATGGCACCGGCGCGCTTCATTCCCGGAACCATGTCCGGCATGGTCATCTTGGTGACCATGATGTCGCCCTGCTTGACCTTGTCCAGCTCTCTGCCGCTGGCAATGAGCCGCACGATGCCTGTAGCCACTCCCGGAGCAGCGCCCAGGCCGGTGAGGAGCACCTTGCCGCTGGATGCCGCCGCAGGCTCAGCCTTCTTGCCGTTGTTGATGGTGGTAATCGGTCGCGACTGGAGGATGTAAATCTTGTTCTTTTCCACTCCCCACTCGATATCCTGGGGAATGCCATAATGCTTTTCCAGTATCTCTGCGTATTTAGCGAGTTCAACCGCCTCGCTGTCCGCCAGGACCACGGCCTCCTTCTTCTCTGCCGGAACCGGTATCGTAACCGTCTTCTGGGTCTTTGGGTCCCGAATGATCATGATCTCCTTGGTGGCTATGTATTTGCTGACGATCTTCTTGGTTGCTCTATCCACCACGAAGTTGTCAGGTGAGACGCTGCCGCTGACCACGGACTCGCCCAGGCCCCAGGCGCCCTCAATGACCACCAATGGCTCGCCGGTGGAGGGCTGGGAGCTGAACATGACTCCTGACTTCTCTGAGTCGACCATTTTCTGAACGATCGCAGAGAGGTTTACCTTATCGTGCTCAAATCCCTGCTCCACCCGGTAGAATATCGCACGCGCGCCGTAGAGAGATGCCCAGCACTTGCGAACTGCGTTGAAGACATCCTCAGCACCGAGCGTATTGAGATAGGTCTCCTGCTGGCCTGCGAAGCTGGCATCAGGAAGATCCTCGGCAGTGGCGCTGGACCGCACGGCCACGAAGACCTGCCTGCCCTCGCGCTTGCACAGTTCATCATAGCGGGACTTAATTGCCTTCTCGATGTCCTCGGGAACCTTGGCCTCCATGATGAGCTTCTTGGCAGTCTTCTCAGCCTTATGCAGCTCTGCCTCCTGATTTACATCGACATTTAGAGCTTCAAAAAGCTTCTCGGCGATGCCTGCCCGGTTGATGAAATCCCGGAATGCCTGGGCGGTTACTGCAAATCCGCCAGGTACGGGAACGCCGATATTTATCATCTCACCCAGGCTTGCACCCTTGCCGCCCACTACGGAAAGATCATTCTTTCCCACTTCTTCCAGCCAAACAACAGCTTGCATGAAATCATCTCATGATTATTTATTCTTCATTATGCCTTCAATATCTGCGCACCTCTCCCTCTTTACATTATATGAAGCTTTCACAGGATATAACAGGATATATATCCAGGAAATCGCTGATGGAAATAATGCATGTTTAGACGTTTTCGGGGAGCAGCGATGGCAAAGGAAATGCTTCTTGATCGCTGCGCACCCTTGCAGAGGATGCAACACCTGCCGAGCGCGCAGGCATCAGGCCGGGTTTTGTCGCAGGATATTCCGTCTCCCGTAAACCTGCCGGGGTTTGACCGGGCGGCGATGGACGGTTTTGCCGTGCGGTCCGGGGAGACAAAAGGCGCAAAGCCCAACGCGCCTGTTTATCTGGATCATTTCCTGCCCATGCGCGCGGGAATGCCTGTGCCGGCAGAGTTTGATGCGGTTGTGATGAGCGAGGACTGCATGGTGCGTGGCGCGACTTTGGAGATCACAGCGCAGCTGCATGCCAACAAGAATGTATCTCGCATCGGCGAGGACATAACTGCTGGTGAAACGGTCTTTTCTGAGGGACATACCTTCCGTCCTCCAGATGTTGCCCTGCTCTCTGCGCTGGGAATTGGCGAGGTTTGGGTCTACGAGAGGCCCAGGGTCGCCGTCATCCCCACCGGAAGTGGGCTGGTGCCGATCGGGGGGCGCGCACTGCGTGCAGGGGAAGCATACGAGATCAATGGGCTCATGGCCTGCCTCTATGCGGAAAAGTGGGGCGCGATAGCAAGCAAGACAGAGGTTGTTCCTGATGACGAGGGCCTGATTCGCGAGGCCATATCATCCCAATGCAATGCCGACCTGATCGTAATAATCGGAGGCACTGCAATAGGCGAAAAGGACTATGTTCCACGGGTGCTGGAGGAGATGGGAGAGCTTCTCGTGCATGGGGTGCGCTTGCAGCCGGGAAAGCCCACCGCGTTTGGAGTGGTGGGCGGCAAGCCCGTCGTCTGTCTGCCCGGCTATCCGGTTGCTGCGCTGTCCGACCTTTATCTGTTCGTGAGGCCGGCGCTGCAGAGGATCGGCCACCGATCCGACTGGATGCCGCGGGTAATGGCGACTCTAGCAAGGAAGATTGCTTCGCGACCCAACTATCTGAGCGTGGTCAGGGTGACTCTGAAGGACGGCCAGGCCGAGCCTATCATGATCTCCGGAGCAGGCATTCTCAGCTCTGTGGCCAGAGCGGACGGATTTGTAGTGGTGCCCGAGGAGAGAGAGGGCCTGGAGGCAGGAGAGACGGTAGAGGTCGAGCTGTTCGAATGATTTATGTGAATTTATGTGAGTTGATGAGATGAATTCAGCCGAAACGAAATTGAGCCGATTTGCTTTTCTGGAAGAGGCGGCTAAAAAAATGGGCGCCATCGATGCACGGGTCATCCCGGCCAGCGATGTAATTGTAGAGAACCGGGTTCCCCTAAAATGCAGGACCGGCTGTGTAGGCTACGGCAAAAAGCTGACCTGTCCGCCCCATGTTCCTTCCGTGGATGAGTTTCGGAAGATACTGTCTGAATACAGCTATGTCATGCTGGTGAAGTTCAGCTCTCCGGCCAGGGCAGAGAACGATGTCATCTGCTCCATTTACCGGTACTGGCTGGACCCGGAAGCACCCGCGGACAAAAAGGAGCAGGCAGATAAGTTTTGGAAGGATTATTTCGGCGAGAGCAGGAGGATACTGCTGGCCATGCTGGAACTGGAAAAAACGGCATTTAATGCCGGTTACACCCTGGCGCTGGCACTGGTGAACGGCTCGTGCCGGCTGTGCGAGAGCTGCAATGTGAATAATGGCGTTTGCGTGCATCCATCCATGGCCAGGATTCCGGAGCACGCTTTGGGGGTCAATATGAAGAAGACTGCCGAAAAAGCCGGGATGGCAATTCAGTTCCCGGTCTCAGGGAATCCCACACCGATGGCCATGCTGCTAATCGATTAGCCATTTCTTCCCCATTTTTTTATATACGCAGGTGCCTGGGCGTTCTCGTGCATCATGCCGTAGGATTTGCCGGATGGATAGTACTCCGCCCCCAGCTGAACTCTTCCTGCCGCCTTTTCCCCGGCGATGTGCTCGATGAAGGCCAAAGCCATGTCGATTCCAGCGGAGACGCCCGCGGAGGTCCAGACCTTTCCGTCATGCACCACCCTTTCCTCTACAACGATCACGTCCCCCAACTGCCTCAGCCGGTCGAGGGATGCCCAGTGGGTGGTCGCCCTCCTGCTGGCCAGCAGCCCTGCCCGGTGGAGGATGAATGAGCCTGTGCAGACCGAGAGGACGGCCCGGCAGTGTTTCGCCTGCTCGGCCACGAATTTGACCAGCTCGGGGTTGTCCACCTCCCGGCGCGTGCCCTGCCCTCCGGGAACGAGGAGATAATCCAGGGGAGGACAGTTCGAGAAGGAGGCATGGGGATTGATGGACATGCCCTTATCGCAGATAACGGGAGAAAGGCTCTGCCCAACCATGAGGCATCTCTCCGGCCCGGCTGCGTTCTTGCTCCAAAAGGATATCATCTCCCAGGGGCCGACCAGGTCCAGCTCTTCGAGCCCCGGAAAGACGAGAAAGCCGAAATTCATATGGCAAGGATGGACATCAGTTTATAAGTAACTTCCCGGAAATAGCCTGCTGAAATGGACCTGACATTCCTGCAGAGCGGACTGCTCATCGGCATGTCAATTGCCGCGCCTATCGGCCGATTAGGTCTCCTGTGCATCCGCCGAACGCTCGCTGAGGGCCGACTATCCGGTATCGTTTCCGGCCTGGGGGCGGCGACCGCTGATGCGATATTCGGGTGCATTGCGGCATTTGGTTTGACAGTCATTTCCGGCATCCTGATCGACCAGCAAATATGGCTTCGCCTTGCGGGCGGCCTGCTTCTCTCTTATCTGGGTATCAGGATCATCCGGGACAATCCCGGAAAACAGATGGCCCTGGCAGGAGGAAACTGTCTGATCGCTTCTTACGTCTCGGCATTATTCCTGACGCTCACAAACCCGATGACAATATTTTCTTTCGCGGCATTCTTTGCCAGTTGGGATCTGGCCAGCGAGCCAGCAAGCAGCATGTCTGCCTGGGCTCTGGTCTCAGGGGTCTTCATCGGCTCGTCCCTGTGGTGGCTCATCTTGAGCATCACGGTGGGAGCTTTTCAGGAAAAAATCGATGAGCAAGGGCTCACATGGGTTAACCGGGTCTCCGGGGCGGTTATCACAGGATTTGGCCTGTTTGCTATTTTGAGATGAGGACACAGGGCCAGGATCTCAGCTGCGTCGTCAATTCCGGCCTGGCAGATCTCGGCCTTGAGGGTCGAATAACTGCTCATTTTCCGATCCCACAAGTTTAATCCCACAAGTTAAATACATTATAAGTCGGAGAATATCTATGCCTCTTAAGCCATTGGTCTTTGTAGCTATGCCATTCGGCAGGAAACGTGCCGGCAAAGTAGAGATCGATTTTGATGATATCTATGAAAAGGCGATAAAGCCTGCTGCGTTAGCCTGTGATGTTGAAATAATTCGAGCCGATGAGGAGCGTTCTGGAGGCTTTATTCACCTCTCGATGTATGAGCGCCTCCTTCTGGCAGAGATCGTCATCGCTGATCTCACGCTGGCAAATCCCAATGTCTTCTATGAGCTGGGCATAAGGCACTGTGCAAGACCGAGGTTAACTATTCTAATATTCTCATCTCAGACAAAGCTGCCCTTTGATGTAGCTCCCCTGAGAGCCCTGCCTTACAAGCTCAATAAAGGCGTATTGAGCGACGGGGATGCCATCGCCCTTAAGGAGAATCTGGAGAAGAAGATCGCAGATGCCAAAAAAGATACTTGCGTTCCTGATAGCCCTCTCTTCCAAATCGTAGACAAATTTCCAGGCATTGATCTTCCACACGAATCAACTGAAGCTTTCAGGGATAGGGCGCTGCATATCAACGATATTCGGATAAGACTGGAGCAGGCACGAAGAAACCCATCCAGCACAAAAGCGCTGTCCGATATAAAAGAAATAGAGAGATCTATCGGAGACTTCAGCATCGCCCCTCCCGAGTTGCTGGTTGATCTGCTCCTGTCCTATCGTGATGTAGCCTCGGAAAAATTCAAGGAGCCCTATGATGATATAATCAGGATCGTTGAGCTTTTCCCCGCCTCCATCAGGGAGATCGTGACCGTCCAGGAGCAGTTGGCCTTTGCTCTGAACAGAAGGAATCAGGGTGACGATAGAGAGAGAGCGATTGCAATACTGGAGGGGCTGATAAAAGAGCATGGTGAATCACCGGAGACCTGCGGAATTCTTGGGCGGGTCTATAAAGATCTGTATAAAAATGCTAAAGACAAGGGGAAAACAGCAAAAGCCGGGGCAGCTCTGGACGAAGCGATCGCATGCTACACCAAGGGATTCACGGAGGACCCGAGGGACTATTATCCAGGGGTTAATGCTCTTACTCTTCTCTTCGAGAAAGGAGGCATTGAGGCGGATGCTGCTATCAAGGAGCTATACCCTCTTGTCAAGTTTGCCGTAGGCAGGCGCGGTGGCCTTGCTTCTAATGATTATTGGGATATCGCTACCGTGCTTGAGGTGTCCGTATTAGGAAAAGATTGGGATATTGCCAATGCTGCCACGGATAAATTAATTCTGAAAGGCAAAGCCACCTGGAACTTTGAGACTACAATTAAAAATCTGAGGATTATTCAAGAAAGATTCAAAATGAATGGCGATAAAGAAGCAGCTGAAAAGCTGAGATTGATTATTGAGAAAATGCAAGCAAGATAACGGGGAGGAAAAGATTTGACAGAACAGCAAAATAACGGCATGAAGGATAATAGCGTCAGCAAGTTCGAGGAATATAGCCTTTTTATTGAGGATACGGCTCGTTTGAGCGAGCGACGCCAGACCGTTTCTAATACTTATGTTGCCGTCAATTCACTGTTGCTCGTAGCCATTGGACTTTTGGTCAAGGATTTGGGGGCAACAGGTGTCTGGAGGCTTTTATTGCCTGTGCCTCTGATAGTCTCCGGGATCATCATCTCCAGGCGATGGAGCGAGCTTTTATCTAACTATAAAAAGTTGGTCGGATTTCGAATAAATGTGCTCAAAGATATGGAAAAAAAGATGAGTGGAATAGAAAATATGTACCACCGGGAGGAACTGATATATCCAATGGATGGATCGGGCGGGAGTCATTCTATCGGCGGCTTGAATTTCTCAGATAAAGAGCAGTCTCTGCCGAAGATATTTATATTATTATATTATCTATTTGGTCTTGGCCTAATAGCGGCTTTGATAGTAAAGATTGCCTGAAATTGAAATATTAATATCCCGCTTGCTGTCGGAAGGAAGAGAGGTGGCTGTCTCTGGACCAGATGTAAATCTCCCGCCTGGAATTTTGCCTGCAAAACCTGCTATAATCGTGGATTATGGATAAGTCTCCCAGGCTGTTTCCTCGCATAGCAGAATCGGGAAATTCGCTAAGCCATTGCTGCAGCTGCTCCTTTTCAGGAAAGCTGATGGGCTTGAAAGGAGACCTCCCTTCGAGCGCCTGACGAACTTGCAGGACAAACTTGTGAGCATAGGACCGCCGCTGCCTTCCATCTCCATTTTGGGCGATATGATTTCCCGTCTCCAGAATGGTTGCCATTGGCAAAAATAGCGACTCGCCATTCTCTATCTTTTCCTTAAGCTCTGAGATCACCTGCTCATAATCCGAAGTTTTTCCAGGAACACAGAGAATCTCAACGAAGATGGAAGTGTCAATCAGACAGATGGCAGCCATCTTTTACCTCCTTCTTCAGCTCTTCCAGCCAGGACAAAGCTGCATGCGTTCTCTCTTCCGGCGTAGTTTTATCCTTCAGGAAACGATCCAGGACCTGCCGGGTCACCAGTTCCCCCAGAGTTCCTTGAGCCATGAGCTCAGGGAAGCGGTCAAGATCTCCAAGCCGGACTATTCGGCTGTCACCCATTTCAGGATCTCTGTAGCAGCAGAGAACATCATCCAGAGATTCATCAGGAAGGGCATCAAGGAGAGCGGGATTGTGAGAAGTCAATAGCACTTTCAGCCTGCGTTTTTTGCCAATCTTGATTATCTGCTTTATGAGAAGTTCTGCCCGGCTTGGGTGAACGCCGTTGTCTATTTCTTCAATAATTACAAGAGAGCCAGGGGTTGCTGAGAGCAGGGTTGCACCTGTAGCCAAGACCCGCAAAGTACCATCGGATAACACAGGAGCATCCATCAAAGTCTCCTTGTTTCCAAAAGACTCTTTCAGAACAACCATAACGTCATTTCTATCAGTTACTATGAAGTTAATATCTTTTATATCCTGCTCGGGAAGAGAGCGAACGAAATCAAGAAGTTCTTTCTTTAAGGGGGCATCACCCTCACAAATATTATACAATACACTCGATAAATTCGATCCATTTTCTTTCATCACATAGTCCTTAGCAAAGGAATAGCCTCGCATAAGTGCTGGCTGAGGATCGAGAAATATGACTGAGCGAAGAGCATGACGAAAACGCTTGGCCACCGCCGGAATTACCTTCTGAGATTTCTCATCGGATTTTTCAAACCTTGCCGGCGTATCGAGCTGGTAGAAAACAGCCTGACGGTTAGAGCATGGAATGTGAGGCTTGTTCCTTCCGCGTTTAAAATTGTTGTAGGCAACGGAAATCTCATCAGTGCGAGGATTGGGTGGGCTATCCACAATGTATAGGGGAATCTTTTCTGAATCCTTTGAAACCGACTCGCTAGTGATTATGATATGATCTTCTACCAGAGAGATGCCAATAGCGAGATTATCCCAGTCATCAAGGTTTCCTTCTACACGGCAGCCAATTTCAAATTCATTTGCGGAATCCAGAAAAAGGTTAGCTGGCCGCCCACGCAACAACGAGTCCGTCCCTTGAATGCTTCTTTCTATATCATCCAACCGACTGCCTTTAGCCATCCAGGAAAGAAGACGAATCGCTTCCAGGGCATTGCTCTTCCCGGAAGCATTCGGCCCGATAAAAAAGGTTAGCGTCGCCAATGGCATATGCGCTTCTCGGTAGCTCTTGAAGTTCTTCAAGGAGAAAGATGTGATCATGCCAGCATCACCATGATTTAAACAGTCTTATCCCATCATTATGATATTAATCTCTTCGCATAAAGCCAGGTCCCTTGTCCTTCATCAGCCTCGAAATATACAGCTTCGCCCACAGGTAGCTCACAAGGCTCCCGCTGATGTTGCCGAAGACTATTCCCCACCAGATGCCCCGCTCTCCCAGCCTCAGGACAATTCCCAGCACAAAGGCCATCATGGTTATGAGGATCACATCCCTGAGCATATTGAGAAAGAGCGAGGTAAGCCCTTTTCCCGCTCCCTGAAAGAAGCTGGCAGACATGATTCCCGGCGAGACAAAGGGATAAAAAAGGCACATGGCATGCATGAACGCGACCAGTGCCGGAGCGAGGTGCGCGCTATCGGCGCTGAAGGTAAAGAGCGCGGTGATCTGCGGGGCAAAGATGCCGGTTACAACAGCCGTGGCGGCTCCGATGGCCAGCCCCAGCTTTGTGGAATAGCTGTGAATTGCCGAGAGGCTCTCGTACCTTCTCGCACCGAAGGCCGCCCCGGCAACCGATATCTCCGCAGTGGCGATTGCGATCAGCGGCACCAGCGCCACGAATATCACCCGCCATCCGACGGTGTAGACCGCCACTGCATCGGTCCCCGATACGGCAGCCAGCATGGCATTGATGATCACGGCATCTATGGAGTAGAAGAGAAACTCGATACTCGCAGGTATGCCCACCTGGAGGATATCCTTCATCACATCCCTGCAGAATCGAAAGCCTCTCATGGAGATGGCGACGTAGGTATCCTTTTTGATGAACATCCAGTAAAGCTGGACCAGCGAGACAAGAAGCATGGAGAAGACCGTGCCCCACGCTGCTCCTGCCACACCGAGCCCTGCCCAGTAGATCAGGACCGGATCGAGAACGGCGTTTACCAGGGAGCCGGCTGCCATGGCATACATGGTGCGCTTTGTATCTCCCTCTCCTCTCAAAATGGCAAAGGCCATGGCAGAGAAGACCGCCAGGATGCTGCCTGCAAAAACGATATTTCCGTACTCCAGAGCCAGGTCTAGAGTCGAGCCTGCGCCCATGGCTATGAGAATCGGCCCGGCCAGGCTGAGCAGGCAGACGGTCAGGAGCGCAGAAACTGCAATCACCAGGATGATGGCATGGCCGGCAGTAGCGTCCGCCCCGGCCTTATCCCCGGCCCCGATCCGGCGGGAGATGGCGGATGAGACACCGGCACCCAGGCCATTGGAGATCCCTATTACTACCATGAAAATAGGACTTACAAATCCCACTGCTGCCAGCGCAGTCGGGCCAAGGCCTGCCACCCAGACGGCGTTAACCAGACTGTAGGCCGCCTGAATCATCAGGGCGATGATCATGGGGCCGGAGAGCTTGAGAACCGCTTTCTTCGGCTCTCCTATGAGCAGGGATACCCCTCTGGTGATGTCCTCAGCTGCCTGTCTCTCTTGCCCGGCCTGTCCGGAAATCTCTGTCACTTCGCTCAACTGGTCTTCTCCCGAACGTCTTCTTTATCATTATAAGAGGCAATTGATGTACCTGCTGTACCTGTTTGGTTCTAAGCTTTCACAGCTATTTTAGCCGAACCCAAAAAAGGCCGCAGGATCCCAGGCTAAGCCACCTTCATCTCTTTCTCCAGCCTGCGTGCCATATCCCGCAATTGTATGGCCTTTTCAAACTCCAGCCTCTCGGCGGCAGCGCGCATCTCCGCTTCCAGCTCGATGATCAAATTGGGCATGTCTGACTTGGGGATATGCCTGGTATCGGTGATCTCCACAACTTTCTCCCGGATGGGTTTCTTGATCGTCCTTGGCACCAGCCCATGCTCCTGGTTGTAGGCCATCTGCATCGCCCTGCGCTGCTCAGTCTTCTGCACGGCGGCGAGGATGGAGCCGGTCATCTTGTCCGCATAGAGGACCACCCGGGAGTTGGCATTCCGTGAGGCTCTGCCGATCGTCTGAATGAGGCTCTTCTCGTCCCGCAAAAATCCCTCTTTGTCTGCATCAAGAATGCCGATGAAACCCACCTCCGGTATGTCGAGGCCCTCCCGGAGGAGGTTGATTCCCACCAGAACATCGAACTTGCCCAGACGCAGCTCCCGGATGATCTCCGTCCTCTCCATGGTATCGATGTCCGAGTGCAGGTAGCGGGCCTTGATATCATTTCGAGCCAGAAAATCCGTGAGCTCTTCAGCGAGCCGCTTGGTCAGTGTCGTCACCAGAGCCCGGTCGCCCTTTTCTACCACATGATGAATCTCCATCATCACATCTCTGACCTGTCCCTCAATGGGCCGGATCTCGACCAGAGGATCGAGCAGGCCGGTGGGCCGGATGATCTGCTCCACCGGCCGGGGGCAGCGCTCAAGCTCGTAAGAAGCGGGCGTTGCAGACACGAAGATCACATTTTTCATGTGCCTCTCGAACTCCTCGAATCGCAGGGGCCGATTGTCATAGCTGCTGGGCAGGCGAAATCCATAGTCCACCAGGCTCTTCTTCCGGGAGCGATCGCCGTTGTACATTGCCCGTAGCTGGGGCAGGGTCTGATGGCTCTCATCGATTACCAGCAGGAAATCATCCGGAAAATAGTCAACCAGGCAGTATGGCGCTTCACCCGGCTGGCGGCGGTCGAAGTGGCGGGAGTAGTTCTCAATGCCCTTGCAGCTTCCCGTCTCCCTGATCATCTCCATGTCGTGCAGGGTGCGCTGCCGCAGTCGATGGGCCTCGATCATGCCCAATTGGGGCAGCCGCTCCTCCATCTCCACCATGATGGTCTCTATTGCCGCCTTCTGCTCCTCCTCAGGAATCACATAATGCCGGGCCGGGTAGATAAAAAAGTAATTCATCTCCTCGACCAGAAGGCCGGTCTGCCGGTCAACCTCAGAGATCCTCTCCACCTCATCTCCGAACAGCTCGATGCGGATGATGTTATTGAAATAGCCTGGGACCAGATCGATGGTATCGCCCTTTGACCGGAATCGACCGGGCGAGAGGTCCAGGTCGTTTCTTTCATAGAGAATATCCACCAGCCTTCCCAGGATCTCCCTGCGGGAGATTTTGTCGCCCACCTTCAATTCAAAGCCCATCTTCTGAAAGTTCTCAGGATTGCCGAGGCCGTAGATGCATGAGACCGAGGCCACGACGATGACATCCCTGCGCGATAGAAGAGATGCAGTAGCAGCAAGCCTCATCTGCTCGATTTTAGGATTGACCAGAGAGTCCTTCTCAATGTACTGGTCTTTAGCAGGAATATAAGACTCAGGCTGATAGTAGTCATAATAGGAGACAAAATACTCCACCCGGTTATCCGGAAAGAACTCCTTGAACTCATTATAGAGCTGGGCGGCAAGGGTCTTGTTGTGGGCGATGACCAGAGTTGGCTTCTGCACCTTTTCGATGACATTGGCCACAGTGTAGGTCTTGCCAGAGCCGGTGACACCCAGAAGGGTCTGAAAATTCCTGCCGCCATCTCCGCCATCTAACCCATTCAGCTGCGCCTGCGACTGCAATCCAGATGTGAGCCTCTCGATAGCCTGCGGCTGCGAGCCGGCGGGAGCAAAAGCTGAGACCAGATGAAACTGTTGATCCGCAGAGCGAGGGAGGAGAGGAGAGGGAGGCGTCATAGTCTGTGATGCAAGCTCTATTGCCCTGGGCTATGAGCTTTTTGCTCTTACTCTGATGAGCTTGTACGCTCTTATGTTGATCAGCTGATGCGCTGATCCGAGATCAAAAAGACCTAATATTCCCAGGGAAAAGAGCAATTGATGAACCCGCAAGCCGAGCATCCTGCCCTCACCGTTGAGGAGCTGATGCAGCACTACAATCCCGTAAAGCCAAGGATCGAGTCCAGGCTTATGGATTTCCGCCGCATCTGGGAGAATGCCACTGATGAAGAGCTCTTCAGAGAGCTGGCTTTCTGCCTGCTTACCCCTCAGTCAAAGGCCAAAACCTGCTGGAGGGCTGTTGAAAGTCTCTGCGAGAAGAATATGATGGCCCTCTCAGGGCCGGCACAGATATCCCAGGAGCTGGGAGGTGTCAGATTCCACAAGAGAAAAGGAGAGTACATTTGCCTGGCAAGGGATATGTTCGGCACGAGATCATTGCGAGCCACTTTGTCGGGATTTGCCGATCCGGCTGAGGCCCGAGAATGGCTGGTGGCAAATATCAAAGGCATGGGATATAAGGAGGCCAGCCATTTCTTGAGGAACATTGGCTTGGGCGAGAACCTGGCCATACTGGACCGACATATTCTCAAGAATCTGGTGCTACTGGGCGTGATAAATGAGACTCCCGCATCCCTCACCAAAAGGATCTACCTGGAGATTGAGGGAAAGATGAGGGCATTTTCCCAGGAGACGAAGATACCAATGAGCCATCTTGACCTTCTTCTCTGGTACAAAGAAGCGGGAGAGGTGTTTAAGTAGGTGTGGCATCCTCCAATATTTTCTATGGATGATCATTATCGATTTGTATCTTTATTTGAACACATGAGACGCAATCGTCTATTAATATGGCAAAAGACAGTTTTCTCTTGAAGATTCAACTAAAGAAAAGGAGTCTATTATTAGATGGCAATGTCTTGCGATAAGGAAGGAGGAGAAGAATCCTTCAAAAAAGCATTACGTCTATTGTCCTCGGAAGGAGTCGACGGCGCCTTGATGGTAGTTGAACGGGAACTGGAGAAGGATCCAGAGAACTGGGAAGCCTGGTCGGCAAAAGCAGAGATCCTCTACTTCCAGAATAAGCATGATATGAGCCTGCAGTGCTGCGATAAGTCCATCAAACTCAATTCGGATAATGCCCATGCATTCAATACAAAAGGCAATATCCTGTACAAGCAGGGAAAGTACAAAGACGCCATAGATTGCTATAATCGGGCCATAGAGATCGAGCCGCTATTCGTCCGGGCATGGTACAACAAAAAGATGGCATCGGAACTGCAGCTAAAGAAGTCCAGGCTCAGGGTCCATTATGTGGCTCCTCACCAGGCTCATCAGGAGAAACAGAAACGCTAGGATAGTGGATTTCAAGCATTTTATTCTGGGCAGGATCGAGAATCCGTCTTGAATTGCTCTTTTTATGCAGCCGCTTTATGGAGCTAAAAAATATTTTTCATAGATGACTTCATTTTAGCGAGATCTCATGGGAGCAAGACAGTACATGGCCCAACCTATAGACTCGCGTAGGAACTGCAAATACTCATCCTGGTCGGCGCGAAAATGATTGAATACTTGTTCGTAGTCAGCGTGAGTGGGATTTTCTTCGAGCCAGCATATCAGTCCATACCAATTATCAGAAATGTACCTGTCCCAGTCGTCACGGCTGGCACGAATGATGTATTCGAGTTCAAAGCCTTCATCCCTGGTAAATTGAGCTAGCTGCATCTCTGTATGGGTAGTTGTTTGTCTTTGGGCGTATTCCGGATGTACCAGATTGCTGAGCCAGTGGGTTTCACCTATGCCAAGGCGTCCATTCTGATGAACAGCTCGCTTCAGCGCCTGGAGCGTCTGCTGATAACCGCCAAAAATAAACGTCGACCCGATACATGTTGCGGCATCGAAAACCCCTTCTTCGAATTTGTAGTCAGCCCCATTGCAGCAAACGATTTCGATTCGATCCGATAAACCCTTCGAATCCAGCTTTTGTCTGGCCCTGTCGCAGAAATCCTTTGATATATCTATTCCGATGCCAGTAATGCCGAATTCCTCTGCCCAGAGAGAAAGGGGTTCGGCACAACCACAACCAAAGTCAATCACCCGTTTCCCTTCTTTTAATTTGAGTAATTTGCCGAGTTTGATGACCTTTTCCGGCGTGGAAGGGTCCAGTATCTCCATATAGCGGTGTGAGATGCTCATAATATCAAAGAATTCCATAATTCAATCCCCCTTTGAAAATTGGGAACTTGGTTGATAAAGGTGTTGAGAGGTCTGATGCTGATCTCGCTCACAATGTGGCGATCAAGCTATTCCCCGGGAAAAATCGAAAAAAATTGTCGAGGGCCGAGGGCAAGGTTAATTAGCACCACTAACATCGCTCTAAAAATTGTCAGACTATGCAGGCGACTATTATGACTACTGAGAATAATATGGCTGTCGAAAAATATCGTCACCCATTCCTATTCTACGGGCTCTCGACAGCAATTGCCTGGGCGTTCTGGTTTGCGGCTGCATACTTAAGCCACATCACGCCCACGAACAGGCTCATTGGGACCGCGGTAGGAGTTCTGGGCGTTGCCGGGCTGCTTGGTCCGACGCTGGTAGCATTCTGGATGATCTGGCCGGATGCCGAATTGCGGAATGATCTCAAAGGACGAATTGTTGGCCTCAAAGGAATCAAGCCGATCTATATCTTCCTCACCTGTTTCCTGATGCTTGCCAGCATCCTTCTGGCTCAGGCCATCTCCCTGCTCTTCGGATACAGCCCGGATCAGTTTGGCCTCTCAAGCATGTCGTCGTTTTCCGCAGGAATCTTTCCCGGGTGGTTTCTGCTCTTTCTCGCGCCCCTGGTAGAAGAGCTGGCCTGGCACTCCTATGGCACCGACTCATTGCGACAGAGGATGAACCTGCTCAAGACGTCCCTTCTATTTGCTGTCTTCTGGGCGATCTGGCACATGCCGCTCTCTTTCATCAAGGGCTACTATCACAGCAATGTGGCTGAGATGGGCCTTATCTACAGCCTCAATTTCGCATTCAGCCTCATTCCCTATGTGATCCTGATGAACTGGCTGTACTACAAAACAAACCGCAGCATACTTATTGCCATTGCCTTTCACATCACTGCAGGGTATTTCAACGAGGCATTCCTCACCCATCCGGACAGCAAACTGATCCAGACGGGGCTGCTGATGCTGCTGGCGATAGCATTGATACTCCGGGAAAAGGACTTCTTCTTGCAGCGAGATAGCCTCAAGGGCAATCAGAATTTCAACCAGAAGGACGATCATCGGAAACATCAGTGAGATTATCGGGAAAGCAATTGCACAGAAAATCGGACCGCAACCTGTGGCCTTGCAAATCAGAATCGGTTTTCTCATTTTTTTATTTGTATCTTATTCATACTTTAAATTGTGTAAAAATGGCTTTCAAATATCTTTTTCCGGCAAAGGTTCTTAAACTTACACGTAGTAATACACTATCATGCAAGCAGTCTTTGATCTACTCAGGCCGCGCAGGATGGCGATCCCGCCTGGAACAACCGGGAGGGACCCTAAAGCCACAGAGCTGGTGGCGGCCAAGGAGATTTTAGCTGAGGTCTTCGGCATCCGGATCTCTGAGGTGGATGAGATGATAGTAATTCGCTCAACGGATTGCCGCGAATGCCAGAAGGAAAAAGATCTGTGGCCCAGGGAGTTTCAGCTGGATGGGTAAAGCTGCCAAATCCCTTCCGCCTCATGCCGCAGGGTCTATGAAGGCGGAAATCTCGATCATTGCTTGATCATATTGCCAGCAACCGGACGCAGGAGAAGGTAGAAAGGCTGGCTCAGGCCACGGGAATTCGCCCTGCGAGCAATCGCGTTGTGGCGGAGCTTTCCGATGTAATCTTCATCTGCGTCCGGCCCCTTGAGGTCAGGGATGTGCTCAGCGACATCTCCCATCTGCTTAATTCCGACAAGCTGGTAGTTTCTGTGGCAGGGGATGTAACGCTGGAAAAGTTGCAGGCGCTCTGCCCGGCCCGCGTCGCCCGCGCCTTTCCCAGCATGGCCAGCCAAAAGCTGCAAGGTGTGACTCTGCTCGCGTTCAGAGACAGAGCTGCTACAGAGGACAGGCGCCTTATTGCCGATCTCTTTCATGCCATCGGACACGCAGAGACCGCTGAGGAGAAGGACTTTGCCGTGCTGGCCTACCTGACCAGCTGCGCGCCCGGATACTTTGCCGGCCTGATTTCCAGCGTGGCTACCGTGGGCGGAATCACCGAGGCTGGGGGAAGGTCATCAGGCGCGAGGCGCCGGGCATGTTCGACCAGCTCTTCCAGACAACAGAAGCCCGGCACGATCAGGTGAAAAAGAAGATAGACGGGCAGGGATAGTGGAAAATTTATATCTTATGTTTTAAATATCACCTGCGTTTATCTTTAGATACCCCAATTACCGTATCCCATCATTGGAAAGGTTTAAATAGAGAGCATGTTAGTAACTATAGGTTAGTATCATTGCGTAGGTGAGGTTAAACCAAAGATTACAGATCACAGGATCGATCAACTGCCTGATCTCTTCCATGAGAACAGGCTAAATAATTACTTAAGCTTTACATGCATACATACAAAGGAGGATTTTGATGACAGGAGAAATCACACTTAAGGTTATAGAGGCCCGTTCCACAGATGTCGGGCGCGGCATCGCACGCATAGATCCGGCGGTATTCAGCGAGATGGGCTGGCAGGCCGGAGACGTTGTCACCATTCAGGGTAAGAAGAAGACTGCGGCACTGCTCTGGCCCGGCTATCCCGAGGATATGGGCACCGGCATAGTGCGCCTGGACGGAAACACCCGCCGAAATGCTGGAGCCAGCATAGACGACAAGGTGCCTGTGAAGATAGCCCAGGCGGCAGCAGCGGAGTCCGTTACCTTTGCTCCAACTGTGCCTTTGCGCATTACCGGAGCTGAGGCCTACCTGCAAAGATACATGGAAGGCCGCGTCATCACTCGGGGCGACATCATCGAGATACCGGTCATGGGCAGAAAGATCGAGCTCATGGCAACCCGCGTCTCACCGTCCAAGGAAGCGGCAGTGATCGGCGATAAGACCAGAATTGAGATGTCGGACAAGCCTGCCAAGGAAGAGAAGAAAGGCCCCCGCATCACCTATGAGGATATCGGCGGCCTGTCTGCTGAGATCAAGAAGGTGCGGGAGATGATTGAGCTGCCCATGAAGCACCCGGAGCTCTTCGAGAGGCTGGGCGTGGAGGCACCCAAAGGCGTTCTGCTCTACGGCCCGCCCGGTACCGGCAAGACTCTGCTCGCCAAGGCTCTCGCTTCGGAGACCAATGCTCACTTCGAGACTCTGAGCGGCCCGGAGATCATGTCCAAGTATTACGGCGAGTCCGAGGAGAAGCTGCGCAGCCTCTTCAAGACCGCTGAGGAGCAGGCTCCTTCCATAATACTCATCGACGAGATCGACTCCATCGCCCCCAAGAGAGAAGAGGTCACCGGCGAGGTGGAGAGGCGTGTCGTGGCTCAGATGCTGGCCCTCATGGATGGCATGGAGTCGCGCGGCAGAGTGGTGGTCATCGGTGCCACAAACAGGCCAGATTCACTGGACCCCGCACTGCGCCGCCCAGGCCGTTTCGACCGGGAGATTGAGATCGGCGTTCCCAACAGGCAGTCCCGTCTGGAGGTCCTGCAAATCCACACCCGCAGCATGCCTTTATCCAAAGATGTGAACCAGGAGAAGCTGGCGGATGTGACGCACGGCTTCGTGGGCGCAGATCTTGCCGCTCTTGCTCGTGAGGCGGGCATGAGGGCCATCCGAAGGGTCCTGCCGGAGATCAACCTGGAGGTTGAATCCATACCCGCAGACATCCTGAACAAAATCGAGGTGAACAACGACGACTTCCTCGAAGCTCTGCGCGAGATGGATCCTTCTGCCATGCGTGAGGTCATGGTGGAGTCGCCAAACGTCCACTGGGACGATATCGGCGGCCTGGCCGAGGTCAAGCAGCAGCTGGTTGAGTCTGTGGAGTGGCCTCTGACTTACGCCAAGCTCTTCGCTCACATGGATGCCAAGGCTCCCAAGGGCGTGCTGCTCTACGGGCCGCCAGGTACCGGCAAGACCATGCTGGCCAAGGCGGTAGCAACCGAGAGCCAGGCCAACTTCATCAGCATCAAGGGCCCGGAGTTCCTCAGCAAGTGGGTGGGCGAATCTGAGAAGGCAGTGCGTGAGACATTCCGCAAGGCTCGCCAGGCAGCTCCTTCCGTGATCTTCCTGGATGAGATCGATTCCATTGCTCCAGCTCGGGGCGGATCGACCAGCGATTCGCATGTCACAGAAAGGGTCATATCCCAGATCCTGACTGAACTTGATGGCCTCGAATCGCTAAACAGCGTCATGGTAATAGCCGCAACCAACCGGCCCGACATCATCGATGCAGCGCTGCTCAGGCCCGGACGGTTTGACCGGCTCATCGAGATCGGACTGCCGGATGAAAAGGCCCGCCAGGAGATATTGAAGATCCATACCTCCAAGAAGCCCCTGGCCGAAGACGTCAATATCGAGGATCTGGCCAAGAGAACCGAGAAGTTCTCCGGAGCAGATCTCGGTGCCCTCGTAGGCGAGGCAGTAATGCTCGCCATCAGAGAGTGCGTCCTGGGCGGAAAGGCGGCAGTAGAAGCTCAGGTCTGCGATTACAAGCTGGAAAACAAGCACTTTGAAGAGGCTTTGAAAAAGGTTAAGCCCACTGCCTCCGAGGCGGATCTCTACAAGAGGTTTGCAGGAGCAACCGCGGGATAAGGAGCAAAACCTGAACCGGTCAACCGGGGGCCGGAAATCACCGGCCCTTTCGGTGTTTCCGATCTTTTTTCGTTTCGCGTTCCTCCATTTTCAATTCGCATTTCACATTTTTCCATCAGAGCAATGGCCCGATAACTACTAATCAATGGCCAGCACTGGCTTCGTTTTACATGCCTGAAGATTCTGAGAATTGGCGAGGCTACGAATGGACGGCTCTGTCCGTCACCACCGTGGGTGCGCTCCTGGCATCCATTCAGGGCTCTGCTCTGCTCATCGCTCTGCCGGATATCATGACCCAGCTTCACGCCGGGTTCATGACCATCATGTGGGTGATCCTGGGATTCATGCTCGTCACCACCGCACTTGTGCCGGTGGTGGGAAGGCTGGCGGACATGTTCGGCAGAAAGAACCTCTACAACGCCGGCTTTGCCGTATTTACCCTGGGATCTCTTCTCTGCGGTCTCTCTTCGCCACAATATTCAGGCTGGGATCTAGTTTTCTACCGCATGGTTCAGGGCATAGGCGGAGCCTTGCTCTTCACCAATAGCGCTGCCATTGTTACCGATGCCTTCCGGAAAGGAAGAATTGGCCTGGGCCTGGGGATCAACACCATCGCCTTTTCCGCCGGGTTTCTGATGGGGCCGGTGATCGGCGGAATCCTCACTGCTATCGACTGGCGATGGGTCTTTCTGATCAATGTGCCGCTTGGCGCGGTCGGCACGATCTGGGGCATTATGAGGCTGCGCGAGCCGGTGGCACTTCCTGCCCAGCAGAGATTCGATTGGCCGGGAAGCATCACATTCACCGTGGGCCTGGCAGCTTTGCTACTGGCCTGCTCGCTGGTCGCTTTCCCGCTCATCGATGTAGCCTACGTCTATGCCCTATTCATCCTGGCAGTGATTGGCCTGGCAGCCTTCTTCCTGGTCGAGAGAAAGGCAGAGCAGCCCATGATGGACTTTCGGCTCTTTGCCGAGAAGCTCTTTGCTTATGCATGCGCCGCCAATGCCATCAACGGCTTAGCCAGAGGAGCGGTGCTCTTCGTCCTGATATTCTTCTTGCAGGGACCATACGGCCTTGATCCCCTTTGGGCAGGAATCATGATGGCGCCTTTCGGAGCGGGCTTCATGTTCGTGGGGCCGATATCCGGGCACCTGTCGGATCGATACGGCTCCCGGGGCCTGGCCACCGCCGGGCTGCTGATTTCCGGCGTCGGTCTTCTTGGCCTGGCAACAGTTGTGAGCAGCACTCCCTACTGGCAGCTGGCTCTCTACCAGGCCCTGATGGGCGGCGGCTCGGGGCTGTTTGCCTCGCCCAACAGCAATGCAGTCATGTCATCGGTCGTGCCGGAAAAGAGGGGCAGCGCCGCCGGGATCAATTACATGCTCATGAGCACAGGACAAATGCTCAGCATTGCGATTGTATTTCCGCTGGTTCTCAGCCGAATTCCTGAAGATGTCATGTTCCATGTATTCCTCTACGGCGGAGGAATGAGCGGAGGGCCTCTGGCCGCCTTTGAGGCTGGCATGCAGCAGGCGTTCCTGGCCAGCTTTGCAGTGACGCTGATTGCCGCCCTCATATCAGCATTGAGGCCCGGCAAATAATCCTTGCTTTTCATTTTCTCTGGCGAAGACTGTCAACCGGCCTGTAGCCCGGGTCCTGTTCCATCTCCACCCCGACATGAGAATCGAAGTGGGACTCGTAAGGCTTGATGTCCAGGATCGGCGTTCCGTTCAGGGCATCAAGTCCTTTCACTCTGATGATATTGCAATTCACAGAAAGTACCTCTGCAACGGTGATTCCAATGGGATTGGGCCGGAGCGGGCTTCTCGTGGCCATAACTCCACGCATCGGAATGGACCGGTCGCCCATAGGATGAACCCTCTCTTGATAGCCTTTTGAGCGGTGAAAGTAAAAAACGACCTGAATGAATCTGTAGCCTTCCAGGCCGTCAAGAGCGCCGGTGTACTTCTGGTCTATGGAAATGATCGATTCCGAGTTTCTTAGCGTCTTTGGGTCTCCAGGCTCATTGTAGCTGTTTTTCACAAAGCCAATGGGAGTGAAGACCACACCATCCGGAAACGTATCTTGAGACATGATTTTTACCCTTGATGATATCTTGCTCTTCCGGCAAAGAAGCTATGCATATGAGGGAGACAAACCATCAGCCTGGTCGTGAATGAGTTCGAGAAAGTGCATGTGGTCAGGAAAGAATCGCGAATGTATCTCCTTTTGCAGATATGAAATTGCCGAGAAACGCTGTCGGAAGCCATCAACGGCAAAATTGTTTTATTGCTTGCTTAGATATCAATTAAATATATATCGTTAAGTGGCATTAATACTTTTCTTGGGGAAAAGTAGTTGCATAAAATAGACAATTAATGCAATATTTAAGCCTTAAATCCTTATCTAATTTAAGTTTTTATCAATTATATTTAATATTTGTCAATTTCACAATCTTTTTATAATAGATTAATGAAAATACTTACTTGAGCTGATACTTATCAATGCCACTCTGGTGAGGAATTATGTGGATAAATGTCGTCCGATCTGCATTTATTTGTATTCTGGTAATCTGCATCGCGGGAAATACAGCGATAGCAATTGCTCTCAGAGTCACTTCATTAGATGGCCGTGAAATTTCTTCCTCCGCTCAGTGCTATAATCTGGACATGTCGACCAAGCTTAAGCAGGAGATCTGCTTGGATCCGGGCATGATTTCATCCGATCTGAATGTTGCCGGCGAAGGAAATAACAGAATGATGCAGTCATTATCCAGCCGCAATTATGTTCTGGCCAGCGACATCAATAGTCAGGGAACGCTCTCAATTTCCTCCTCCTCTTCTGCCTCAGGTGAAAAGGCTGCAATGAGTCAGGACGTGGCGGGAGCTGGCAGCCTGAGCATCAATATGCAGAGCTGGCAGAACGATGCGAATGCCGGTCAGGAGGCGTCTGTGGACGATGGCGTTCTTGCCAGCTCGCAAAGCATCTACGTGGGCAAAGGGCAGGGCGCCTTCTCTCAGCAGATCACAGATATCGAAGGACACGGCGGAAAAGTGACATCTGGTGCACTGGGCGAAGAGAATGTAATGATGGCTGAAAGTGGCTATTGCGGCCAGGGAAGCATGAAAGCCATTTTTGCTTCTGCTGCATCTGAGCGGGCCGCAGCGAGCGGCTTTGCATCGATTGATGGCGTTCCCGTTCTGAGCAGCGATTCAATGAATGCCCTTTCCAGAACGCCGGAAGGTGCGATGATGGGCATTTCCGGTCTTAGAGTGCTGGGAGATGAAAACGACTTAGGCAGCTTTGACGTGAACGTTCTTAACCTTAATCGGAATGGCGAAGAAGATGCTAAAACTTCCGGGGCCGTTTCAAGCACAGTTCCTTCGGCGGGTGGGTCCTATTCCTCCTTCAGACTCTTGGGATATCGTTGGAACAGGCTTGATCCGCAGATTCAGCTCTATCTGAATCCGACCAACACGCCAGCGGATATCACCTCAGCCTTCTCACAAGAATCAATTTCTGCTGCGGCCAATACATGGGATACGGCCACATGCGGCAATTTGTTCAAAGATCTGAATACGGTAATAGTAGATGGGAGCAAGGTAGTAGACGATCCATTTAGCAGCTCGCCCAAGAAAGACAGCTATAATGTACATGGATGGAAGTCATTTGGAAATAGCTTTGTGGCACTGAATCGCTGGTGGACCGATGGCACACGAACTGATGGATATTACAACATCATCGAATCCGATACCTGGTACAATCTCGATTTCGGATGGACGACGGACCTTAATACTGCCCAGACCACCAGCAAAATGGATCTGCAAAGCGTTGCCCTGCATGAGCTGGGACACTGCATTGGTTTGGGAGATCTCTATTCCACGACCTACGGAGGAGTTTTGCCTCCCACCGATGAACGGACCCAAGATTATGATCAGGTGATGAATCTCTACAACGGACCACAGAGATTGCTGGGAAATGGCGATATTACCGGCGTTCAGACTCTCTATGGAACGGCTTCATCATTAATCACAGTGGGCAGCGGTAGGAAGACGTAGGTGATTATTTTTCACCCAATGGTTGCTGCTGGCTGATGCAATGCACCGTTCCGAGGCCGTGCACCATCTCCCGGCATTTGTGTAGAAGTTTTTTCCATCTGGAGTCATACTGTTGCAGAGTCATACCGCCGAAATGCTTTTCTATTCGTTTAACATATTAAAAGCACATGATAGATGTTGTAGATGTTGTCAGATCGGAAGGGCATGTCATCGGTTCCAAGGTCTCTGCCTGGGAAATGGAACAAATCAAGCAATTGGTCACCGCTGGAATCTACCTGAACACCTCTGATTTTGTAAGAGATGCTATCCGGGATAAGCTGTCCGCCATTAAAACTATAAAATACCGTGATGTAGATTATGAAACAGCCAAAAAGGAAGTTATGGGATACTTCCAGGAAAGAGGTGAGGCTTATCCTTCGGACATTGAGGAAGACCTGGAACTCGATTATAAATTGATATGCCAGATTGTAGAAGAGCTAAAGAGAGAAGGCCGCCTGGAGGTTCTTTAATGGAGTGCTACGAGGTTGGAGACTCCATACACGGCTACAGAATAAGGGCCGAAGCCAGAAAGATCGGCGATCCGCATGTTATGGCAAAGACTGGAAGACATAAGGCCCAGCGCATAATCCTGACCGAGAATGCCGAGGCAATCATAGAAAGAAAGCTGGGATGGATACCAGAGAAATAGGCTGAAGAAATATATCAAGACGTGTATTCGAATGAATAGACATTTTCTCTTGGCTTTAACCGTAATCACTATCTCAATTTCATGCTTTTGGCCGGGTGGGCTCGCAGCAGATGCGAATGCAGGAAGAAGCGCGCCATTGCCATCTTCTCACATGATCGCAGACTTTCCCTGGCACCAGCAAATCAACGGCCTGTTTTGTGGAGAAGGCGTTTTGGAAGGGGTATACGACTACTACGGGCCGGACATCAATCAAAAGGAGATCGCAGATGTGGCGCGCAGCTCTTCCGCAGGAACCTGGACCTTTGATATGGTGAGGGCCGGTCACTTCAGCTCCATGAGTTCCGCTCAGGGGAGATTTTTTCCGCAGGAGGCCCCAAGCGCCGGATATCCGGAAAGGGCTTTGGGTTATGCATCCTTCCCCTATTCCTCAGATCAGTTCTGGCTGGAGGAATTGAAATCTCTCATTGCATCCGATACTCCAGTGATCCTGCTCATGACATACGAGCCGGACGGCGGGGGCGGACACTACCGGACTGCAGTAGGATATGACGATGCAGAGGGCGTAATCTACTTCAGCGACCCCTGGGGAAGGGACCTAAAGCACCAGACCGACAAGGCGGGCATCACCTCCTGGACCTATGCAGAGCTACAAAGCGGCTGGAACTACACCGCAGAAGGCGAGTCTCATCCTTACTGGGGAATGGTGATGATGCCCTGGAATGTCACCATCAGAACCTCGGGATCGCTAAAGCCCGGCTCAACGGCCACGGTTACCGCAGAGGTGACTTACCCCTGTCCGAAGCCTTTCAACCCGTCCCTGTATCCGGCCAGGAATGTGACGGCAACGATAATCTTGCCGGATGCAATGAGCCTGGATTCTTCCAGGTCCAGCAGTAGCCTGGGGGATATAAATGCCGGATCAACTGCCAGAGCAACCTGGAAGGTAAAGATCGACGGTCCGGTTAAAGGAAAGATGATAGTATTGCAGGCTCAGGGAACTGTATCCGGCGCGATTGCGGAGGCGCACTGGACGGGGATGAGCGTGTCGTATCCGGCATACAGCTACGCGGATGCCATTGGTGGGAATGGGTCTTCGGAATTGTAGATGTGGGTTCTTCTTCGTTCCTTTTTTATAATCCCAATAAATTATGTGAATTCAGACGATCTTTTCCCTATGGGCTGCAACTCGCTGAGCAGCAGACAGTATCTCGCTCAATAGCAGATAGCAGCCCTATTACCGAAATGCTTCTCATTTAGCCTTGTTAGATCTTTTTATTTTCTTAGTAGTAGCCATCAATTCTGCTACCAAACATGCCGTTCTACTTAATCAATACTACGATCAGCTATATTGAAATAGTAAAAAGTTGAACCCAATAACGATACTGATGCAAAATAATAAGACAAGAGTTGCAATTAAACTGGGTGAAATGACCAATTCCTGCTTCGTAATCATGCCATTTACTCCATCTTATAGGACTTTTTATGAGCGGGTTATTCGCGTTGCCGTAGAAGATGCAGGATTATCATGTGTCAGAGCAGATGAAATTTTCTCTAAAGCGCAAGTGACTAACGATATTTGGACCCAAATTAGAAAATGCCGCCTCGTATTAGCTGAACTTACAGGTAAGAATCCAAATGTCCTTTACGAATTAGGTCTCGCTCATGCAGTTGGAAAACCTGCGATTATAATTACCAGAAACGAAGAGGACGTACCATTTGACCTTAAAGCACTTCGATATCTTTTCTATGATGTAAATGATCCTTATTGGGGCGAAGGTCTTAGGGAACAATTGACGGTCATGTGTAGGAATATGATGGATCAAAATGATTTTGGCTCAGTATTAGCAGATATAAGCTTTGAGGGTGACAGAACATTTATTAACGAAGTATCTAGCAAAGAGGAACTCAAGAAAAAATATGATTTGACTGGTATGTGGTATGGACATGTCAAGTTTCCTGATTTGGAGATTGAAGTTAATTCATGGAACCTCAATTTAGTTCAATTAGATAATATATTAAAAGGCACTTTGATTGTTACATATCCGGAGGATGGTGATCTAACGATCGTGCGACAATCGATTGCCGGAGAACTCGATGGAGATAACATTAGTTTTCATGGAATTTCGTACTCGTTTACAAAAAAAAGACCTTTTTCGGATTATGATCTTGATACCTTCCAAGGATCTGTAAAGCAAAACGGGAAAATAATAAGTGGTAATGTATTGTCCGGAACGGCCAAAGGAAAATTGAAATTAGAGCCAGCTAAGATAAACTGAATTAACAAATATATAAATACATAAAATATTTAGAAGACTCAGAGGTTATGCGGAAGAAATCACTGCGATTAGGGATTATTAATTATTTGATTATAGCGCTTTTAAATGCGGTTAAACCCCACGGATTAAATAGATCCTTTGATGATCATATGATTAGCGCATGAAGAGCTGAATGCATCGATTGGCATTGGCATTCTATGATTGATATCAATGTGATAAGGTCTTAGGCTGCGCTTTTTTAAGTCCAATGAATTATTAGTACAAATTAATATACAATCAATATGCAAAAATTATGAAATCGGTTGCTGCTGGCTGATGCAGTGCACCGTTCCGAGACCATGCACCATCTCCCGGCAGCTTATGCCCACTACCCGCCGGTCAGGAAAAGCTTCCTGGATGATCTTCAGCGCTTTCTTATCGTTTTTGTGCCCGAAGACCGGCACCATTACCACCTCATTGCCGATGTAGAAGTTGGCATAGCTGGCGGGCAGTCGGCGCTCTGCACCCACCCGCCCTGGCATGGGCAGCTTGATGACCGTGAGGGGTAGGCCGTCCTGATCAGTCTCCTCGCAGAGCAGCTCATAGTTACTCTTCAGAGGCAGGAAATTCTCGTCCTCCGGATCATCCTCGTAGGCGCACAGCACCGTGCTCGGGCCGACAAACCTGGCGATGTCATCCACATGCCCGTCCGTGTCGTCCCCGGCGATGCCCTCTTTCAGCCAGATGACCTTTCTCACGCCCAGATAATTCTTCAGATATCCCTCGATCTCCTCATTGCTCAGAGAAGGGTTGCGGTTCCTGTTGAGCAGGCACTGCTCTGTAGTGAGAACAGTCCCGCAGCCGTTCACATCGATGGATCCGCCCTCCATGACGATTCCCGGCCTAAAGAAGTCCATCTTGAGGTCCTCGTTGATGAGTCCGCCGATTCTGCTGTCGCCCATGAGCTCAGCATATTTCTCTCCCCAGGCGTTGAAGATCCAGTTTACCGCCGCCACACACCGTCCCGCATCATTTTCCCGGTTAACGACAAAGGTTGGGCCGTAGTCTCTGAACCAGACATCCGCGTAATTTATCACATGGAAGTGAATTCGGTGCAGATCGACCTTCTCATCTCTAAGCCGTTCCATAACCTCCTTCTGCATAAGCTCGTCTCTGACCAGCAGGTTGACTATCTCGCCAGCGTGAATGGCTTTGATGATCGCCAGGTAGGCCTTCTCCACCGCCTCGATCTCAGGGAAGCTGTCCAGGTCGTAGGGCCAGGAGAGCCAGATGGCCTCGTGGCATTCCCACTCTGCAGGCATGTGGTAGCCCAGGGAAAGTGGCGTCTCCTGGAGGCAGAGCCCAGCTCCAGACCCGGCCCGGCTCTGCGGCATTTCTGCATGCTTTTCCTTTACCATCTCGATGAGCGGCCAGTAGAGGTCCGGCCTGCGGTTGCGGAAAAAGCCCCAGCCTTCCCGCACCGACTCGTTCATTGTCAGGTCAACTTCCACCACCAGCGTCTCCTCATCTCTGCTGCTGGCGCGGGCCAGGATCTTGCCGAATGGGTCGCAGACAAAGGAGCTTCCCCAGAAGACCAGATCTCCTTCCCGGCCTACCCGGTTGGCAGCAGCCACATAGACGCTATTGGCGATGGCGTGGCCCCTCTGCACCGTCTCCCAGGCATCATGCCAATTGCCCTCTGCCGGGTCCTCCTCCCCCTTTATCCAGCCGATAGCTGTGGGATAGAAGATGATCTCGGCTCCGCCCAGGGCGGCAGCGCGCGCTGCTTCCGGGAACCACTGGTCGTAGCAGATGAGGGCGGCAAATCTGGCATAGCGGGTATCGTAAATCCGGATCTCCTCTCCGGGAGTGAAGTAGCTCTGCTCGTAAAAGAGCGGATCGTGGGGAATATGCACCTTCCGATAGACTGGAAGAAGGCTGCCGTCGGCATCAATTACCGCTGCGGAGTTGTAAAATCCCGATTCGTCTCTTTCGAAGAGGGGGACTATTATCACTATCTGCAGCTCTTTTGCCAGGAAGGAGAAGGCCTCCGTGGACGGGCCGGGGATGCTCTCAGCCAGCGCCGAGGCATCCTTTCGGTCCCACTGCGGAAAGTAGCGTGTGCGGAAAAGCTCCTGGAGGCAAACGATCTGCGCGCCTTTGCTTGCGGCGTCTCTCACTTTTTCCACGGTTCTCTTCAGATTGTATTCGAGGTCTTCGCTAACAGTGGTTTGAATCAATGCGATGCTGACTCTGGACGGAGCTTTATCTGCCGGCATATTCTTCCCCACACAATTATTAGATTGCTATTGAGCGCGCTGGTTTAACTAGATGGCGGGAAATTTTTGATTGATGCTGCCGGATATATTCGATCACATCCAGCAGGAGCGTGGTATAATAAGGACGGCTCTCTGGCGGTTCCTATTGGGTGGTGGAGGGCCGAGTATGCGGTGGAGCTGGAGGTGACGAGGGCCGCGGCGGGGTCACTGGATGTTTTTGAGACTCTATTCACGGCGGCCAGCTCGGAGGCGAATAAGGAGACCACGACGAAGATAGGCATCAGCTCCAGAGTTTCTATGAGGGGGTCGGTAAGCCATTGCGGCTACCTGCTGGATCTGGCAGCCAAGGCGACATACTATCTGAACTGTAAGACGGGTCAGGCGTCCATGACTGCGATCGCCTTCAAGGGAAGCGAGCAGAAGACGAAAGTGAGGGCTGTGTGTGCATATTTATAGAGGCCCGGCCCGCACTTCAGCAAGGTAGCAGTCCAGGCAGACCCCCTCGCCTGGGCCGATATCGGCCAGATCCTCATCACAACCTGGGGCAGTAGCCGAACATAATTCACCGCGGAACGGAGAGGCTGCGCGGTGCGAGGGCGCCTTCAAGGTGAATAGGGGGCAAACAGTTTAAATTGAAGACCAATTATGTAAAGACAACGCAAAGACGATCCAAAACATGCCAAGGATGGAAGCTTAAGTGCCGGGAAACCATAACGATATCGAGAAGCGCCTTTGGGGTGCAGCTGATGAACTTCGAGCCAACTCCAAGCTAAAAGCCTCTGAGTACTCCTTGCCGGTGCTCGGACTGATCTTCCTCAAGTATGCAGACTTCAAGTTCCGCCAGGCGGAGCAGGAGCTTAAGGGAAAGGGCAGCGAGCGCCGGCCCATAGGCAAGCTGCACTACCAGGCGCAGGGTGTTCTCTACCTTCCCGAAAGCGCCCGCTTCTCCAATCTGATCCGGCTTCCTGAGGGAACGGACATCGGCAATGCCGTAAACGAGGCCATGAAGGCCATCGAGTCGGAGAACGAGGAGCTGAAGGGCGTTCTGCCGGTGGGAGCTTACACCAAGCTTGACAATAGCACGCTGCGAACGCTGCTCAAGACCTTCAATATCGACCAGACCACCCTGGATGGAGAGTCGCTCTTCCAGGGAGATGCCTTCGGCAGGATCTACGAGTACTTCCTGGGCAAGTTCGCCATGAGCGAAGGCCAGAAGGGCGGAGAGTTCTTTACTCCCACATCGCTTGTCCGGCTTATCGTGGAGGTCATTGAGCCCTACTATGGCCGCATCTACGATCCGGCCTGCGGCTCGGGCGGCATGTTTGTGCAGAGCGCCAAGTTCGTCCAGAACCACAAGAAGAATCCGAGCAGCGATATCGCCATCTACGGCCAGGATAAGATCGCTGAGACCGTCCGGCTCTGCAAAATGAACCTGGCGGTGCACGTACTGTCCGGCGATATCCGGGAAGGCAACTCCTACTACGAGGATATCCATAAGAGCCTGGGCAAGTTCGACTTCGTGATGGCCAATCCTCCTTTCAATGTGGACAAGGTGGACAAGGAGCGGATAAAAGACGATCCCCGCTTCGGCCAGGGGATGCCGAAAGTTGATAATGCCAACTACCTCTGGATTCAGATCTTCCACGCTGCGCTAAATGAGAAAGGCCGCTCAGGCTTTGTCATGGCCAACTCGGCCAGCGACGCCCGCGGCTCAGAGCTGGAGATTCGAAAGAAGCTGATCCAGGCCGGGGCTGTGGACGCGATGATCGCCATAAGCCCTAACTTCTTCTACACCGTGACCCTGCCCTGTACCCTCTGGTTCCTGGACAGGGGCAAGCCTGCCGAGAGAAAGGACAAGGTGCTCTTCATCGATGCCAGGCAGACCTTCACCCAGGTGGACCGGGCCCACCGGGAGTTCCTGCCGGCGCAGATCGAGTTCATTGCCAACATCGTGCGGCTCTACCGGGGCATGGAGCCGGAGACATTGAGCGGCAGCCAGATGAGCGAGCATTTTCCAGCGGGAAAATACGCAGATGTGGCCGGGCTGTGCAAGATGGCCACGATCAAGGATATCGAGGCGCAGGGATGGAGCCTGAATCCGGGGCGCCATGTGGGCGTGGCAGAACGTGCGGCGGACGACTTCGACTTTGCGGAGAGGCTGACTGAGCTGAATGAGGAGCTGGAGCGGCTGAATGCTGAGGCGAGTGCGCTGGAGGATAGGATAAGCGAAAATGTGGCAAAGCTGCTTGAGGTGGTGGGATGAACTTTTCCGAGGAATGGGCTGAAGTTAGAGTCGGCGACCTCGGACAAGTATTCACAGGACGAACGCCTTCGACGAAATGCCCAGAGTATTTCGGTAACGAGTTCTTCTTTATAACCCCTGGGGATATGCACCAAGGAAAGCATGTTCATGCTACTGAGCGAAAGATATCTGATGCAGGAGCAAATCTGCTTCGACGAATTCAACTCCCGCCAAATAGCGTTTGCGTTTCGTGTATAGGGTGGCAAATGGGGGAAGTTGTGATGACATCTGCGAAATCCTTTACCAATCAGCAAATCAATAGCATTGTGCCAAATAATGATGTGGATCCGGATTTTCTCTATTACTCCTTTGTACCTCGCAAACAGGAGCTATTATCTCTTGCTTCGGCTATCGGTGTTAGAACTCCAATCTTAAATAAGTCAAGCTTCTGCGATCTTCACATATTGCTTCCTCCGCTTGAAACCCAGCGCAAGATCTCCTCTATCCTCTCCGCCTACGATGAACTGATCGAGAACAACACTCGGCGCATCAAGATCCTGGAGGAGATGGCCCATGCGCTCTACCGCGAGTGGTTCGTGCACTTTCGCTTTCCGGGGCACGAGAAGGTGCGGATGATGGACTCGTCGCTGGGGAGGATACCGGAGAAGTGGGAGATTAAACCGCTTGGTGAAGTCACTCTTAATTTTGATTCAAGAAGAAAGCCTTTATCTTCGATGCAACGTGCTCAACGGCAAGGGGAGTATCCTTATTATGGTGCTGCCAAAATTCTAGATTACATAGATGATTTTATATTTGATGGAAAATATTTGCTAATTGCAGAAGATGGAAGCGTGATTACACCTAATGGAAAACCCGTTTTGCAGCTGGTCAACGCAAAATTTTGGGTTAATAATCATACTCATATTATTCAGGGAAAAATCCCTATATCAACTGAATTCCTGTATTACAGGCTTTTAGATCTTGAAATATCTGGTTATATAACAGGTGCTGCGCAGCCAAAAGTTACGCAGGCAAATTTGAATCGAATTCCTGTAATTGTGCCCACTGGGCATCTCTTGCTTCAGTTTAATGAAATGGCAGAAAATTGCGCATTGGAAGTAAGAAATTTACAGAGGAAAAATGATAATCTTCGCCGCACTCGTGACCTACTGCTACCTAGAATGATCTCAGGAGAATTAAAATATACATCGGAGATTTAAGTCGAGGAATTGTAATGAAGCTAAATATTTACCTCTTTAAAGATGGTGTAGCATCAATTGACCACTGCATAAAAACAAGTAAATCAGGACGAAATTATAAAAAAATTAGAGGCGGACATACCTTAGTTGGTGCAGAATATGAAGTATTTCTTGACAAAGGAGAGCCAAAAGAGCCAGATTGGATCAATTTTATAAGAAATCATGTTGATGAAGATAAACTTAGGGGCGTTAAAAACAAGACCTGTTCAATCCTGATCGTCTTGAAGACAGATACAATTGAAGGCGATAGATTCTTCGCGATATCTTGTGGTCACGGATATCGTATTATCAATAAAGAAATGATTGAATTTAACTTCGGGTTGTTGACATCGCTTAATTGCATAGAACCCAATAAAATAAAGTCAATTGAATCAAGGAGTCTGGGCGTTCAAGTTATACAAAATCATGAAGCTTCAAATGCAGAAGCTAGAATAAATGAGTTTGGCTTTGAATTCGACTCAGATATTTTGCGATCTGTATCTGGAGTTTGTTCAGATGAAGCATTGGCATCTCAGATAACTGGATCCGATAATTTGTGTATCACATCAAAAATTGGTTTCACTGAGCTAGCCGATAAATGTCGAGAATCTTTTGCAAAATATAGGCTTGATATTTATCAACAAAATTTTAAATTTATTGATTTCTTAAAATATGAGAAAGATCCTTCAATTATAAGTTCATTGGATGATTATTTGGTTAATTCAATCAATGAGAGACAGAGTACCCCATATTTATCAATCGCTTTTCCAGACCAAATTGAATACGAAAAATGCAGCTATTATGAAATAAAAGGTCTAGGCAGAAGAGAAAAAGTGGGTGATATAACATCGAATGAGATATATGGATATCTGGATGATAATGAAGTCGATTTTGCGAAAATCAAGAATGGGATAAAGATTACAGGATTTGATGAATCATCGAATCCTTGCACAAGACAAGAATCACTATATTCTTTCCTAACATTTGAAAAAGAACAAGATGACAAAAGATATGTTCTCTGCAATGGTAGATGGTATTACATAAAAGCTGATTATGTCCACCAAATTGAGGACGAGATTGAAGAGATAATAGCAACTTGTGAAGCCCCTCTTCTTAAGTCTTGGCCCAAGAATGTAAACTCAAAAGAGAAAGAATGTTACACAGAAGGATTCTATAATATGCTTTATGAGAATGAACCTGAGTATTTATATTTAGATAAGAATTTATTTAATTTTGGCAGAGGCTTTGGGCATAGTAGTTCGGAAATAGCTGATATCTTTCATAGATCTACCAATAAATTAATATTTGTCAAAAAATTAAATGGATCTTCAACACTTAGTCATTTGTTTTCGCAAGGTAGTGTATCGGCAGATCTTTTCAGGGACTTTAGACGATATCAAGACACTTTTCTGGATCGAGTAAGGGATAGATGGCCTGGAGATACCTTCGATCATAATATGCTAAAGTCATTAGTCTTTGTTTATGCTATCGGAACCGCGAAAGATGTCGATCTCATGGATGCTTTGCCGGTTTTTAGTAAAATCAATCTTCTCAAACATGCTAAAATCATATCTAAATTGAACTATAAGGTAGAGTTGGCAAAAATAAGAATGATACCAGATTGCAGCAGTGGTTAACCTAATGTAATAGACATATGAAAGATCTCGTTTGGATCCCTAAATATATCCTCACCCCCGCCATCGCCCGTGGCCTGATGCAGATAGAGGCAGCCCGCGCCCTAGTGGACCATACACCTCTCTCGCCCGCTGCCGAGGCCGAGCTTCGGGCGCATGCTCGTGTGCGGGCGGTGCACTACTCCACCTACATTGAAGGAAACCGCCTCACCATGTCCCAGACAAAGGCGGTAATGGCCGACGCAAAGGTGCAAATTGCCGACCGGGAGCGGGACGTCTCAGAGGTTCGCAACTATTGGAACGCCCTCCTGCGCGTTGAGGAGTGGGCTCTAAAGAAAAAGCCACTCACCGAGGAGATGATCAAAAGGCTGCACGCCCTGGTTGAGGTCGGCCCCAGAGCTAGGCCCACGCCATACCGGGAAGGCCAGAATGCTATCAAGAACAGCTCAACAGGCGCTTTGATTTACCTGCCGCCGGAGGCAAAGGACGTCCCCGCCCTCATGGCCTCTCTTGTAGCCTGGGCCGCCGAGGCGGAAAGATCCGGGCTGCCCGTCCCCCTCATTGCCGCCCTGGTCCACTACCAGTTTGTTACCATCCACCCCTACTACGACGGCAACGGCAGGACAGCCCGCCTGCTCGCCACCTTCATCCTTCACAAAGGAGGCTACGGCCTGAACGGCTTCTTCTCCCTGGAGGAGCACCACGCCAAAGATCTGCAGGGCTACTACCAGGCCCTGACCGTCCACCCGCATCACAACTACTACTTCGGCAGAAGCGAGGCCGATCTGACGCCCTGGCTGGAATATTTCATATCCACCCTGGCCGCTGTCTTTGAGGCCGTCCGGCTCAGCGCCCAAAAGTGCGCTGTGCAGGAGCTAGAGGAAGAGCCGGAAGACCTGCGCCGCCTCGATCATCGGGCAAGGGTAGTGCTCGGCCTCTTTGCCGGAAAAGAGACCATCACCGCACCCCAGGTGGCCTCCGAACTGGGCCTCTCCGAGCGCATGGCCAGAAACCTTCTAAAGGATTGGGTGGAAGACGGATGGCTGGAGGTAACAAATCCATCCCGCCGCGCCAGGTCCTACAGTTTATCGGCAAAATATCGGCAATACATCGGCAGCTTATCGGCAATAGTTCAGGGAGGAGAGAAGAACGAGCAGTGAGTACAGCGATTATTCCGAAGACAGCATAATCGAGCAGCCGGCCATCGAGCTCTTCTCTGCTCTGGGCTGGCAGACTGCCAACTGCTTTTATGAGCGGTTCGGCCAGGGCGGCACCCTTGGCCGGGAAAACTCGGCAGAAGTTGTCCTCGTCCCCAAACTTCGCACGGCGCTCCGACGTCTCAACCAGAATCTGCCCGCGGAGGCTATCGATCTTGCCATAGAAGCCATAACTCGTGACCGAAGCGTCATGAGCCTGGCCAGGGCCAGCCAGGAGATCTATCGCCTGCTTAAAAATGGTGCCAAAGTCTCCTACCAGGTAGACGGCATGGAGAAGACAGAGAATGTGCAGATCATAGACTGGAGCACTCCTAAAAACAATGATTACTTCCTGGCATCTCAGCTCTGGGTCACAGGCGAACTCTACAAGCGCCGTGCCGATCTGGTGGGATTTGTTAACGGCATTCCTCTACTCTTCATCGAGCTTAAGGCTGCTCACAGACGCCTGGAAAACGCCTTTCAAGATAACCTTCGAGATTATAGGAACACAATACCGCAGCTCTTCTGGTACAACGCCTTCATTATACTCTCCAACGGCTCGGCAAGCCGCATAGGCAGTATCACCTCCGAATGGGAGCATTTCTCGGAATGGAAGAGGATCAACGAAGAGGGGGAGATGGGCATAGTCTCCCTGGAGACCATGATTCGAGGAACATGCGATCCGCAAAAGCTGCTTGACCTGGCCGAGAACTTCATCCTTTTTCACGAGGTGGCCGGGGGCACGAACAAGATCCTGGCCAAGAACCACCAGTATCTGGGAGTGAACAATGCCATAGAGGCCGTCCAGAATATCACGGATAATAAGGGCCGCCTGGGCGTCTTCTGGCACACGCAGGGATCGGGCAAGAGCTTCTCCATGATCTTCTTTTCCCAGAAGGTGCAAAGAAAGCTCCCCGGCAACTACACCTTCGTCATAGTCACCGATCGTGATGATCTGGACGACCAGATTTACAAGAACTTCGCCAATGCCGGAGTAGTCACAGAGTCCGAGAAGACCGTGAGGGCTGGGAGCGCTGAGCACCTCAAACAGCTCCTCCAGGAGGACCATCGTTATATCTTCACTCTGATTCAGAAATTCCGCATCGAGCGGGGCAAGATCTATCCCAAGCTCTCCGATCGGTCGGATATCATCGTAATTACCGATGAAGCCCACAGAAGCCAATATGATATCTTCGCCCAAAACATGAGGAATGCTCTTCCTAATGCTGCTTTCATCGGCTTCACCGGCACACCGCTCATGGTCGGCGAGGAGAAGACCAGACAGGTTTTCGGCGACTACATCAGCATCTACAACTTTAAGCAGGCCATCGACGATGCGTCTACAGTTCCGCTATACTACGAAAACAGGGCAGCTCCTCTGAAACTCGTTAATCCTCGTTTCAACGAGGAGATCTACCGGATTATCGAAGACGCCGAGCTGGATGAGGACCAGGAAAAGAAGCTCGAACGCGAGCTCTCCCAGGATTATTATCTGATAACCAGGGACGATAGGCTGGAGGACGTAGCCAAAGACATCGTGAAGCACTTTGTCAATCGCGGATTCCTTGGCAAAGGAATGGTCGTCTCCATAGACAAAGCAACTGCCGTCAGGATGTATGATAAAGTCAAGAAGCACTGGTCGGCTTATCAGGAGGAGTTGCTTGGCGAGTCCAAAAAGGTCAGTGGAGCCAGGCAAAAGGAGCTGGTGAAGAAGATCCAGTTCATGAAGGAGACGGATATGGCCGTGGTCATCTCCCAATCCCAAAACGAGGTTGATGAGTTCCACAAAAAGGGCCTGGAAATCTTGCCCCACAGAAAGCGCATTGTCAAGGAGGACCTCGATAAGAAGTTTAAAAACTCCAAAGATCCTTTCAGGCTCGTCTTTGTCTGCTCCATGTGGATAACGGGCTTTGACGCTCCTTCCTGCTCCACAATCTACCTAGACAAACCCATGAGAAACCACACCCTCATGCAGACCATTGCCAGGGCCAATCGCGTCTTTGGCCAGAAGGTAAATGGCCTAATCGTTGACTACGGAGATGTTTTCAAGGATCTGAGGAAGGCCCTAGCCATTTACGGATCTGATGCGGGCGGCGGAATTAAAGAGGGAGATACTCCCATCAAAGATAAAGAAGCCCAGATAGAGCAGTTGAAGCAGGCCATAGAACAAGTCACCGCCTTTTGCGTTGAACGTGGAATAGATCCTTCAAAGATTCAGTCGGCAGAGGGCTTTGAAAAGGTCAAACTGCTGGATGATGCCGTTGAAGCCGTGCTGGTATCCGACGAATCCAAGAGGCGATATCTTGCCCTGGCCATTGGCCTGAATAAGCTCTACAAAGCCATATTACCGGATGTGAGGGCCAATGAGTTCAGTCCAAAACGTGCTCTTTTTGTGGTCATCGCAGAAAAGATTCTCTCTTTAACTCCGAAGCCGGATATCTCTGAGGTCATTGGAGCCATAGAAAGCCTTCTCGATGAATCAATTGAGGCCGAGGGATACACCATAGATTCAGAGGATGATTTGCGTATTGTGGACATCAGCAAGATAGACTTCGATAAGCTAAAGGGGATTTTCAATAGAAACCGCAAGAATACCGTTACAGAGAGCCTTATGAACGCCATCAAATCCAGGTTAAGCCAAATGATCAATCTCAACCGCACACGAATAGATTACATGGAAAAGTTTCAGAAAATGATAAATGAATATAATAGCGGGGCTTGCGATAAGGACGCTTTCTTTGAGAACCTGATGAAGTTCATCAAAGACCTCAATGATGAAGATAAGAGAGGCATGAAAGAGGGCCTCTCAGATGAAGAACTTGCCATATTCGATCTCCTAACTAAACCGGAGATGAAACTGGATAATAAGGAACTCCAGAAGGTCAAAGGGGTAGCTAGAGATCTACTTAAGCGGCTAACGGAGGAGAAACTGGTCCTCGATTGGCGCAAGCGTATGCAATCGAAAGCTTTGGTCAAGCTATCCATTGAGGATGCCCTAGATCAACTGCCAAGGGCCTATACAAAAGAACTGTATCAGCAGAAGTGCGAGATTGTTTATCACCATATCTTTGAGTCCTATTATGGATCGGGACAGAGCATCTATGCCCAGGCGGCTTGAATTTGGTCTATGCCATCTTGATTGATGCATCCTTGAGAGATGAATCATTCCCCGCTCGCCTCTCCTGCCTGCCTCTCCGCCTTCCCCCACTCCTCGTCCAGGTACAGCCCGATGTCCACCCCCGGACCGATCCTTTTGAAGCCTGCAGGACGTGTGTCTCCCTGGGGTCGCTCTCAGCCTGACCTAAACCAGGTGGTCGAGTGACTATTATTAATTTTTCATAACTTTTCAACTGGCTGCCCTGTGCTTAATTCTTGCCCGAGATAAAATTCACACCGGCCTTCTTCCCGCCATCAGGGCAATGCAAAGGTACTGCCAGAGCACATTCACCTGCCCAAATCCCGCCTGCCGCCACCACTCTTCTTTCTCTGCTTTGCTGGTGTAGTAATGAGTCTCTTTCTCATTTCTCAGCCGGGCCACAAAGTCGGAGAGATCCGGATCCAGCGACTGCCGCCGCACTTCCATCTCCTCAAAGAACCATTCCTGCATGTCGCTTCCCGCTTGCGAGTATCCCTCAGCGGCAATGAGCCAGCCACCTGGCTTAACCAGCCGGAAGCATTTGGCAAGGGCAGATTTGTAGAGATCGAAGGGCAGGTGCTCCAGGACCAGAGTGGAGATTATCGCGTCATACCCTTTGACTTCGCCCGCCTGCCTCTGGCCACCAATGCCTTCATCCCAGTCGCCATCCGCAAGGTTTGCCGCCTTAGAGCCCAAAATCGCCTCCGGGTGGGCGCGGGAGATCTTCTCTGCTGCCACCTGGACCATTCTCTCAGAGCCGTCGATGAGGTAGACTCTGGCTGCAGGCATTTTCCGCAGCACAGCCATAGAGGCATTGCCTGTTCCGCAGCCCAGATCGATGATCATTGCATTCTGCGGCAGGTAGCGCTTGCAGGCTTCAGCTGCGAGATCGAGCATCTCCTGGTAGCCGGGAACAACCGCTGACTGGTAGAGGTCATAATCTCTCGCATGTTTGTCGTAGCATGAGACGGTAGAATTGTATTTCATAGTTAATCTCAATTGATTGATCCAATATCATATACCATTTTTGATCTCGATTTGTCATTGTCACTTTTTTCTGAGGACAAATGCTTTAGGATTTTCTTTCAAAACTTTTTGGGCAATCGGATCTATTATCTCATAGTCAATCCCCTTGGCGATCGATTTATTTGACTTACGAGAATTTTGCAGAACTTTTAGATCCGCAGCATTTCGCCAGAGCCTTTCCAGCTCTTCATCAAAGCCAATTATCTTATTTTTGGGTCCTCTCAAGACCAACTCAAAGCTCTTTTCCAGACTATAGCGATACCAGTTGGCACTGCCAAGATATAGGATCTTGTCGTCGATGCACAAGAATTTTGCATGAAGCCTACCTTGCGTCCTGGCTTTGAAATCAGTCCATTTCGCCGCAAAAATAGAGAGCGCTGCCGAAGTTCGCTGCCACGCCTCTGGGTCCATCTGCTCTTCTTCCCGGACGACTGCGCGAGCATCCAGCTCTGATGGAGAAGCCAATACGACCTGATCTGCAAAATAATCATCCAGCCAGGGCCCCACGATAACGAGAGACTCCGATGCTCTGGAAAGATCATCCCTTAAATATGCCAGGACTTTACCTGGACCAATTAGCGTAAAGCCATTTAATGACATTCTCTACCTCGTTTGCAGAATGCTGAGGCTCATCTCTGCATAAATCCAAAACAAATTTTTTAAATTTTTGATTGTCTGCCTTGCCCCTGAACTTTGAAAGTCTCTTCTCGCACTTTTGAAGTGCTGATTGCATTCGATCTTCTGCTAAAAGGGCTTCCGATAAGCCGTTGCCGCCTGGGGTGGAATCCAGAACCTGCAAAGTGCTATCCTCCAAATCAAGCCCAATTTGAAGGTCGGTTATTCGTGATTCAACCGCATCCGCCAGGAAATGTTCCAGTATGCTGCAAGTCAATCTTCCCAGAGATCGTTGATCATTCTCATCATTTTTCTCGATTTTTATCGACTTGAAGCGCCACTGCCACCCAAGTGTTCGGTATGAAAAGTCAAACAAGAACGGAGGGTTTTCGCCTCGATCTTTAGCTTCTTTGAATCGCTGCTTAACCTCATCAAGCGACACGGTTCGAGTGCGCTCTTCATCGCTGAGGTCGATTTCCTTATAGCCCTGAAATCGCCGGTTATAGGTCCATATGCCAAACTCCAGGATTCCTTTCTTAGGAAGTTTTAAATGATCCACGAAATTCATGCTTGATTTGTACAGGTCGAAATTCTCATCCCATAATCCGCGAGTAATGATATTTCTCTTTTCTTGCTTCAGTTCAACTGTTTTTATCGTCTTTAGCCATTTTCCCAGTATGACATCGCTATCCTGATGCTCCCATTCTGCAATTTTCCACTGTCCTTCATAGCCCACGACACGGTATCTTTTCAGGTCATGACCCAGGTAGACAGCTTCAGGATGTGCGTCTCGAAATATGGCGATGTCATCTATTCTTGCCACTTCAGTGCCGTTTTCTTTCAGAACCACCTTCCCTTCGCTTGCACTGGCTCTAAATCCTTTGTGAACCCATGCGCGTTCGCTCGTGTCCACCAGTGAGCCATATCTTTCTTCAAATCGTTCTTTCAAATCCGAATATTTTGGAGCCTCGCCAAAATACTTTTTCAATGCATTATTAAAATCAGTCCAGCTTGCATCTCCCTTTTTCAGCGCCGCCATCCATTCAATAAATGCAGCCAACATGTGCCGCCATTTTACCATTTCCAAGTGAAGGGGGATGGGAATCGTCTTTGTAAGATCCAACTTGAAAGCATCTTGTGGGGCATCCAAAATGCTCCTGTCTCTAGGCTCCGATGATAGGCACATGATGACAAGGCCAGGACTATCGACTCTTCGCCCAACCCGCCCCATACGTTGAAGCATGTCAGCCTGACTTGGAGGTATTTCTTGAATTATGCAAACATCCAGGCCTTCAATATCAACTCCCAATTCTAGTGCACTGGTTCCGATTAATGTGATCCCTTTATCTCGATTGTTATTTAGCAGCTTTTCGATTTCTCGTCTCCTTTTAGGTGGTAGGTCCGCATCATAGATAACCGCATCTCGCACCTTGTTTTCCTTCATCAATCTGAGTTTCAGTCTCTTGCTGCGGTACTTGCTCTGGGAAAAATAAATAGCATTAACATTATCTCCCAGGCCATTTTTGCTGCTCATAAATTTAGGGATATCCACCTTAACGTTCTCACAATCCAGGAGCAAAACCATGCGGAGCAGTCCGTCAGTTCGAGGATGTATCAATTCATCAGAAGCATTCGATATCGGTATAAGCTCAATCTCCTGATTGGTGGTGTCTTTGATATGCTTCAGATCCTCACCATCTTCTACCGACAGAAGCATTTTTGCGAAATCCTCAGCAGAACTTAAGGTGGCTGATGCGAGGAAGAGATTTGGCTTGCTTTCGCCTAAAACCTCACAGGATAGATAGACTCGCTCTAAAAAGTAATGAACATTTGCGCCGAACACACCATCATACATGTGAGCTTCGTCAAGCACAATGCATCTCAAATGTCTGAGAAAATCCTTATGCTTTTCGATGAGACTCCAATTGGCTTTATCAAGTGTGGCTATCCGAATTCGCGCCGCTTTAAAAAATTCGCTACCTTCATGATCTGCCATTTTTTCATCGCGAGTGCTTCCCCAGCCAACGCCATGCCATATTGTCCATGGTAGGCTCTTATTTCCAACTTTAATTGTTCCTCCGTAGCATATTGTGTCATCACCATCTGGAAAAATTAGCGAATCTGGCTCAGATAGACGAACAAGTCTTTCTGCTTGGCCCCACATGAGAGCTTGAGTTGGAAAACATAAAATCGCGTTCGCATTGGAATCTCTTATCATATGGTCAAAAATCCATATCCAAAAGCAGAGACTCTTTCCAGAACCTGTTCCTGAAGTTATGATAAAATTCTCATATCCTTCCTCAAAATACGCCTTTAGGAACTCAGCCTGGTGTGGAAATAGACCATTTGTTTTTATTTTCGGCTCATATTTCACAAGAAGCTTATTAATGGTTCGATCAAGATCGCACGAAGATACAGGGACTCTTTGCGTAAAAGGTGTGAAGATACGGATCGCTTTTGGGTATATTATGCTATCAAACGATTTTATTACATTTTTTGCGACTATTCCTACATCTTTCGCCATAAAATCATCAATCTCGCTTTAGCGGTATTATTTCTAGTGCTTAATTCTTCAAGGGTATATAAGAAATAAACCCTTGAATTGAATCATTCTTCTTCAGCCTTTTGATCAAAGTAGCTGCCAGTAAACCAGCACATTCAGCGCTGTCAGTGGCACTCCCACCCGGGCAAACTCCAGGAAGGTGAGCGTCTCCCCGCTCTTCTCGGCATTCTGAATTATTATCACATTGCTCGCCGCACCCAGTATGAAGAGATTTCCGGCGATGGTGCTTCCCGCCGCCAGGGCCATGAGCGCCTGCGAGGATGGATTGACCAGCAGCGGCTGACAGAGCGCCACCAGGGGTACATTGGAGATGAGCTGGCTCGCCAGGACGCTGAAGGCCAGAATCGTGGAAATAGATGTGAAGTCAGCCTTCCATCCCGCCAGAAGAGATTGGAATGAGCCCGAACTCCAGACCGCGTCCATGAGAACGAACATGGAGGCAAAGAAGATGAGAGTGCACCAATCGATGCCCCTCAGGACCTTGATTCTCTTGCTGCTGAAGATAAGAATGGGCAGCGCCGAGACCAGGGCGATGTAAGTCAGACGAAATTCGCTGCCAAGGCCCAGGAAGACTGCTGCCATCTTGCCCAGGATCATCACGAACAGCAGAACAAAAGAGATGCGTGAGAGCCGGGCGAGCGCCGGGTCGACTATCTCCTCTTGGCAAATCTCCAGCGTCCTTTTGACAAACTGATCTCTGTAGAATATCCTGAGCAGCAGATAGGCGAGCAGGAGGTTGGCCACCGTGGGCAACAGCAGATAATGCAAAAAGACGGTGAAGGGATTGGAAAGGCCCGCATTGACCGCTATTAGCAGATTCTGCGGATTGCCTATTGGGCTCAGGGCGCTGCCTGTTGTCACGGCAAAGGCCAGAGCGAGGAGGAGGAGCTTGGCATCGATTTTGAGCGTCCTGGCGAAGTAGAGCATGAGCGGCGTGCCGATGATTGCCAGGGTATCATTCATGAGCAGGGCGGAGAGAAGGCCCATGGCAAAGAGAATGAGAAGCAGAAGCTGGTTGAGGCTATGGGCCCGGCAGAAGAGCCGGTTAAAGAGATAGAGAAGATAGCCGCTCCTCTGCATAGATTCGCCGATCACGAACATTGCAGCCAGAAATATCATCACGTCCGGGTTTATCGCCTTCAGAGCGCTCTCAGGAGAGATCTGGCCGGTGAAGAGAACCACCAGTGCGCCAAAGAGCATAATTTGCCAGATGGCCAGGCGATTCTTGCCCATCTGCCTGACGGCGATCAGAACCAGAACCGCAGCCAGCGTCATGAGGGAGATATTGGCATAACCGGCATAACTCAGGGCTTTTAGCATCGCAAGGCTCTGGGACCTATGCAGATAGATTTATAGTTTTCTCATAGTTTCCTGAAGTGCGGAGTCCTGAAGTCCTCCACAGATATATTTTGGTGTCTAAAATTATAATATTTATTCCTGACCGACATCCTTATAGCATGCTACAATGTTACACGCTACCATACATCACATTATCGCCACAAAGAGCGCACGCAGATCCCGCGCTGGCTGGCGCAGCCGCTACATAAAAAAAGCATTGATTTGGAGGGAAACATGCTCGGCATTGATGATCCTTGGATTTGGGGCGTCTACCTTCTTTGCATTCTCAGCGCACTGTTGTGTCTGATTTACGGTGTGGTGAACTGGAACAAAGAAGGTGAACAGGAGGCTATTGAGGTAAAAGAGGAAGAAGCCTGGGAAGAGAGTGAGGAAGAGATGCAGCAAAAAGAGCTGGGAATGTGATCTTCTATGAATCTTCTTCTCCTTAATATCATAATTCTGGTTTACCTTCTTGCCACCCTCTATCTGGGCTACAGAGGCTGGAAATCAACCAAGGACTCAGAGGGCTACCTAGTGGCCGGCAGAAAGACCCACCCCTACATCATGGCCATGAGCTACGGTGCAACCTTCATCAGCACCTCGGCCATCGTCGGATTCGGCGGCAACGCCGGCCTATTCGGAATGGGCTTGTTATGGCTGACATTCCTGAACATCTTCGTGGGAATCTTCATCGCCTTCATACTCTATGGCAAGCGAACCCGCAAGATCGGCCACAATCTCAATGCCATGACCTTCCCGGAGCTTCTGGGAAAGAGGTTTGACAGCCGCTTCATCCAGTATTTCAGCGGCATTGTGATATTTCTGGGAATGCCCCTTTACGCATCGGTTGTTCTGATAGGAGCGGCCCGATTTATGGAGACCACTCTAGCCATTGATTTTGATGTGGCGCTTCTCGTTTACTCTGTGATAATCGCCGCATATGTGATCTGGGGTGGACTGCGCGGAGTCATGTACACCGATGCCATGCAGGGGACTATCATGTTCGTAGGCATGGTATTTCTGCTATTCATCACCTACTCCCACCTGGGCGGAATCGTTCCTGCCCATCAGGCTCTTACCGATATGGTGAACCTCGTTCCTGCCAAGCTTGCCGCCCAGGGTCACGCCGGCTGGACGGCAATGCCGGTCCTGGGGAGCACCTGGTGGTGGACGCTGGTCTCCACGATAGTGCTGGGCGTCGGAATTGGCGTTCTGGCGATGCCCCAGCTTGTGGTGCGGTTCATGACCGTCAAGTCCAACCGGGAGCTTAACCGGGGAGTCTTGATCGGCGGAATATTCATTCTCATGATGACGGGAGTCGCTTTCACTGTGGGCGCGCTATCAAATGTCTACTTTATGCAAAACCTGGGAAATATTTCTATGAATATTGCTGCGGGCAACGCAGACAGCATAATTCCCATTTACATAAACGACGCCACTCCGGAGTGGTTTGTCTACCTGTTCATGCTCACTCTTCTGGCGGCGGCGATGTCCACCTCAAGCTCTCAGTTCCATACCCAGGGAAGCGCCATCGGTAGAGATATTTATGAGACGCTGACCCACAAGAAGGGCGGAAAATCCATTCTGGTCACCAGGGTAGGGATAGTTGTGGCCATGATCATAGCCGTGACCTTGGGCTATATCCTTCCGGGGAACATCATTGCTCGCGGAACAGCCATCTTCTTTGGCCTGTGCGCAGCCGCCTTCCTGCCCATGTACACCAGCGCCCTCTACTGGAGGCGAGCGACAAAGGCGGGTGCCATAGCCGGGCTTATCACCGGAACTGCCGTGACCGTCTTCTGGTATCTTTTCATCCATAAGGCGGAAGCAGTGCCGCTGGGGATTTGCAAGACGCTCTTTGGCAGGGACTTTCTTGTGGCTTCGATGCCATGGCCGGTGGTGGATCCGATATTAGTAGCCCTGCCACTGGCGATACTGGCAACCGTTGCTGTGAGCCTTATGACAAAAGGTCCAAAAGACAAACATTTGGAGGAATGCTTCAGGGGTGTCAAATAAATAATAAGATCTCTTTTTATTATTGTCTTATTTTTGGCTTTGGCTTTTTCATCGATCGGGACAGAAAAGCTAAAAGCCTATGGCATAGTGCAGATCTTCTGGAGATGATGCTGGATGAAGCTTATCGCGGCGAATGCCGTTTTGATTATCCTCCTATTGGCCGTGGCTCCTGCTTTCGGGGAAATGACCGACTACCAGAAAGGAGTAGCCAATGGGCTGAGGATAGGACTGTTTATGGGCGAGTTTCATGGGAGAGGCCAGTACGTATTGGAGAGCGCCGGGCAGTTTAATACCTACCTGGAAAACTATAATCAATTCCTCTGGGATACCTTTGCCGATAATCAGACACTCATGAAGGAGTTCATGCTCTCGCCCATGGCCGCTGGGGTGAAATCCTCAAGCACAGGAGTATTGAGACCTGATGCCAGCGGAAGAATCCTTGGCTATCCTGCCGATTCCTACTACACCTGGATTGGGGCAGTTCCGGGAACAAAACCACAAAATCCAGGGGATGCGCTGCCCGGCGTATAGATGGCCCGCAGATAACCTCAGAGACGATTTATGCCGCTTGGTCTGCCTCTGCCGATTCCCCTGGATAGGAAAAACTGGATACTGGTCTTCACCCTAGCTCTGGCCGTCCTCCTTTCCTATTACATCTGGCCGCTTCTCGACGGCCTTGTTCTGGGGCTCGTCTTTGCCTATGTGGGCAGGCCGGTGAGAGATCTGTTCGGAAAAAACAGGCGCATCGGATCTCTGGCGGCCATTGTCTGCATCGTCGTTCCCCTCTCTGCCATCTTTGCTGCAGGCGTAATCGAGATGTCGAGCCAGATCCGCTGGCTGGAGAGCAATGAGGCAGTGATAGTCTCACTGATCTTTGAGCTTGTCTCCCGCGTTCACATTCCTCAGGCGATACTGGATGAGATCTCGCGTGGGATGGCAAATATGATGGGGATGGGCTTTCATATCCTGGCAAGCTTTCCGGTCTTCAGCCTGGGATCAACCATAACCTTGGGGATCATCAACTTCCTGATAGCATTTTGCGTCTGCTACTTCCTATTGCTCGATGGAGATCGTCTCGGCCAGGCGGTAAGAAATTTCTTTGAGCTGGACGAGGGCAGCTTTGAGATGCGCTGCCTGGGAAGAATCGATAGCATCCTTTGCGGAATTTACATGGGCAGCATCTACACTGCGATAGTTGGCGGCATTACATCGGTTGCCATCTTTTACGTCTTTGAGGTTCCCAGGCCCTTCGCCATGGCGAGCATTGTGTTTCTGGCAGGAATGGTGCCTTTTCTCACCTGGCTGATCTTCATTCCCACGGCTATCGGCAGGTATATCGAGATCGGTCCCCTGGACGCGGCTCTCTTCTTTTTGGCTGCCTCGATACTGGTTCATATCGCTGAGCTGGTCATTCGCCCTTACATCGTCTACACCCAGTCAAAGCTGCATCCACTTCTGGTTCTGCTTGCCTTCCTGGGCGGCGGGCTAGTAGCCGGAGTCTCGGGCTTCTTTCTCGCTCCGGCGATGATCGCTGTGGTCGCCGGGATCTTCAGGGTGATGACCGAGGATCGAGCGAGAAGGAACAGCGAGATTGCATGTTCATCGTGATATGGCAAATCCCACTTTTTCCTGACACTTCTTTGAATCTGCATCAGGAGCAATCCGTATATACCTTGCCAGTTCTTTCAATAAATTGATGGAAGATGATAGCCGTCTCTCCCTGATTGCAGAAATGATCAGCGATCATGTCGCTCTTGAGGGCCTCGACAGGTATCTCGCAGAGACCGGAGTGAAGAGCAGCGATTTTTTGCCGATAGAGCCCCATGAATTCAAGGGGGAGATCTTCGCGGTGGACGGCTCCAATGTCTCCATCTGCGGTTGGTCGACTGCCAGGGTTAATCTGATCCGGGCGGGCTATGCCGTCTACAGGGGAGCCGCATGGAGGCGCACGGTCATCACCTTTGATGATCTCCTGCTCGCCGACCCCATGCAGTGCAACAATCTCTTCGATCCCTACCTGCGGGAATTCTTCGGCCTGAAAGGGGTGAGCCTCAAGGAATCAGATCTGGACCGGCTCTCCAGCTACTATCGGGAGCTGCAGGAGTATGTAGCCATAAACGATGCCCTGGGGGCGGCGCAGCCGGGTGACATCATTCTCTACGACGGCAGCTTCGAGGTTTTTGAGCTGCTCAGAGGCGTTCTTGCCACCATCTTCGATCGAGCGGAGGAGAAAGGGGTAGCGCTCCTGGCGGTGGCCAAGTCCAGCTCCCTCTTCTGGGGCGAGGAGATCTCACTTCCATTTGTGCAGCATACGGCAATGGCAGCAAGCCAGCTCCTGCCGGGAGCAGCCTGGTATCTCAGCCTCAAGGACAAGAAGGTGGATGCAGGCCAGGGAAAGTGGAACGGCCAGACCTACATCGTGCGCTTCTGCGAGCAGTCTCTGCACGCCTTCCGGGTCGATGCTCCATCTTTCCTTCAGGGCGAGATGGCATCAGTCCTGGGAAAGCTGGCCGCCTACTCCTGCTCAGCCGAATGCCTGGGATATCCCCATGCCCTATTCCGGGCGCACCGGGATATCAGGATCACCGAGCAGGAGGGAGCGGCCAAGCGCCAGAAACTCATGGGAAAGCTTCTGGAAAATGGCATGACCCATGCAGATATCAGAATGCTCATGGGCGATTTCCATGATATCCTGGAGATGAGACCAGGATTTTGAAAAATGAACACGCGTTAAAACACGACGAAGTAAGACGAAATAAGCCGGAAAGAGAGGGTGAAAAGAAAATTGGCGCCAACGGATGAGGGCAGAGCAGCCGGGGGATCGGGCTTGCTCAAAAGGAAGGTATTCGAAAAGGGAGAGACGACATACAAGATCGTCTCCAGGAGCGTGACCGAATATCACTTCACCATACCCTTCAAACTCGATGATGATAATAGGGTAGAGGTAGGACAGATATTCTCCATCGAAGACGGAGGACTGACCTTTCTTGCCCGCGTTCTGAATATCGAGCACAGCTCCAACTATGACGGCCACTGGGACACCACCATAAAAGGCACTAATTTCTTTGATTCCGACCAGATCTTCAACCGGGTCATCGCTGAGCCACTCGGCTGCATCAATAAGAACCAGGAGTTCAAAAAGTCCAGGACTCTGCCCACCAAGTTCGCTCCGGTCGTGCGGGCGGAGACAGGGCAATTCAAGTTTCTCAGCCAGGTCATGGGAGACATAGAGATCGGCTACCTGAGAAACGGCTCCCGGCTGGTCGAAGAGATTCCCGTGGCCCTGCATAGCGAAGCAATGGACCATCACATGGGAGTCTTTGCCACGACCGGCATGGGCAAATCAAACTTCATGAAGGTCTTTGCCGCTTCATGCATGCGCCTTTCCGCACGGGGCGAGTCGAAGTTCGGCCTGCTCATCGTCGATCCCCACGGGGAATACCTGAAAGGCAAAAGTTCCAGCAAGGGCACTATCAAGGGCCTCACCCATCTTAAGAGATACCGGGAGGGCCTGGCCTGCTATTCGACAAGCAAGCAGAATGCCTCAGATCCGGGAGTGGAAGAGCTTGCCATTTCGGAACACGAGATCCTTCCTGAGGACATTGCCCTGCTCTACGAGTGGTCGCCGCCGCAAAGAGATGCCCTGGAAGCCATTTCCCGAGTCCTGGACAGGGAGAGCTGGCTGGAGGAGATCCAGAAGCCGGAGGGGATGGCTGCCATGCTCCAGGAGGGCTTCAGGGACAGCACAATCAATGTCCTGATACGAAGGATCAAGAACGAGCTGGGAAAGAATTCATACATCCGCAAGCGTTCGAGCCTTGCCAACATCCTTGCCAACCTGCAGAAAGGAAAGGTGGTGCTTGTGGATATACCGAGGATGAGCGACCGGTCCGAGCTCTTCTTGCTCTCCGTCATCTCTCGCTACATTCTGGATGAATACAAAAAGGACGAGCAAGAGGGCGATGAGGGCCGCAAGAGCTGCCTCATCACCATCGAGGAGGCACAGAGGGTCCTGGGGGCAGCAAGCAACACCTCCCGATTTGAGAGCATCGCCCGAGAAGGTCGCAAGTTCGGGGTGGGCCTGTGCGCCATCACTCAGCAGCCCAAGCTCATAGACAAGCAGCTTCTCTCTCAGTTCAACACTCTGGTGGTCATGGGACTGGGCGACAGAAACGACCGGATGCAGCTGGAGGAATCTGCCAAACAGGACCTCTCCTCCATGGATACCGAGATTCAGACCTTGGAGAAGGGCGAAGCAGTCATATCCTCCTTGAAGATACCTTTTCCAGTGCCCGCCAGGGTGCACCGCTACGAGGATTACCTGCGCCGCCTGGATGAGGAAGAAAGGGAAGAGAGCCTTGTTGCCAGAGGCGGCTTCAAGCCGTTCCTGGATTAAGATTGGGATGCCCTGGAAATGAAGATAATTCACCTCGCTGATTCGCACCTGGGATTTTCCAGCTACAGCCGCCTGGATGAGCACGGGAGAAATCGCATAGAAGAGATGGTGTATTCCGGATTTGAGCAGGCCATCGAGAAGATAGTAGAGCTGCGGCCAGATGCAGTCGTTCATGCCGGAGATGTCTTCCATCACGTCCGGCCCAAGATCAGGCCCCTGGTGGTATTCCAGAAGGGTCTGATTCGGCTCATGAAGGAGAACATCCCAATTATCATTATCAGCGGAAATCACGATGCTCCTAAAAGCTACTCACTTACCAGTCCTTTCCGTCTCTTTGACAATCTGCCTGGTGTACACATCGCCCTGCGCTACGGTTACGAGAAGGTTGAGGCAGGAGACCACTCTTTCCATTGCATTCCCTTCTGTCTGGAGCCCCGGGACTACCTGACCGAGTTTGAGAAGATCAAGCGTTCGGGAAGAGATGTGCTGGTCATGCACGGCCTGGTGGAGTCTCTGCGCAATAAGAAGATGAGAAGCGTTGGGGAGCATGAGCTTGCGGACAGCTTCCTAAAAAGCGATTTTGATTATATTGCTCTCGGCCACTATCATGGACAGGCACAGCTCTCCCAGAACGCCTGGTACAGCGGCTCTCTGGAGTATTTCAACTTCGGCGAGGCCCAGGATGAAAAAGGAATGCTTCTCGTCGACCTGGAGAGCGGAAGAGCGAAGAATATACCCGTCAGGCCCAGGTACATGATCGACCATCCGGCGATAGATTGCAGCGGGATGCGATCTGAGGAGATAGCCCAGCAGCTGCAGGAGCTATGCCCGGAGGACGAGATCAAGGACGAGATGGTGAGAATCACCCTCAAAAACGTAAACCGGGCTGCCTACCGGAGCATAGACCAGACCAGGCTCAATAAGCTCGGGGCCTCTGCCCTCTTCTTTAAGATCCGCACCGAGTTTGCGGACGCTGAGGAGCACTTCGAGAGGCCAGTAGACCGGCGGGCGCTGCACGAAGAGTTTTCCGGCTATCTGAGAGAGGAATCATCAAGAGAGAAAATTCCGGCAAGGATCAGGGATGATGTGGTGGCCTACGGATCTGAGATTATGAAGAAGGCCGTTCAGGCCCGGCATAAAGAGGAATTGGATGCATCTTGACAAGCTTGTCGTGAAAAACTTCAAAAAAATCCGCCATGCAGAGGTGGATTTCTTTGACGGGCTTACAGGCATAGTGGGAAGCAACGGAGCCGGAAAGAGCACAATAGTGGAGGCCATCGCCTGGGCTCTTTACGGAAACCGAGCTTCAGCCATCAAGAGGGACTTCATCCGCAATGCCCGTGCAGGGGAATCCGATTCTGTAGAGGCCCGCCTGACTCTCTCTCTGGGCAGGCAAGAGATGGTCATCTACAGGGCCATGAAGGGAAAGAGCTTGCTGGCAGAGGCTTTCCTCATGCTGGACGGGCGGAGGATTGCTTCCGGAAGCAAAGAGGTGGACGGACGGCTTGAGGAGATCCTCAAGATCGGCTATCAGGACTTCATGAAGACCTTCTATGCCCGGCAGAAAGACCTGGACAATTTGCTCAAAGAGGGCGGCATGGGCAAGAGAGAGTATCTGCTCAAGCTGCTGGGTTTGGAGGACATCAAGGAGAACGCCATACTGCAGATCAAAACGGATCTGAAGTCTCTGGAGGAGAAGAAGAGCTGGCTTGCCGGAGCGCTGGCAGAGATGGGTGACGTTGAGGCCCGGCTGAAAGAAGCCTCCGGGCAGATCTTTGCCGGAGAAGAGGAGCTGCAAGAGGCCAAGCGGATCCGAGAGGACTGTCAGAGGACGGCAGAAGGAAAGCGGCAAGAGCTGGAGGCCATGGACGAGAAGATGCGCCGTCATGGCCTTCTCGCCGAGCAGGCGAAAGGCCTGGAGGCAACTGACAGGAAGCTAGAAGAGACGACAAAAGCAGAAGAGCTGCGCATCTGCGAGATCGATGTCTGCAAGAAGAGGCTGTCGGAACTGCAGAGCTGGCTGGACAGGCTGGCAGTGATCAGAAACCGCCTCGATATTTTGCTGCCCAGGAGAGCGGCCTACGAAGAGGCTGCCCGGCGCGTCGCCGCCCAGGAAGCCGGAATTCAAGGCGAAAAGAAGGCCCTGGCTGAGAGCCGGAGGACTCTTCAGGAGCTGGAGAGAGGGGCAAAGATGCTGGAGGATCTGCTGCCCAAGGAGAAGGAGCATTCCGAGCTTTTAATCAGGCTCTGTGCTCTGGAGTCTCTCCGGGATAGGCACAGCGAGATGCAATCCAGGCAGAAGGAAGATGCCGTCCGGATGCAAGCAATCGCAGCAAACCTCGCCCGGATGAAAAAAATGGTCGGCGACCTGCACGCTGCCCAGGCGAGGCTTAAGGAGATAGAGAGCTGCCCTGAGGAGGAAAAGAGATACAGAAGCCGTCAGCAAGAACTTGTGAAAGAGAGGGAGAAAGCAAAGGAGCTGGACGGGCTTCTGGCACGGAGGACGGCTCTGGCGGATAGGCTGGACAGGCTGAAGGCAGAAGCGGCAAAAGCGCGCGCTGAGAATGAGAGTCTGCAGGGTATCGAGGAGCGGGAAGCAGGGCTGCGCCGCCAGGATAAGGATCTGGATCAGCTCGTCAGCGATCTTAACAGCGGCCTGGCGGAATTGAGGGGCGGCTACAGGGTGCAGGAGCTTGCCCAGGAGGAAGCGGAACGATCCCTGAAGAAGGTCATGATCCTGGGAGCGGAAGGGGTCTGCCCTACATGCGAGAGGCCGCTGGAGGGCCAAAGAGATCTGCTCATCAAGAAGTACGGGGACTGTTCCGCCCTTGCCAGGGCTGAGAAGGAAAAGCTTGCCGCCGGCATTGCCGTTCAGACGGAGAAGATCGAGGGAGCGACCAGGTCGAGGAGCAATTTGAAGGCCGCTTTTGAGCAGCTGAATGACCAGAAGAGCCGCCGCTCTGCCCTGCAGGCGGAACTGAGAGGCCTGGCTATGCAGATCTATGATTTGCAGTCAGAAATCAAAGATCTTACCGGCAGGATCGATGGGCTGGGGTCGGTCAGCTTTGATGGAGAAGAGCTCGCTCAGGTGGAGGCGGCCCTGTTGGTCCTCGGTCCTCTGGTGATGGAGCATGCCGCCCTATCCAGGAGGCTGGAGGATCTGCCAGGGCTGCAAAGCGAGATTGCCGGGCAGGAGAAGGAAAAGGCTGCCATTGCAAAGCGGCAGGAGCAGCTCAGGGTGGAGATTGAGGCTCTGGGATATGCCGAATCGGATTATCAGCTGGCCAAAAAGCAGATGGCCGCCCTCAAGCCGCTGCACGAGGGATTCCTTTCTCTCTCCGAAAGGGTGGCACAGATTCCGGCCATTGAAGAGCGGATAAAAGGGCATGAGCAGGAGATCGCGGGCCTTGATCAGGCTTTGCAGTCCCTGCTGCTATCACAGAAAGATCTTGGCTATAATCCGCAGGAATACGAATCCCTCTCTCGAGAAAAGAAGGAGCTGGCTGCGGCTGAGACGGAAGCAGAAAAGATTCGCCTCACCATGGCCGGTGAGAGCCGCGTCCATGAGCGGCTGGCTGCTGCGAGAGACGCCCGGGAAAGGCTCAGCCTGGATCTGATGGAGTGCAGAAAGAGCCTAGCCGCTCTGGCCTACAGCCCGGAGGAACATGGAAAAATAAAAGCCATGCTAGCGGGCGCAGAGGCGCAGCTGGAAGCGGCCCGCAAGGCCCTCTCCGACCAGCAGGTGCGGATGGGCGTGCTCCTGGCCGCCCGGGATAGGCTCATTGCAGAAGGGCAGAGGAAAGCGGATCTGGAAAAGAAAGCCACAGATGCCGGCCGCAGTCTGGAGGTGGTGGAGGTGACCAGAAGCCTGGTCAACAGCTTCATGGACCAAGTCCTGATCCGGGTTAAGAACGACATCGCTCGGTCCGCGGGAGAGATCCTGGATGCCGTCTCAGGCAAGTACAGCCTGATCAAGATCGATGATGACTTCAATATCCAGGTCGAGGACGGAGGAGAGTGGTATCCGATCTCTCGGTACTCGGGCGGGGAGATCGACATGATCGCCGTGTCCGTGCGGGTGGCAATCAGCGAGTACCTGATGCGATTCGGCCCGGATGGAGAGAGCTACTCCTTCCTAATCCTGGACGAGGTCTTCGGGAGCCAAGACCAGGAGCATAGGGAGAAGATGATTCAGATGCTGAGAAGCCTTGAGGAGCGCTTTCCCCAGATAATCGCCATCAGCCACATCAGCGATGTGCAGGGGCAGTTCGACAGCACCCTCCTGGTGGCTGAGGATGAGCAGGGAAACAGCCGGGTAGAGGCGATTTAGATGGCTCTACTCTACGCGTCTCAATGATGCATAATAATATAGATGATTATCCCAAATCCCTACAAATCTTGGACAATGCATCTTGCCTTTGATGAGCAGATAAATAATTTAAATATGCTACAAATCGTTGAAGATAACCAAAAGTAATTTATTCAAGTAGGACGGTCCTGGAATAGGATTCCTGCAAAGAACTATCGGAAGAGATTGATCGAATGAGGATATGGTTCTCAAGGGCAAGAGAAGGGATTTCATGGGAACTGAAAAAGTGAAGGTTACTGCTATGCTTATGCCAAGCGGCAGGTCATTCCAGATAGGGATACCTATTGACTGGCCGGTCGAGAAATTCATAGGTGAGTTTAAGAGAAAGATGGGTAAAGGAGATACGCCAATGGTTGCAACTCTTAAGAGAACTAATAAGGAATTAAATCCCAGTTCAACCGTTAAATTAGAAGGCATAACTGATGGCGATACAATAATTCTTCGAGAGCATGTGGTGGGCGGCTAAGGAGTGGTTTTTATGGACGGCCGCCAGGAGAGACTGAGGAATGACTACCAGGAGATGATAAAGCTCAGAGACAAGTCATCAGGCATGTTTGAATTCAAGGTGGACAAGTCATATCGCCATTATGAAGCCGTGCTTCATGGAATACATACCTTTATTGTCAATAAGGATGGCGGTTTTAAATTAGTGGATGACCACGTTTTTACCATAGATCTTCCTGCTGAGTATCCTATGGCAGAACCAAAATTCAAATTCGCCAATCCCCTGTATCATCCAAACTGGTACGGCGATGGCAGGGTCTGCCTGGGAATCCTCAGTAGCGCCTGGGACCCGGCAACCAAGCTAAATGATTTGGTCGAAGATACAATTAAAATGATGACATTCGAGATAGTCAATCCCAATAGTCCGGCAAATGGCGAAGCATGCAGATGGTATAATGAAAAGAAGGACTTTATTAAGGCAACTGTCTCAAAAGAGCAATTTGAGAATCCGTCGGGGGATACGCTGGAGATAACAGAATTTGAATCCAGTTCGGCGGAAGAAGGCAGTCTCGATATCACCGAGATGTAGAGGTCATGTGATAATGTTGGTGTAGAATATGAGAGATCGAGAAGATATTCAGGATAGACCCGAATCCGAGTTGGATATTGAAGAGGTCGATAACAGCTCTGCACCGAAACGGCTCAGATCCAGGCCCAGAGAGTTGAAAGAGCTTGATCGAGAGGAGGGATCTGAATGCCCACCTCCCAAACCGAATTCTGAGAGGATAGTACCATCGAGAGGCATGAACCGCAATGGAGCAAAGGAAGATAAAATCCTTCAGGTTACTGCACTAATCCTCATGGGAATTTTGCTGCTGTCCAATTTGCTATTAATTCATCAGATTAATTCCATGAGCAATAGACAAATAAATATAGAGAACAATGTATCTTACTTGATAAATAAAAGCGAGGACGTCCTTGATAATCTTGGTAACTTAACGGAAAAAATGTCCAAATCTAGTAATGACAGTTCCGTCAAAAATGGACTTGACACTAACCAAACCAGCCAAACGCATCCTCAAATAATATCAATGCCATTCAAAAAAGATATTACATAAATAAGATCAGCAATGAGAGAGACACAAAGAGGTCATCATTGGTCTTTTTGCCTAATGAGATGAGCAAGATTCATGGAAAACGCAAAAAGATAATTTGCTGATTAGCTCTAGAGGAGAATTGCTGATATGTATTTAAAAGAATTGTATATCAATGAGAATGCCTGGATGGACATAAATAAGCACGCGATAGAGGGCGATTCCATTGAAATAGGCGGATTTCTTATGGGTTTTAAATGCATCCTTGATGATCATCCCATCGTATGGATAACAAAATCTGTAAGAGGAAACTGCAGATCTTCCGCAGCTCAAGTCATTATAGAAACATCAACGTATGATAATGTTCTCACTGAGATGGAGTCCAATGGGCTCTCGGTAGTCGGATGGTACCATACTCATCCGGGTATTGGTATATTTCTTTCTGGAACCGACAAAAATACTATGTTTCGGCACTTCAATAATCCATCCAGCATTGCTCTTGTCCTAGATCCAAAAAGGAATACATGGGGCTTCTTTGGCTGGGATGAAGAGAAAAGACGTTTGAAACATCTGAGTGCCCATTTATTTTGTGGAGATAATTGCGAGGAATATCTCCAAGAAAGCTAAAGCATGAGGTTTATTCGTGGAAGAATTCTTTGACCTTGATGAAGAAGCACGCAAGCTGAGCGATGACAGATATGAGCGTCAGAAGAGGATATCTTGGTGGAATCAAAAAATTCTAGAGAAATCCCATGTCCTTGTGGTTGGAGCAGGGACGCTCGGCAATGAGGTTTGCAAGAATCTGGCCCTTCTGGGGATTGGAAACATAACAATAATCGACAATGATACCATCGAAGAAGTCAATCTCAGTCGGTCCATTCTAATGAGACAGCAGGATAAGGGAAAAAATAAGGCTAAAGTGATTGCCACCCACATGAATGAGATCAACTCTAATTTGTCAATCAACCCGATAGATTGCGATATCATCTATGAGTTTGGAAGCGGAAACTACAGAGACTTCGATCTAGTACTCATGACAGTAGATAACTTAGAGGCGAGGCTTTGGATAAATAGGTACTGTTATATGTGGAGCAAGCCTTTGATTGATGGCGGCCTGAACGCCCTAACCTGTACTATGCAGGTAATAGAGCCACCGCTTTCTCCCTGTTATGAGTGCAGCTTTACTGGAGACCACTATAGAAGTATCCGGAAAAAATATAGCTGTGATGGCTTAAAAAGAAATGCCCCTGAGGGGAAAATTGCCATGGTCATAACCAGTGCAGCCATTTGTGCAGGATTAATGACTCAAGAGGCAGTAAAGATTCTTCATAAATTTCCAAGCAGCTTATCCGGAAAGAGGATAACCATCGATGGAGAGACCAATGAGTTCAATATTGTCGATTTGAATCGGAGGGAAAGCTGTCTTGGCCATCAGACCAATCTCAAAGACGTCCTATATTTGCCTTACACAAGCCAGACATATCTTTTCGATTTAAAAATGATGGTTATGGACCGCCTTAATTGTGATGACGTGGAGATAGAGCATGACAAGAGCATATTGTATAAATTAGTATGCCCAAAATGCGGAATAGAGAAAGATTATCTGGAGATAGCTGCGAAAGTTAAAGAAGACGAGGTAATCTGCCGCCAATGTGGCAGTTCATTGCTCCCGGAGATCTCGGGAATCCTGAAGAGAGATGGTTGCATCCTGGCCGATCACGGAATTCCTGAGAACCATGTATTACGAGTCTATCTTGGTGACGGCAATCTCAAGTACCTGGCACAGGAGCCAAATCGCCATGAGACTTTATAAAGTTTGGAGGATGTTGAAATATCATTTTGCACCTTTGATAATCTGAAAAGGCATCTATGTTCATAATATGGCTCTGTGCTATCGTTGGTCTTTCTCTGCTGATTCTTGTAGCCCATCAGTTTTCATTAGGCAACATTGTAGATGGGTCTCAAGCTGCATCCAGCATATCACTCCTTGTCTTCTCACTGTTGGCTTGGAGCCATACAAGCAGAACAGATCAGACCGCTAGTACTAGCGATAGAAATGTCTTCCATTCTGTATCCCAAAATGAAGCATCTCAAAGCTCACCGCGAAGTGAAGTGCCATCATCAGGTGATACCATGACCTTCCAGCCTATAGCGACCCCGAATATGGCTTCAGCAGAAGGATATGAAAATGGAATGATTAAAATTGGTCCAAATGATGCAATTCCTGAAGAGGTATCTTGCGCTATTTGCGGAAAAAATATATTGCAGACACGGAATGAGTTCGGTGGTGTCCTGGTCTGTCCCCATTCCGACTGTGGTCGATGGTATCATAGGAACCACTTCTATGATACTGCAAATGGCAAATGTAGTTCGCCACAATGCAGGAGGAGATCGTAGCATGAGTCATTTCGAAGCCATTTCGAAACGGCATAGAGGTTGCTATGAATAAATACATCAAAGGACTGATAGCAGTAAATCTGTTCATATTATTAGTAAGCTGCATCTATGGAGACTTTGGCTTATTTGCACTAATGCTATTGATCCAGTCTTTCGTTATAGCCTGTGCTAAAATCTTAAGCCAAGAATTTGATGCTGATGATCAGTTGACTATTGAACCTATTGATGATGAGAATTTCCATCCTAGTCCCGAATCCATTAATTCATCTCAAGAGATGGAAGTAACCCCAATTCAGACGACAACGCCGAGTCTGGGGACAGCCATAAAGGTTAATTCAAGGGGATTTAATATTATTGGCCCATATGATGCGATTCCGGATGAGGTTTGCTGTTCTGTTTGCGGCAAGAACATATCTCAGACAAGATACGAATTTGGTGGGGTTCTGATCTGTTCTCGTCAAGATTGCGGCTATTGGTACCATAAGAATCACTTCTATGATACAGCCAAAGGGAAATGCATTTCACCTAAGTGCAGGGAACGATAGTAGCATAAGTCTACAAATCATAAACGCGCCAATGGTTTAATAATAGGGCAAAATGCGAGGCAATCTTCGGAGAAATGATTATGAATAAATCTGTGATAAACATCGCAGGGATAATCCTGTTGGCCTGGGCGGCATATGCTTTTTTCGGCCAGCAGTCACCCATTTGCATCAGTCTCAATCCAGATATTATCCCAGATAATTCAAAACCTGGCGACAGCATAAAGTGGATAGCCAGTGCTCAGGATCCTAATGGCGATGCTCTTGTCTATAAATTCTCCGTGAGCGATAGCCAAGGTCGATGGTTAGATGGTTCCTCCTGGATTTCCGGCAACACCTGGGTTTGGAATACTAATTCTGATAATATTGGATTATTCATCATGAAGGTCGATGTAAGGGATCGATATCATGAGGGATCAGACGGCTCTGATGCATCCATTTCTTCCGACTACACCATAAGGAACAATCCGCCTACAGTCGAAATTACCATTAGTCCCGAGGGCACTCAAGATGCAGGCAATCCTGTTAATATAGAGGCTTCAGCCTGGGACAGAGAGGGTGATGTCATGACTTATGAGTTCCAACACATGGGACCATCCTCAACTAATTGGGATACACTGGAGAAATCTGGTTCATATGAATTTGAATGGTCGCCCGATCAGAATGATATAGGGCAGAACTACATAAGAGTCATCGTCAGTGATAGCTTCAATCCTGAAGGTACAACGAGCTCCGAAGCTTCAATTGAGATAACTGATCCAGAGCCGTCGATAAAATCACTCCACTCGGATCTTAATAGCCCGCAGATTGAGGGAGCCACCATAACCTGGACCGCCAAGGCAGAGGACAAATTTGATAATACTATTTATTACAAGTTCTTCCTCACCGGCCCATCTACTGGAGGGCAAATGGCGGCGATGACGGATTGGACGAGTGACAATACCTGGACATGGGCTACATCTGGTGCAGATATCGGTGAAAATCAGATAAAGGTCTGGATCAGAGATGGAAATCATGCAGGTTTTGATAGCTTCGACGATGCGGATTCGGCTTACTTTGTCATAGAGGCCGCTCAGGCACCGGTCTATGATAATGCCGTGCCGAATGTGGCAATATGATATGACCTGCGGTGAAGAAAATGGCTCACTCAGCAAAAGAGAACGATGATCTCGATGATCTCACAATATACGAGGAGCTGGATGAAGGTCCTAGCAAGCTTGAGATATCTCTTGACAAATCAATAGATGATGATCTGTGGATCTGCGAGGAGCCTGCTGCAAATCTTCTGGAGATATGCCCGGATGATGAATTGGAGATTTATAAGAATAATGACTGGAAACACAGATTTGGTTTCAATCCGGGTTTCTCCTTAGAGCTACCCCATGGAAAGATGACTATGAGAGGTGGCTTTTCCAAGGGGGTAGTAATACTTAAAAATGCAGATGCCTGCGCATCTATATCATGGATAAGAGACCCAGGCATCGAGCCTCGAATTCTTATGGCGGATCTGGTTGGAAAAACCTGCAATCGTTTTGACCCGCAAGCAGCCTTCAGCCAAATCATGGCAGGAGAAAATCCCGCAGTAATCGCAGATGTTCACTTCAGGGAGAATTATCCATTCGCAGGAGCGAAATTTGCTGCATGGATCTCAAAGCGATCAGATCGCATCTTCATAGCCTCAGTTAAATATCCTAGAGACGGCTATCACCGAATCAGCAGAATCTTCCAATCCATGATTAATGGTTTTAGCGATACGGCAATCATTTCGCAACTCGCTCCCAGGTCATCTCTGATGGACTGCTGGGCAGCAAGTCTCAGGGATCTTCTCTGCAGCTATGCATACGCTAATTCAGGAAGTCCGATTCGCAAGGAAGTTCGAATAGGGATTAGGATTTCGTCCAGGGGAGATGCCCAGGATTTTAATGAACATGGTGTGGAGTTGTCATCATTTGTATCAAGCGAACTGCTCAATAGGGCGTCATTAGTCGAGAGTATTTTGCATGATAAGGGTTATCATGTCAAGATAATGCAACAAAGTGGAAATATTTGGCCATTAGTTTGCGATCCTTCTGGGAATTGGCAGTCTGTATCCCTGAATCCAGCAGAACCATGGAGAATGATAGGGGCTCTGGTCAATGGCCAAGGCAATTTTGATAAATGGTACGTTGGTGTGTGCTATGACGAATATGCATCTCTGGCAGTGGATAACGATGTTGATATATCTGCGATCGAAACGGGTGTGAAGAGGTTATGCGAGCCGTCGCAGATCCTGCATCTTTTGCCACCGAGAAATGGAAATGCTCAGTGGATTCAAGATCTGGATGGGCTTTTGCGCCGGTATAGCTATAGAAACAGGTACTACCAGAGACGCATTTTCTCCTGTGCGAACACATCACAGATCCTTTGGGCGTTCTTAACAGATAATGGTTATGATTCTCGCCTAATGTGCAGCTTCGACGACCATCCCATGCCCCGCCATATGTGGGTCATGACAAGACCCGTGAATGAAAATGACTTTGTAGCTATTGAAGCCACGATATCAAATTGGAGAGGAGAACTATTATCTTTGGGTGGCGTGGCCTTTGAGGAGAAATACTATACCGGCATTATGTACAATTCAAGCATGCATTATTCAATTCTTTATCCGGAACAGGGGATGCATCTTAATCCGAAAGACGGTATAACACATATCGCAAAGAGAATCATGATCCAATAGCAGATTTGTCGCGCAGAATCGGATGGAAAAACCCAATTCACGATCATTGAATTACGAGCCCATATTTCGCAGTAAATCAATCCCAGATTTAATGGCTTGAATTGAAATTGATCTAATGAGGATTGTGTTGGACAGCCCAGCACTTCTTGATAATAGATTATATTAAATTTAAATGCAACAATTATAGATAATAATATATAATAATATATTCAAGTATAATAAATAGTGATTGCATGGATCTTCTTTGAACTCAAAATGCGCATAATGCAGCATTGAACGATATCGATTCTAAAAAAAAACGATTGCGGGAAAATTGACAAAATCTACTTATACATGGATCAGAAACGCCTATTAAATTCAATTCAAATGAATGCTTGCTGAGATATCAATAATGTTGAGGTTATAATGAGCGACCCAGGAATTGATGATACACCATCTGAAGTGGATAATAGAGACAGCGCTTTTAAAGAAAGAACTCCTGGAAGAACATTGAAATCGATCCTAGAACTGGAAGACGAATTGAGACGAAAGGAGCAGAAGATAGCTGCCTTAGAAAGTCTGATTCGTGAGCGAGATGAGAAAATTGAAACATTGAGAGAGGATTTTCATAATTTTAATAAAGAACATTTTGTTTTTATAAACAAGTCCAATAAAAATAATCTACTAAATAAGGTTCAGAATCAAAAAACGCTTCAGCGGCTGAGGAAAGTGAGAGATCAAGAAAGAATTAAGAATAGATGTAATAATTATATAAGTATATTCATAATTTTTATTGGATTATCGATAGCAACCCCGTCATTATATGTAGCATTTATGCAATCTTCTAAAATTGTATATTTAAGTTTAATTTTTGCGTCAATCGGTTTATTATGGAACGTTCTCCCAATTCCTCCAAAACAGGATTTATGGGATATCCTGAAGATATATATGTTTAAGCAAATTAGAAAAGATGAGATCGGGATAATCATTATGTACGGTGTTGATACAGGAGTTCTGAAGGATGGAACGTCTCAGAAATCGGAATATATTGAAATAATTGTACGTGTTTAGCTGGCTAGCTTTGCCGTTAACATTTGGAGGCTATCCAGTCCTCTTTGTCCCCATGTTGCGAGCATCGTCATAATGCGCTCATGAATTGAGGTCCCTTTATCATTTCGCAGCGTGC